>Ga0222718_10000770_pt1 | contig 33092 bp, 50 predicted proteins | sample C33_27DmetaG_FD_165045 | JGI IMG/M metagenome (GOLD analysis project Ga0222718, IMG submission 165045) | Estuarine water microbial communities from San Francisco Bay, California, United States - C33_27D | ecosystem: Environmental > Aquatic > Marine > Unclassified | place: USA: California...
GATACAAAAGCTGATAGAAGTTATTAACAATCTTAAAGATGTAAAAAAGCAACTATAATGAATTACGAGATATATATTGTTGGACATTTCCCACACGATAGATTTGCTTTAGGCTGGGAGTATGTGGGTGCTGATGAGGAGTTTTCGTACAATTCAATAACTTTGTATATGTTTATATTCACAATTACAATCAATTATGAAAAAAAGTAGTAAACCAAAAAACGTAAAGATACCAAGTAGTAAGCATTTTAAAATAGAGGAGTTTCATTGCAATGACGGTACACCAGTTCCAGAGGAATTTTACGAGAATGTGCAAGAGCTTATGGATAATTTAGAAATTATTAGAGAGCATTTTGGATACCCTATTAAGATAAATAGTGGTTACAGAACTCCAGAGTATAATAATAAAATAGGAGGAGCTACTAAAAGCCAACATTTAACTGCTTCGGCTGCTGATATTAGAATGAACGTAACTCCATCTAAGGTACAAGAGGGAATAAAACAACTTATGGAAGAGGGTAAGATTAAAAAAGGTGGCTTAGGTATATACGCTAATTTTACTCATTACGACATAGGTAAGCATAGAACTTGGTAAATGTATAATTGGGAGGAAGCAGACTTATTTGACTGGCTGCAAGAATATGTCTATTCAGATTTGCTAAAGTCAAAAAATCAAATGAGTAGATGGGACTGCTATTCTCCTAAATTCAGACATCGTATTGAGTTAAAATGCAGACGAAAGCATTACGACACTTTATTGCTGGAAAGAAAGAAATATGATGCTTTAATCTTTGAAACTGGGAAGCATTTAGATACTCCTATTTACATCAACTCTACTCCAGAAGGTATATACTCATTTAACCTACACGAAATAGAGCCTATCTGGGTAGAAAAGAAATTAAGGGCGACTACTCAATTTAATAATTATGAGGTAATAACTAAAGAGGTAGCCTTTCTAAAATTAGAGGATGCCGACCATTTAAAATTATAATATCATTTTTTTCACATCCCAATTTTTACCTATTTTAATTAATGCTTCTTTTAAAGGTAATTGTTTTTTTATCCATTTTTTATTAAAATAACACTGCTCAACATTACATAACATTAAAGGTATATCTAAATCATCATTTTTAAAATTATGAGTTACCTTTAAAACTATACTTTTGTTTGTTATCCAGTTATCACATAAACGCTCTAATAATAACCGTTGACCGATTGGGATTATATTCCCTTGTCTTTTAACTTCTATAAGTATTAAAACCTCGTTATCAAACTCTAAAACTGCATCTATATCGGATGGGTGTATTTTACCATTTTCAAGCCCAGTAAAATCTATTGATTGCTTTACTTGTTTGCTATTCCTTATTAAACTCATAATAAGGCTTGTAAAACTATTACTCCGAGCATAACCAGACCTATTTTTCTTTGCCTAATTATTTGCTCTTGTTTCTTTTCAGTAGCTTGTAATAATTCGTAATAATCCTCCTCAAGGGCATTTATATGCGATTTAAGGGTATTTATATCTTTTTTGGTGCTATCTATTAACTGGATGTATTTAAACTCCTTAGAACGGCTTATTTTAGCTTGAGCCATTAAACTATCTTTCTGGATTAGCTCAATGTATATTCTATCCATTTGCTCGTAAGTGATACAAACTAATGTATCTCCATTACTGTCTATTAATTCTGTCTGCGAATAAGCGAATACGCTCGGAACGAGGCAAAATATGGTAATTAAAAACCTTTTTTTCATAATATACTTTTATAGTATCGGATATAATTTCTAAGCTATCTATTTGTTGGTAGATAGTATCGGTATTTGTTAGTTTTATTTGTTGCCTTACTGGCTGCAAATCTTTGCTTTTATTAATCAAGTCTATAAATATAATAGATGAGATTGATAAAACTATGGCAATATAGATTAATAGGTGTTTGTTCATTTTGTATTAAAAATTTCGTTAACTGTGTTTGGATGATACCCAGCAGCTAAGCATATAGTTATTAGCATCTCTTTAAGCTCTACTCCATTTACATCACTATGGTTTTTTTGTACTGATACCTTTGTATCGTATTGTTCAATTGTAATTTTAAATGGTTTATTCATAATTGTTGTTTTACTTTATTCCAATATTGCAAAGTGCATCCACATTTATAACCCTTATACCCGCCATTCCAATTTCTTGCTAACTTTTCTGGTGTTGGGTTAGGGGTATTTGATTTGATGACGTAAAACATTTCAATGGATTTTGCTTTGTTCCATCTATCCTCCAAAGTATACACTTTCGGTATATTATTTTTTGCCAGTATTCTATTTACTTCCTTGACCATTATAGGTCTTATTTGCATACATCCTACGGCATCTTCTCGCTTATTATGGGCAAATATATTACCTTTGCTTTCTACCCAGATAATGGCTTCTATCAAGTCTTTGTCTGGATTGTTTAAACCCAGCTCCGAAGAGCTGGATAAAAACACGTTCAACACAATAAAAAATAACTTCATTGATACCCTAATTCAGACTTAACTTTAGGAGTAAGTACATATTTTCTATGCCTCCATTTATCGCCTCTTAGCTCCTCATTATCTGATTGAGCCTTTCGACTGCATCTCATAATAGATTCTACCTCTTTATAGAATTGAGCTATTATCATAGCTGATAATACATTAACTCCGTAAAGGTCTTGTAATGCTCTCCTAACTAACTTTTTAGGATTATCTCTCATTTCTGGGTTTTCTGTCAATAATTGTTCGATTTGTTTTTTAATTCTCATAAATTTGATTTTATATAATTGTTTAACTTATTAAATTCTTGTGCAAATATTTTATTCCAAGTTACTAAACTTTCTGCAACATCAATAGAGTGTATCACCGTTGAGTGGTCACGATTTAAAAACCTCCCAATAGTACTTAATGACTTGTCTGGCATATTCTTTCTTGCAATGTAGCAAAACATTTGTCTGCAAATAACTATCTCTCGCTTTCTGCATCGTCCTAATATTTCACTTTTAGGTATTGAGTAAAACTTAGATATGCAGCTCAATAGGTTATCAAAGGTTAATTTTAGCCTAAATTTGTTTTCTGATTGCCATCCTCCAAGCTGGTCAATACCAGCAGCAGAATAATAAGATGGGCTTTGTTTTTTTAGGAAATATTTATACTTTTTTACATCTCCATATTCCTCAATTAAAACTTTTTCAACTTGCCCCCAGCTTACGAGGTTTTGAATTTTACCTTTAGCATTTTTGATATGTACGTTACGACATAAACCAGCGATTATATTTAAATTAGTATACCCTTTTTTAAGTATGTTACGGATATATAAATAATCCGAGTGCTCTGTTTCTATATCCTTTATTAATCCCATAACCCTTTAATGTATTCTCTTGATTGTTCTACTTTTAGTTTCATCTCTTGTACATCTTCCTCGTTATAATCTATGTCAAATGTCTTAATACGATACTTGCTATTTATCTCTGAGTAGTCGTGACTCTCTTCAAAGGTTAATTCCTCTGGTGTGTTCATTAATACATATACTAATTGAGCCTTACGTCTGCCAGTTAAGTGCATATATGTCTGTAATTGATAGTAATAATCCTTGTTAGGTATACCATTATAGAATAGAGGGAAGCTAAAGCAGTCCCAACTTGATTTAATGTCTATGATACTATCATCTAAGATAACGTCTGGAGTACCACAAAAATATTCGTCCTCAAAATACTCGTCATTTTTAGCTGCAAATAACCAGCCTAATTCTTGACTTGCGTACATTATAGCATCGTCCTCTACTTGATTGCCTTTGGTTAAGTATTTAGATTGAATGCTCTTTCTAACTCCATATATCTGCTCCTTTGTCCATTCCTCAAGATATGATTTAGTAGTCTTTGACAGAGCCTCGCTTTTTGAACGAGGCTTTGTCATTAACTTACCAGAGGCAGAAGCTCTTATTTTAAATTCATTTAAGCGCATCTTCGTAATTCTTTTGGTTAGCTACACTAATTGAATAATGCTTTTTTAATTCTGCTAAAGAAACACCTTTAGAAAGTGCTACATTCCATATCTTATCTCCCTCATTTACCCAAGTTTTAGAGGGTTGATTTTTAACTGCTTGACTGGCTGAGTTAGCATCGTCATCCTCAGATTGTAGCCCTAATAACGATTGAAGAGTATATCTTCGGTAGTAGGTTATAGCGCTTCCGAGTTTTTGTGGGTCATCCATTTCTGGCAATGGTATATAGCTAACTACTCTTTCCTCAGATTCTATGTCTACAATTTCCGTATATAAATCTCCATCCATAATAGGTTGTAATAATAGTAGACCATTCTTTTGCAGTAATGGTTCAACGTGCTTTAGTAGCGAGTTGATATCAAAATACTTTGATTTAAAGAAAGGGTTTGTTGAGTCTTTAGAGATAGCTCCTATCTCTTTTTTGACTTCGTTTAGTTTTGTGTATAAATTCATTTTGCGAATATAATTAAAAAGTTATCAACTATTGTTTTTTTATTTTTTTTTTATTTATTGATTTGCTACTTGTTTTGTTACGGTTGTGATTTGCCGTATTGTTTGATTCATATTATAAGCCCTCTTAATTGGGGGCTTTTTTTATGACATTCTAATAGATTGATAGTAGTCCATTAGGGTAAAATTCATCTCCTTAGCGTTTTTTATAGCATTAGTTACCAGTTCAACGATACACGCTTTATTATTATCGTTAATGTTTCTCTTACCCTCTATTAAGCTATTAAGGGTATGAATTGAGATTTGGTGTTTAGTAGCTACTCTTTTTCGCTGCTCAACCTTTGTGCAAGACTTAATAATGTCTTTTAATTCTGGTGAAATTGTTTCTTTAAACTTCATTTATTTTGTTTTTTAATTCTTTTAATCTATCTATTTTATCGAGAGCCATTAAGCTGGGTGATTTATCCTCCTCGTCATCTCCATACCACTCAACTGCTTTACCCTCTAATCTTCTAACCTCTTTATTTATTAAAATACTAAGGTCGTAAATGTCCATAAATGTTAGTTTCATTTCTTTAATTTTATATTAATTCGTTCTAATGCTGCGAAAAAACCTACAAGGAATAAAATTGCTGCAGCTTCTTTTTTGTCTATTACAAAACACGCTATTGATAACGGTATAAGTAATGTGAGTACTGTTAAAATTGATTCTTTCATATTAAAATTGTTGTATTATAAATGATTCCTCGTCTATCATTATGACTATTGTTTCGTTTTCAATAGCGTCAATGTCTGGATAATCTTCTTGGTCATAATCACACCAAAAATCTTCTATTCTATCGTACTCTGTGTACTCGCAACATATAGCTACTGGGTCAAACTCTATTTGTCTACCCATATCATCTTCTAATTGTTCAAAGTAATTAAATAATGCTCTGAGTCCAGCAGTAGTGTAATTGTAGTGGCGCTTGTGAAGTTTGAAGCCAACTTCAAAATCGTAAAAATTAATTGTTTGTATCATTTTGTTTTATGTTATACTACTCTTTCTAAATGATAATTAATGTCAAAAGATTCACCGACATTTGGAAATAATTCCTTAACTAAAGTGGAATATTTGCATTCGGCTAATATATAAGTATGATACATTTTACCAGTATATTCGTTGTATTGTCTGTGCTTATAAACTTGTAAATAGTATTTAGATAAAGCACTATTCATTTCTTGTTGGCTGCCTACGTTATCGATTTCGTCTGCTTCTTTTTGTGTTAATTTTCTGTAATTTTTCATTTTGTTTTGTTGTTAATTGTATTGCAAATATATACAAATATTTAATACGCAAACTTTTTTTTTAAAATATTTTTATTTTAACTGAATCCTCTAAACCTTTTTTGCTTGTAATTAATATGCTTTTTATTACTTTATAGCTATCATCTTCAAATATTATATCCTCAATCATCTTAACCATAGCAACGCAATTAGAAGCATCTAATGCTCTTGATTTAAATGTAAAGTGATACTCTGTATTGTATGTATTTGTCTTTGGCAGCGTTTTATTAAATTGGCTTTTAACTAACAATGTATAATTATCTTTCATTTTTTTTCGCTTTGTCCAATGCATACCAGCATACCATTTATTTAGGGATATTTTTTCTAATCCTTTTAAAATTATTTCCATTTGGCAAAAATATATTTTTTTTTATATGTATTAATTTTTAATATTTGCCCAACAAAACAAAACAATATGAAAAAAGAAACATTTTATTTCAGCCACGATTATACCTCAAGAGCTGACGAAAAAATCAAAAGACTTATTAGAAGCAAAGGGATGGAGGGCTATGGTGTTTACTGGGCAATCATTGAAGATTTGTATATTAATACGAACGTATTACGAACTGAATACGATGGTATAGCATATGATTTACGAGTTGATGAAAGTTTAGTAAAAAGTATTATAAAAGATTATAATTTATTTGAAATAAATGAAGATACTTTTAGCAGCATTTCTATAAAAAGAAGATTAGAGTTAAGGGACTCAAAGTCCCAAAAGGCAAGGGATTCCGTAAATAAAAGATGGGAAAAAAATACGAACGTAATACGAGCAGAATACGAACGTAATACTATAAAGGAAAGTAAAGTAAATGAAAATAAAGTAAATATAGATAGCAGTAAGCTGCTAAGTGTGTTTAATTCTATTTTAGGAAAGAAAGCAAGAGTAGTTCCAGAAAAAGCCCAAAAACAACTTAAAGCAAGGTTAAAAGAGGGATATACTAAAGAGGATATAGTAAATGCTTTACGCAATGCAAGTAAAGACCAGCATCACTTAGATACCAATTATAAATACCTAACATTAGAATTTATTACTCGCTCAGATAAGTTAGAAAGGTTTGTTAATATGGGGGATTTTAAAACTAAAACTCAGATATTGTGATAAAAAAGACAAGCGAAATAATAGACCAACTTATGTACTTACATAAAAATGGTATTCCCTCTGGAAGTAATTTAGGTTTTAAAACATTTGATGAGCTATTAGCATTTGTTAAGGGAGGTTGTACGGATATAACCGGTTATCCTTTTTTTGGCAAATCTTTATTTTTGAAAGAGATAATGATGGGGTTAACTGTTAATGAGAATTGGAGGCATTGCGTATATATGCCAGACGATGGAAGTGATACCGAAGTAATATCTAACTTGCTGCATAAAATGACTGGTAAGACATTTGATAAAGGTTTTGCCAATTCAATTACTGAGAAAGAAATAAGTAAATATTCAAGTCAATTACTCGACAAATTTAAATTTATATCAGCAGAGCATAGCATAGAGCCAGAAGCGTTCTGGAATTATGCTAAGGAGAACGAATGCAACTCAGCAGTTATAGATAGTTGGAACTATTTAGCTCACAAAGGAGAGCCAACAAGCCCAGATTATTTACGCAAGATATTATCTTTTAGAAACCGATTTATGGAGGTTAATAATATGCATAGTTTTATAATTATTCATCCAAAAAATCCAGACCCAAAACAAGTTAAAGAGGGCGTTGTAAAAAAGCCCAGCGTATATGATTTGATGGGAGGCTCAGAATGGAATAACAACGGCAGAAATATAATAGTAGTCCACAAAAATTCAAAGGATTACCACGAGCCTTATAAAATAACAGTTGACAAGGTAAAGCCTAAACATTATGGTCAATTAGGAGAGTGCTATTTGCAAATAGACTGGAACAAACAAAGGTTTTATGAATATGATTCCTCAATGAATATAAAGCATTATGCTTATAGCTCACAAGAAATAGCAGTAGACCCTATAAAACCAATAGAATTAAACAACTTAGACCCTTTTTAAATGGATTATAACAAAACAAAAACGACAGATAAAATAATTAGAGATGCCGAAATGGTAGTGTCTGAATTAGAACAAAAATTATTTAAGCAAGCTGGTGGCAAAATCACTAATCTTGAAGTAAAAATACCAGAATCAAAGCAAAAGAAAATAGATGCCTTAATAAGCTTAATACATTACTCTGTATATTTATCAGAAAAAAACACAAAGCTATATAGCGCAATATCTGACCAGCAAATAACTATTAATCTATTAACTCATAAAATAAATAAATTGCAAAGTGATAGTATTGTGGATAAAAAAATGAAAGAATTTTAAAAATAAAATGTATAACTTTGTATACAATATGAACCACTACTATACATCAGACGATGAACGAGTAGCAAAGAGCGTCATTGATAGAAAGATACGAGAGGCAAAGGCTAACGCTCTAAGCGAACAATTTTGGGAGTATGGATATAATTTTTGTAGCGACTGCCTAAAATCAAATGGAGTTATGTTAGATTGCTCTCATACTATTTCAGTAGATGAAGCGCAAAAGACCAGAAGAACGGAACTGGCTTGGGATGTTAAAAACATAAAAGTAAGATGCAGAGATTGCCATATAGAACACGATAGCCGTAGTAAATTATGAAAGGGTTATACCAAGTTACTGCAATGAGAGCTAAGAAGATAATTAGCTCAGAGGTCTATGGCAATATAGCTGAGAAAGATACTCTATTTAATCGCTTAATGAGTATCCATAAAATACCACATACAAGACGGCACGAATGGAAACTACAAGAAGTAAAACTAAATAAAGAAATATGACAAAAAAAGAACAGATGGCACACTTTGGGTATATAACCGAAGAGATGAGAAAGACATTGTTTAGCAAGGGAGATGACTACGCAAATACAGATAGGCTATCAAACTTTAAATTAGCTGGCGCTATTGCTGGAGGAGATGCCAGAACAAATTGCTTAAACCTAATAGCTACCAAAGTAGCAAGATTGGGAGTATTGATTAACTCAGAAAAAGAGCCTAATAATGAAAGTATAGAGGATAGTGTTTTAGATTTAGCAAACTATGCCGTACTTTTGTCAATGATAATTAACGAAAATAAATAAATTATGAAAAAAACAGAAAAAGTATTCGCAGATGGATTTATGTTCAAAATGAATCCAAATTCACCAGAATGGGTAGTAGGTACCTTAAGCCTAAAAGCAGATGAGGCAATAGCCTTTATTCAAAAGAACGCAGAAAAAGGCTGGGTAAATTTGAAAGTTAATGTAGGAAAGAGTGGAAAGCCATATGTTGAGCTTGATACTTGGAAGCCAGACGCTAAAAAAGAAGTAGTTGAGGAATTTAATTCCGAAGCCTTACCCTTTTGAAATTAGAGGAGATATATTTTGACAAGAGCATTAGGGATTATGCTTTAAAGCTGACGAAAAACAAATCGGATGCTGAGGAGTTAATCTCTATTGCTTTTGAAATATGTCTATACAAAGATGATATAGCTAACCTAAAGGGTTTCTTTGCGATGGTTATGAGAAACCAATGGCTAAAAATGTCTAAAGAAAGGGACATTTATTTTGACGATGAAACAACAGAATATCCAGAAGTTGAGGAGGTTCTGGATAAAATGAATCACTACTATGCAAACATACTCCGAGCAATCAGCAACGGAGAAAATCTAACGCAAATACATAAGGGAGCATCTATAGGCTACAGAACTTTAAGGGATGACTATGCAAGAGCGAAAAAAGAATTTAAGATAATGTACGAAAATAAAATAAAGATTGCCGTAATAATTAGGGGTATAAACGGAGTAAGTTACCACAGACTATTAATGCCATTTGCTAAGATGCACAGAGATTATGGTATAGAGGTAGTTGTTTTGCTCAACAAGGATGATGAGTTTTTTAATAACCTTGAGGGAGTAACACACGTTGTTTACAATAGGAATATATCTGGGATTATGCAGCCAGAGGAAACGTATTTAAAACTCAGAGCAAAAGGAATTAAAGTTATTTGCGATATAGATGATTACTGGGTATTGCCTCAGAGCCATCCAATGAGGGTATATTATAAGAAAAGCCATTTAGATAAGTGTATAGTAACAAACTTGAAATTAGCTGACCAGATATGGACAACTACCTCAATACTGGCAGATAAGATAAGACCATACAACAAAAATATTGAGATAATAAAGAACGCTATTGACCCAACGGAGAAGCAATATGCATACGATGATTTGAGTATTAACTTTGATACGTTCTTTTATTCTGGTGGAAGTACACACATAAAAGATTTAAAGTTATTAGGCAATGCCTTTGATGATGAAAAGCTATTAGTAAAAGCCCCAAGGCTGCCTAAAAGAATGTTAGCGATAAAACAACAGATAAGCAATATTCAAGACTATGCAGAGGATTATAAACATTGTGGTATATGTGTAATTCCTTTGGCTGATAATACCTTTAATAGCTGCAAATCTGAACTAAAAATGATTGAGGCTGGACACTTTGCAAAACCAGTAATGGTATCGGCAGTAGAGCCTTATAATTTGCTCTCAACAAATAAAAATAGTCTAAAAGTATATAATAATGAATGGGTGTCTGCAATACAGAAGATAAAAGGCAACCATCAAATGCAAGTAGATTTAGGTTTAAAGCTAAAAGAGGACATTACTTTAAAGTATGATATAGCAAAGGAAAACGAAAAACGTTTACAAGCTTTATGACAAAAGAATTAGAAGCAAGAATAAGAGCCATTTATAATATGAAAGGGGGACAATTAGACCCTAAATTCTTTAATGAGTTTATTGAGCTATGCCAAAAGAACTTTAATTATAGACCAGATGTAAGTTGTGGAAAGTGTATCTACAAGCACGTTGTTAAATTATATGATAAATTTTTAAAATGATAGTAAAAGTAAAAGACCTAAAGCCAAATCCTAATAACCCAAGATATATTAGAGATGAAAAATTTGAGAAATTAAAGAAGTCAATACAAGACTTTCCAGAGATGTTAAAACTTCGCCCAGTAGTTGTAGATGATGATATGGTAGTATTGGGTGGTAATATGCGATTAAAAGCGCTAACAGAGCTTGGAATAGACGAAGTAGAGGCAATAAAAGCAAAAGCCCTAACAGAGAAGCAGAAAGCCGAGTTTATAATTAAGGATAATGTAGGCTTCGGAGATTGGGACTGGGACTTACTCGCTAATGACTGGGATAGTCAGCAGCTTAATGATTGGGGTCTTGATGTTTGGCAAATTGATGATTTATCGAACGAAGGCGAATACGCTGGCGCAGACCCTGAATTAGAGCTTGACAAATTTTTAAATTCTGAATTAAAAAGAATGTTTTTTGTTTATGATAATCAAACTTTTGAAAGAGTAGTAAATTGGCTTAACTCTATTCAAAGCAAATACGATTTACAAAGCCATAGCGACGCAATTTTAAAATTAATGGAAAATGAACACATTTGAGCTAAATAAAATAAAATGCGCGGATAGCTTATTAAAGCAAACTCCAAAAAAAGAAGACTATTCTTTAATTATAAATCAAGATACTTTATTTACAAAAAATGGAGCAAATGTAGGGCTTTATATTAAAATTAGAAAAGAGCAGTCTAATCTAATTAGAGCCGCAAGCTTAAATACAAAATATATAAAAGGTAGTAGAACGCGAGGAATACAGACTCAGTCAAGCATATTCGGAAGCTTACCAAGAATAGCGAGAAGAAATGACTATTGCAGATTTTCATCTCAAACAAAAAGCGAAAAATCAAACACAAGCATACTATTTTCCTTTTTGCCGCATCTTACAGAAATTTATAAAAAGTATTTGCCTAAGCAATATGATAGAGATATTGAAATAATAAACGAAAATGTTATTGACGACTATATTTTGCAAAAAAAAGCTCCATTTACAACAGCAAACATAAATGTAAATCACGCTATAAAATATCACAGAGACACTGGCAATTTTAAAGGCAATTTGTCAAATGTTCTAATTTTAAGAGATGGAATAGAAGGAGGTCAGCTTGTTTTCCCTGAATATGGATTTGCTCTTGCTCAAGAGGATAGCTACTTAGCTATATTTGACGGACAAAGCGAAATTCACGGAGTAATGCCAATAATTAAAACAAAAGAAAACCCATACAGAGCGTCAATCGTTTACTATACTTTAGAAAATATGAAGCATTGCTATCCTTTTAAAATGGAATTAGAAAGGCTTAAAAATGTAGCTTCTGTCAGAGCAAATAGAAGAGCAGAAAATCAAGACCCTACGAAAATTAAAAAAGAGAGAAATAGCAGCAAAAAGGCTGAAAATATAAGCCCTAAAAAATAAAATATGAGTACAAAAAATGACATACAAAAGGCTGCAATGATAGAAGCTTTGGAAAAGTCTTTAGGGATAGTTACCTCTGCTTGTAAGTCAGTAGGAATAAGTAGGAATACTCATTACACTTGGCTAAAGCAAGACGATATATATAAAGAAGCAGTAGAGGACATAGAGGATATAGCTTTAGATTTTGCCGAGAGCCAACTGCACAAGCAGATTAAGGATGGTAATACTACTGGAACTATATTTTACCTAAAGACAAAAGGCAAGAAGCGAGGGTATATAGAGCGTACAGAGGTGCAGCAAGAGACCACCTACAAGAGCCTTGATATTAACATAATAGATACTGGCATACCTTTAGCCTCTAATGAGAAAGATATAGTTGATTAGCACCTCTGCCCTATATCGTCAAAATTATTTATCTGCTGCCGACATAGTAGTTAATCAAGGAGGTACGTCCTCTGGTAAGACCTATGCTATTTTGCAAGTATTGTTTGCTAAGGCGATTTCAGAAACTTGTATTATTACTATTGTAGGTCAAGATATACCTAATTTAAAGGTGGGTGCGTTAAGAGATGCAATAGACATCCATAACGGAGATGAGGCGATAAAACAACAAGTAACATTTTATAATAGGTCAGATAGGGTCTTTAGTTTCCTAAACGGCTCTATAATGGAGTTTAATAGCTATGATAATGACCAAGACGCTAAGAGTGGTAAGAGGGACTATTTGTTTGTAAACGAGGCTAATGGTATACCCTACAATATATTTGAGCAATTAAGCCTCAGAACAAGAAAGCAAGTCTATATAGATTATAACCCAGATACAAGCTTTTGGGTACACGAGAAAGTCATACCCTTGCCAAGTGCTGAGCTGATAATCTCAGACCACAGACATAACCCTTTTTTAAGCGATAAGATTAGAGAGAAAATAGAAGCTCTAAAAAATAAAGATTTAGACTTGTGGAAAGTATATGCCAGAGGAATTACTGGGCGAATAGAGGGCTTAGTATTCAAAAAATGGTATGTATTAAATGAGAGCTTTGAGGATAAGAATTTAATAGGGTATGGAATAGATTTTGGGTTTACCAATGACCCATCGACATTAATAGAGGTTAGGATGCAAGATGGAGAATTGTACGTTAAGGAGTTGATATACGAAACTGGATTAACTAACCAAGATATAAGCAATAGAATGGAGGCTTTAGGAGTAGGCAAAAACGCTTTGATAGTAGCTGACTCGTCAGAGCCTAAAAGTATAGAAGAGTTAAGGCGATTAAGATGGACAATAGATGGAGTAAAAAAGGGAGCAGACTCGGTTATGTTTGGAATTAATCTTTTGAAAGGTTACGCAATTAACGTACATTCGTCGAGTAAGAATTTAATAAAAGAATTAGAGCAGTATAAATGGAAGGTAAATAAAAACGGAGATAGCTTAAATGTGCCAATTGACGATTATAACCACGCTATTGATGCTCTTAGATATATAATAATGCATAAATTTAGTAAGAAAGGATATGGACAATACAGAATTATATAAAATAACGATAAAACAATATCAAGAAATATGCGACATTGACGAATCTTTGTCAATCGTTGAGCAGAACATCTATGCAGTAGCAGCCCTAAAGGATATAACCTACGAGGAGGCTTCTAAGATACAGATGTCTGAGTTTAAAAAGCTGGTGGATATAGTAGCCGATTTTAATGTTAAACTCTTAGAAAAATTAAAAATAAATAATAAGATTACATTAGGCGATAATAAATACTACATTGAGCATAGACCAGACAAGTTAACAAGTGGTCAGCTTTTAGATATTATTAATGTTAGGAGTAGTAATGCTGGTCAAGCAGTTAAGGCTATGCACTTAATTCTCGCAGCTATGAGCAGACCAAAGGGTAAAAAGTATGGAGAGGATAATTTAACCCTAATAGAAAGAGCTGAGCTATTTAAAGGTGTTAATTTAAAAGATGTTTGGAATGTCTTTGTTTTTTTTTGGAATCTCTGGAACGATTACTTGGACGATTCAGAGGACTCTTTAGACAAGTGGATGTCGGACACGATAAAGATAACGAATCGGATTTTGGACAAAGATGGGGACTCTTTAGCGTAATAGAATCAATGGCAAATTTACATAATATAAGTATAAATGAAACTACTGAATTGGGAGCTATTGAGTTTCTAAATTGGTGGGCATATATGGTAGAGAAACAAGAATATGAACGCAGCTTTAAATAAATTATATGGCAACTTATTGACGTACTGGCAAACGGTAGTTGATGACTTAGTTAAAGAATTGACAATAGCTTACGCTGGGTCAAGTGGCAATACAAGACAAGCCATCGGAAAGGACAACGCTAAGCCAGTAAGCCTAACTGCCTCTGGATTTAAGGTCACTATAACTATGCCAGATTATTACCTATTTTTAGATGAAGGGGTAAGTGGAGCAAGGTATAACAAAAATATCAGTAGATTTAAATACGATAAATTAATGCCTCCTATATCAGCGATAAGAAAGTTTATGCAGAACAGAGATATTACTCAACCTAAACAAATCAATAGAAAAAATAGACCTAAAAACCAACCAATAAAAAGAAAGCAGCGACCAAAGAATACAAGAGCTGGTAGAAAGAGAGATAAGGAAGACATACTTAACGGTATAGCCTTTGCGATAGCTTACAGTATTTGGGAGAGGGGTTTAAAGAAAACAGAATTTTATAGCAAAGTCATAAATGATAAAAAGTTACTTGAGCTTGAAGCCTCGTTAATTCAGCAGTATAGTGCCTATGTTTTAGAAACAATTAAGGTAGATTAAAAAAAAATAAAAAAAAGTTTTGTATTCTAATATTTTGTATTAATTTTGTGTACATAATATAAAAGCAATAACAAAAATGAACAACACAATTACAAACATTATTAGCAACTTAAAAAAATCAAACACTAATCAAGATTTTATTATTTATAATGATAAAATAAAAATGGAATGGAGCATTAACTTTGAATTTTTAAATAATTCTATATTAATGATATGCAATGGTTCCACACTTGATTCCGTATGGTTTAATAATTTAAAAGAATTAAACTACTATTTAAAAAATAGTTTTTTAAATGACAATAACTTTACTATAAAATAAACAACACAAACCCTTCATCATATGGTGAGGGGTTTTTAACACAATAACAAAATGACAAACACAATTAAACAACCAAAAGAAATGAAAAATCACAAATTAACTTTAGCGCAATATTCAAAAGCAATAGAACTTGGATATTACGAACCGATAAAATGTGTATCTGTTTTTAAAAAGATAGTAAAGCATTACAAAGTTTGCGGAAGAACTGAAACACTTTTAATAGACTTAAAATAAAAATAAAAGCCTCACGGTGTTAGTACATAGCAGCCCTCAGAAATGAGGGCTTTTTTTACGTTAAATTTTAAACGGTACTTTTGTATATATAAATAGATGGCAGTTACAATTCAAGACCAACCGACAACCAATATACCAGAGCCAAGCTTTGCTCCTATAGAGTATTTAGTTAGTAGTGACAATACTACTCAGAGTGGATTTAAGGTAATAGCAAGTCTATTTACTGACCCAACTGGAGATAATACAAAGATTGCTACTTTGCAGTTGAATACTATTCCCTCAGCTACGCAAGTTGTAACGGATATTCAAAACATCATACAATCGTTTGTAACGAGTAATTATTCTGTTTTGGCTGGAGATACTATTGGAGTTTCTCAAAGTGCCTTAAAAGACTTTAAAATAGCTTTTCAAGAGTATTATAGTGGAGCGTTACAAGGTACGGCAGTAAGTGGCAATACTTTTACAAGTTGGAATTCATCTCCAAAGTATATTGAATGGGCTGATTTATCTGAGGGTTATCGCCAATACGAAAAATGGAAAGTAGAGGATTCTGTCGCTAATAATGATGGTGAATTTTTAAATGGGTTTGAGCAGCAAGACGAGTGGTTTAATTTTACAAGTAGTAATAATTTTGTAAGGGTTATGCCTACTCAGAAATATCAAGCCTCTTGGATTATGAAGCCAAACAATTCAAGCACATACCAAATCCATCTAAAGACCCTTGATTCTACATTTGCTGCATTAACTACTTCTACTTTATCTATACCTAACACAGAGAGCTTATATACTCTTGATATAGGATTAGCTGAATTAGCTTCTCATAGCTGGAGTGTTGCACCAAATACAACAGACTCTAAGTATTATGCTCTTAGAATTTTAGACGTTACTAATGACTTTTGGGCTACAAATACAATAATGTTTGAAATTGATAGGTGCGAAAATACCTATACAGATTACGAGCTACATTGGTTAAATAGAAAGGGTGGATATGATAGCTATACTTTTACTGGCAAATCTAACCAGACCACAAATATTAAAAAGAACTTTGCTAAGTATAATACTCGCACAATAGGAGCAAGTAGCATAACGCATAATACATACGCGCAACGCAAGAGGGCTTTCCATACTGGTTTAAGCGACTCTTATAACCTTAATAGTAGATTGCTAAAAGATTTTGAAGTTGAGGGCTTAGAGGACTTATTTTCATCTCCAGAGGTTTACTGGAAAAACGATGCTAATTTTGTTTCGGTTAATGTAACTGGCAGTACTTTTGAACACGCTAAGAGCGAGAACGGACAAGTATACTCTATGCAACTAACAATGGAGATAGATAATAGCGATAAACGACAATGGTAATAGAGCATATAATAGCTGGGTATTCTATCCCACATAACGAGGGGGCAATCCCTTTGACTAAGGAAGCATATGACGTAAACAACCCTCAGAAGCGTTTAACGGATTATTCTAAGACCATAACTATTCCAGAGAATAGAATTGTTAATCAGATATTTGAACACGCTTTTGATGTCAATATAGACCTACAGACATTTAATCCAAACCTAAAGACAAGCTACCAGATAATACAAGATGGAATTACTGCTATTGATGGCTACTGCCAACTCAGAAGCATTAGTAATGTTGACGGACAAATTAATTATGAAATACAAGCTACTGGAAAGGTCGGCGACTTATTTGAGAAGATTAAGGACAAGTATTTACAAGACTTAGACTTAACGGCTTTAGACCACGCTTGGACATCTACAAATATTGAGAATAGCTGGACTGCTGCAATAGGTCAAGGGTATGTCTATCCTATGATAGATATAGGGGGTAGAACCCAATACGATGTTTGGACAACAAAAGACTTTAAACCAGCGATATATTTAAAGCAATATATTGATTCAATATTAACCGAGGCTGGATATACTTACGATAGTACGTTCTTTAATAGTGATTTATTTAAGCGCTTAATAATACCCTATGGAAGTGGGAAGATATTACTTGACAATGCAGCTATATTATGCCGAGAATTTAATGTACAAAAAACAAGCAGTCAAACAGTAGATTGTCAAGATTTTAGCGACCCAGCAAACAGTGCTAATAGCTTACTTGCGTTTAATGATGATAGCAGCCTTTCTGGGTATGAAAAAAGAGTTATTGCAGATGGTGGCGTAGTAGAGGCTTTGGCTTGTGCTGAGGCTGCTTTTGATTTTTCTACTGATTTCTTTAATACTTGTACGGATGAATTTAATACTTTGACTGGGAAGTATATTCCTACGGAAAGCAATAAGATGTCATTTCAAGGTATTATTAATTTTGATTTAATTTACACCGAAAGTAATTCACTAACTACAAGAAGTCTAAACGAATGCCATACCGGTCCAGATACTGATACAAGTTCTTTCAGAGCTAATGTAGATTTATTTCTTGTTCAAAAAATAGGGTTAAGCTACATAATAAAAGAAAAGCTTAGCTTAGACATTACAGACAAAGCTATTGCAAACCCTTTATCTCCAACTCCTACTATACTTGATAACAATAGCGTATCTTTTGTTACTGGCGAAATAGATGTTATTTCTGGTGCTGAGTATTATTTAGCAGTAGGAGAAGTAGTTTATAGTGGGAAAATTAAGATAAATACTGGATTAGGTGTGTTTACGATTTTACCAAGTTACAAGAATTTTACTGACTTTGAATTTATATTAAAAGCAGATTCCACTTTTGGCAGTAAGTTACTTGAAACAGAAATAGGAACTGGCGATACCATAGATACTCGTTTAGTAGTACCTAAAGAAATTAAACAGTCTGACTTACTGAGCAGCGTTATTAAGAGATTTAACCTATATTTAGATTATGATGAGATAAACGCTAATAAATTAATCATTGAAACAAGAGAGGACTTTTTAACTGATAATAGAAAGAACATAGAGCATATAGTAGATAGGTCTAAAGACTATAATATTAAACCTATGGGAGCTTTAGATGCTGGTAGATTTATATTTAAAGACCAATTAGATAAAGATAACCTAAATGATACCTACAATAAAGTTAATGACGAGGTATATGGTCAGCTAACCTTAGACGTTCAGAACGACTTTTTAAATGCAGATAAGGTAATTACTACCCTATTTGCTCCTACTCCCTTAGAGAGCTTTAATGGGGTTAATGATAGAGTATTATCTTCTATGCGATTTGTAGATAAAGATAATAAACCAGCAGAGGCTACGGCAAAAATTAGGCTATTATATTGGGGTGGATTATTGGATACTCAAAAAGATTGGTTCTTTAACCCTATATTCCCAACATTAAACGCTAAAACTCAATATCCTTACGCTGGTCATTTAGATAACCCTTATAATCCTACCTTTGATTTAAACTGGTTTGTACCAAGACAACTATATTATGACTTTAGCTATGGCAATAAATATACTCTTAATTACTCTAACAATAATTGCTACAATATATATTGGAAAAAATATATAGAAGAGATTACCGACAGAAATAGCAAGATACTTGAATGCTTTTTGGCACTTAGACCTCAAGATTATAGAGAGCTTAATTTCAGAGATAACTACTATATAGATGGTAGCTACTGGAGATTACTAAAGATTACTGATTTTGATGCAATAGCTGAGCAGACTACTAAATGTACATTCCTAAAGGTAGAGCCAAAGGATGCATTTGTATCAGAAGTCAAGGTAGTTAATGGAGGCATAGGCGATTATTCAGACGATACACCTATACCAGCTGGAGATTTGTTAAGAAGCCCTAACGGAAATAGTGGTAAAACTCAAGATAAATTACAGTTTGGAGATAATGTCAAAGGGGGTACTCGTTCTCTGGTTGCATCTAATAACGTAGAGCAAGGTATTGAGGCAGTAAATAACTTAATAGTCGGCAGCGATAATAGTAAGGCTTTTGCCGATAATGTTACTTTAATTAATAGCCCCTATGTGGAAACCAATAGACCTAACGAGGCTTATATTAATGGCTTATTTGTAGAGAAATTACAAAACGTATTTCTGCCATATGAGGTATTAACGAGCTTAGAAACTGAGTTACAAATATTGCCTCCATTACCAGCCGATGAATTTTACCAGATTACAAGAGGTTATATTAGATTAAACGGAGATATGGCTTCTGCTGGGCATAAAGTTGATATAGTGACAGACGATGGTTCTGCTCATATGTTAGCAGAGATACCATCCTCTTTCTTTGCTACAGATAATAACGTAGGATATTTAACTCTGGGAGCGCATACGGAGGCTGATATACATTTCGGTAGTGGATTAAAATTAACGACAAATACAAATATGTCTTTCCCAAGCGGAACGACTACCCTCACAATTAACTTAGTATACAGAATAATTAAATTATAATGGCAGATAAAAGAATAGCTTTAGAATTAGCAATAAACCTAAAAAAAGGCGATATTACAATAGAGGAACTTAATGCTCAATTAGCAGAAGCTAAAAAGCAGATGGAGGAAATTGGCGACGAGGGTAGCGAAGAGTTTGCAGAACTCGGAAAGGTAGTTGAGGAGGCAGAGGCTGAGGTAGAGAAAATGAATGCTACGCTAAAGAAAACTAAAAAAGGGTTTGAAGATACTGGCAAGGCTCAAGAGAAATCTGCTAAAAGTAGTAAGAAGCTTAGTAACGGATTTAAAGGGATAGGTACTGCTTTAAAAGCTGCTGGTATTGGTTTGGTAGTAGCTGCATTTAAGGGCTTGTCTGATGCTTTAGGACAAAATCAAGGATTCCTTGATAATGTTAACGCTGGTATGAGAACCCTTTCAAATGTATTTAGCAAAGCATTTGGAATTATAACCGATGTATACAATAGCGTATCTAAGTCTACTGGCAACTTTAATGCTCTTGGTAAGGTTATGAACGGCATACTTGACCTTGCCTTATATCCATTTAAAGCTACATTTTTAGGTATTAAAATAGGTATTGATGAAACTGTACTTGCTTGGGAGAAATCATTTTTAGGCTCTGGCGATTCTGGTACTATTAGTAAATTGAATGCAAGTTTAAAAGCTACAAGGGCAGAGTTAGCTAATTTAAACAAAAATACAAGCAATTCAGCTAAAGCTATTCAAGATAATTTTAATGCAGCTATGAAGGAAGTAGGTACTTTTACTTCTGAGGTAGTTGATAGAATGAGTGAGATAGATATAAAGGCTACATTCGCTCAAGAGAAAGCAGCAGTAAGAACGGAGAACGCTGCTAAACTTGCAGCAGCTCAGCAAACATTATTAGTTGAGAAATATGACCAACAAGCAGAAAGCCTAAGACAAGTTAGGGATGAGGAAAGAAATAGTATTGCTGAAAGAAAGAAAGCCAATGACGAATTAAAGGACGTATTGGACAAGCAAGAAAAGGCTATGTTAGCACAAGCTGACTTGCAGATTAAAGCAGCTAAAAATGATGTTGATAGAAACGACAATATAGAGAATCAAGTAGCGTTAACGGAGGCTCTTGCAAACAGAGAGGGAATATTAGCTCAAATTAATGGATTTAGGTCAGAGCAAAAAATGAATGACCTCGCTTTAGATAGAGAGGCAATGGAGCTAACTAAGTCAATAGGAGATAGTGAGTCAAAATTAGCTGCTGATAGACGTAAATTTAATGCAGAACAAATAACCGATAAGTTAGAATCCTTAAAAGCTTTAAGAGATATAGCAGAGGAAACGCAGCAAGAGGAAATGTTAAGACTTGAGGGCATTGTAGAAATGACTAAGAGTGGAACTCAAGCCGAAGCCGATGCACTTATAGCGTTAAATGAATATAGAGAGCAAATAAGACAAGAAAATCTAATTAATGAGAGGGCTATACTTGACGAAATAGACAAACGTAGAAAAGAATCAAGCGATAAAGAGATAAAAGATGCAGAACAATCTTCAAAAGACAAATTAAAATTAGCTACAGATACATTATCTGCCGTTGCTAACATATCTTCACTATTTGCCAAAAAAGACGAGGCGAGTGCTAAGAAGCAATTTGAATTACAAAAGGCTATTAGTATAGGTCAAACAGTTATATCTACCTATGAGGGCGCTCAGAACGCTTTTACTACTGCTCAAAAATCTCCTTTGACAATAGGTTTCCCAGCATATCCATTTATTCAAGCTGGATTGGCTGCCGTTGCTGGTGCTGCTCAAGTAAAGAAAATAGCAAGTACTCAATATCAATCTACAAGCGTATCTCCAGCAAGTACTGGGGGAGGAGGTACTCCAAATTTAGGAGGGGGAGAAGCTGGAATACAACCTATAGGGTTTACAAGCCCAGTAGTAGGAACAGATGTACCGACTACAAAGGTTATCGTAACGGAAACAGATATACGCAATGTGTCAAGAAACGTAGATGGGGTTTATAGCCGAGCTACTGTAGTTCAATAGATTTCCTCTTTTTGCCACAATAGGTATATATAAGTAGATGGACTTACCATTTATAGAATTTAAACTAACAGAGGACGTAGAGGGCTTACAAGCGATAGCCCTTGTAGATAGACCAGCAATAGGGCTAAACTACCAAGCGTTTGCGCCTCATAAATTTGAGGTAATAAACGAAGAGAAGCGTATCGTAATGGGAGCAGCAATGATTCCAGACTTACCCATTTATCGTAGAGATGAAAGAGGCGAGTATTACGCTATCTTCAAAAAAGAAACAATCAAAGCACTCGTACAAAAGCTATTCAAAGAGAATAAGCATAATAATTTTAACGAGCAACATAATGCCTTTAAAATCCTTGACGGAGTATATATATATCAATCCTTTATAACCGATGCCGAACTCGGTATCTCAGCCCCCTCTGGTTTTGAGAACGTAGCTGACGGAACTTGGTTCATAGCTGCCAAAGTGGAGAATGACGAGGCTTGGGCAAAGGTTAAAGAGGACGGAATATTGAAAGGATTTAGTGTTGAGGGTGTATTTGATTTGGAACCGTATAAATTTAAAAAGATGAATAAATTAAACTTAGAGAGTGTTATAAGCACTTTAAAATCTGTATTCTCAGATGCTGAGGAAGCTACGGAGGTAAACTTCGGAGAGGCTACTTTAGTAGATGGGACTATTGTTAAATGGGAGGGAGAACTCGTAGAGGGTGCTGCCTTAGTTGTTGTTATGCCAGAAGGCGAAGTAGCTGCTCCAGATGGTATCCACGAATTAGAAGATGGTACTATCGTAGAAACTGCTGGAGGTTTAGTAGTAAACATCCAAGCTATGGGAGAAGATGTAGAAGAGGAAGAAATGGTAGACAATGAGTTTACTGACGAAATGCTTAACGCAATGATTGAGAAAGCAATGGCTAAATATGCTGAGGCTTTTACTGCTTCTTTAGAACTAATGAAGTCTGAAAATGAAACTTTAAAAGCTGAATTATCAGAAATCAAATCTTCCAAAGAAGAGTTAAAAAATGAGTTTTCTGCTACACTCAACAAAGTAGGAGAGGAATTAGAGGAAATTGTAAAGGCTGAGGCTTCTACATCATCTAAGCCACAAGAATTTAAAGCAATCTCAAGAGCTGAAAGAGCAGCTCAGATGGGTGCTATACTAAAACAAATAAATAAATAAAATAGAAAAATGAGTTTTGATGTATCAACGTTGACTAATTACGTTAACGAACAATCGACAGACCTAATCTCAAGACTATACTTTGAGAAAACGTCAAGTGACTACTTCACACTTCAATCTGGAGTAAAGAAAACTGATGCCTTGCATCTATTGGCAGTAACTGCTTTCCCACAAGACGGTAGCTCTTGTGCAGTAAGTGCTTCTGGTGATGTAACATTTACTGACAGAAACTTAACAGTAGGTCAAATTACTTACTTCTCTGGTTTTTGTATGAAGGATTTAATCCCTAAGTACACTCAAATCTTATTGAGAGCTGGAAATGCTGAAACTGAGGATATGGCTTTTGAAGCTGAGGTAGCTGATTCTATCGTTAAAACCATTATGGAGCATAACGAAACTGCTGACTGGCAAGGAGATACTGCATCTGGTAACGTTTATATCAATCGTTACGATGGTTTGATTAAAATTATTGATGCTGCTACAACTGCCGTAGATGGTAACACTTCTTCTGCTACTGCTATTAGCTCTGGTGCTTCTGGTAACGTAGATACTTTAATTAGCGATATGTGTAATGCAAGACCAGCTAAAGTAAAATCTGCTGCTAACCAAGTATTGTTCGTAGGTCAAGATACTTTTGACAAATATGTAGATACTTTGAACGCTAAGAACCTATACCACGTAAACGCTACTGATTGGGCTAACTATACTGTTTCAATCCCTGGAAAGAACGTAACTTTAGTAGGTGTAGTTGGATTAGACGGAACTAACCGTATGTTCTTAGGTACTCAAGAAAATTTCTTCTTAGGTTTTGACTTACAAAATGACGAAGAGGAATTTGATATGTGGTACGATAAAAAAGATGACAAGGTTTATTACCGAGTTAAATTTAAGAGAGGTTTACAAGTAGCATACCCAGACGAAGTAGTTGAATTTACATTAACCGTATAACTTAAAAAGATATGGCGTGTAATTTAACACAAGGCTTTAGCGTAGGATGCAACGATTCAATCGGTGGAGTAGCAGAGTTCTGGATAGCAAATATGCCGACAGACTTTGTAGCTGCAACTGATGGAAGTGGAGAAGTAACTGGTTTGACTGGTGATGGACTTGTATATTACAAGTACGAATGTACCAACGCTCAAGGAGCTACCTCTGTAATGAACGACAACCCTACTGTTAATGACCAAAACGGAACAAGCTATTTTGACCAGACTGCGACTTACGTTCTCAACAAAATGGAGAAAGCTAAGCGTAATGAAATCAAAATGATAGCAAGAGCCAAAATGTCTATAATTATCAAGGATAATAATGGGAGATACTGGCTAATGGGTGCAACTTTAGGAGCAAGATTAACTTCTGGAGATAACGGAACTGGAACTGCTTTAGGAGATAGAAATGGATATAGCCTTTCTTTCCAAGCACAAGAGCCAGAGCCAATGCCGATAGTGACTGTTGCTCTTCCTTTAGTATAAAGGTTTAGTAACTTAAAAAATAATTAGCCCACTACTTAATACGTGGTGGGCTTTTTTAAAATCAAAAAATGGACATAATAGAGAAAGATACTACAAATTATATTTATTGCAATATCTCAAATGAGGTAAATAATGCTTACTATACTATGACCATTGAAGCCTCAGAATACGAGGTTAATGTAACTTTAGCAGCCCCAGATGGGGTAAACGATAGGTATGTTGCTTTTGAGCTAATAGAGGGTGCGCAAGACCTCCCTAACGCAACAATAGACCTACCGAACAACGGAGATTATCCGTATAAGATAATAAATGCCACTACATTAGGAGGAACAGAGGGGATAGAAATTCATAGAGGTATATTAAGATTGAAACAACCCAAAGAAATTGTATATTCGTACACAGACGAACAAAGTACTATAATTTATGAATAAATTTCCAATTATAACGGAATTTGCCTCAGCAGAAATCCCAGTTTTTTTAGAAAAAAAGAACAAAAATATCGTTTGGTTCGGAGCTGATAACCTTTATCCCTTTGAACTTATAGACCTATATAACGATAGTAGCACACATAACGCTATTATTAACGGAAAAGTAGGCTATATTGTAGGCAATGGCTTACATTCTGATGACTTAGAAACAAAGAAATGGCTATCTCAAGCGAATATAGATGAGGATTGGACTTCATTATTAAAGCGTTTAACGTTAGATTATGAGTTATTTAATGGTTATGCCATTGAAGTTATTAAAACAAGAGTAGGCAACCAGTATCATCACTTAGATTTTGCTAACATTAGAGTAGGTTTAGATGGTTCTATACAGTATGCACACGATTGGATTACTGACAAGGGGACAAAAAACTCTAAACCAGACATTCAGTATTTAGAGAGATATAACCCAAGAAACCCAGACCAAAAAAGAGGGGTGATTTATCACGTTGATTATAGACCTAACCTTAAATATTACCCTTTGCCAGTATATGTTGGCTCACTTGCTGAGATAAGAACAGATGTGCAAATAGGAGATTATTGGTTAAATGAGGTTGAAAATGGATTTGTAGGAGGGACACTAATTCAGCATAACAACGGAGTTCCAGAAACAAAAGAAGAGGCTAAGCAATTTGAGGAAGCTTTTAAAGAGAAATTTGGCAAGGCAACTGGAACTAAAATAGTACATTTATTCAGCCCATCAAAAGAGAATGGTAGCGAAATAACCAATCTTAATGGTAATGACTTACACGAAAGATATGTTAATATGAGCCAACGAGTAAAGGAGGCTATATTTATAGGGCATCGAGTTACTAACCCAATCTTATTTGGAGTAAAAGAAGAGGGACAATTAGGGGCAAGGAATGAGCTTGATTTGGCTTACGAGATATTTACAAACACTTATGTAGCTGAGCGTCAAAATACGCTGATGAGAACAGTTAAAAAATTAGCTTTCTTTGAGATACAAAAAACAGATATAGAATTAATACCACTTAAACCTATTGATACCGTAGATTTAACCTCAGATATAATCTTAGCAAACCTTAGCAGAGAGGAAATAAGAACTATGATAGGCGACCAAACTGGGATTCAGCTTGAAGAGGCTATTGAAGTATCTAATATCCCAGTAGAACCAATACAAACAGATAATCCTAACGAAGTCGTAGTAGAAAGCATAGATGAAGAGAAAGAGCAAAAGGAATCCTCTTATAATGGTGCTCAAATAGCTTCTGCTTTGTCAATCGTAGAGCAAGTAAAATCTGGCATTCTTTCAGTTAGTCAAGGGAAAGCTGCTTTAATGGAGTTTTTAAGACTATCAGAAGAGGTATCTCTGAAACTATTAAAAGGAGATGACGAGTTTTTAACGCAAATATTTGAAAAAAAAATACAAGACGGAAAGCCTTTATTTGATACAATAGAGGAAGCAGAGAGTGTAGCTCAGCAAATAGGTTGCGAGGGTTATCACGAACACGAAATAGATGGAGAAATATGGTATATGCCTTGCTCTACTCATTCTGAGATTAATGACAAGAATTTAGAGGGGTTTAATCGTATAACAAAATTTGATACCTATAACGATTACCCTAAAGCAGCAAGTAGAAACGCACAGACTGCTCTAAATTGGGCAGAAAAGAACGGATGGGGTTCTTGCTTAGAGGCAACTGGAAAAAAAAGAGCCTCGATGTTAGCTAATGGTGATAGTTTGAGCCGAGATACTATCGCTCGTATGGCAGCCTTTGAAAGACACAGACAAAACTCTAACAAAAAGTTAGGCGATGGATGTGGGCGTTTAATGTGGTTAGCTTGGGGAGGTGACGAGGGTATCGCTTGGGCACAAAGAAAACTAAAGCAAATAGACTCAGAAAAGATGTCTGCTTGTTTTTCAGAGGATGAAGATATAAGCCATTTATTTGACAATATAGGAGTATCAAAAGACGATTACGAAATAGTAGACAATTTAGACATACACTTTAGTTCTGATGGTAGCCCTATAGAATTTGCTACTGCTGAGCAAGGTATCGTAAGAAATGTACTGAAACTTATATTTGCAAACCCATTAATAAAAGCTTCTGGTATTGCTGAGGCTTTAGGTTTAGACTTTGACCAGTTATTAGGGTCTATAGGCATATTAACAACGTCTAATTTAATAGAGATTGAGGGTAGCGATATTAGTTTAACAAATGTAGGAGAAAAGGTAGCCAAGTCAATTGATTTACCTAAAACTGAGGTTAAATATGAGTACCAATTAAGAGCCGATGCTCGTCCATTAAAAGAGGGTGGAAGCTCAAGAGATTTTTGTCGCAAAATGATGTCTAAAAACAAGCTATATACCAAAAAAGAAATAGACGTTTTAAGAAATGATATGAAGGCAAGTGGATTAGCAGATGTTACAGACGTTTGGTTAGCAAGAGGAGGCTGGTATAGAAAGCCAAATACAACTACAAGCGTACCATTTTGTCGTCATATATGGAAACAAGTAATAGTTAGAAAGAAATGATATTAATCGTTAGCCCAGCATTTATAAAAGAAAACACCGTACTACATTATAACGTAGATGACGGCTACCTAAAACCATTAATTGATAGTATCCAAAATACTTTTATTAGACCTATTTTGGGAAGTGCTTTATTTGATGAGATATTAAACCAAATTAAAACAAATACCGTTACTTCTTTGAATGAAACATTAATTAAGGAGTATATGAGAGATGCTTTAAAATGGGAGGTTTGCCATAAATACACTCGTATAGGTACATATAAATTAAGGAATAAGGGTGCTGGGACTCATTCTGGAGATGGTTTTAACCCATTAGACGAAAGCGAGTTAGTGGTAGCTAAAAATATATATAAAGATAATGCAGATTTTTATAGACGTAAATTAAAATTATATTTGAAGCAGAACGAGAATAGCTACCCACTTTACAAAACTCCTCCAGCTGGAGTCGATATAGTTTACCCAGAGCAAGATACACAATGGAGAAGCCAATTTATACTATAAATAAAGAGCAGAAATTACAAAAATATGTCGAAAAGTTTAACCATAAAAAACATAAGGACAATAATGGAAGGGATAAAGTCAGAACATCCACAGATAAATACCATCATAAAGGGTAACATTTTTGACGTAGATTTAACTAAAGATGTTACTGGAAGCTATCTTATATATGACGTTGTCAATATTGCTCCTAATGGGTTTAACGGAGTAGATTACTCATTAGATTTGTTTATTTGTGATAATGTTACGGAGATAAATACGGAATCTAACGAGGTTGATGTTCAAAATGAATGCTGCTTAATAGCGTTAGATATTATGAGTATATTTGAGAACTATAACAAGTCTACTTATGCCGACAAAGATTTAGCTTTAGTACTGAATAAGAACTGGAGCATACAGCCATTTACCGAAAGATTCGATAGCCTATATTCTGGAGCAGCGATAAGTATGTCGTTAAGCTCTGCATATGGCTACGCAAGATGTAAAATACCAACATAAATAAAGAAATGACAACAACTGAATTAACCTTATCAAGAAATGGACAGAAATGTGTAACTGGAGATGTTACCTTTACTGCCTCAGACAAAGTAGCTTACCTTGTGGTAAACGCAGACGCTACCTTCGCAAATCTAACAGACCAAAGCGATAACAACGTATTAACCGAAAGTGCTTTAGGTGGCGTAACGCTATCTACTGGAATGATTATTTCTGCAAAAAATGGCGGAATGATGAAGAGAGTTAACGTATCGAGTGGGTCTGTATTAGCTATATTCGGATAGTGTATAGCTACGGATACCAATACGGAAGTAAGACTAAACGGATATCAGAGGGACAACTGATATTTGAAGAATACGAGGTGCGTGTAGAAGCAGACGGAGGAGTGGTAGAAAATAGAAGTTGTGTAATTAGAGACCTAAATAAATTAATATGAGCATATTAGATAAAGCAAGTTTAATACAGATACCAAGTGGGTATAAATCTACAAAGCTATACTCGATAGAGCCGACCAACGGCGATGGCGATTTCACCTTTGCTCGTTCATCAAGTGGAACGAGGGTAAATAGTGAAGGGTTGATTGAGGTTGCTTCGGTTTTAGGAAGTGAGTTAGTTGTTAATGGAGATTTTGCAACTGATAGTGATTGGAGCAGTACGGAAGTTGCGACAATAGGAATAAGCGGAGGTTCTATTAATTTTTCATCTACATCAAGCAATAAAAGGATTCAAAATATAGGCAGTATTATAGTAGGTAAAAAATATATTGTTAATTATGACATTGTAAGTATCTCTGAAGGCAGTTTTGCTTTTCAAGACGGTGTAAGTACATACACATATCGCTCATCAATAGGTTCTTACTCTGAGGAGATTACGGCATCGGGTACATTTATTCGAATACGAACAGCGGGAACAACTACGGGCTCAATCGACAACGTATCTGTCAAAGAAGTAATAACAAACAACGTTCCTCGCTTGGATTATAGCGGTGGGGCAAGTTGTGCGAGTTTATTATTGGAAGGACAGTCAACGAATTTATTGCCATATTCTAATGATTTTACTCAATGGACAATACAAAGCGGTGTTACTGCTACACATAACACTACTGAAACATTAAGTCCCGACGGTACAAATAACGCAACAAAGTTTGTAGGTAACGGGTCTGCTGGAGTTTTCTATGCAGCTATTGCCGTTACGGGTGTTATAACAAGGTCGATATACTTAAAAAGCATAGTAGGTACGGTAAATGTTATTTTAAAAGACCCTAACATTACAATAACATCAAAGTCGTTAACGGTAACAACCGAATGGCAAAGATTTGACTTAGCGGAGGATAATGGAACAAGCAGTCAAGGTATATGGATTAGTAACATTCCCGTTAGTGGGGTTTATATGTGGGGAGCTCAATTAGAGCAAGGCTCTTATCCAACATCCTACATACCCACAATCGGAAGCACAGTAACTCGCACCGCCGATGTCTGCAACAATGCTGGGACTTCAGCGACGTTTAATAGCACAGAGGGTGTGTTGTTTGCAGAGATAGCAGCGTTAGAGGAAACATCAAGCTCATCGAAATACATAACTATTTCAGATGAAACATATAATAATAGATTAAGTGTTTTGTTTTCAAGTGGAGCTACTGACCAAATTAGAGCATTTTTGCGAGTAGGTGGTGTATCTCAAGTAGATTTTAATGGAAGTGTCACAGATGTTACCGATTATAATAAAGTTGCATTTAAATATAAAGCCAATGATTTTGCTCTTTGGATTAATGGTGTTGAGGTTGCAACTGATATAAGCGGCTCAGTATTTAGTGCCGATACCTTAACTAAATTATCGTTTAGCGAAATAAACACTACAAGCGGCAAATTTGAAGGCAAAACAAAACAACTAATGGTCTTTAACGAGGCGTTAAGTGATGAGGAGTTAAGTGATTTGACTGGGCAAATAAACTTGAGTTTTAATAATTTAGCAACATTCTACGGATATACAATATTATAATTATGGCAGAAGCAACAATACAATTAGGAGGCGGAAACTGGGCTGGAAAGTCAGACAACATACTTGGATACTATAAAGAGGGCGAGAGATTTTACAAGCAAGATTTTACTTTTTCAAGAAGCACAAGCGGAACAAGAGTTAATTCAAGTGGATTGATTGAAACTGCAAATGTTTTAAGTAGTGAGTTAGTAACGAATGGAGGTTTTGATACGGATAGTGATTGGAATAAATTAAACGGAAGTACAATAAGCGGAGGTTTTGGGACTGTAATTGCTGGTGGTAATGTCGAAGCTGGGAGTTCGAATTGGTCATTAAATCAAAATACTGTATTTTCAGCAAATAAAAAATATAAAGTAAATTTTAGAGCAAGACAAACTTCAGGTAGTGGAAAATTTCAAGCATCAAGAGATTATTATTTTTTTATAGATGAAGTAATAACATCAAGTTTTGTTGATTATAGCTTTATCGTTGATTCAGGTTCATTGAATTTTACTGGTAATTTAGTTTTTGGAGGCAGAACAAGCGGAGATGAATTTGAAGTAGACAACGTATCAGTAAAAGAAGTAATTCAAAATAACATCCCTCGCGTTTCCTACCTTAACAACTCCAATGGCTCACTAATTTTAGAGCCACAGAGGACGAATTTGATTACTAATTCAAATTCTAATAGTTTAAACTTCACATTAGACAATGTCAGTATGACTTACAACTCTATAATGTCACCTGACGGAGAAACTAACGGTATATTGTTTGAGCAAACTGGTTCAGCTAATTCAAATAGTGCATATAATTATGGGCTAACCACAACTGACGGAACATATTCTTATTCGTTATTTATAAAAGCAAAAGATTCAACTCAATTTAGGTTTTATTCAAGTAATGGAGCATCGACTTTAGTTCAAGATTTTAACCCTTTAGAAATGACAGAGGGTATTTTAAGCGGTAATTTAAACCTAAAATTTGAGGACTATGGAAATGGTTGGTTTAGAGTTAGTTTTACAAGAACATTGTCAAGTGCTGCGTTTCATAGATTACAAATTTATCCAGATAGAAACAACACACAAAAAGGTGTATATATATTTGGATTGCAAGTTGAAAGTGGTGGAAACTACGCCACAAGTTACATCCCAACTTCAGGCTCATCCGTTACAAGGAATGCGGATGTGTGTAGTATTACAGATGTTGCGGATAGAATAGGGCAAACAAAGGGTACTTTGTATTCTAAATTTGATTTAACAGAGGATAGTGCTTTTACAATTATTGAAATAAATTTAGGTAACTCTACAAATAATAGAATTCTTGCTTATAGAAACGCATCATACATAGTATTTGTTGTTCAAGTAGGTGGTGCAATAGAGATTAACAATTCAACACTTGTGACATTTTTAGACACAAATAAAATTGCAGTCACCTATCAAACAGACGACTTTAAAATATACTTAAATGGGTCTTTGGTAAAAACATATACAAGTGGAAGCATCCCAAGCGGTTTTGATACAATAGACTTGCAAGACAATTACCTACAAGGCAGAAAACAAAGTATAAAAGATTTAAAAGTATATAAAGAAATACTGACAAATTCTGAATTAACAGCATTAACAACATTATGATTTTTAAAAAATACGAATTTACAGACGAACAATGGGAAACCATTAGACCAACCCTATACTCTAAAGATGAGGAAGGAAACGAAACTTTAATACCAGCAATCAATGCAGTTGTTGAAATAGGAAATATTTGCAAGGCATTTGATGAGGAAGGCGAATGTACAAACCTATCGACTATGTATTCTGTTGATATGTTATTAAATGAAGATGTTGAAAGTTTAGAGGATTATGAGGTTTATCCAGACCCTGATAATGTAGCACACTATTTTAGTGGAGACCAATCGCTTTATTTAAAGGCTTATTGCATTAAATATCCAGAGAGTGAATATTGCGTAATACCAGAGAGTGATGAAGATTTGGCTGAGTAGTATATTTTATTCTTTGCTATTATTCTTTGCCCCAATAAAGGGCATAATCGTAATCGTAGCTTTATCTACAATGATAGATACTGCTTTTGGTATATGGAAAGCTAAAAAATTAGGTGAGAAATTATCAAGTAAGGCGTTTAGGTCTGGATTAGTGCCAAAACTATTATCGTATGTTGGTGCAGTTATGATGGTCTACGGTTCAGACGTATTTATTATTAACTCGCTTGTATCTAATATTGTAGATGTTGAGTTTATGGCGACAAAGGTTATAGCATTAACATTAATAATAAATGAAGCAAAGTCAATAGACGAAAGCTGGGAGGCAGTAAAAGGCTATTCTATGATACAAAAGCTGATAGAAGTTATTAACAATCTTAAAGATGTAAAAAAGCAACTATAATGAATTACGAGATATATATTGTTGGACATTTCCCACACGATAGATTCGCTTTAGGCTGGGAGTATGTGGGTGCTGATGAGGAGTTTTCGTACAATTCAATAACTTTGTATATGTTTATATTCACAATTACCATAAATTATGAAAAAAAGTAGTAAACCAAAAAACGTAAAGATACCAAGTAGTAAGCATTTTAAAATAGAGGAGTTTCAC
>Ga0222718_10000771_pt1 | contig 33085 bp, 26 predicted proteins | sample C33_27DmetaG_FD_165045 | JGI IMG/M metagenome (GOLD analysis project Ga0222718, IMG submission 165045) | Estuarine water microbial communities from San Francisco Bay, California, United States - C33_27D | ecosystem: Environmental > Aquatic > Marine > Unclassified | place: USA: California...
TACTTATTGCACTACCTGTACACTCTAACCAACCACTAGGAGCTGTGCTACCAGACCAAGCTACTACCACACCAGCAGGAATAAGTGGCGCAGCAGTCTCTGAGGTACTCCCCGTGATAGTAGATTGTACAATTAGGTTAGCTCTGATAGGAGCAAGAGCTGCAGCAGTAGTATAAATTCCAACTCCTCTATCTGTATCTCCAGTATTTCCTGGAATCATCTTTATTGCAGCATTTTTTGTTCCATTATTAAATCCTAAAGCTATATCATTAGAACCAGAAGAAGATTTTAGCTCAATAGCGGCACTTGTAGCTGTTGTCTGGTTATTGGCAAAACTAGAAACTACTATTCTTGGGGTAATCGTAACTGCAGAAGTATGTTCCATCGTAGTTGTAGGAATTGCCCTCATAGTAGCATTTAATTTTGGACCAGTTACAGATTGAGCAGTTAACATAGCGGTGGTAATAGTGTCGCTTTGAGGTGTCCTAAGGTTAATAAAATCTGAATTAAAAGTACCAGTTGTTCCTACTCGTAACCATACAGAGTTATTTGCTGACCCGGAGGTGTCTTTAACGATAGCAAAAGCGTCTCCTATATCAAAAGAGGAGATATTAGAAGCTGCAGCAGCCAAAGAACCTTGTTGTCTCCAAGCTATACCATATCGAGTAAAATTACCTCCAACAGGGTTGTTAGTTCTACCTTGTGCAGGAGTTACGCTTGAATCTGATATATAGAGTACTCCCGTAGTAGAGTTTCTATAAAACATACCATCATATTCAGAAGCAGTAAGAGCAGCAGTCTCGGCTTGTAGATTTTCAGTATCAGGAGTAGAAGAACTATAAAAATTTTGTAATATAGACCGCAAACTAGAGTTAAATTGCGACCTTGAGATAGAGATAGATACTCCTTGTGAAGGGAGTACAAAAGTATTTGATCCTGATAATGCCATAGTTTAAACTCCTGTAACCGCAAAGTCTACTTCTGTGTAGATACTGCTAGGTCCTATTATGTCGTGCGATGATACGCCGTTTGAAAAATACACTGAAATATTAGCGCCTTCTAATCCTCTATCTAATACAATGCACTGAGGCTGAGCTAACTGATTAGAGCTAGCACTTATTGTAGTTGCTGTAACTCTAGGAATCTGTACATATCCCATTTGTGCGTAATCTATAAAAGTTACTGCAGTGGTTATAGTCACTGTTTGAGTAAAAAGTCTTTCATCGAGAGCAATTCGATACCTAAATTTATCTAAAATAAGCTCTGCTTGTTGAGGATTACTATTATTTACTTTATACCTAAATTGAAAATATCTAAAGGTTCTAGCGCCGGTAACAAAGTTTACATACCCATCACTATTTGCTACAGCAGTAAAAGCACTAACATTTACGTTGCCATTGGCATAGTATGGGTTTGAAGAAGCTACTCTAAATTCAGTATTTGTAGTTACTATACCAGAAGTGCCATAAAAAGTAGCTTCTGGTGACAAATCTAACCATTGAGTTAAGTTTACCAGTTTATAGGAGGTTCCTGCAACTGTTAAATTTGAAAATCCATTACTTCCTGTAGATCGACCGTTAGCATACCAGGAGTCTCCTAATACTATAGCACTACCATTAGATACTCCAGATATAAGAGACAATACGTTAGCATTTGCGGTATCTCCATCATAATTTCCAGTAGTTATAATACCATAAACATTAGCATAATAACTACCAGATGTACCACTAACTAGAGTTTTATTTTTGCTGTCATAGCTTACAGTAGCGGCAGAAGCGTTAGAGTATCCTAAGATATTACCTATTCCAAGTGCTCCAGAAAAATCAATGTCTCGTAAAGATCCAGCAGGGGCAGACTCTGTAACAGCGTCTTCTCCTACCTGTTCAGAATAGTCTAGCCAAGTAGATTTTAATGCTTGCTCTCCTATTAGTTCTAGCTGTATAGAAGCAGTTAAAGTACTTCCTAAATCTCTTATTTGTGTCTGGTATACCGCAGTAGATAAAGCTCGTAAATCAGAAGGAGATCCTCCAATTACGCTCCACCCAGAGGATGCTCCGTTAGCATTATCAACAGAACTAGAATCAAAAAGACTATCTGCTTTAGAGTAAGATAGACCTCCTGTGTTTGATTCATAGTAAGAAGCATAGGCAGTTTCACCATAGTTAGTATTAGTAAAGCCTGGTACGTAAGCTCCTGATGGATCATCTTCTGAATATGCAGCAAATACTTTATTATAAGTTGTTGATATTGATGTGTAGTTAGAAGTGACTACATCTTCACTTAAATTACCACTAGTGTCTCTAGTTCTAACTAGATAAGTATAAGGACCATATTGATCAATATCAATTACAACGCGGTTAGTACGAGCGTCTACTTTTGCTAAGTCATTTGCACTTGCCCATGCATCCAATAGAGCTGCTTGAGAGGATTCTGTTGTAGAGGCTATTCTTTTTATTTGTACTTCCAAAAGATCTAGGTCATAGTTATCGCCTGTAGTGATGTCCTGTACATACTGCCAAATAAATACTAAAGATTCTCCTGATTGTCCTACTGCAAAATTAATAACATTTAAAGGTTTAGCAGCCTTACCAACAATAGACTGTTCTTTTACAATAGTAGAGCCTCTAAGATTTTTATTTAGAGGAGTTACTCTAACTACTACGGAATTTGGGTTTCCTGATAACCCTCTTTCAATATTATCTATTTTAAATCTTATTTTACCATCGGTATCTGTACCAATAGCAGGAACTTTAATAGTGTTGAAAGAGGTTAGGTCACCGCCATCAGAATTAATTTTATAAGATATTTCATAGTCTGTAACTTCTTGACCTGTGATACTATCAAAAGATATAAGTACTCTAGTAGCTACACCTAACGTAGAGTCTTTGTATAAACTCTCAGATATCTCAAGATTTGATACCGCCTTAATTGGTAAAGGTCTGACCACTACTTGTTTAGTTACAAATGGACTTCTTCTACCAAATTTATTTATGTTTCTAGCTTTAACTGCATGAACCCCTGTTTCTACACGTTTTATAATTCTACTATTTGTACTCTCGTCTATAGATATGGGAATAAAATTATCAAGAGGAACGTTAACTGTATACACTGAATTATTAGCCAAATTAAGCATTCCTGGAAAAACGGTAGAATTGTAATCAAAAGTAAATGTTTTAGCTGCTACATTTAAGTTGCCTACTGTTCCAATAGGATCAGGAGTTACATTTATTGCATAAGCCTGTGCTACGTTAGATTTTATATTATCACTTAAAATAACTCTGTAAATACCATTAGCTGTTAATGCTGCATCATACGAAGGAGCAGTAGTATCATAAGTAGAGTCTGAAATACCGTATACGTTACCCGCATTCCAAGCTATATTATCTCCTAATTCAATTAAAGGAACAGTGTATACATTAGAAACAACTCTTACATCTAAATTAGCTTCAGATGTAGGTAGAGTAGTTAAATTAATAGATACTTGAGAATTAGCTAGGTTATCTAACCCTTTTTCTAAATTAAAATTAGTATATGCTTCTCCATTTATATATACTTCTGTAAAATTAGAGTGTCTTACAGATACTCCTAAAGGTTGCTTGAAAATATGTGAGTTAATAAGGTTTGTTGTAGTAGCGGTGTTTGTTCTTACTATTTCTTGATAGTTACCTGTAACATATAAAGCATTATTAGCAAAATATCTATGATCAATAATTTGGTTTAATGAAATATAAAAAGGTGGATCAGGTAATAAAGTATATAAAGTATTTGTGCCTGAGTGGTCATTATCAATTTTAATAGTTTGAGTGCCAGAATCCCATGCTACAACATTGGCACTATAGTTAGTAATTCTAGTGTCAGAACCTATAAATCCAAGTAATCCTGCTGCATCTCCAGTTCCGCTTTCCTCTTTTTGATTTATAGGAAGAGTTACTTTATCAGTGCCTTTTACTCCTCCAAAATCAAACGTATCGTTAACATCTAATACATGTATTGAATCACCAAAGTTTACATCTATTAAGTTATCAACACCTACAACAGTTAAAGAAATATTACCATTAGCTTTATCAGGGGCTTCATCAATTTGATCTGTTGAAGTTACTAGTAAGCGGGAACGGCCAAATTCTGTAGTAAAACCGTTCTTACCATAAATAATTATTTTCTCCCCCTCAGTAACATCACTTATAGCATCCAAATGCATAGTAATAATATCTCTAGAAATAGAAGGAGTAGCATTACTTACTAATTTTAAATCAGTTGTGGGTCTAGCCCTATAGTATTCTGTAACAAATTCATTAGAATACCCAGTTCTATCAGTAAAAGAACTAATTTCAATATCAGTGTAAACAGAACCGTCTAAATCTCTTTTAGGGATAGATCTAAGAGAAAAGTCAGGAGCAGGGGGCTTCAGTAGTGGATTAAATAAGTCAGTAAAAACTAAAGGCTGATAATCAATTAGTGTATCTGCGTCAACATACACATTAGAAACATACTCTACTGCTTCTATTTTTATAATTTCTTCTTTACTTCTATCTAAGGCTGATACTTTAAATAATTTATCTGTAAGAGATGTATAAATATTAGTAGGGTCATTAACCTCTCCTAATGTCCATAGGTCAAATCTACTTGGCAAATGGTTTGACCCCCAACCGCCTGAAAAAACTTCAAAAGTTTTAGAACCTACATCATATTTTCTAATAGCCTCTACTCTAACATACTCTGTACCTCCAGAGACATTAGCTGTATTACTTAGAGAATAACTAGTATTACTAATTAAATAAGTATCAACTAATCCTGATTTAGTACTAGCTACTCTTACCGCTAAAGGCTTGGTATTTGCAGTAAATACAGTAGAAGTAATAGAAGGAACGCCAATATGTTCAAGATAAATTGAGGTATTAGAAATACCGTCTATACTATCTTTTTGGATAAGACCTCCATATCCCCAAGCTACTGAAGCGGCTCTTTGAGAGACAGAAATAATTGATCCAGGTCTTAATTCTGATGCTTCAATACCAGTATCAAAAGATATTTTTCTTTTAGAGTATTTTTTATCTGCTATTAAATATTGTGCTAGTCTTATAGCTTGGCTTTTTCTATTAATACCTTCTAATTGAAGAGATACTACATTTTCTATGCCGTTTCGCTCATTTAAAGCACGAGGGTCATCTATTCTTAAAGTTTCTCTTCTATTATGATTAGTAACATCTATATAAGAAACATCTACTCCAGTAACTAAATCCTCTTCATTCATTCCAGAAATCAGTAATGAATCTCTTTTTATATTAGTTTCATTAAATATAGCTGATGGCATATCATCTGGTTTATCTTGATGTAAATAAATTTTACCGCCAGTATAGTATAAAATAGATCTAAAAGTTAAAGTTAGTATTGTGATAAGGTCAATTACTTGTTTTTGATCTGCTATGACAGAATCTAAAATAAATCTTCTTTCTTTAATAGAAGTTCCTAAGTCATATCCTATTAAGGATTCCTTTACCGATGTTTTTGTGTTTCTTGGTTTATTTCTAAAACTACCATCTGCTTTAGCATCTACCCCATAAAATTTACCATTAGTGACATCACAAGCATCATTATATACCGCTGCATCATAAAAAGAAAATTTATCAATATTACCTTCAGGAATTCCTAATCCATAAGTTGTGTTTGTTAATAAATCGTATATATGCCACACGGGATTTTGTGTCCAAGAATAAACAAATTGACCATCCCATAAACCCTCATATATAGTAGGATTAGTATCGTTTAACACAGCAGTCCCTGTTTTTTGTTGACGATATCCGTAATCAGCTCTATCTACATCATTAATTTCTATTTGTCTCCAATCTATATCACCATTTTCTAAAATAGGTTGGTTATAATTAGCAGGAACTTTAACTATTAATCCTTTTATTAAATTACTTATAGCAGGCATTGATCCTTTATGCTCAGCAAAGGCTTTAATTGCATATCCTACAGTAGCAGTTCTTGTATACGCGATAGGTTGATCTATGATCTCTGTCCATCCTTGAAAAGTTAAACTTTCTTGCACTTTGGAGGAAGAGTTATCGCTGGAGGTTTTTTCTATAGTAAATCTATATCCAGCATCAGATAATTTATCTGCGGGTATTTGTACAAATAGGTCAAAAGAAAAAGCTACGTTTGTTTTACCAGAAATTGTTCTTTCTTGAGTTCCTAATTCTTCAACACCAGTTGAATCGTATATTGTAGCTTTAACAGTTACAGAGTGTCCTAAAATATTACCATCATTATCTTGTTTTTGAAGACCACCAATAATAAAGTAAAATTTTAAAGCAGTTGCAGAAGTTGGGCTTGTATTTTGTTTATCAACAGCAGATCGTGGAACACCAGAGGCATTACCCTTTTTAAGCTCTACTGCAGAAGATAGTCTCTGAGGTAAAAAGGTATAATCTCCGAATAAAGGAAGAGGACTTTGAGTTAGAGTACCTGTATTAGATAATACATAAAATTTCTCTGAATCAATTTGTTGATCAGAGTCTAATAAGTCATCAATAAAACCTTCGTTAAATTCTATATCAATAGGACCATTAGGATTAATTCTGTATACAGGACCCTCACTTAACCCAAGGGTTAAAAACATTATATCAGTAGAAAATAAATTATTAGGGTCTTCTCGTCCACCACCGCCACCACTTTTGCCGCCACCGCCGCCATTATGCACCTTAATGCCATTAGCAATATAAGAATGATAATGAGATACCTTAAAGTTATAAACTTCGTCAGTTTTTAGAAACTCAATAGAAAAAATCTCAGATAATTCATTATTATCTGTTAATAATTTATCGCCTATGTTAAAATCTTTTAGCTCTTGATAGTCTCCGTCTTCCTTTAAAACCCAGTGATTAGGAGTTATATCTAAATACCCATACTCATGGGTTACTCGATAAATTTCATCTACAGGATGATAAAATGTCTCAGTTACGGAAGAAAGAATTAACTCACCTATCTCATCAAATGCCCATACCTTATCTCCTACTTCAATATCTGAAATAGGTTTTTGATAGCTATCACACGCAATAAGGGTGTCTGCAGAAAAGCAACCTCCACCGCCGCCTCCGCCTTCAATTAAAGGTACCGCTGTATCATCAATATAGATAATTGTCATTATAAAGTGTCTACCTTTTAACCAGTTCTAAGAATTTCGTTAGATTTCGAATAGAATAAGTCTCTTACATAAATAGTATCAGATACTCCATGACTCATCGTTTCTACATGCCCACTAAGCATTTGCCCTGCAACTCTAGGCATACCATAAACAATAGGTATTTTAGCATTAGGATCTGTGGTGTTTTCTAGTGCATCAAACATATCATTATTTCTTCTTTGTTGTTCATCTGCGCTAGCTCTATTAGTTGTTTTAGGAGGTGACTGCAACGCTTGCATCAGCCCTGATATCGCCATCGAAATACCCATTTTTATAATAAAAGCCTCTACTCCTACTGCAGTAGCCGTTCCTCCTATGGCACTAGCAATTCCAGGAGCTACATAGGGTGCAATAACTATTACCGCTATTGCTATTAAAATCATTAAAAATCCGCCCTTTTTACCTCCAGAACCCCCAATAACTGGAACTAAAGTAAATTCTTCACCTTTAATTTTATTAAGCTCAAATTCTTGTTTAGTAATGCATTTTCCACTAGAGTTAATAAGAGTTAAATTTTCTTTAGATAAACTTCCATTTAAGATTTGATTAATATATTTTCGTAATTTGGGAAATAGTACTACAAGAGCATCTTTAATATCAGAAAGCTTATTAACATCTATTTGATGAGAGGTAACTCCAGTATAAGAAACTAATACTGGATGAAAATTTATAGTTACTAACATTCTAAACTTTCCTTTGTAAAATTTCTAAATCGAAGATAGTTAAGTTCGTCTAGCCAATACTCATAAAAAGTATCATTATGACTTCCTACAACGAATTTATATTGAGAAAAAATAGCAGAATCCTTGTCTGCCTCACTAGGTAAATCATCATGATACTTTGTATGGCTATGAAAAATACCCCAACAATCATTTCCATGTTTTAATAAGGCTATAGGATCTAGAACAAATGTTTCTTTAGGGAGGGAACTTATATTATCACAAGGTACATAATCAAAATCTTTAGTAATAATTCCACAGCATTCTACTTCTGGATTTTTTAACATATGATTTTTAAATCTATCAATTAAGCTTTCATACCTATCCATCTATTTATCCCCATCGTATATTGTTTATAGTAGTTTCCGTATACCGCTATATGCGACTTATGATTTTGTAATATATGTAGTATTTTACTATTTCCTATATATAAACCACAATGATTAGTAATTGTAGAAGAACCAATAGTCATAGTTATAACATCAAATTCTTTAGGACTATTAACTAACTGCCATCCATAATCTTTAGAAGATGCTTTTTTAATGCTGTCTTCATGAATTTGCTGATACCAGTACTCGTCTACTATATTACACCAGTCTCTAGTAGTATAAGGTATTTCTATTTCAAGTTCTTGTTTATAAATATACTTAACTAAATTAAAACAATCTATTCCAGTATTAGGGTCTAATCCTAAATGTTTAAAAGGAAGCCCTACGTATTTATCCCATTCCACCGCCATATACTTGCTATTTGATCTCTCCAATCTTGATTTAATACCTCAATTAAAGAACTTTTTCCTTCCGGTAAGTGAATAAATCTATTAGCCTCTATATATAAACCAAAATGAGTTGGTATTAAACGACCTGATTTAAATATTATTACATCATATTCTTGCAACTCTGTCAAGTAAACTTTTATAGCAACAGTAGTTGCCCAATCTTCAAGTGTCTGAACGGATAAGCGCTTCATCCAACCTCTTCCATCTTTTGGCTTACCACCTGGAAGACCTAAAGGTTCCCACAAACTTTCAAAAACATTAGAATTAAGCTCATTTTTATAGATGGAATCTATAAGCGTAATACAGTTGTTTTCTAAGTAATTATGCTTAATTCCTATATATTTAATATATTTTGATGCTATCATACCAATCAGCTAATTGAGGAACTACAGCAGTAAAATTTTCATTCCTACTTCTATCTAATAAACTTATATTTTTTTTAAACGTTTTCTGAAGTATTTCAGCATCAGGATTTTCTCCCATCATATATCTTAACCAATCAGATATATGATTTATCTCATAAACTGTTAACTTATGCTTATTTTCTTTTATAAATTGTTTATAGAAACTTAAAATCTTTTGTTTTTCTTCTTTAGGCAGTATTTGTAAAGATATAGAAGGAGGAGTAACTAAAGTAGTACCAAATAAAGAAATACTTTTTTTCTTAGCCCATAAAAGTAAATCTGGCATAGAGTATATTGTAAAAATAGAAACCACGGAACTTATAGTTGTTATATAAGGCAACATTCTATCTACATTACTTTCAAAATCTTTCCAAATTAGTTCTTTTCTAACATACTCACAAACATCTTTGTAACCGTCACAACTAACCCATAGTTTTATTTCTTTAAAATGATTCCATAAATCTACTAATTTATAATTTTTAAAATTTAATATAGATAAATTAGTATTATATTGTAAAGTTATATCTGTTTTATTTTTACTAATTAGATATTCTAAAATTTTATAGTGTTGTTCTAATACTAAAGGCTCTCCTCCAGCAAAATATATAACTTCTAAATTAGAATAAATTAAATCTAGTCCTTCCCAAAAAACTTTTGTATCCCAATACTCTAGCTTTTTTCCCTCAATATTAAAAAGTAGTTTTGCTTCTTTAATCCAAGAAGTACTAGCATAACTTCCACAAGTTCTACATCTAAAATTACAAGTATTGCCTAGTCTAAAATCTATATAAACTGGAAGGGGAGGGGTGAGAGTTTCTTGAAGGTATTCTTTATGCTTCCAAAATTTGTTAGCGTTATTCTTTGGATTTTCATAAACACCAAGCTCTTCTTTTCTGAAACATGCATTATAGCATTGAGGAGGGATTTTATCATCTAGAAAAGTTTGGCGTAATGACTTATACTTTTCTCCGTGCCAAACATCAAGTATTGTTTGCTGACTAGTTCCTAAAGAGTATTGGTCATCAAAAGTATTTGAAAAACAACAAGCTTTGTATTGACCTTTCATATTACCATGAAGATGAATCCAAGGAAGTATACAACCTTTTATTGCCATTATTGTTTTGGAACCATTCTTCCTGTGCCAGGAAAGGCTCCAAAGTGTACAGTATTATTTCTTATTCTACAAGCTTGATAAGATTTTGCACAGTCATCTTCGTCTGCACTTACTCCAACTAAATTATTTATTGTAATAGGATCAGCATTTGAAGTCCTAACAGGAAAAGTACCAGGTATAGCAATAGAGCCTGGACCAGGATATTGGCACTCTTCACCTTTATAGATCCATTGACAGGTATTTTTATAGAATTTACGCTTTGGTAACTGAAGCTTAAAATACTGCAACCAACTAGTTAATTCAAATTCTGCTTTAGTTTCATTTAATAGCTGTAATTGAGTAACCTTAAACACATCTTTTACATAGGCTTCTTCATCATACTCATCGTTAACAATATATAGATTTTCATTATTAGAAACATTAGCTAAAGGAGCAGACAGGAACAGTATTCTATCCTCTTGTATATCTTGAATCTGAACAGTGTTTGTTGAAAAAGTAGTAGTAACATTATCACCCGGTCTATAAGGAGTTCCGTTTATTACAGATACTACGTTACTTGATATATAATCAATTTTTGAATGCTCAGGCCAATATTGTAAATGATTAGCAAAGGTAGATTTTATTTCTACTACTGCGCCAAGTAAGTCTCTACTATCTGCTTTTAAATTTTTCCAAGTTTCTCCCTTACTTATAGCTTCGGCGTAGGTCCAAGGAACATTAGATTTTGCATAAGTAAAATCTACAACATCTTGATCATAGTGAACATTGTTAACTACAGTTCTAGGGTCAAGACCGTACACTAATTCTCCATTAACGTATCCTTGAGCAGAATTAGATGTCACGTTGCCTACTAGATAAGGATTCTCAACAAAGGCTGTAATAGCATTATCATAATTTGATATAGATAAAGTTATTCTATCAATAGTACCATCTGAGTTAGTGCCTATACCATCTACTTCTAACGGATAGGCAAAATAGCTTTCTCCTCCATAAGTCACATTATAACTTAGATCAGAGAAGTAATCGCCTACAACTTCAGCTACTCTCCAAGGCATATCAGCAGGCCAAGCATACCCAGTTCCTTTTTGTCCGGGATTACCTGATTCTAAAGGAGGGTACCACTCTCCTGGATAATATACAGTAAAGAGTCTAACTAAAGGAGCCTGTAAAAAAGCATTTTTACTAGCAATAAAAGGACTATTAGTTATTGCGGAAATTGTAGCAGCAGTTGATTGTTGAACATTTCCAAGAGATAAGTTAGAAGCTACGAAGCTCAAAGACTCTGTATTACCAGTATCTCTTCTAACAGTAACCGTATTGGCTCCTGGTAAGGCAAAAGAATAAAATTGAATTTTATTATTAGTTTGATGATATTGCCACTCAGAAGGATGACGATATTGATCTGACACATACACCGTAAGTTCAGCGTTAGCATTTGTAGAGGGTATAGTATCACCAGCTAAAGTAAAATAATCTTGAGTACTAGTAGAAGCAAAAGATTGAAATGAAGCAACATTAGCTATTAAATAATGATTACTTACAACAGATTCAGAAACCTGAAACTCTTGATAAACATTAGACATCTTAACTTTAATATTATTAGTAGAATTATTTACGTTAGCTATATAGCCAGATGCTCCAGAACTTAATCCAATAAGAACATTTCCATTTGTAAATGGAGAAGCGTCGTCTACTGATATAATATAATCATATAATCTAGAACTCATGTTATGAAAAGTCTTCCCTCATTTTAAGTGTCACTGTATAAAAATTCTGAGCTAATGCTGAACCAGAAGAAATTACTTGTTTTATGTCTAATGCACCATCAAATCTAACTCTTACTGTACCACTACTGTTAATATGTGTCAAGTCAAAAGTAAAAGTTTCATACTCTCCATTACGATCATTATAAAATGTTTCTATCGCCTCTCGTTCTACACCGCTTATATTAGTATACGTTAATTGATAGCTTCTTCTAGATCTTCTAGACATTAATCTTCGTCTTTCATATCCAGCTTGAGTTTCATACTTACTAACCATATATTCTCTACCAAGCTGGAACCCATTTGAAGGCTTTCTATCTCTCATATCAGTAAAACGACCTATAGAATCGACTGCTCCAATTAAAGTTCTAACTTCAAGAGTTGTGTTAGCATAATCAACTTCTCCATCATCTATAGCAGGAGCTATAGGCAGATCTATACCATTGTATCCAAGAGTAGCACTTGGATAAGTAAAACTATCTAGATTTTGTAGAACACCAGAAAGAGTGACAAAAATAGCATTAGCGCTATTTATATTCCCAAGAGCGGGAGTCGGAACTGAAAAAGCTGTAGCAACTCCATTTAATAAATAAGTATTAGAGTCTATAGTTGTTGACGCAGTATTAGAGTAGTGAGCATGATAAACTGCTGGATATGTACGAGTAGCCCTAAATCGTTGTGGTAAATCTATAGTACGTAATACAAGTTCTGTAGCACCAGGAGCAGCAATGAAACTAACTGAACCGTTATTATTAGATAAGTAATAAGATGAGACATCTTGAACTATACCATCAATAGTAGCTATCACCTCTCCTGCAAAAGAGACAGTAGAAGGTAAAGGAAACTCTACTGTAGCTCCCGTACTGGTATAAGTTGTTGTTCCTACTGTTGTAAACGCAGTTAAAGAAACTGTAGCATCATCTGGATAAGTTGCCATTTTTTATTTCCTTACTTATAGGTTAGACCTCATTGATTTTCTAATTGGTCCATTAGATTTTAGATCTTTTAATATTAGTTTTACTATCATAGCTTCTCCATCAAACTGTGTATCACCTTGTTCAGCTTCTTTCTCAGACCCAGAATTTTCAATCTGAACTTTTACAGGAGGTGCTTTACCAGAAGCATTCATACGCTCCATGCTTGATTTACCAATAGAATCAACTGCACTCTTCTTCATTACAAACTCACCGGGTTCTAGGAGAGCAGGCACTCTATCTTGATACATTACGTTGCCACCGCCTGCGAAGCGTTTTATTGCTCCATAGTCAGATACTAAGCCGCCGGATTTCATAAACACAGAAGCGCCACCCAGCATCTCTACGGAGCCTGCTGCTGCTCCACCACTAAATAAACCACTAATACCCCTGACTATACCTCCAAATAGTCCTCCACCTCCGCCTCCGCCTCCGCCTCCAAGACCTGCGAAAGAAAATAATTTTGAAACAAAACCTGATAATCCAGAAGTGCCTTCGCCTAACTTTGAAGTAAAATCGCCTAAAGAACCAGTAACAGTGCTTGTTGCATCTGATACTTTAAAGTAATCATTTGCAAAATCATCTTCAAAACTAGCAATTGTGTCGTTTGTTTCTTTTAGACTATCTAAGGCTCCTTGTCCGCCTTTAAACATATCTACTAAGTCGCCTCCTGGTATAGCAGCGTCTCCAGGGAGACCCGGATTTTTAATAATTACATGGAAAGGATTTAAAAACGATCCGTCTGGAGCAGACACACCAAGGATATCTGAACCACCCCCTGCTCCTATATTTGCAGGCTTGGTATAATAAGGGTTTGTTTCTGATCCGTTTGGTTCGCCTAGACTGATACCCAACAAATCTTGAATTCCTCCGAATACTTCTTCCTTAATAGGATCTATAATAGTAGCTTGTAAAATAGACATTTGCACATCTTGTAGTATATTATAGATAAAATCTCTAAACCCTTGTTTAAAGTTATCCATAGTAAGAGTACCTTCATTAATTGCTTGCACTAATGCTTTCATACTGCTTTCAAAGTTTTTGCCGAAGGATTCGGCAAAGGCAGCACCAGTTATAACAAAAATATCTTTAGACCTAGCAGCTTCCTCTTTTAAAATCTGTAAAGAAGATTTTGCTTTTTCTACCGCTAAAATAGAAGCATTTACTACATCATTATACTTTTGTTTTGATTGAGCTTCCTGAGTATTTAACTCAATAGTTTTTGCTTGTACTCCAGAAGTTAATATATCTCTTTTAGCTTGCGCATCATCTCCTACTGCTTTTTTTTGAGCTTCTAACGCAATAAGTTGAGCTCTTTGTGCTGCTTGTAACCTCTCAGAAGAGGTTACAAATCTATTTCTAGTGGCTATAAGCTGCTCTTCTGTCTTTTTTGTTCTCTCTGCTAAATCCTCAGCAGAGCTTTTCTTAGCTGCTGATGCTTGCTCATCGGTAATCAGATTTGAGTCTTTAAGTAATTCAGCAAAGTTGTCTACAAAAGTGTTAAGTACTTTAGCAACTTGGTTTGGAAACTTAATAAATAACTCAGATTGCTCTTTCAAATTTTTAGTTTCTGTGTCTGTTACTTCTATTCTCGCCTTTAGTTCCGCAATTCTACTGTTAATATCAAGCTCAGATTGTTTTTTTGCGTTTTCAACTAAGGCTAAATCCAGATTATACTGGTCTACTAGTAATTGCTTTCTATTTTCAATTGCCTGAAGTTCTAACTCCTTAACTTTAAAAGCTTGTATTTCTGTTTCTCGTCTAGACTTTTCTAGTCTAGCTAAATCTTCTTGTGCAACCTTAATCTCTAACTCTCGCTTCATATTTTCTGTGAATAGAGGAGCAGCGACCCCTCCAGTTATAGATGCTGCTCTATTTTTAGCAATTTCGGATTCTAGATCTCTCTTTTTTTGTGTAAACTCCAGCTCTTTTCCTGCTGTTTCTAAAGCAATCTGCGCAGACTTTCTCTTAGCTTCGGCTAAAGAAGCTTCTGCAGATAGTAATGCTTTTGCATTATTTAATCGTCGCTGTTCTAGTTGTAACACTATTTTATCCGTTTGTTTTTTAAGTTCGCGAGTCTGCTTTTCATACTCTTTAGTAGTTTTTTCAAGAGCGCGTAGTATTTTTAAGCTCTCTCCTGCAATAGCTTGTAGAGCTGTTTGCTGTAAGCGATATTTTTGAAGATTTTGACCTTCTACTTTATCTAAGTTACCTCCCTCTTTTACTCTCTTTTCAAGCGCTTTTGCCTCCTGTTTATTAATAACCTCACCCGCCGTAGCGGCTGCTAATAATATTTTATACTTATTAGCTTGAACAGCTGCATCATCTTTAGCAATATTTCCTGAAGCATCAATAATACCACTTAATTTTCCTGCTTCAGCAATGGAATTGCTAAAAGATTTACGAATAGCTTCTTGTGCTTGTAATATTACAAGTTGTACATTAGCAATGCCATTAAACTCTTCTCTATTCTCTTTTACTAGTGCTAGGTTATCACCAAGACTCACAAGATTTGCAATTGCAGCATCTCTCTCCTTACCGCTTTTTAAATTAATTATATTTTTCGTAACAGTCTCAATCTCTTTCGTAATAGCTAGTTCTTGTGAGAGTAAGTCCCCCTGTGCCTTAGAGATTGCTTCTGCGGATAGAGTAGTATTATTGATCTGTGTTAGAGTTGAAAGCCTATTGCTTTCAGAAGCTGCCAATTTAGAGTTAATACTATTGAATGATTCAGCAATGACTCTTTGTTCCCCAGTTAAGTTTTTTATTTTATCCCAGGTCATTAAATAAATTTCAAGGTTGCCAATATTAGCCTTTAAGTAATCACCTTCTAGCTTAATATTTTCAAGTTGTGTATATATTAATCTAGCAGATATACCTGTTCTAGCATTAAGCTCGCCTACTATTTCTACTTCTTCTCTTCTTTTTGTTTTTATGCTTTCAAGAGCGTTAATTTGTGCCTGTAGTAAAACTCTTTCTTGATAAGTAGTAGCCTTAGCTAAGTCGTCATTAACTTTACTTATAGCCTCTCCTATAGATGTTACAAAGGCCTCTTGTCCTGCTTGTCCAGGAGTTACATCGGTTCTGACCCTTTTCCTACTCAAATTGTAGGCCTGGTTGCTTGAGGCTCTATTAGCCTCCTCAAATGCTGCACCTAAAGAAGTTTGTACGTCTTTTGCCAGTTGTTCTTTGTCAATCTTGACTTGCCAAGTAATTCCTAAGAAAGATTTTTCTCTTAAAAAAGAATCAATCTCTTCTGCCCCTGCAGTAGCAGCTATAGCTGCGTTAAAAGAAGCATCTGCTACTCCTGCAATACCTTTTTTAACTCTTTGACTGCGTTCGTCTAATCCTAAAAGAGCTTTACCAAAGTCTGCTGCTCCTTTAATTAACCCATCAAACACATTTTCAAGCCCAAAAATCTTAAGAAGTAAGGGACCAATTAATCCTATGACTGAGGCGACTAGAGTAAAAATATTAAAAGCAGATAATAACTTGGTTAATAGCCCTCCTGCAAAAGCAACTGCTTTTCCAAATACAGCTACTGCTCCAGAAGCTAAACGAGCCGTTTTACTCTGTGCGGCATAAGCAGCGTTAGTCTTTTCTTGTAGTAACAAATTTTGACTTAAAGATCTATTAAGAGAATCTAGTTGTTTCTGTTGAGCTGCTGTTCGAGTTGTAAGCGCTGTTAACGAGGCTATTTTTTGTTTTTCTAAAGTTATACTTCTTAGTAAAATAGAATTTAGTTGTGCGTTTTGACGCGCATTTAGACCTGTTGCCTCAGCTGTTTTTATTAATTCATTTCTAGCAGCTCTTTGCGTTCCTAGTCCTGCACCAAGACTTTGATTAAACTTACCAGCCTGTTCATTTACAGCACTTAAATTTTTTGCTAGTTTTTGAGAATCTGACCCTAATCCGGCAGATAACTTAGTAGAAAACTCAGTTATTCTAGTAGTAGCATCAGTTAAAGCTTCTCTAGAAACTTGATTAAATTTAGAAAAGACTAAGGTAGATAAAACTCCAAAAGCACCAAAAGTAGCAGAGAGATTACCAGAGATATAATTAGCAAGAGGTGCTAAGACCTCAGCAATAACTGATCCTACTTGCAGAGCAGTATCTACTATTGTAGCGGATAGTTTAGAAAAAGCTTGAGCAGCTGTTTCAGAAGATGTATCAATAACAGAAAATTTACGCTGACCTTCATCAATAACAGCGTTAACAAACGCCTGACGACGTTCATAGTTAGTAAGAGATGAAGCGGATTTATTTAAAGAAGCTGCATATTTTTCTACGGCTGGCTCAATACGAGTAAAGATACCAAGTTCGTCTAAAAGTTCTGGTTCTAGTTTTGCGGAACCACGAACTACGCGATTAAAGGAGTCTTGAAGATCTCTGCCTAAAGCGCGAGAAGCTTTTGTAGCAACATCTGTTAAAGAAGTTAACTGGTCAACGTTAAAACCAGCACTTAGAGCAAGGTTTGATGCCTGAGCAGCCTCAACAATGGATAGCTGTCCTCTAGTAATTCTTTTAATATCAGAGATAACTTGGTCTGCAGAAGAACCAAAAGCAGAAGAAAAGGTATTAGTACCTTGAATGATTTGATCAAACTGAGCTGCTTTTTGTAAAGCAGTAAAGGCTGCTGTAACAGCAAAGGTTGTTGCTGCAGCGCCTGCATAAGCAGATACTAATCCGCCTAATCCTTGAGACTGTGCAGAAAATTGTCTTCCTGCAGACGCACTGGTTTGTCCAAGTCTAGTTTGTGATTTTGTAACATTATCTGTAGCAGCGGCTGCCGACCGCGCTCCTTTAGTTGTAAATACTGTTTCAATTATGTTTCTAATTGATGCCACTATCTTCTCACCCTTGATGCGGCTTCTCTCACTTTACGCTGTTGTTCGTAGTGTGTAAAAGCCTCAGAAATACAAACTTGAAGAAGCTCAAATACGTTTTCGCTATCTTCAATTTTATAGATACGCATAATATCACCTAATCCTGCGTAATCTTTACCTAACCAAACTCCATTCATACCCTCTATTTTGTCAGGTAACGCGTTAAATAATCTTAGTGCTTGTTGCGCTTCGTAACTTAAGTCTTGTACCTCTGCCGGCATTTCATTAGGGTCAGGATCCCAACCCATCTGTTCACACATTAGCAAATATTGCTCTTGTGTCATCCCTCCCGCTTGGAAGTTGTGGCGGAGGTACTTCTGGAGTTTTTTACGTCAGACTCTTTCTTATCGATAGAAAACTGCTCATAATCATTCATAGCATCTGTTACAAATTGATCAAAAACAGTAGAGTTTTTTAGCAGGTCAAGAGCATCTTCCTCTGAATAAGGAACATCCTCATTTGGATCCATAGAACTAATATCTACAGGGAGAAGCTTTGGTAGTGACTTAACTTTTAACCCCTCCCAACCCTTAATTGCTCTGCGTGAATACTCTTCGATAAACTTATCGTTATCAATTTCTTCCTCACGCTGACGAGTGCGCTTATTAAACTTATATGTAAGACTAGTATTACGAATCTTCATAAGGTCATCACGACCAAGATATACTAGCTTTACGATAAATCCTTCAATATCTGGAAACTCTACGTCAATAACAGTTTCCTTAGCGATTAAATTTGAAATTAAACTCATTTTTTGGTTTTCCCCTCTATAATAAAAAGGGTGCTCACTGCCGTTTTCAACGCCTGTCAAACTGAGGGGGCAAGTTTGACGTTTGTTAACAGTGAGCACCCACCTAAAATTAAATTAAGCCCCCTCAAGCTGATTTAACTTACTTTGCTACAATCATTGTTAGCTCATCGCCAGTACCTTTTGCGGTTTCTTGTGCGAGGAAGTTAACAGAAACTCCGATCACGTCATCAATTGAGTGAGATGGAATCTCAAACTGCACAGCTGGTAGGTTTAGTGCAACATAAGGTGCAGTTGCGCCACCAATAACCAGGTTTGCGTTTGATGTAGCAGAAGATGATGTACGTGAATCTTCCACAACCTGCTTAAGGAACTGTGCGGTATTATCTGTACCAGAACGTAAATAGGCGCTAAGTGAGCCGGAAATTGCACGAGCCCCTGTAAACTGTCCAATAGGAGCATTAAGAGAAGCTAGTTCTTCTGGTGTTAGATAAGTAATATTGTTGTTGTAGTCAAAACTTAGTGCTGTAACTGGGAAGGTGAATGTTACACCCGCTTCAGTAGCACTTGGTGCGTGCTTGATTTCAATAGTTGAAAGTCTATTCTTAATAAAGCTTGCAGAAGAAATTGATCCAGAAACGTTGTAAGAGTTCCAAGGATGATATGAAGCTTCTGCAGTTGTTTCATATGCATTTGAGTTAGCGGTAATAGATGAACCATCATTTAGTATACCACCAAACACAGAGATAGCCCTATCTCTTGCATCAGAACGTAGTTCTACTAGGTTTGTACCAAAACCTGTCCATGTTGTAGTAGCAATACCATCAATAGCAGCATCAATTGAACCTTGGTTAATAGTTGCGTTAGAAACTTGATAAACAACGTTATCCATTTTAACATATAGATGATACTCAGAGGCAGTGGAGAAGTTTGAGGTATGAGCAAATACGTTCGCACCAGCAGTACGACCTGCTAGAGAAAATTTACCATCATCCTCCCAAGCGCTTCTGATTTCGTCACCAGAAGCCCAAGAAGTACTACTCATCATTGCTTGCCACATAAACCAGTCAGCTACTGGCATTGAGTTACCAGAAGCGTGTTTATCGGATGCACCAGCTGTTTTTTGCATACCTGTTGGCTTTAAGTATGCTTGGAAGTTCCAATCAACTGGGTTAAGGGCAGTATTAAATCTCTGTTGTGAACGATCAGGTGCAGTACCGCTTTCTAGAGAGGTAATGTCCTGAGTAGCAGCTGACTGTGAAACTGCATAACCGGCAAGAATTTCTACTTGCCAAGTATTAGCTGGTTTCACAGCACTAACTGCCGCACCGTTTGATAAATCAACGGTGGAAATAAACACCTTAGTGTTTCTTTGTAGGTTAAGTTGGGCAGCCATTATTTTAACTCCTTTATATATTTAACTGGTATCTTGCTAAAATATCAATTTCCAAAATCCCAAAGGGAGCTACTAAACCTTCATCTGTAGAAACACCTTCTATAGTCATATCCAGTATTCCAATATCTGATCTATCTCCTAAGTTATAAACAACATGCTCTATATCATCTGCGAGACTTTCTGCTGTGATTATAGGGTTTTCTGCTCTAACATAGGACCTTATAGTGATGTTTAGCTCTCCAGTAGTTAATCCTGATGTATCGTAAACTCTAGCTTCAGTGCCTGCATTTACACATACTGTAGGAAAATCGTTAATTTCGTCTAAAAATTTCATGCGACGAAAACAATTATTAGAAATATTTAAATTATATGTATAAGAGGCGTCAAATGTAGAAACACTACCATTTATCTTTTTTAACTCAGATACTAGTAATTCAGTAATCTCTTTTCTTCGACTTAACGCCATTTAATTTTCTACCTTTTCATAGTATAGCAAATTGATTTTTATAAAGCAAATCTTAAATTCTCAAAATAGATTCGTGCCCAGTTTAAAAACCTCTTACGATTCTAAAACGAGTTCCGTATACCGCCTTAACAGTATCTCTTATAGATCCTTGTAGTAAAAACCTAGGCGCTCTTGCTCCTCGTTTTTCATGAACACGATAATTAGGGGCGTAGTAATATGTTATAAGTTGTTGCCTAAAATTTTGTATAACTTTAATAGATTCTACAAATTGACCAGATCTGTACGTTAGTACAGTAGGACTTAGAGGAGGACCTCTATCAGGTCCTTTTGGCATACGACGCTCTGTTTCTCTTTGTACTAAAGCCGTCATTTGTCCATCAGAAATTGTTTTACTTGCTTCTTTTTTCTGTCTTCCTTTAGGAACGTTTATATTAGCTGTTAGACCAGAATTACCAAGTTTTTGTTTTTGAATTAATGTTTGATATACTAAAGGAGTATTACTACCTTTTTCAAATTCTTTTGCTATAGAAATAATAGCTTTTAAAAAGTCTTCTGCACTTAGCTTACTACTTTTTTCAAATTTTTGGACAGCAAAAGTTAAAAAACGACTACTAAAGTTAACACCTAAAGCATTGTGAAATTTTTTAGTAACATCTATAGCTTTATCTAAAAATATGTTATAGGCGGAGTCTGATAGTTTAGCGTCTATCTGTATAGATACTTTTCCTTGGGCTCTTCTTGATTGTCTTGCTGTAAGTAAAACTGAAGTTTTAAAAGACTTTCTTAAATTTAATACTTCGGCAGCATTAGCTAATACTTTTACTTTTGGAAGACCCCCGTGTTCTTTATCTAAATAATCAATTAAGGCAAAGTTTTCAAATTTTTGTTCTATTTGTACTATTATATTCTCTTTTAAAGTAGAATCAGATTCTAACCAGTTATGTAAATCGCTTGATTTGAGTTGATTAATAAAAGGTCCTAAAAATGTTTCACTACCATCATCCTTAGCGCCTCTTTCTAATTTAAATTGTTCCAAAAATGATAATTCTTCTGATGAACCTCTTTGTAATGCTCGCCCAGTAACAGAGACACTTCTATTTTTAGAAGTACTTTGTTTAAGTTCTAAGAAAGCCTGTGCCCCGCCAGTTAAACTTGTTTTTTGCAGTTCTACTCCAAAAACTTTTAAGAAAGCGGTTAAACTGCCTTGAACATCAGGACGAGCACTTGGTTTTGAAAACTTAGAGGTATTTCTACCTTCTTTTAGCCCAGATCTAGTAGCGATAAAATCAGACATTAGTCTTAAGGCTACTGACCTAGCTGAGGTAGATCCTTTTAATGCTACTTTTGTTCCTTTTAAAACTCTCTGGGAATATTTAATAATAGGAATCCTTTTACCATTTTCTATAACATTAGTACCCTCAAGGGAAACAATAGGTTGCACCATTATTAAATAATCACTCTATATAAATCTAAAATACGGCGGATATGCGGAGGGAAGTTGGAGCTTAATTGTCTATCTTGAACATTCTCACCTTGGAAAGTAAAACTTTGTGATTCTTGACGATCTTTATGTAGCATTTTAACATAGTCCATAGTAGCCATTAATAAATCATTAGGAATGTTACCTGATTCATATCCAGATTTATATGCTACACGAACTCCACGAGGATAATTTCTAAACTTAGAAGCTCCTACAATAGTTAACCCAAAATCTCCTGTTCCATCACCAATATTTTTAGTTATCTCACCAGTCTCAGGATAAAATAGGAATTGTTCAACAGTAGCATGATCATCTTGGAATGTTGCAGTGTTATCAGTGCCATCAAAATGAATTAGTAAAACAGTACTATCATCCGTAGCATGTTGATAAGAAGGAGCAGTAAAAGCAGCAGTATGTCTAGCAGCATGAGAAATTCTAATCTCATCCATAAATCCATTAAAATATTGATAACTTGAAGGAACATTTTGTCTTGCAATTTCAAGAGGAGCGGAAATATCGGGCATCACATTTGATGTATTTTGTGTACCTAAAGAAGTGCCATTTCTATATATAGCCCAAGAAGAGCCTGATCGAACTACCTCTATATGATAAAAAGTATTGGCAGAATAACCAGTTGTATCAGCATGAGTAACATTAGCTATCTCTGTTCCTCCTGATACAGCTCTAAACGTATAGCCATTAGTTGTATCATACCCAAGCGACCAGAGGTTATCAGCATCCGCAGCTTGTGATATAAATATAGAGTTAGCAGAGTAAGAATTAGCTCTTACTTGCATATCTATAGTAAAATTTGAGTCTCCAAAAAACCAGTCATTTGAATCAGCACTATATAAATAATCATTTGATCCATTAAAAAATGCAGAGGAGTCCCCGAACTTTTTATATCTACTCTTAAGTACAGGTCCTCCGCTGCTTGATAATACTTTATTAGAGTTTATTCTTGTTACGGAAGATCCGTCTGATTGTGGATTGTTTAATACTCGATATGCAGTACCATCATACTCAGAAATAGAGTGAACATTCTGTAAAGGTAAACGAGATACGAAAACAGAGGCTTTTCCACCATCAAATACTTCCGAATAAGAATTACTTAATACTTCATGTCCTATATAGCTCTCAACAGCACCACAAGCAAAAGAAATAAGATTGCTGAGTCTAGCATCTTCGTTTACACTTGTTATGTTTAAATAGTTCTTTATTTGTGCTAAAGAAACATATGGATATTTACCATAATTGCTAGACATTTATTAACCCCCTTATTTTGTAACAATAGTAGATTTAGGCTTTACAGGAGCTGTTACTTCTTTTTCTGTAGTAGTTGATGTAACAACTTTTTGTTTAATAGGCTCGGGTTTTGGAGCGGGTTTTGGTGCCTTAGCAACTTTCCACTCTTCAATATAAGAATCAACTTGAGTAAGACCATTACCAAGTTTCATTAAAATTCTACGAGCCTCGGCTTCGTCGTCAATGTGCATAATTTCATTAAGCATTTAATAACTCCTTATCTTTATAGTAAGAAAGGGAGGCAGGTGAACCTACCTCCCTCTCCTATCTCAGGCTATCAGTTGTTACCTAATTAATTAGGCAAGTGTTCTGATTGTAGCAGCGTAGCTGTATGTTGATGAAACATTAGCACCGCTACCGACAGTTGAGAGAGCCTTGAAGTCAAAGCGTGTGCTCATATACATCGCTGTGACCTGCTGACGGGGCTCATACTCGCTCTCGATCTCGATTCCACGACGCTCTGCAATCATGAAGCCGGGCTTGTAGACTAGAGCACCAATATCGGCTGAGTTAGAACCAACGTTGTCTAGGAACTCAGTGATGACCACTGGGATACCATAGATGGCGCCAACTGAACCTGTGAGGTATGTGGCGTTTGGTCCGAACTTATCGACAGTGCGGAAGTCGGAGGTTGTAACTAGCTCGTTGTAACCTTCGATTGTTGTAAGGTATACGAGATGGTCACCAAGCTGTAGACCATACTTACCCATTAGAGCACGGGCTGAAGCAATATTTGCGGCAGAAGCCTTTGTATCGCCATCGGCGGTGCGAACGGTAAGACCGTTTGCAGCAACCTGGTTAACCATTGTGGTAATACCCTTAACAACTGATGCATAAGTAGCAGTTGTAGCTGGGTTAGCAGTGAAGCCGGTTAGGGCACCTGTACCACGAAGGATTGCCTTATCAATTGAACGTGAAAGGCGACGTGTTGCTGCACGACGGAGGAAGTCGATTAGAGGAAGAATTGTATCTTCTTCTTCATCCTTAGCAAGATGTGTTGTAACCATGAACTTGTGTGGAGTAAAGTCCACAGAGCTAATTGCGTTCTGGTTTGAAGTTGGAACATTTGTTGCATCAGCGATGCCAGTAGCATAGGTGCCGGAAGCAAACTGTGCTACGAAATCATCTGTGTCTTCGTCTGCAACGGGGACACGGAATGTCTTAGCATCGACCTGAATACGGTCAAACATTGGAGCTATAACTAGCTGCTGCTCCATTTCTTCGTAAATATTTGTTGAGAAGTTGCTGAGGAACTGATCAACTGAAGTGACTGCCTTAATCTGATTACCAAGCTTGGTATCAAATGGGTCACGACGATTAAGAGCCTTAGCAAGGAGGAAAGCGTTAGCCATTTCCTTTTCTGAGTAGCTTGATGCAGAACGCTCTGCCTGATAAACATGCTTGCTCTCAGAGATTGCCTTAATCTCGTCCTTGTATTTTGAGATCTGAGCCTTAAGTTCAGCTAGATCTTCGCGTGTCTGACGATCAGATTCTCCCTTACGGTCAATCTGGTCAGCTTCTTTCATTACAGTATCGCCAGCCTTTTCAACTAGCTTCTCTGTCATATTGTCTCCAACCTTGACTGAAGAGACTTCGGCCTTTTCTACAACTGTTTCAGTTGTAGGGGCAGCCTTCTTTTCAGTCTCTAGTACAATTGGATCACCTGCATTTTCGGTTGCCATTGTTTCATTCTCCTTTATAGTCTTAGTAGTCTTATGACCGTTTACTAATAAGGCTAGATTCTTGTAAGTCTCTTCGCCATCTTCGCAGTCAATACTCATAAGCTTTTTAATGTTATTAGTCATCATTTTTGCAATGTGGTAGTTAGTGTCGTTCCATTCTGATGATGGTGTAGTGGTTAAGTTAATTGTTTTATTAAGCTTTTCCTGTAAAAGTTCGCTATTTTTAACAGCCTCTTTGTCTTTTACTGCATAAAGCTCTTGTTCAGTTACAGTAATTAAAGAACTATAGTCTTCTTTAATTACCAGACGCTCTGCATCAGTTAAACTTTTAAATTCTGTAGATGTTGCTTCAAGATCATACTGTGACCCGATATCCCAGAAATTCGCTACTGATAAATTTTCAGCAGGAATTGTAAGAGTATTATCTAATGATTTACCGTTTAAGTCAACTTCTAAAAATTGAAAAATAGGGTTTTGGGCAGTAGCAATTTTAGTTACTGAATATCTTTTGCCTTCGTGCTGAATAAAAGCTCCATTTTTAATTTGTGCTGTTTCTGCACTAAGAAGATTAACAAAAGGAATTGGTACATAAGGATCAGAGGATAAATCAATATCATCATCATCTTCTTCAGATAGTTTCTCAATGGTTACATCTTCATCAAGATTGACTTCCTTAATAACTTCCTTTTCTTCTTCAGCTTCGGCAATAACTTCTGGTTCGATTTCCTTTGTCATTGTGTTCTCCTCTGATTCAGAATATAGAATAACAGAAGAATAATTTGGATTTTTATTTCCTCCAGTAGCCTCACGTTCGCTGGGAGACATTGGACGTTCATCCTCATCTTCTGAATTATTAGGTGAATCAACATTGTTAGAAGGCTGCACTAAGAACACTATCTCATGAGAGTGCCCTTCTGCTTCTTCAACTCGGTAATTCACTATTTTATGATAATGTTTTAGTCCATGTGAAGTATAGGTAGTAATACCGTTTCCACTATCATCCATTTCAATTGTATGATAATGTCCTTCTTTACTACCTGTAATTCCTATATAGATTCCATTCATCATCTTGATTTCGTCTTTCTCAGAAGCTTCCTTTAACTTCTTCTTAAAAGACTCATATTCATCGTTAGATTCAAAACTTTTTCTAACGCTAAATAAACTTTCTTGGTTACAAGGTACAGAAACAACACTGATTTCATGAAGTTCAACATCTGTAATCATTGTTGTATCAGTATTTCTATCATAACGTCCGTCTTTTACGCGGAATCCGACAGAAAAACTCTTTAAAGCCCCGTCGCTTATGAGAGTTTGTACGCCATGAAGTTTTTCTGCAGCTTCACTAACATAGGCTTCAACAAAGATGCCCTTACGATCTACAGAAATCTTTTCTACTCGTCCAATTGGTTTGCCATGATCGTGTTGGTATAAAAGAACAGGGTTTTTACGATAGTAATCAACGCCTTTAGCCCAAGCGTTTGCTGTTATAATATCGCCTGAACGATCTTTATCAGTCGTATTAGCGTATCCAGCAATTCTTAGACCTTTCTTCTTTTTACCAGCACCTTTCTCAACAGTCAATGGACTATAAACATGAAACATTTTATCCATTTTGGTTATCCCCTTGATTAGGATCTGGTGCAGTATTCTGATCACTCTCAGCAGGTCTTCCGCCTTGAGAGGGGTCTACAGCACTTCCTGTAATATTTTGTGGTATTCTAATCTCATCACAATCTTCACGATTATCAAATCTAAGCCCTACTCTAGCTTCATTAGGTGTAATAATACCAGTATTTACTAACGAAGAATAATACATAGCTTGTGTTTTTTCATCAGCTCTGAGAGCAGAAACAGCCGCTCTATCAGGGCGAATAATAATATCTGAGTTAAAGAAGTGAGAAAATGCACTACAAAACTGCTCAAGAATTGGCATAACCGTATGATTATAAAATAAAACTTGGTTTGCAGAAATATTAGCGTTATTTCCTGACTTTAGTAGAACGTATGGGACACCAAGAGCTTTTGCTATATCTTGTTGAACTCGTTCTACAGAAGCTTCAAAATCTAATTCAGAGAATTTAATTTGACCAAAAGGACTTAGTTTTAACCCACCGTCTAAAATAGCAGGATTTCTAGCTCCACCATATAAGGTAGAATAACTTTGTCTCCATTGTTCTAATAGCCTATCTTTAACCTTTGGACTTAGCACAGAATTTGTTTCAAGTACAATTCCTGGAATACCATTGTTCTTAAAGAATTGACGCTGAAAATTAATTAAATAGTAATAAAGCTCTACAAGTCTTTTTACTGATTTTAGTTTAGGAGCACCACGATAGATACTATCTTCGTTATCAGATTTTATATGAATAATCTCATCAGTGTCAAATTTTAGAGCAGATTCTTGTCTTGTAGTTTGCTTTCCATATCCATACACAGAAGACTGCTGCATATTTCTAACCAAAAAGTTATAGTGTGAAATAAAAGTTTTATTATCAGGCTTTATTTCCATATCATTAGCGGGTAGTACGTAAAGATTTGTACGATCATAATAAAAGAAAGCATTACCATCTAACATATAGTCTAAAAATGCACGACGAAATAGTTTTACTCTATCCTCAAAAGGATTAGGAGAGCGATTTAAAAGCTTATCTATCTTTTTAACTGCTCCACCACCTTCTACAATAATTGGAACTTCTATTAAAGCATTAATTACAAGTTCTATAGAACGATTAACTACTTCAACTTCACGATATGCTTGCTCATAATCAAGAATAGTTTCTGGACTAGCATACGGTTCCGCAGCAGCTAATGAAGGCTGTGCTGGATTAAGCTTTTCTGATACCCATCTTCTCCAACCTGAAACTTCTTTAGCCATTTTTCTCCCTTTGAATCTCTAACCAGTTAATAATTTTAGGTGCTACATGATTGCTGTAGCGTTGACCATAAATATTATGAAGTCTTTCATGATGCGATTTGCAAAGAGTATATAAATTATCATTATTTAGACTATCATATTCATCTTCATAAAAACGAACACGTAACTCTTTTATTGCATCTACAGATATAACTTCTGATATTTTGTTTTTTATACACCAAGTCTCAAATAATTGAGAAATAGAATAAATATGATGAAGTTCTAGCGACTCAGTGCTCTTACATATATAACATTCATCACGTATTTTATAGTCTTTTTTAATATAATCCCTTATATACTTAATAGGAATTCTTTTTAAATCTGCCATTAGAATAACTTTACCAAATACTAAACTTTGTGTCCAATCTTTAATTTTCAGAAGCTAAGAAAGGGGAACGAAAATCCTGAATTACTTTCCATCTTTTACTAAAATGATCAGGATGCTTGTTCAATCCTACTTCTCCCTCCTTTAATAAGGAAACTTCAGTTTTAATTATTTTGGGTCGAGTTTTGTAGTAATCACTCATAGACAAAGATACTTGTATGTCATCTCCTCTATCCTTTGTACCCCAAGGCTCTAAGTAATCTTTCCATATAGTTTTTAAGTGGGGGATAGACACAGATAAACAGGATCCTACTGCAATATCTGATTCAGTATCAATGCACCACTCACTTGACAAGTCTTCGTATTTAGAAACCTTATTTATTCCTGATCTTCCATAAATAGATATAAGTCTATCAGGAGTTTGTCTTATCTCTGTTATCAGTCTCATTATACAATGAAAGCTTGGATTTATATCATCATCTAAAATGATAGCATATTTATAATCTAATTCTTTAGCAAACTTCCAACGCTCAATACACCACCCATTTTTTTCTTTATTTATTACTCCAGCACCTTTAATTTGATGTAGCTTATAAGAAGGATTATTATTGATGATATAAATTGGTAATTTACCTTTAAATTTTTCTACTAGGTAGTAAACATTACTAATTCTTTTATAGTTTAAGATTATTAAAACAGTATCTTTAAGCATAAATAGAGGCCGAAGTCTTTACATAAGTATAAATACCATACCTAGTAGCATCAGAAGCATGAGAATTATCATCATGAATTGTTTTTGGGTTTTCTGTTTTAGGATTCCATTTATAATTAGCCATAGCAGTAAAAGTTTGAAAACCAGTTTCAGAATCAAAAACTAAACGATCATGGTCTATAAGAGCACCTAAATAATTTATACCGTCTTTTACGGACTTTATCGCATTTTCACAAAAAATATCGTAGTCATAAGCAAAATCAGCTTTAAGTTGTTGAGCAGCAGAGTCTATGTAAATCATTTCTACTTCCCACTTTTCTTCTAGTTCTTTAATATTTTCTGCAAGTTCTGAGGTTGTTACCTCTCCAGAAATATATTCATCTATAACATAAAAATATTCACCGTCCGTAGCTATTACAATAAAAGCATTTAAATCACGATAACCAACATCAAGTCCTGCAATAACTTCAAAACGATTCAGATTTTCTTTTACCCAAGTTAAATCTTGTAAATGACGGTTCTCATCAAGGCTATAGACCTGCATCTCTGTAGTGGTCCAGTCACACTCATACTCTTGTGCAAACATTTTATTAGAAATAGAACGACGAGCCTCCTCAATATCTTTTGTACTTAAAAGAGGATTAGATCTCCACGTAAATAATCCTGACCCCCAGTCGTCAAACTCTGGATCTTGTCCACGAAGATAGTAAGAGTAAAGATAATTTGTTTTACCACGGGGAGTAGATATAAAGAGTGCCCGAGAATCGGGGTAGGTAGAAAGAGCAGGACGTAAATCACGAGTAAAATATTCATCATCAGGTATGATTGCCGCTTCGTCTACGATTATAAGATGAGCAGCACGCCCCACAAGTGAGTCTCTGTTGTTAGCCGATAGGAGACGGAAGGTAGAACCATTGATAAGTTTGACAACTTTGTCTTTTTGATTGAACCTATCCACTTCCAGTTGTAAGTTTCTAATAATATCTGTGACATAATCCCAAATGATTGATGATAGAGTAAAATTAGGAGCTACTACCATCACCTGTTTTCCTGGCTCTAAAAGTTTAGCAAATGCTAAAATACCAGCAGCTAAAGATTTACCAGTTCTTCGAGCAGAAATATGAGTCCAAAAACGATTATCTTCTAGTCCTTGAACCATTCCCCATTGAGAGTCATTGAATTGTATTCCTTTATGTTCTCCAACTACAATTTTATCGAGTAGTCGTTCTACAGGAACTTTAAAATATTTATCTGACATTATTTAAAATAATTACCTATCGCTAGTACTATACCAATTACAGCTCCTGACACAGAACCTACCCATAATAAAGTTTTTAAACTTATGCGACCAGATGTAGCCATAAGTTTTAGTTCGTTTATTTCTTTGTGCATCTCTGAGATATTTTTTGACATAATCTCCATGCTTTTTAATAGCTGTTCATATCGCTCTTGACATACAGCTTCATGTCTAGAAAACTCTAGCTTAGACTGTTGTGTGCGTTCATGAAGTGTATCAATACTCTCATTAATGTCCATTAGATTACGTCTTTATAATAAATTTAACAGCAACACCTGGGTGAGTAACTGTTAGTGCAGGAACTGAGTGAGTATGCCCATTTACTGTAAGAGAAGGTATACTATGAGTATGAGTTGCGTGAGCACTCACCCCTGTCACCACAGTGATAGAGTTTGTAACGTCTTTGTCTGTTGTAGAGTTAGTAGTACTAGTTGTAACACTATGAGTAGTTGGTCCACCTGAACCTGTTGTACTAGCTACTGTTGTAGCGCCACTTGATCCTGATGTTCCGGTTCCAGTGGAGTTCTGACCACTTGCATTAACTTCTCCAGCTGTCTTAGAACCAAGAGTAAAAGTAGACGCACCATATGGGGCTCTATCTCTAAAATCAGGAACGTTGAAGGTCGTAGCCCCGTCGCCTGAACCATATGTAGTACCAATAACAGCAAAAAGTGCTGAATAGGTGCTACGAGAAATAGCTCCGCCTTCACAGAGATAATAACCAGAAGGTGCAGAGGCTGCACCATACATAATGATAGAACCTGTAGGATTCAAAATTGATGAATCATTAGCTTGTATACCATCAACTGTATCTGCATCCAAACCAGAACCGCTGCCGTCATTACCAGCGTGCCAAACACGATAGTAGGTAGCGCCCATCGACCACCCACCAACAGCAAAGTCATTGATGTCGCCCTTTAGTCCAAAGTATGCCGCAAAATCACTGCCTACATGGAATTGCATGAATGCGTCTGCACCCGATGTATCTTGAAATACCTCTAATGTTGCTTGGTCACCACTTGCAGATTCAAGGACATCATTTGAGTAAAAACTAATTTCAACTCCGGTATCTGTAACCGCATCATCAGCATCACTTCTTAAGAAGCTTCCTGATGAGATACCATCTAATAAGTCAGCATCCAAACCGGACCCTGCCCCATCTACTGTTTTAATTTTTGTTAATACGTCAGCAGCTGTGTAACTTGATGAATCAAGTTTAGCGTCTAGCGCAGTCTGTAATCCATCGACGTTACTAATGATATGGTTATGACTATCGTCTGCTATAGTAACTGTAATAGCAGTAGTACCTGATCCGCTTGCATCGCCTGATAAAGTAATAGTTTGGTTGCCAGTTAAATATGAGCCAGAGGCTTGTTTACCGTCTAATTGTGTTTGAATGTTTGATGTTACACCGTCAAGATAATCAAATTCTGTATTTGTTACTCCAGTAGCATGTAATGTATCTAGGTAATTAAGCTCTGTAACGCTACCTGTATAACCATCAAGAACATTTAGTTCAGCTGCGGTTGAGGTAATTGCTACTCCCCCAATAGATGGAGAGGTCATATTAGGACTTGTTAAAGTCTTATTAGTTAGTGTTTGTATTCCAGTTAAAGTTGTTACTGTACCGTCTATTGCAATACTAATTTGGTTATTAGTAACAGTTGTGTCAATCCCAGTTCCACCCGCAATAGTAAGTGTTTCTCCTGAATTAAACGTATCGTTAGAACCACTATCAGCAGAAAGAGTAAAACTAGTACTAATGCTATCAATTTGTGTTTGAATAGCACTTGTTACTCCATCAACAAAGTTTAGTTCTGCAGCGGTTGCAGTTACAGCAGTTCCACCAATTTTTAAAGTAGTCGCATCTACAGTAGAAGAAACAACTTCCCCACCAACATTTACGTTACCAGTAGACGTTCCGTTGCCGATGGTAACAGTGGCATTAGAGGCTACTTCAAACTTGTCTGTGGCATCTATACCAAGACCGCCTAAAAATGGATCAACACGAGTTACCATTATTTCTTAACCTTCCTTCTTGGCGAAGCACCAGTAGCTACATTTACAGGAGTACCAGTCCCCTGTCCTTTTTTACCTGCTCCTGCTTTTTTTTGTGCTGCTTGTTTACGACGAACAAATGATGCTATCCCAGATTTTCCAAGCTTACGAGCTTTTTCTCGCGAAAGACAAGCAGCATAAGGATCACCTTTTGCTCCCTCTCCACATTTTCCAATGCGTTTTCCTTGAGAGTTATAACGATCCCATCCGCCGCCTCCAACGCCGCCGGTTTTACCAGTACCAAACCATGCTTTGAGTCCTCCGCGAGGTTTTGCCATTTAGCTCTCCAGTGATGATTTTAACTTAGAAACGAATACTGACTTAGCTGCATCAAGTTGATCAAAACGCATTCTTAGATTATCTTGCTGAATACTAATGTCTCTAATCTGTGCAACGCACTTTAATTGATCTTGATTAAAAGTACTTAAATCATAATCTTTATCATCAATTGTAATTTTATTTTGGTTTTCTTGTTCCATTATTCCCCTCAATATTTTCTTTTTGGATTTCTGGTAACTTGGTTTTTAAATGGTGTTTTTGAAGCACACCATTCATCATATCCCATATAACCTGGTTTTTTACCAGAAGGTTTGGTGACCATTCTACCGAGGGGAGTGTAGAATTCGCACCAATCTTGTTTTTCTTTGTAACGACGATCAGAAGATGCCTGTTCCCAAGCACCTCCTGATCTAGACTTTTTATCACGATAGCGATAACGAAGTGTCGCCATTACTTTTTCTTCTTTTTAGCTAAAATCGCTTTCTGAAGTGCAGGAGGCAATTTCTTTTGAGCAGCAGTTAAACCACCGTTACCATTTGCTTTCTTCTTACCATTTTTCATAGGCTTCTTTTTACCATAATGTCCGGGCATAGTTATTTCTT
>Ga0222718_10000772_pt1 | contig 33054 bp, 31 predicted proteins | sample C33_27DmetaG_FD_165045 | JGI IMG/M metagenome (GOLD analysis project Ga0222718, IMG submission 165045) | Estuarine water microbial communities from San Francisco Bay, California, United States - C33_27D | ecosystem: Environmental > Aquatic > Marine > Unclassified | place: USA: California...
ATTAATTTTAGAAATTCTTTTCCTTTTTCATCATCATTCATAATTTTTCAATGAATTACAGCGATAAAAAAGTTAGTAAGGTAATTACATTATTTCAAAGTTTTATTAACAAATACTATTAATTTTCAATATTGCAGTGTAGTATTTCAGAATGTAAAGAAAAAGCCATACAAACTGTTAAAATTAGTTTTAAAGAGAATAGAAATTTGTGTAAAAAACATTTAAAAATTTTTGCGAATAAAGATGAAAAATATACTCCAACTTTTTCTAAGGCCTCAAAATTCTAATTTTGTGCAATAATGAAATTTAATTATGACTGAAGTTTTTGTTATATTATGACTAAAGCAATAGTTTTGGGTGGTTCTCGCGGTATCGGGAGAGCAATTTCAGATTCTTTAAAAACAATTGATGTTGATGTAATTGCTACTTCTCAAAAAGATATTGATACATCAAATTTGAATAGTGTAAAAGAATTTTTAAAAATAAATAATGAGACAGACATTTTAATTCTCAATACTGGAGGTCCAGAACCAAAACCATTTTCAACCATTACTGAAGAAGATTGGAAAAAATATCACAATCAATTATTTCTAGGATTCGTCACCATATTACAAAATATCAAAGTAAATGATAGAGGATACATATTTTTAATAAGCTCAAATGTAATAAAAGAGCCAAATCCGAAATTAATTATTTCATCAGCATATAGAGCAGCATTTTCTGAAGTTTTCAAAGTTTTGAGTAAAGAATATGCTCAAAAAAATATTAGTTGTATCAATATTGCTCCAGGTCCAATCAATACAGACAGAACACAAGAATTAATTGAAAATGTAGAAGAATTTGAGAAAACATTACCAATGAAAAGACTTGGAAAACCTGAAGAAATTGGAAATTTTGTCAAAGCAATTATTGAAAACGATATCAAATATCTTTCAGGCGTAACAATAAATTTTGATGGTGCAAATTCAAATTTTATTTTTTAAAAAATGAACTAACAAGTTATTAGTATTGATTACTAAAAGAAATGTATGACAGAATGGAATACTCTAAGAGCAAGATTTCCAGATGATGAATTTGATGAAATTGAAAGAATTAAAGAGCAATACGGATTAAGTTATAATGAAATTATCCGTTCTGGAGTGAAATTTTACATAGCTTTGACAATGGCAAAAGAAATGATTGGTGAAACAATGAAAGATAATGACATAACAATTGCAGGGAAAAATTTAGGAGATTTAGTAAACAGTCCAGATTATCAAAGAAATTTGGATCAAAATATTTCAAAATTAATGAAAATTCTAATTTTACAATTTTTTGAAAAAGGAATGGATTTTAAAGAAAAAACAAAAAACATAAGAAAAGAAAGAAAAGTTGGTAGACCTAAAATTAAAAGAAAAACTGGTAGACCTAAACAAGGATTAGATTAAAATTATTTTTTAAATTCAACATTTGGTTGATCTGGTTGACCTGCAATAGCAATTAGCCCACCATCACGTAATTGTTGCAATAATTGCATTACTTCTTTTTCAACTTGATTTCTTTGCAATCCTGTTTGACTTGCAAATACCTCTACCAAGTCTGTTACTTTACGTTGACCATTACAGGATTTCCAAAAGTCTACAATAGCTTGATTTACCATAAATCCTTGTTCATGTTCATTGGCTAACACCATTGATCCATCTTCTTGTTGAACTAATTTTCCAACACCTTGAGGTAATGCAGTTTCATAATTAATTGGTGCAGGAGTGTTTAATCCATTTGCACCCATTTCTTTAATTTTCAGTTTACCCTCTTCAGTCATTTTATCCATTGTCCAAGCGGGTTCCCAAACAATTTCAATATTGACGTTATTCACTCCAGGTACTTTTTTTGCAAATCTTGTTGCATCAGCAACTAAAGTTTCATGTAAAGGACAACCTTGAGTCGTCATTGTCATTTTGATATCAACATCATTATTTTCTTTAACATCAATTCCATAAATTAATCCCATTTCTACAATATTTAGAGGAACTTCAGGATCCATACATTGTTTCAAAGATTCTTCAATTGCTTGTGGAGAAACTATACTCATATTGTATACAGAAATTAGAAAAACAATAAAAACTTTGTATTAATTAGCTTGGAATAATTTTGTTAGAGATTCTTCAAATGGTGCTGTAGCCACACCTTTTTCAGTAATTATTCCAGAAATTAGTTCAGGAGGAGTCATATCAAATGCAGGATTGATTACTCCTATATCATCTGGTGCAGTCTTTTTCTCACCGATTCCAGTAACTTCAGTACCATTACGCATCTCAATAATTACATCTTCAGCGTTTGTTTTCATATCAATTGTAGATAATGGGGCTGCAACATAAAATGGAATTCCATGTTGTTTAGCCATTGTTGCAACCTGATACGTTCCAATTTTATTAAAAACATGGCCAGTTTTTACAATTCTATCAGCACCTACAACAACTTTGTTAACCAATCCATTTGCCATTGAATAGCCAACGGCAGTATCAGGAACTAAACTAACATCAAATCCATCATGTTTTAGTTCAAATGCAGTTAATCGTGAGCCTTGTTGAATTGGTCTAGTTTCAGTTGCAATAACTTTGACATTTTTTCCACTTTCTCTTGTGGCTCTAATAACACCAAGTGCAGTCCCATATGCAACGGTTGCTAATGCACCAGCATTACAATGAGTCATGATAGTATCATTATCATCGAATAAAGCAGAACCATTCTTTCCCATTGTTTTGTTTATTTCTATATCTTCATCCGCCATTTTTTTAGCAGTAGAAATTACTAATTCTTTTATTTCGTCAACAGTATCACCAGTTTTTGCAACAGTCATTATTTTATCTAAACCCCAACCAAGATTAACTGCAGTGGGTCTTGTGGAAAATAATACATTCTTTGCTTTTTCTAAATCTGATAGTAATTGATCTTTATTATTACCATCACTTTGTAATGCAGCAAGGGCCAAACCAAATGCACCAGAGACACCAATCGCAGGAGCTCCTCTCACCACAAGAGTTTTGATTGCATCAGCTACTTGATTATAGTCATCAAATTCAACAAAAATTAATTCATTTGGAAGTTTGGTTTGGTCAATCATCCTAACTTTATTTTCATTCCATTCAACTGTTTTTAATGATGAAGATATGTCAGAATTAGTGTTCATTAAAAAAATAAAATTCATATTCCATATTTAAAAGGAACTTCTATTTTCAATAGTTAACCATTATATTTCTAGAATTTAGCATAGATACACTTGGATTTAGAAACAATAGACAGAATAGATTCATCAAAAATGTATCAAACATATGACAAATGGCCAGAAATTGCGGAAAATCAACTTAATTCAAACATTAAATTAATTGGAGATTGTAATCCTGAACATATCGTATTTGCAGGTATGGGAGGTTCTGGTGCAATTGGGGATTTATTCTCTTCAATTCTTTCAAAAACAAATATTCATGTTGATGTTGTTAAAGGCTATTTACTTCCAAAAACAACAGATCAAAAATCATTAGTAGTCTGTACAAGTATTTCAGGAAATACTATTGAAACCCTTTCAGTATTAGATCAAGCAAAAAAAATTGGATGTAAAATAATTTCATTTTCAGATGGAGGAATTATGGAAAAAATTTCAAATGAAAAAAATATAGATTACAGAAAAATTCCTTCATTTCATTCACCAAGAGCATCATTTACATCATTTTTGTATTCAATGTTAAGAGTACTAAATCCAGTTCTTCCAATTAGTAATTCAGATATTGTTGAATCAATTATACAAATGAAATCACTACAAAAATTAATTTGGTCAAAAAATATTTCAAAAACAAATTCAGCCTTAAAACTTGCTAGATGGCTTCCAAAAATACCCATAATTTATTATCCAGGAGGGTTTGAATCAGCAGCAATTCGTTTTAAAAATTCATTACAAGAAAATTCAAAAATGCATGTAATTTCTGAAGACGTAATTGAAGCATGTCATAACGGAATTGTTGCCATGGAAAAATCAACAGATATCAAACCAATTCTTATTCAAGGAAAAGAGGATCATATCAAAACTCAAGAAAGATGGAATATTTTAAAAGAGTTTTTTAATAATGAAGATATTCAATACAAAGAAATATTTTCTTGTTCAGGAAGTATTCTAACTAAACTAATTAATCTAATTTATTTTTTTGATTATGTTTCAATTTATAAAGCTGTATTATCTGATATTGATCCAAGTCCGGTTATTGCAATAGATTTTATTAAAAGCAAATTATAATTTCTAAACATCACAAAATTATTTTTGAGGAAAACTAATTGTTAGTATGTTTTCTATAAAACCCATAACCATTTTTCTTTAATTGATTTGTATACTCAGATATTGGTTTGTTTTTTTTGCTATTTTTTTGAAAAGCAACTAAGATAAAAGATGTTTTTAGATCTTCAATATTGACATCACTACGAAATTTGTGAATATCATATAATACTTCATCCAAATTAGTATCAGAATATTGAGAAAGGATTTTTGGAGTCATAGGAGTTCTTAGATGAGTATCCTGAAACGGCATAAATCTATTATAACCAATTAAAGAAAGATCGTGTTTTTCTGCTTCAGAAATGTAATTTTGGAGGGTAGGCTTTTCAGATATACCATTTCCAAAATAATCATATTTTTTTAACATTTGATCTTTTTCTTCATGATGATATTCGTTTACATATCGAATAAAATCAGTTCGTGAAAGCCGTTGAGCTGCATATGGGAAATTTCCAACTATTCTAGTAGAATTCACAGGCCACCACCAATAATCAACCAAAAATACAAAAACACCATTTTCAGATAGTAAATTTGAAATTTTTTGAAAAAATTTAGAATGGTTGAAGTATGATAAACAAAGTATTGCTGAGATAAAATCATATTTATTATTCAAATTATAAACATCATCTAAAATATAATTTCTTATTGTGCCAGAATGTGGAAATTGCATATTCCATAATTTTGATTTATGTAAAGAGTGATAACCAAATTTAGTTCCTTTATCTTCCATAGATTTGAACATTCGATTCAATTTCGAAATTTTTCTGAAAACTTGATTATTTGCTAGTTTAAGCTTTGAATAAAAACTGACAAATTTATTAAAATCAAAACCACTTTGATAATCATAAATTTCAACACAATCAGAATACTGGCATTTACCTTCAGCAGTGAGAAGTTTTGAAAAAAAACCTTGTTGACCACCAATGTCTAAAGATGTTTTAAAAGAATTTGTAATTCCCCAAGACTCTAAGAAATCAAAAACCAAAGCATATTCAAAAAGATCCCCAAGAAATTCTCCTTTCTCTTCTTCAAATGTTTTAGATTTTTTGAAAGTAGTTTCTTCAAATGAACGATAATCAGCTTTGTTATGTGCTTTTCTATATTCTTCAGTAATAGGAATTTTATGTCCAAATTCTGTTTCAAAAAAATTCTCAATCATAAAGATAAAAATTCATTCATACTATTATTTTTATTCATACAATTTATCAAAAGTTGTAGGAATCCATAATAGTTTCTTCAAATGGGATCAAGTTTCAAATAATTAAGAGAAATTATTTGTAGACAAAAAAATTAAAACAAATTCTTTATTAGCAAATTGATTCAAGGCACAATGTGAAAGTTAAGATTGGGGAGAAATTTGTGGGTGAAGGAAACCCAGCATTCATTATTGCCGAAGCAGGGATAAATCACAATGGTAGTATGAAAATAGCCAAAAAAATGGTTGATAAGGCAGTTCAAAGTCAAGTAGATGCTATAAAATTTCAAACCTTTAAGGCCAACGATTTAGCATCAAAAGAATCTCCATATTATAAAATTTTTAAAAAATGTGAATTAGAAACATCAGAATTTGAAGAAATTGCAGATTATACGAGAAGTCAAGGAATAACTTTTTGCTCAACACCATTTTCTCAAGATGCCGTGGATATTCTCCACAAATTAAAAGTTCCAGTTTTTAAAATTTCTTCAGGAGACTTGACACACATTCCACTAATTTCATACACAGCTACTAAGAAAAAACCAATTATTCTTTCAACTGGAATGGCAAATCTTGATGAAATTATAGATGCAGTTAAGACAATAGAAAAGCAGAAAAATAAAAAAATAATAATTTTACATAGTGTCGCAGGATATCCAACACCAAATGATGAAACAAATTTGAACACAATAAATTTTTTAAGAGAGCACTTTGATCATCCTATTGGATATTCAGACAATGGTGCAGGTTTAGTGGTACCACTGACGGCAATTGCAACAGGAGCAAAAATTATTGAAAAACATTTTACATTAGATCAAAAAATGAAAGGTCCTGATCATTCATTTTCAGCCACTCCAAAACAACTAACTGAATTAGTTAAACAAACACGCGAAATTGAGAATATTTTAGGAGATAAAGAAAAGAAATGTCAGAAATGTGAATTTGAAAATAGAACTAATGCTAGACGAGGAATAAAAACATCAGTTTTAATTAAAAAGGGAACAAAAATTTCATCAGATAAGATATCTATCAAAAGACCTGCAAAGGGAATTTTGCCAAAAGATCTGAATAAAATCTTGGGAAAAATTGTCAAGCAAGATATTGGAAAAAATAAGATTTTACATTGGAAAGATATAAAGAAAAAATAGATTTGGAAACACAGCAAAAAACAATTCGAGTTCTATTCAGAATAGCCGGAGGAAAAGCAGTAAAGAAAGAACTAGGTATGGGACACGTATTTCGAAGTATGAGTTTAGCCTCAGAATTTAAAAAAAATAATGTGTTCTTTTTAGTAGAAGATTATGGAGGTGTAAAAAAAATTTTACTAGAAAATGGATTTAAAAATATAATCTATTTACGAAAAGGAATTAAATCAAAAGAAGATGTAGAAAAAACTTGTTTAGTTTTAAAAAGAAAAAAAATAGATGTTCTAATCATTGACAAATATGGTCTAAAAGATCATTATCCTAGTAATATGAAAAAATATGTAAAAACAATTGTAATTTCAGATTTAAAAAATATAACGTATCATGCAGATTTGTTAGTTAATGGATTTATTGGATATGAAAATGAAATAAGGAAAAATAAATTTGGCACAAAATGTTTACTAGGTCCAAAATATCAAATCATTAACAAAAAATTTACTAAAATGAGAAAAAATTTCAAAAGGGAAAATGATTTTCTTGCTACATTTGGCGGTTTTGATGAACTCAATATTGCAGGAATTCTCCTTAGAGCAATAATGAATACAAAAAAACCTTTGAAAACTAAATTAATTTTAGGACCTACATCATTAAAGAAAAATTATGAAAAAGAAATTAAACAAAATAAAAAATTTATAGAAATAATGTCATATACAAATAATATGTTTTATGAAATGCAAAAAACGAAGTTTGGTATTTGTTCAGGGGGAATAACTACTTATGAATTTGCGGCATTAAGAATTCCTATGATAATTATTTGTCAGAATAAACATCAAACAATTACTGCAAAAAAATGGGAGGAAAAAAATATGGCAATTAATTTAGGAATTGCAACATCACAAACATATAAAAAAATAATAGATGTTTTAGATAAAATGTCTACAAGGAAATTTAATAAAAAAAAATTGATTGACGGTTTAGCAACAAAAAGAGTTACAAACGAAATTCTGAACAGGCTTAAATAAAATTGCTAAATCTTAAATTTACCTATTGAGAAGAGATAAAATGAAAAAAATTCTAGTGATTTGTGCACATCCAGATGATGAAACTTTAGGATTAGGAGGAATGATAAAAATTCATACTTTAAAAGGAGCAAAAGTTCAAGTTTTAATATTTACAGACGGAGAATCTTCCAGAAAAAAATCATCAAGAAACATAATTCAACGGAAAAAACAAGCAGAAAAAGCTGCAAAAGAATTAGGAATTCAAAAGATTAAATTTCTGGGATATGAGGATCAAAAACTAGACAGTATAACAATAATAGAATTAGCAAAACATATTGAAGAATCTATTATAAAATTTAATCCTGATACCGTATTTACACATTTTTGGGGAGATGTAAACCAAGATCATCGGAGGGTGTTTGAAGCTACACAAATTGCAACAAGACCAACTTCAAAATCAAATATTGACAGGCTAATTTGTTATGAAACACCATCATCAACTGAATGGAGTTATCAAAATTTCAAGCCAAATCTTTATGTTGATATTGAGAAAGTTTTAAAATCAAAATTAAAAGCCCTAGATAATTATAAAAAAGAAATGGGCAAATTTCCACATCCAAGATCGAAAGAGGCAATCATACATCGTTCTACATATTGGGGAATTTCTGCAGGAATAAAAAATGCAGAGGCCTTTTTAGTTATTAGAGACATTATTAGATAAAAATATCAGAGATTATTTTGAAAAAAATCATTTTTTTTCAAATGATATGATAATGAAAAAAGTTTTCCGTCAGAGGGAGGTTCATTTTCAACCTTTAACAACTGTATTTCTAAGCACTTATTTCGAGTTGATACAATAAGTTTTTCATCACACTCTATAATTTCTCCAGGTTGGGTTGCTTCTAATTCACTTAATTTTGATTTTAAAATTATAATTTTTTTATCTTTGTAATAAGTAAAGGCCCCAGGATAGGGATGAGTTAATGCACGAATCCAATTATAACAATCTACAGAACTATTATTCCAATTAATTAATCCGTCAGATGGTTTTCGTAATGGATTTAAAGTAACTTCCTCTTCATTTTGAAGTATGGATTTAGGAATCAATTCTTGAATTTGTTTCCAATTTCGTTCTAGGAGTAAAAGAGCAGTACTGGTGGCTTTAAAATATACATCACGTACGTCGTCATCAGATTCAATAGAATAACTTACCTGATCAACAATAGGGCCAGAGTCAACACCAGCTGCAAGATGAAATAATGTCATTCCACCAGTGTTGTTTCCACGAATTATTTGCCAGTTAATGGGTGAAGAACCCCTATCCTTTGGGAGTAATGAGGAATGAAGCCCTAATCTAATCTTGGCAACATCTAATACAGATTGTGGAACGATTTTATGCCATCCAATAATAAATAAAATATCCAAGTTTGCATTTTCAAGAATTTTAATATTTTTTTCATCTGCAACATCTGATACATTGTGTAATTCAAAGTTGAATTCTTTTTGAAGAGATTCAAAACCCACATATGCAGAATATTTAGAACCTTTTTCAGATTCCAGATTAAATACCAAAAGATCATTATGGTCAATAGAAGATAATTCAGCAATTTTTTTTAAACAAAACCAGCTTATTTCATGACATCCAATAAAACCAATTCTCACCATTGTTGTGTATTATAATTTTGTATATAATATATGAATAGTCCTAAAACCTAGAAGTTTAGATAAAAATCAATACAAATGAAATAGATACTTGATCATAGTAAAGAAATAAAAAATTAATGATTAAGCAATATTGGGAAATATATCTGAACAGGATATTTGTTTAAGCATTTTTAATTGATAATTAAAATCAAATACCCAAGCATCAGAAGAGGAAAAATAATTTTTACGCATAATGAAGCTTAAACGTTCTAAGAATTTTTTTGTCAAAAAAAATCGAAATAATTCTTCAGAGATTGGTTTTACAGAATTATATTTCAAATAATTGTCTAAAAACAAAAAGAGGTTTTTTTTCAAATGTTTGTCAGATTGGTTGTTAAAAGAACTAAACCTATAACCAGTAAAGAAAATATCTTCAAGTACATTCCCTTTTCTCATATTGCTAAAATCAATAATTGCAGAGACTTTGTTGTTGCCAAATATTACATTATTTGGATGTAAATCATGGTGAATAAGTTGAATTTTTTGATTGGGGATTTTTGTTATCGAAGTTAAGTTTTCAAATTCAGATAATATTTTATACAAATATTTCAAATTTTTTAATATTGATTTATCTAACAAGTAAAAAGAATTTTTCTTATCAATAATTTTAGAAATTTTATTTAATTCATTAATAGTTAAAATTCTGTAATTTTTTTGGTTTAATCTAAAATTAAATGGAAGTGGATACTTAGACAATATTTTATGTAGTGTTGCAAGTTCTTTAGATATACTAAGTAATTCATTTTTATTGCCTGAGAAAGTTTTTCCCGGATAATATTTTGTTAAGAAATATTTTTGTGAATAATTAACGTATTGACCTTTAGAATTTTTTATTGATTTAGTAACTTTTGCTTTGTGTCGGTGACAAAACTGTTGAATTAAGCACATGTGATTAATTTTCACAAATGAAGAGCCATCATTTACATGATGCAATACATAAGAAGAATTTTTTGTAGAAACAAGATAATTTTGGCTGTTTACGTTATGTCCCTCTAAGAGATTGATTTTACTAATTTTACCTAAGTGAGAAAAGTTATTTTTCCAAAGATTATGTTGAAAAACATAATCTTTCATTTCTAGATAGTTGTTGTTTGAAATTATTAACAATCACCGAGCATTTCAAATTTTAATGGAGTTCCTTGAGGAATGTCTTGTAATGCAATTTTGTTCAGTACTTCAAATCCCTTAGAAACAGAAATTCCCATATTTTCAGGTCTACGATAATCTAATAATTCTGAAGAGATCTTTTCTCCTTTTGAAATATTCCTTTTTGCTACTAAACTTCGTCTAGCACTTTCATTTACACGAGAAGTTTGGAGCACATTTGATGTTCCTAATGCATCTTCTACAGCTCTAACATTAGTTACAAAAGTTTTCAGTTCATTGAGTTCAAGGGACATATAATGTTCCACTTGTTGAATCGATTTATCGATAGTGATTGTTTTTTCAATCATTTTTGCACCAAGAGCAATAGCTGCATAATTCATTGTGCCCCCTTCAGAATGATCAGCAAATCCTACAGGATAATCATAGTGTTCTTTGATTCCCTGTAATGCCATTAGATTAACATCAGAATGTTTTGCAGGATACCCAGAAGGGCAGTGCATGATAATGATTTGGTTATTTTGATTATTTTCACAAATTTGGATATCTTTCATCACATCATCAAATTTTTCTCTAGCATCTATAATAACAGGGAGATTAGTTTTTGCAATTTTTTCTATAAGAAGAACGTTATTGACGTCTCCTTTACTAACTTTGATTGCATCTACTTGTATTTCTTGCAATAAATCAACAGTTTCAGGAAAATATGGAGCAGTTATGAAAAGTAGATCATTAGATTTTGAATAAAGTACTAATTCTTTCCACTCATCAGAGGTTAATTCACGACGTTTCAATGCATCATAAACTAATTCTTCTTTTTTTCCTTCAGCAGTAGTAAAATCAATTTTGATATCTTTTTTCCCCATGATTCGATCTGCGTCACCAGGTAAGAAAGTTTGAAATTTTATAGCATCTGCACCAGCATCCGCCGAAAATCTAATCATTTCTTTGGCTTCTTCAATATTTGTAAATGTGGCACCAGGTTCAAGAGATATAATACATGGATGCCTTTCTCCTAAGAATTTATTCCCAATTTTTATAGGAGTCATGATAAACAATGAAAATATCGATTTATATCAATATTCTTTTTATAAAACAACGCATCAGATTTCTAAAAATATATTCAGGAATATAATTGACATATTTATTATAAATATGAATACCAAAATGATGATGAACGTTCATATTTTTATTCAAGCACGTATAGGTTCGACAAGATTACCAGGCAAAGTAATCAAAAAAATTTCAAATAAAACAATTATTGAATTAATAATTGAAAGAGCACTCAAAATTAAAGGAATTAATGAAATTTTTGTAGTGACTGGGCCTCAAGAAAAAAATCTTCCTTTAATACATGAATTAGAAAAATTAAATGTTAAGTATTTTTGTGGAAATGAAGATAATGTACTTGATCGATTTTATAATGCAAGTAATTTATTAAAATCAGATATCATAATTAGAATTACTGCAGATTCTCCTTTAATTGATGCAGACATAATTAGCAAAGCATTGGAAAAATTTTCTCAAAATAAATTTGATATTCTAAGTGTAAATAGAATCAAAACTTTTCCTCACGGATTAAATTTTGAAATATTTTCAAAAACAGCATTAGAAAAATCATGGAATGAAGTAAAAAAACAATTTTTATCAAAAGAGCAATTTGATAGAACGTTTATTCCACCTACAAAATTTATGTTAGAAAACACACAGTTCAAAAATTATGATTTGATTAATGATAAAAATCTAGAAAATATTAGAATAACATTAGATTATCCAGAAGATTTTGAATTAATTGAAAAAATATATGATTCTCTTTATATTAATGGGAAATATTTTGGTCTAGATGAAATTCGAGAATTTTTGGCAAAAAATCAAGAGCTGCTAAAAATAAATAAAAAATACGTTTGAAAAAAACATAATTCCATTATTTCAAAATAAAGAAGAAATCTTCAAGAATGTTTGTAATTATTGTGTCTAGACTAATATAACCTATAGAAAAATGCTAGGTGAAAATGAAAATTGGAATTACTGGTGGTTCTGGATTTATTGGCTCTCATGTTGCAGAATCTTTAAAAAAACAACATGATGTTTCTATTTTTGATTTAAATGAACCAAAAACAGAAGGAGTAGAATTTGTTAAAGGGGACATACTGGATTTGGAATCAGTAAAAAAATCGTTAAAAAATTGTGAGGTAGTAATACATTTAGCAGCTTTTTTAGGAGTAGGTAGATCTGAATCAGATCCAATTACTACTTTAGATTTCAATATTTCCGGAACACGAAATGTTATAGAGGCTGCAAAAGAAAATAATGTAAAAAAGATAATTTTTTCATCATCTTCAGAGGTATATGGAGAACCAGTAGCTGTTCCTATAAGTGAATCAAATACCCCTATGCCAATTACTACATATGGAATTTCAAAGTTAGCAGGAGAAGAATATGTTAAATCGTACGGAAAAATGTACGGAATAGAGTATACTATTGTAAGATTATTCAATGTATATGGTTTTGGGCAATCGGATCAATTTGTAATACCTGAATTTATAAAATCAGCTTTAACAGGTGAAACATTAAAAATTCATGGTAGTGGATCTCAAATTAGATCTTTTTGTCATGTTTCTGATGTGTGTAACGCTATGAATTTAATTTTAAAAGAAGGAAATGGACAAATATTCAACATTGGAAACAACATAGAACCAATATCAATTAAAATTCTTGCAGATAAGATAGTATCATTAAGTAAATCAAATAGCAAGATAGAAGCGATTCCATTTACGGAAGCTCATAGAGGTAGAAATGTTGAGATCCTTCATCGAATTCCAGATATTAGTAAAGCAGGAAAAATTCTCAGTTATCAACCAGCGATATCATTAGAAGAAGGATTAAAAGAAATTATTGAAAAAACAAATCATTAGTAAAAATTAGATAAAATTTAGAGTTTTTTTTCATAATGATTGGATTTTAATGTAAAGTTATTATTTTCAAAAAGATGCTTGCTTTGTGGATTATCTACTTTTACTAAAGCCGTGAGTTTTTCTAAACCAATTTTTTTGGCTTCTTTTTCTACTAATTTCAATGCAGCAGAAGAATAACCTAATCCTTGAAATTCATCATCAATCATAATACTTACATCAAAATCTAAAATTCTGACATATCCAACATCTTTATTATCATTACAAATTATCCATTGAAAAAATTTTGAATTAGAAGTTTGTTTTTCCATGTATGCATAGTGTTCTTCTTGAAGTATAGGGCGATTTTGCTTATAAAATGATTTAAAAAATTTATTTCGTAAATTTAGAACATAATTCCAATCAATATTAGAAACTTTACGTAGAACAATTACCATATGATAATATATGAAAATACTGTTATTTTTTAGTATTGAAAAAAATTATAGAACATTTTATAATCTCATTATAGTAAAATAAGTTTAGAGAATTTAATATTATTAATTTTATTTTTGTATAATTGAACAAACGAATTGAACTTGTTTATCAGTCATTGTAGGAAATATAGGCAATGATAAGATTTCATCGTATAAACGATTTGCGATAGGAAATCCATTTTTTGTCAATTTGAATTTATTTTTGTAATAAGAAAGCATGTGCAATGGAATGTATTGCACACTAGTACCTATACCAGCATCAAATAATTTTTTGTGTAGTTCATCGCGAGTTAAATGAAAATCTTTATTGATTTTAATTGTGTAAAGATGATAAATATGATTTCGATCTTTAAACCTCTTGGGAATAATAATTCCTTGAATATTTTTTAAGAGTGAGTCATATTTACCAGCTATTTTGATTCTTTTTTTGTTTATTTGTTTAACACGATTAATTTGAGATAAACCTAATGAAGATCTAATTTCATCTAATCGATAGTTATAACCTAAATCAACAACATCATATTTCCAAGATCCAACTTTTGCACGTTCGGATGAACTTATGGATAATCCTTGAGATCGTAATGATGAAATTTTTTTAAACAGTTCAGAGCTATTAGTGGTTATAGCTCCACCTTCACCAGTAGTAATTATTTTTGTAGGGTAAAAACTGAAACAACCAGTTTCACCAAAAGTACCACAGTTTTTTTGTTTATATGTTGAACCAAAAGAGTGAGCACAGTCTTCTATTAATTTTAAATTATTTTTTTTACAAATAGTCATAATTTCTTTCATATCACATGCTTGACCACCATAATGTACAACAATAACTGCTTTCGTTCTTTTTGTGATTTTAGATTCTAAATCATTTGGATCTATATTAAAAGTGTCATAAGCAACATCTGCAAGAATTGGTTTAGCGCCACAATAAATTACAGCGTTAGCAGTAGCTGCAAAAGTAAGTGTAGGTACAATTACTTCATCATTAGGGGAGATGCCTATGGATCTAAGAGATAAATGAAGTGCATGAGTTGCACTACCTACACCTAATGAATATTTAGTATTGATAAAATTAGAAATTTTTGATTCAAACTTTTTCAAGAAAGGACCATTTGTGAGCCATTGTTGAGACATACTTTTTTTGATAAAATTTTTATCCGCTTCAGTCACCCATGGTTCAAAAAAAGGAATTTTCATGTTAAATCTTAAAGAGACTTAGTATATCTCATTATATTTTGGTTTTCTAGGAGTAGGAAGTTGATAGAAACTTGGAATGCGGACATTTAAACCAGATTCAGCCATGAATTTTTTTGCATTATAAGTTGAATGTTCGGAAAAATGAAAGATATTTGCAGCAGACACAGCATCTGCTTTTCCTTTAACAATTCCATCGACAAAGTGTTCCCATTTTCCAACACCACCAAAAGCAATTATTGGAATACTTACAGCATTAGAAACATCACGTATGAGTTTCAAATCATAACCTTGTTTGCAGCCATCATGATCTATAGAAGTAAGAAATATTTCGCCTGCTCCTAATTTTTCAATTTCTTGAGCCCAATCTATAGGATTCAAACCAGTATTGTCCTTTCCACGATTTACATATACTTCATAACTGCCAGAGTCATTTTTTTTCACATCAATAGAAACTACGATGCATTGTGAACCAAATATTTTTGAAGACTCTTTTATTAAATCTGGATTTTTTACTGCTTGAGTGTTTATTGAAACTTTATCTGCACCCTCATGTAAAAATCTAAGAATTTCAGAACTGTCACTTATCCAGCCACCTACTGTAAGAGGTATGAAACATCTTTTTGAAAGTCCAGAAATTATTTTATGAAAGTTTTCTTTATACTTATGAGTTCGACTAACATCCAGTACAATTATTTCATCAACTGCCCAGCTATTGAAAAAATCTACTGCAGTAATAGCATTACCGATTACATTAGTATGTTTAAAATTTATACTTTGTACAATATTCCCATTATTGAGTATGATATTTGGAATTAATCTATGTTTTAACATTTTAATTTCTAATAGTATCAAGAAAATTATTAAGTAGTTTTAAACCAGTGGTTTGACTTTTTTCAGGATGAAATTGGACAGCAAAAATATTATCATGTTCAATGGTTGAAACAATATCTACTCCTCCATAATCACAAATAGATGTGATTACATCAGTTTGAGAATGATCCATCTCTAAACAATAACTATGCAGATAGTAGAAAACTGGTTCTTCCAATTCATTCATCAATCTACAATTTTTTACTACTTTAGTATCATTCCAACCCATTTGAGGTACTTTTAGTTGAGAATTTTGTGGAGCAATTTTTTTTACAGTTCCTTTTAACCATCCAAATCCATCATGTTCTCCATCTTCAAAGCTTTTTTCTGCAAGAAATTGTAATCCCAAACAAATTCCAAGATACGGCTTTTTTTTATGAATTATTTCATTTTCTAAAATTTTAACAAGACCTTTTTCTTGAAGATTTTTCATACCTTTAGAAAAAGCACCCACTCCAGGCAGAATAATTGCTTTGGATGCAATTATTCTTTCAGGATCATCAGTAATTTCTACTTCTTCGCCAAGAAGCTCAAATGCATTTGCTACAGATTTAGTATTTCCCATACCATAGTCTATGATTGCCAGCAACTTACAAAATCTCAAATTGGAATAGGTTGCTCATCTTCACTGCCATTAGGACGTCCAGAATAATCATAACCGGTTCCTATAAAATTAGATTCTTCTAATTTTGGTAGTCTAACTTTTTCAACTCCAGGATCATCAATATGATTCCCAATCCAATCTAAAAGATTCCATTTCCCTTGTGTATCTTTTTCCCACATACTATTATCACGTAAGTGTTCAATAGAATTTTCAAATTCCTGTTCTGTAATATTTAAAAATTTTAAAAAGTGGTCCAAATTTTTTGGTTTAACAAGGTGTTCATATTTTCTAATCATTTCTATACCTTCTTCTCTTGTCATTCTTTGATGTCGAATTTCCATTGATGCATGATCAGTACAACGATTGTATCCAAATTTTAAATATTTTAAGTAGTTATGTGTGTCTTGGAAAAAATCTTCAAGTTTTTCATAAAGATTGAAAGTTGTTTGACGAGAAGTGTAGGTTTTAAATCCACATTTGTTTATCATTAATTCTGCGTGAATTTTTGCATCCCAAGGATCATAGTTTGAAATATAAATTCCTCTAACACCAACTTTAGCTATTTCATCGTCAGATGGATAATAATATGCGCCCATGTCAGCTTTTGTAATTTCTGTATTTTCAGGATCATCAATAATATCATCAGGTTCAAATCCTCTCATCAAGTGTTCTTGTCTATATTTTTTAGTAAATTCTACATTATCATCCAAATTATGCATACCAAACATGGTAGACATTCCATGTTCACCCCAAATAATGAGGGGGGTTTTGTATTTTACAGCCATTTGAATAGGGAATGTCATAATACCTGCATGATAATGCCAATTCATATCTCCAACTTTTTTTAACATAAAACGTGATAGTTTTTTTGCAGTTTTCGTATTGGTGGTAAATCTAATCATATCACAACCAAACTGCTCTACCATGTTAGATAGATTCTGCATACCTAAACTTGAGTTGTATCCATGATTGTATGCAACCAACAAGGGTCTTAATTTAAAGACCTCAGTAAGCAAGTAGACCTGATAATGACTATCCTTACCACCACCAACAGGCACAATACAGTCATAGGGGGAATCATTGGCTTTTGTTTTCTCTTTTGATTCTTTAAGAAAATCACCTAATTTTTTTCGTCTAAGTTCCCAATCCACATCTTGTCGTTGTTCTTGAGCTCTACATCCACTACAAACGCCTTCATCATCAAAAATTATATTCGGTTTAGTATTTTCAGGATAACAACATCTTTGACAATATCTCATAATTTTCACATCGAACTAAGTTCTATATCTCAAAATTTAGTGATCGAACTATATAGGTGTATGTTAAAAGTGGAAGTATTAAGACAAAAGTCAATTTTTATTATTTCCCAAATTGTTAGTCTGTTTAATTTTTTCATAGTATTTTTCATACAACATAGAAAATAACCAATCATAATCATCTAACAAAGAAGTCATTTCAGTTTCAGAAATTTCCTGATCATACAGATAACCAACATTATATTTTAATCTCTGAGACATTTCAAAATTGAATTTTTCTGTAGATAGCTCAAAAGAATTCTTTTCTGTGAATCTTATATAGTCACTCAAATCCAATAAATTAACTTGTTTTTTTAATGAGGTCCTAATTGCAGTTGGTAATTCTGAAATATCACTTAAAATATGAATTGCAGATAATGTTTCATATCCAATTTCAGGGAAAAAAACTATGGATGGTTTTTCATAGAAAGCCGCCTCAAGACTTGATGTACCACGAATTGTTATTACTAACGAACTTTTTTTCATAATTTCTTCAGAGGACACTGATGGATGTACCAATACAACATTAGGTATATTCAAAATATCTTTGTAATAGGATTCGGGTCTCCATCCTACCCACTTCATTCCAGGATGTTCCTTTACATATAATTTAAAATCTACAGGGATCGATTTTGCAATATTTTTGATGACAGGTATTTGATCAGTAAAATAAGGGGCACCCATCAATAGAACTTTCTCAGGGTCAACATGCATTGGAAAATAAATAAATGGTGAATTTTCTGGGATTTTTTTTTCAAAATTTTTGTCAATAAAGGATACACGTCTTTTAGTTATAACAGAATTAACAGATGCAGTTCCCTTTAATAGAATATTTTTTTTAGTTTTCCCATAATTTGCATACATATCATCCAAAGCATCAGAAGTTAACAGAAAATTAGAAAAAGCCTTGATCTTATCTAATTTTTTTGGTTTATAGGTAGATGTAGGATTAATTTGCTTATAGAATCTAAGAGGTTTGAATTCTTTAAAAAAAGACAAGATTTCTTTTTTGGATTTTTTCTCGGCATGAATTTGAATTTTTTCGGGAGTTCCTTCTGGATCGTAAAACATTTGATCAGTAACTAAAAATCTATCTCCAAATCTCATGGGTTCTAAAAATATCATACTTATTGATTTCCGTTGACACATTTGGTACAAAAGATATTGATATTGTTGATTAAATAGTCCTAACAACACATAATCAGGTTTTATTTCATCGAGAATAGATTCAAAAAATCTACATTCATTTTCAAGTAAAGATAAAATTTCTTCATGTGAAAAAGAATAATATTTATTGTATTCTTTATAAAAAAGTCGATCAGTGTATGCGATATGAACTAAATTAATTTCATATCTTTCTTCAAATGACTTCAAGTATGCAAGATCAGGTTTTTTTTCAATTTTATTTACAAAATTAAAAATTTTTTTGAAATTTATTAGATTTTGATTCTCAACAAAGTTTTGTAATGATTTGTTTCCGTCTACTATTCCATATAATTCATAATCAGAATTATTTTTGAATTTATTAGCTAATCCATATTGTACAAAATTCTTGTTGATCCAAAAACAAATCTTTTTTTTCATGAATATTCCTCAATCAACATAGTAAATTTATTAGTAAATCATACGGATTTAATCTTATTTGTCTACATATTTTTCGAATTACTTGTCAAATTTAATGATCAAAATTAATTTTATATCTAAGCAATCAAAACATATCTTATGACATTACAAACTGAAAGTAGATTCAATTATAGATTTTCGAAAGAGTTTGATAAAGAGGATATTACTAAATGCGTATCTAAATATGGAATTGCAGTGATTGAAGATTATGTGTCGGGCAAGGAATTAGAACAACTAAGATCAGAATCTTCAGAAATATTAAATTCAAAAAAGGATACTAGATTAGAAAAAAATGAATCAGCATTACAAAAAGCTACTATAAACTCACTAAGTTCTGAAAAATTTCCAATGGTAACTACACTTCCTAAAAGTGATTTTTTCAATTATGTCGCAAAAGATTTTTTTGGCCCTTATCCTTACATCGTTCCTCTAGCATACATTCACAAGGATGTAAATAGAATTGACTTTAATGGTGCATGGCATCAAGATCCTCAAACTTCAGTAAAATTTTATATTTACTTAAATGATGTAAACTCTAAAAACGGTGCACTAAAGTACAACATCGGTTCCCATCGTGAAGGATTTTACCGAATGATGTACAAAAGACATACCGGAGATACATTTCCAACTTTTGGGATCCCTGAAGAAGAGTTATTGAATGCAGAGAATATTGAGGGTAATGCAGGTACTCTTATTGTGTTCAATCCCATTGGTGCACACTCTGCAGGACAAATCGAAAAAGGTATGGACAGATTTGTTATTAGATTTCATTACACTTCACTTAGACCTACATCAATAATGAAAAGAGGATGGTACAAATTATGGAGAACCCCATTTAATCCAGTCAAACCATTAATATCAAAAGATGAAATGTTTGATCAAAAACACAAATCATTAGATTTTCATTTAAACGAAATGAAAAAACACGAATAATTTCATAAAACTGAATTTAAAGTTCTAATTGAATTTAAAAATGAAAGAATTTTAAAAAATTTAATTCCTTTATTGTGCAACCTAAAACGAGAATTTGAATCTGCGGTAAAACAGAAAAGATTTAGCAATTGCAAAAGAGGTTTAGTTTTAAGTTTAGGTTCAAAAAAAGAAATTTCTTTAATTGCGTGTGAAATAATTTTTTTTTGCATATCTTTTTTTGAGGAAAAAGATGCATAAAGTGTGGCATAAAAATATAGTATATCTGAAATCCAAATTCCGGGTTGTGAATAATTTCCATAATCAATAATTTTGCAATGTTTTCCAACAAGGAAATTCTCGCTATGAAGATCATAATGACCAAAATCACTCATAAATCTAATATTATTTTCTAACCATAAATGAACAACTTTGATTAAATTTTTTCTGAGATTATTTTGAATTAATTTGAATGCTTGTCGTAAAATAAATTGTTCAAATTTTTGCGGTTCGGTGAATTCAGGCCCACTGGAGATCAGATTGCCTATCCTATCAAATAAAACATTAGAAACTAAATCAATTTGATTTTGATTACCCTTGAAAATTCCCTTATCAGAAGCGTAAAATTCGTGAATTACATCAGAAATTTGCTCAAATAAATCGGATTCATCCTTACTAGGAAGTTTGTTTTGGAAAAAATTTGAATGAATAAATTCACGTAAAGAAGTACCGTGTAAAAATTCTATTATTAGATAATCATCTCCAGATGAGAACATTTTAGGCGCAAATGAAAAATTACCTTTTTTGTAAAATTGTATCTCATTTTCTAATGATTTTTTGACATTATTATTTGCATTAGAGCCAAGAATTTTAAGTACAAATGATTCTTTTGTTTTTTGATTCAGAATTTCAATAACTGCAGTATCTTTATCAAAATTTTGATGTAAAAATCGTTTAAAGGAAAATCCTTGTTTTTTACAAAATTGTTTGATAAAATATTCTTTCATTAAATCTCAATCAAATTATGGTCAGTAAGAAACCTAGCAATGTTTTCAGCTTTTTCTTTTTTAGGAACATGAATCAAATAACAATTAGATTTAGAAAATGCATTTTGATAAATGTCTTTCATTGATTGAAATATTTCATTATCAGATTTATAAGGATATGTTGTTGGAGAATTAGCTTTAATGCGCCTAAGTACTTCACTAAGTGATTTTAATTCTACCATAGATGCATGTGTAGCTCTTTCAGAAAATTCATCAGCTGTTATTTGTTCAAATGAAATTAAATTGCAATCTTCTCGTACAAGATAAATTACATTTTTTAATAAACAGGAAGTTCCAATTTTATCATTTCCTAGTAAATTCGAGGGGGATACTTTAAGAAGTTGATTTTGTGAGGAGATAGATGTCAATATCTTCCACTTAGTTTGTAATGCAGGAGAAAGATGTTCAATTGCTTTACTTGTAAGTAAATTCTCTCGTTCTATATCAGTTCTGTATAATGAAATAGATTTTGGATTATAGTAAGCAGTTCCATCAGTTTGGATTATACCATAATCTTCTGACAAATATTTTGTTTTTTCTTTTTTAAGGTATTGCAAGGCAATACTAGTTTTACCGCTACCTCCAGTACCTGTTAACAAAAATCCATTTTCACCAATTTGAAAAATTGAGCCATGAATAAAAGAACAGTTTTTTTTTAATAGAGACAGTTGGAAAACATTCCAAAATACAGCATATGATAAAATAAAACTTTTGATTAATCGATTAATATCTGAATATTCAACTTTTTTTAGAGAAATCAATTTTTTTTTAGCAAGATTAGTTTTGCTTTGTTCTTTTAATTTGATGTGTAATGAAATTTTTTTATCGTCAAAAGAATTTTGTACAATGTAATTAAGATATTCTAAGTATCCTACATAGTATTCAGATTTATTAAAATTCATAGCATCTTTTCCAGAAAAGTGGGATGGTTTGTATGATTCGAAAATTTCTTTAGGATTGATGCTTAATACTAAATCGGGATCTGGTTGTGTATCTAATTCAGATACATCTAATTCTTCTTTGATTAATTCAGACACACTATCATTTCCCAAAATTTCAACAGTAATGGGTCCAATTTGAGTAAAAAATGTCAAGATGAAATTATCCTCAAATTATTATAATTTTTAGATATTAATAAAAAATTTATCATATAATTAGTTTTATTATCTACTGATAAAAATTCTATATAATTCATAATTGTGAACAATGTCAATTTGTAATAAAATTATTTAATCTAATATTTAGACAAAATTAGTTAACTCAATGTTATTGAAATTTTTATAGAGTAGCAATATGTGACCAACATTATGAAAGAAATCAAAATTGCGCATAAAAAGATAGGTCAAAACAATCCTTGTTTTACAATTGCAGAGGCTGGTGCAAATCACGATAGTGAACTTGAAAAAGCTTTTCAATTAATTGATGCCGCAGTTTCAGCCAAAGCAGATAGTATCAAATTTCAAACATATAGTGCTTCAAAATTGGTAACAAAATCTGCTCCAAAATATTGGGATGATGGAATAAAAGATGAGACCCAATATGATGTTTTTAATAAATTAGATGCATTAAGTAATTCGGAATGGATACAGATTTTTGAATATGCCAAAAAGAAACAGATCATTTGTTTTTCAACACCATTTGATGAAGAAAGTGCGGAGTTTCTTTATTCCTTAGATGTACCAGCTTTTAAAATTGCATCAGCAGATATTACTCATATTCCATTAATAAAAAAAGTTGCATCAAAACATCTTCCAGTGTTCATCTCAACAGGTATGGCATCTGAAAAAGAAACAGTGGAAGCAATAGAAACAATACACGACCAAGGAAATCATGAAATAGTAATTATGCATTGTATGACTTCATATCCAACTCCACCAGAAGATGCAAATTTAGATATGATAACAACTCTCACAAAAAAATTCCCAGATTGTGTGATAGGGTATTCAGATCATACAATAGGTACAGATATTCCAGCGTTTTCTACTCTTTATGGTTCAAAATGTATTGAAAAACATTTTACTTTTGATACACAATTAACAACAAGCAGAGATCATCGTTTATCACTTGATCAAAATAGTTTTCGAGAAATGGTAGAAAAAATTCACCTAACAGAGACATCTAAAGGAAAAGCTGAAAGAGAAAATTTTGAAATTGAATCAGAGGCAATAAAATATGCAAGAAGAAGTGTAGTATCTTTAGAAAAGATTCCAAAAGGAACTATAATTTCAAAAAATATGTTAGGAGTGAAAAGGCCAGGAACAGGAATATCGCCAAAATATTTTGAAAAAATTATTGGAAAAAAAGCATTACACGATATTGATGAAGACGTGCCTATTCAAAAAAACGATATAGAATTTTGATATGAATAATAAAAAACGAATTCTGGTTAGAGTAGACGGAAGTAAAAATATTGGATTAGGTCATGTTTACAACATGATAACTGTACTAGAACACCTAAAAAATAATGAAATTCTGATTGTTATGAAAGAAAGAAAACATCTTGGAATAACAAAATTAAAAAAATTTCAATTTAAAATACAATTATTTTCTACAAAAATAGAATTAGAAAAAATAATTGAAAAATTTCAACCCGATCTAATTTTTAATGATTTGCTAAATACTAATATCACATATATGAAATTTCTAAAAAAATTTAATTCAACAATAGTAAATTTTGAAGATTTGGGGCCAGGAAGAAAATATGCTGATTTAGTTTTTAATCCAATTTATTATAATGATAATCCAGCAAAAAATGAATTTTATGGTCACAAATATGCTTGTGTTCGTACAGAATTTAGAAAATCAAAGAATGCCAATATTAGGAAAAATGTTAAAAAAATTGTTGTTACATTTGGAGGAACTGATCCAACAAATAAAACCCAAAACGTGATTAAGTTTATTGAAAAGTTTCAATTTAAAGAAATTCAATGGAATATTATATTGGGATTAGGTTTTTCGCATAGGAGAAAAATCAAATCTTCGGTAAATAGAATGAATAAATGTGGATACAAAATTAATATTATTGAAAAATCTGATAATATTTCTAAATTTATAAAAAATTGTGATTTTGCAATAACATCTAATGGAAGAACTGTTTTTGAATTAGCAGCAATGAAGATTCCTATGATTGCAATAGCTGTGAATAATAGAGAAAGACAACATTCCTTTGTAAGATATACAAAAACTGGTTTTCATATAGATTCGCCTGGAGAATTACAAATAAGCAAATTAACTCCACATATTAAAAAAATCATGAAACAAGAAAATAGAATTAAATTTTCAAATAATCTGAAAAAAGCAAATGTGTTACATGGGATTGAACATGTTACAAAAAAAATTAATGCTCATCTAAAATAAAATATTCTGTTATGGCCAAATTCTAGTTACGCCTAATGGAATATCAGAATTAATTTTAGTCAAACTTGGATTCTTAGCTAAAAATTTTAAAATTTTAGATAAAGGTATTGGAATATCTTTGTTGCCAACAGATTTATGAATTATACGTGCAAGCATAAGATCCTCAAGGGTATCTACAGTTAATCTAATTTTTGGATATTGTAATGCCTTTGGGGGTTTTATCGATTTTATTTTAAAGGATTTTTGATGTTCGTGAATATAAAGAGAACATAATTCACTTCTATGTTTTTTCTTACCTTGAATATGAGATTTTTTCAATGCATTGAAATCAATTAATTCAAAGCCACTACCAATTGGAATTTCTTCAACATAACTGAAATCATAATTTCCATTGACATGTTGGTCAATAACAGTATCAATGAATTCCCAATAAATGAATGGGTTTTCCGAGGTAACTCTAAAAACAACATCAGCATTGACATAATTTGCACCATCAATCAGACGTTGTAAAACATCGTCATCGTCACCAGTTATTGCTTTAAGATTATTCTTCCTAGCAAATTCAAGAAAAATTTCATTTCCATGTTTTTCACTGACAGCAAGTACAACATCATCAATTAATTTTGAAGTTTTTAGTTGTTTTATTAATAGATGAAGAATTGGAAAAGTGTTAATTAATTGCATAGGTTTTCCAAAAAGTCTATCGGAATCTACTCTACAGGCTACAACAGCTGCAATTTTTTTCTTTTTAGACAACGAGGAGCGTTGTAGTATTTCACCTTTTTTGATTTGCTTGGAATTTGTATTTTTGAGAAAATCAAAATATGATAAAGAATCACTTTTTTTCTTTGTTCGTTTATATTCAAAAGAATTAATTTTTAATTGCTGATTTTTCTTGATTTGTTTCTTGGCAACAGAATTTTTTTTATGTGCTAATCGGTAAGTCTTTTCATTCTTAAATAGAGTAAATGTTTTTGAGCCCATCGCAATTTCAGAATTACGAACTAATCTAACAAATTCCTTAAATTCGTCTGGATTAAGTGAAGAAAAATAGTCTATTTCTTTCTTGTTTCTATTCAAGGTGATATGTTTTTCAATTACGTTAACACCTAACCCAATTCCCAATAAGGGAATAATTGTTGCCATAGGGGAATTTCCAGATAAATGATCCATCAAACCTATAGGAAGATTAAATTGTTTTTTTAATGATATAATGCGGGAAAGATTTTGATCATCTAGTTTTGTCGGATATCCTTGAAATCCATGCATCAAGATAATTTCTTTATTTTCTTTTTTTAGAATTTTTATTGCTTCATCAATTTCATTTGGATAACAACCTGCAGTAGAGAGTAATATCGGAAAATGTAATTTAGAAAAAAATTCCAGCAAAACAGGATTTGTTATATCAGATGAATGGATTTTAAATGCATCTAATTTTTGTGAAACTGCAAATTTGGCACTATTTAATCCAAATACATCAGCAAATATTTTTAAATTTTTTTTTCTAGCAAATTGAAAAATTTTAGACCATTCTTTTGGGGAGAATTCTAATTTTTTGAATAAATCATACTTTTCATGATTTCTTTCTAATAATTCATCAGATCTAAAAATTTGAAATTTTATTATCTTTGTACCACTCTTGGAAACAGCATCAATTAGGTCTAGTGCAGTTTTTGGATCACCTTGATGCGAGTTAGCAATTTCAGCTATAATTGAAATTTTTGAGTTAGAATTATTCATCATATTTTTCACTTCGTAAAATGTTATTAATTTTTAGAGATATATTTTCCTCTGGAATTCCATATTGTGATAAAACAAAATCTTTACCGTTGTTTAGAAGAATATTTTTTTGTTCATTATTTTCTAAAATATCAGTAATATTGAGGCTAAGATCTGCCAAATTAGTTTTTAGAACAGCATCAGTTTGATCAAAAATTGGATTTTCATCATCAAACTTTACACGAATTACCGGTTTTTTAAAGCATAATGAATCTAACATAGTACTGGAAAAAACAGAAATTACAATAGAAGATATGTAGATAAGTTCCAAAACATTTCCTTGTATTATCATAAAATTTGTTGCACCATATTTTTGAATGAGTGTTTTGTAAATATCAACATTTTTTTCTTGAGGATGGGGTTTTAAAACTATAGTATATTTTTTGTTATTTGAAAAATTTTCTAATAAATGAGTCAAAATTTTAACATCATAATCATATTCACCATGAGATGAATAGTAAGGTTGTAGCTTACCTGTTGTAAATAAAATTATATTTTTTTCATTATTTATTTCATATTTTATTTTTAGTTCATTATTAGAAAAGATTTTTTCTATTTGTTCAATGTTAAAAAAATTTGGATTGCCAAATACAAATAAATTTTGTTCCGGATAATTTTTTTTCATAAGTAATTTTTTAGTTTCATCTCCAAATAATAACATGGTGTCAGGAATCAAAAAACCAAAAGGATTTTGTTTATTCCAAAAAGTAGTAAATGAATACATTGGACTATCATTATAGATGTAACCATGTTGAATTCCAATTGTTTTTATTTTAAATTTTTTTGAAACAGAAATTAAAACTAGAGATAAAGGACCAGTTTCATAAGGTAAGAATATTGCTTTAGGAGTATTTTTTTGAAAATGGTCTTGTAATGAGTGGATGAGTTTTATGTAAAATGGAAGATATGGTGCATAGGACATACTATGGAAAAAAAAATTTAAGGAAGGCCACAATGAGATTCCTTTGAAAGTAAAAAGATCTTGAAATTTTTGATTTTTTAATAGATTTGAATATTTTGAAAGAAATGAATTAGATTCTGATTGAAAACTCAATAATGCTTCAATCGGAAGCCAATTTAGAGTGTTATCAGATAAACGCTCAGACAGGATATCAAAATCACCTTTGAATGTATAATCAAGATCTAGACCAATGAAGTCATTACTATCGATTAAATTAAAAATTGGTTGAATAAGATGTTCTCCTTTTGTGGAAATTCCTTTTTTATGATCAAAAATTTCTCTTCGATATGAAGTAGGAATTGCAAAAAGAATTTTATTTTGCATAGAAGGAATAGTGTCAGATATTTCAGTAAAAAGTTTTTTTCTTGTGTTTATTTTATTTTTAGTGATTTTATCATATCGCGATTTTTCAATAAGTTGTTCAAATTTATTTTTCCCAATGTTTCTTTGTTTTGAAATATGAGAATATTCAAAATTAATTTTTTGTTGTTTACAGATTTGTTCAATAAGAGTAAATTTATTAAAATTGTCAACAATTCTAACTGTCTTTGGTTTTTCAGTATCAATAAGATTCAAAAATTTTTCAATAAAATTAACAAGTTTTTTGTACAATGGGATGAGACTCTGATAAATAAACCACCACAACGAAATATCATCATATTCAAATAATGAAAGAAACGCAACTCCGTCAATTTTAGATATTTGGATATTTTCTAATTTTTGTATAGCAAGTTTATAATCTTCACCATGTGGGAAATCAAAATCCATTTCGTTAACAAATAATTTGTTTTGATGTCTAGATGATTTTTTGCCAAAAATTATCTCAATGTTATTTGCCAATTTACTATTCCATAGATCTCTAAATTTTTATATTTTATTGGTAAGAATATTCGGTTTTTGTAAAATTCGATAATAAAAATATGGTTTTCCTCCCCATTTTTCTTTATATCGTCTTATATTTTCTTCTTTTTTAGATGAAGGATCAGGATTAAAACCATTCAAATTAAAATAATTCATATTATTTTCTATGCCCCATTCAATAATCTTCCATTTTATGAGATCTTGAGAATATAATTTTTCTTCGGTATCAGTTTTTGAACGTGCCACTCCAGCTTCCATTATATGTCCACATACATAAGAGAACAATAAACCACCAACAGGTTGTTGATTTTTTCTTGCAAGAAACCCAGAAAATCCTACGGTTTGATAAAGTTTCCACCTTCGAATTAAATTTTCAAGGTTAGATTCTTCTTGTTTAGCATCTTTTCGCATTGTATTAATTAAATCATAAAATTCAACAAGGGAATCTTCAGTTATTTCTTCAACGCTAACTCCTCTCTTTAATGAACGTTCTATGTTTTTTCTTCCACTTGATTTATCAATATTATTATAAATTTCATCTTTACTTTGAGAAAGGTCAATTAGATGTGTTCCCCATTTTATAATTTGAAAAAATTTTTCTAAATCCTTTGGATCACCTGAAGATAATGGATGAGTCCATCCTGATACAACTGCTTTTTTTGTTTTTAAAAAATTATTTAATGCGACATATATTTCAGAAGAACGTTTAGGTTGTAAAAATACAGGTCCTGAAACCCATCTGAATTCTTTTTTTTTAATTCCAGGAATTTTCCGTAATAATTTTCGTTTAGGATTTTCTTGTATAAAACGTGGAAATTCTCCCATGAGAAGCTGTCCTACAATTTTTTTATTTTCATCTATAAATTTTAAAAAATAGGGTTGAACATCAATGGTTTTTAGAAAATTTGCACGTTCAACAGTTTGATAAATCGTTCCCAAATTAGAATCAATTAATCTTTTATTCCATTCAGAATCTGGATTATGTGAATGTTCAATTGTAATCATGAATAATTTTTTTCTGTATGTAATATAAGAGATAGTACTTGAGAAAAGAGATTTTTAAAATTTGTAGACAAGAATCTTTTTGAATTAATTAATTTGTAGAAGATAGGTATTATGCAAAATAAAGTAAGATATCATTTAGATCCTGTACTTATAAGAAGAGAAATTATATTAAATTCTAGAAACTAAATGGTGGGCATACGAGTTACATATTCAGGATTAATTTCATTTATTATTAGCCTGTCAAGTGTATTTACTGGATTAGTTTTTACAATAATTGTTACACGTCAATTAACTCCTGAAGAATTTGGAACATGGGGAATAATTGGGGTGATGACGGGGTATGTCTTAATTTTGGATCCAATTGTTTCTTATTGGACAACAAGAGAAATTGCAAGAGGTCAAGATTCAGGTAAGACTTCAGTAACATCTAGTGGAATTTTTGCATCCATTGGAATGATTGCCTATGTTGTGATTGTAACTCTGTTTGATTCTCAGATAGAAGTTGACTATGGATTAATGTTGTTTGCAATTGTTCTAATTCCATTAGCATACGTAAGAACCGCAATACAATCAATAAGTATGGGTTACAAACCTGAAACAAGATCATATGGAATAATAGTTTTTGAATTAACAAAAATTCCTATAGGTTTTGTGCTTATTTATTTACTAGATTATGGACTAATGGGAGCAATAGCTACTGTCGCAATAGCAACGATGGTTGCAATACTCGTTACTGCAATAAAAATAAGAGAGAAGCTAAAAGGTCAATTTCATAGAGAATATCTAAAAAGTTGGTTAAAGAGATTCTGGATTCCAACATATCCAAAGATTTCCAATAGGATTATGAATTTAGATGTAGTAGCATTTACGTTAATTGCAGGCACAGTTGCAGACTTAGCTTATTGGACAGCTGCTAGTGCAGTTTCAAAAATGGTGGCACATGCAGGTCAGATCAGTAGTCCAGTGTATGGAAAATTGTTAGAAGGAGGTAAAATCGAATATGTTCAAGAAAATATTATTCGGACAATGTATTTTTCATTCCCACTTGTCTCTATGGCAATAATTTTTTCACAGCCTGCATTATTCATACTAAATCCATTATACGATGTTGCGGGAATAATTGTAATTGTTATGTCAGTAGCATTATTCTTTCAAACATTAAATGGATTATTGGAATCTGCATTAACTGGAATTGAGAAAGTGGACTTGGATCAAAATGCATCTCCTAAAGATTACATTAAAAGTAAATTATTCACACTTCCAACTATCAGATTGATACAAAGAAGTATTTACTTATCAGCAGTAGTATTAGTATTTATTTTAATTTCATCAAAATCAGAAAATATTATTGAAGTAATGATCTATTGGGCAGCAATATCATTGGGTGTAAGAATTCCCATAAGCATATACTTGTACATATTAGTAAAACGTGCTATAAAACCAAAAATTAAGATTATCCCGATTATCAAATATTTAGGTTCATCAATAATTGTATTTGGTATGACACATTATTTAATGGATGAATTTTTAGTCTATAAAGAAAGTATTTTTGAGTTTTTGCCTGAATTTTTGATTTTTGCAATAATTGGAATTGTTGGATATTTAGGATTAACATATGTAATTGATTCCCGTACAAGAAATCTCTGTAAATCAATAATTAAAGAAGTGATCAAAAAATAAATTTTATTTTTGATGTTCTATGAATAAGAGGATATTTCTAGGATGGGTGTCATTATCAATCATAGTTAACAAGTCATTAATTTTGTAATTCTTTATGTCTCGTTTAGTACCTACTAAAGGAGTATCTAAATAGCCAATCATAAAAGTAGTAAATTCATATCCTTCATCTTGAAAAAAATTCAAAACTTTACGAGTATTTTCTGGTCCAAGCTTACCAGGATGAAATTCTATTTGTATCATAGGTTTAAATTTACTAATGGTTTTACGTGCGCCCTCAAATAATTTCAATTCACTTCCTTCAATATCCATACGAAGTAAATCAAGTCTATCCAAAGTTTTTTCTTCAAGAAAAGTATCTAGTTTTCTCATAGGAATTTTAACAAACTTTTTGTCATCAGATTCGGTTTCACCTTCATTTGCAATTCTACACATATTGGATATTTTATGTACAACAAAAGTTATGTCTCCATTTTCATTTCCACAGGCAAGATTATGCACCTCAAAATTATCTTGTTGTTGTAATTCAAGATTTTTTTTCAAATATTCAACATTAAGTGGAGAAGGTTCTATAGCAATCACTCTACCTTCTTTTCCAACTAGGTTACTTTCCAAAGTAGCATAATATCCTATATTACCACCACAATCAAGACATACCATTCCAGGTTTAATTTTCTCTTTAACAATTTCAGTTGTAACAGGCTCATGAATTCCAAATCTTGTTAATTCTAAAGAAATTCCTGGATCGTTGGGAATAAGATGTAATTTACAACCATTTTTTACATCAATAATACGCTCTTTACCCAAGTCAATTCCTTTCTGTTTATACTGACCATAATACCAAGAATAAAAATATTTGATAGCTTTTATCAGGCCATATTTTTTTGACAATTTCCAATAACCTGATATTGCTCCACACATACCTAAGCAGCATTTTTTAATGAATATAATCGATTCTGATGAAAATTTTTAAACATTGGTGGGATTTACAGTGAATTTTGAAGACTATTTTACAGCCACAACGTAAAACCACACACTATTTTTTTCATTTCCAAGATCTTTTGTTAACATTTTTCTGAATATTTGTTCATCGCTTAATACCTTACTCAAAAATTTTGGGAAAATATTTGCCAAGTTAAGTTTTCTACTTTTTTTACTTAGTCTTGGAAATGAATTATAAAACCACAGTTTATGATTTCTAAAATTTTTTCTTAAAACATTTTTTAGTTCATGATAATTCATTTTACTACCTTGAAAATATGCATTATTTGGAGTAGTTATATACAAAGTAGAATTTTCTTTTAAAACTAAATTTGCGTTATTTAGTACAGTCTCTACATTTACATATTCTTTAACAGAATTTTTTATTTGCACATTATTTGATTTTATATCTTGAGCTTTAGCAACTTCTAAGATATTTGCAGAAATTACATAATCAAACACGTTATCTTGAAAAGGTAAATGGGTCATTGATGCACAGATAGTTTCAATTTCTGAATCTACTTTATCTTTACATTTTTTTAAATCATCAAAAGAAAAATCTAAATTAATTCTAAAATTACTAGAATCAAGTTCTGAACTAATAATCCCAATTCCTCCACCAATATCAAGTATATTTTTATTTTTTATTTTTTTCAATTGATTAACTAAATAAAATCTTACATCATAATCGTCACCCCACCAACGAATAGGATCTACTTGTTGAATTTTTTGTTTAATACGTTTAAATTCTGAATTTTTCATCAGCAGATATTAAAAAAATCTTTTCCATATATGATACTTTATTCTTAAAAATTTGAAAAATGTAGACAGATTATTTTATTATGATAGAATTAATGGGAAAAATATGGTAAAAAAATTAGTAGTCTTTCCAAATGATGCATTATTAGATTATTATAACAAAGGAGAAATAAAAGAAAGATATTTCAATCCAGAAAACTGGTTTGAAGAAATTCACATAATATCATTATTTGATAATGAAATTGAGGAACAGAAAGTTCAAAAATTAGCTGGTAATGCAAAATTAATCATAC
>Ga0222718_10000773_pt1 | contig 32989 bp, 57 predicted proteins | sample C33_27DmetaG_FD_165045 | JGI IMG/M metagenome (GOLD analysis project Ga0222718, IMG submission 165045) | Estuarine water microbial communities from San Francisco Bay, California, United States - C33_27D | ecosystem: Environmental > Aquatic > Marine > Unclassified | place: USA: California...
GCTAAAGAGATAGTATTAAAAGACTATTCAGAAACAGATGTAGCAGTTACCTCATCTTCAGGTGTTATATCAGTTGATTTAGCAAATGGAAACACAGGATCTATTACACTTACAGAAAACATTACAGATATAGATTTTACTAATGTTCCAGCTTCAGGTGTTTCTACATTCACTTTACAAATCACACAAGATAGCACAGATAGAACAGTTGCAATTAATGCTGTAACAGTCAATGGTGGTGGAGATGTAACTGCAAAAACAGCAGGTGGTGCAGGGTTTACAATGTCAACAGGATCAGGTGCAATAGACTTAGTTACATTCTTATTTTTAGATGGTGGAACACCTTTACTTAATGCACTACAAAATTTTAGTTAGGAGTTAGCTTATGCCATTAGGTGCAGCAAGATTTGGACTTCTTGGAGGAGGAGTTGCAGATTTAGGCAAATTAGAATTAATTCAAACTCAAACATATTCAAGTGCAACTCCAAATATTGATTTTACTTCTATTGATGAAAGTACATACAATGTTCATTTTATGACTTTTAATAATATGCAAAATAGTGGTGGTGCTAGTGCAGATTTATCTGTAAGATTTTATGAAAGTGGAGTTTTAGAAACTGCAAGTGTTTATCAAAAAGCATTTCAATATGGAAACACAGGTGGAACTTTTGGAGAAGATAGAAGTACAAGTGTTTCAAGTATATTATCAATTGCAGGAAATTATCAAAATAAAGAAGCTAATGGATATTTATATTTTTACAATTTAGGAGATAATACAAAATATAGTTTTGTAACTATGCAATCATTTTTTGGACACCCAACAGCAGGGCATTATATGAAATTTGGTGGTGGTGTTTTACCACAAGCAAGTGTAGTAAATGGTATTAGATTATTTAATAGTAATGCAGATAATTTTTCTGAATACAAAATAAAACTCTATGGAGTAAAACAGATATGAGTAACCTAAGATTAATTAATGAAACTACTGCTAGTTCTGTTGCAAGTATTTCTGTAACTGATGTCTTTACTTCTGATTTTGATATTTACAAAATTGTTATAGCACCAATGGATATAAATAATAACAATGATATGGAAGTTAGATTTATAAACACAAGTGGAAGTGTTATTAGTGCAAGTAATTATGATAATGCACATTTAGTTTTAACTGCTTATGGTACTTTTGGAGAGGGTAAACAAACAAATACAACAAGAATAACAGGTGTTGGTAGAGATGAACAACAAAGTGGTAATGGTACAGTTATGTATGTATTCAATCCAAATTCTGCAAGTTCATACAGTTTTGTGTTACATCAAGATAATGGTTTTGTAACAGGAAGTGGTTATGTTGGCTATAAAGGAATTGGTGTTTTAAAACAAACTGCAAGTATGGGTGGTTATCAAATATTTCCTAGCACTAGTTCTAATCTTATAACTGCTACAACAAGAACTTATGGATTGAGAGTTGATAGCTAATGAGTTTAGTACAAGTAGCAACAAATACAGTAACAAGTGCAGTAGCTAGTGTTACCTTAACAGGCATAGATAGTGATGATGTTTATATGTTGGCAATAACTGAATTAGCAACTAACACAGACAATTCAAGCTATGGAATAAGACCAACTGTTAGTGGTACAGGGGATAGTACTGCTGATAAAGATGTTGCAAAAAAATTACTAAAAGCTAGTGGAACTTTTGAAGATAGAGCATTAACTAATCAGAATTGGATGGAAATATTTTATTTATTAGGAACAGGTAGTTCATCACAAGAAAAAGGTAATGGAATATTTTATTTGTACAACTTTAACAATGCAAGTGAATATAGTTTTATAACTATGGAAACTGCAATGATTAGGGCTAGTGGTGTTTTACATAGTGCTAATGGTGGTGCAGTAGAAACACAAGCACAAAGTTGTGATGGAGTACAAATAATAGGAACTGCAAATATTGAAGCAGGAAGTCAATTTACATTGTACAGGGTGGTTTAAATGAGTGAATATGGATACATACCAGAAGCACCAGAACAAAGTTTTGGAAATAATAAAGGTATCTTTACACCTAAAGATATTTATGATTTAACAAGAGCAGATAAATACACTAACTATGGACAATTAGAATTAATTGAAACTAAAAATGTATCAGCTTCATCTAGTGCAATATTTACAGATATACAAGAAAGCACTTATAATGTTCATTTTTTAACCACTAATGATATAGAAGTTGGAACAGATGGTGCAGATTTGTATATAAGATTTTTTGAAAATGGAGTAGAGGAAAGTGGTAGTGTATATCAATATGCTTATCAAGCAGGTAATTCTAGTGGTACATTTTCTGAAAGTAGAACAACAACATCAACATTTATAAGAGGAAGTTGGGCTATGGGAACTGCTGGTAATGAGGTAAGTAATAATCAAATGTATTTTTATAATCTTGGGGATAGTACAAAATATAGTTTTCAAACTGCACATTGGACACAACTTGATAATGCAGGTGTTTATGCTTTTGGTTTTGGAAGTGCAGTCCTACCACAAGCAAGTACAGTAAATCAAATAAAAATTTATGCAGAAACAGGTACTTTTTCAGGCACAATATCCCTATATGGAATAAGGTATTCATAATGGCTACTAATTTACAATTCATCAAATCTGCTAGTGGTAGTTCTGTTAGTTCATTAGATGTTACAGATTGTTTTAGTGCTGATTATGATGTGTATTATGTTTCAGCTACAAAAATAGATATTGCAACTAATTACTACAATTTAGTAAGAGTTATAAATGCAAGTGGTGTAGATACAGGTGCAAATTATGACTATGCTTTTTTACAAATGGCAAGTTATACAACATTTTCAGAAATTAAAAGTACAACAGCTTCTCAATGGTTTCATACAAGCTATCAATCAAATGGAACTGCTGATGGAATTGGATTTGGTATGTACATTTATAATCCTTATGACAGTTCAAGCTTTACATTTATGAATAATCAAGCAAGTGGTTTTTATTCTGGTAATGGTTTGTTAGGTACTAAAGGAATTGGTGTTCATCATATTGCAGAACAAATAACAGGTATTCAAATTTATAGTGTTTATAACTATGACAATATAACAATAAATGTATTTGGAGTTAAATAATGGCAGGTAGCTTAATAAAAATAGATGAAGAAATAGTTACATCAGCAGTAGCAAGTGTTACTTTAGGTGGCTCTGATTGGGATAGTTCTTATGATGTGTATATGGTTAAATTTAATAATATAACACCTACAACTGATGCAACAATTATTAATGCAAGAATTATAAAAAGTGATAATACTGCTGATAGTACTGCAAATTATGACAGAGCTTTTAAAACACTTAGAAGTGATACTACTTTTAATAATTCAAGTTCAACAAATCAAACTGAGTTTGGAATAGAGCAACTTGGAACAGGTACAGGAGAAAGTGCTAATGGAATTATGTATTTGTTTAATTTTAATAATGCTAGTGAATACAATTTTTGTACTTTTGAATATTCAAACTTTGATAGTTCACCAAGGTTAATTGGTGGGCAAGGTGGATTTGTGTCAACAGTTGCACAATTAGGAAAAGGTTTAGAGTTCTTTATTACAAGCAATACTATTGCAGGTGGAACATTCACTTTATATGGTTTAAAGAAGTAATTAAATAAAGTATGATAAGATAGAAAGGATAAATTATGGCAACATTAGAAGAACTAACAGTAGTAGCAACTCAAGAAATTGAGGACGCTAAACCATTGTATAAGCAAGTCAATAATGAAAGACTTGAATTTACAGACGCAGATTACGACCAAGCTATTGTAGATTTAGCTAATAGTAAGTTTGACCAACAAGAAAACGGTTATAAAACTGCTAGACAAGAAAGTTACGGATCAATAGGGGATCAATTAGATCTTTTATTCCATGACATGTCAGCAGATAAAGGCGATAAAACTGGGGAATGGTATAAAGCTATTAACAAAGTTAAAACCGATAACCCAAAACCTGAATAATGAAATTACAGTTAGTCCGAGTTCAATTCGGCGAAGACGCTGTTAATGGTATGTTATTCATTGACGGTGTTTTCGAGTGCTACACCTTAGAAGATCAATATCAAGAAGTTAAAGTATATGGGGAAACCTGTATTCCTGAAGGCACATATAATCTAGGTTTTCGCAAGGAAGGTGGTTTTCATAACCGTTATCAACAACGTTTCGCAAATCATGTCGGCATGATTGAAATACAAGATATACCGAATTTTAAATATGTGCTTTTTCATCTTGGTAATTCGGACGAAAATACCGCGGGGTGTATATTGGTCGGATCAAGTCAACAGGATCTAGATCTTTCTAAAGACGGTTGGATCAGTAATAGTAAACTAGCGTACACAAATTTCTATCCAAAAGTAGCTAAGGTTATGCAAGCAGGTAAAGAAGTTACATTAGAAGTAACAAAAATAAATTTAGATCCTGAAGAAATAAGCAATAAAGCTACCCCCGATATAATTGCACCTTACTTAATTAAAGAAGATTTATCAGAGATTAAAGGGTTGATCAAGATCCTTAATGCTAAACTAGAAGAAAAGAACATAACCTAGAAGGGTAGTTTTTGACAATGGACGTAAGTTGTCCTTCATGTAATGTAAAATTAATCCTTTTAAAAGGTGCGTGGAAATGTCTTAATAAGAAGTGTAAGCACTTTAATAAAAGACAATTCGGAAAGGTAGAAGAAGAATAATGGCTAAAAAAGATTGGAAAGCATATTGGAAATTTATGATCGTAAAGGCTTTACGAACTGGATTACAATCAGCGATCGGCGTTTATCTTAGTGCGCAGAGCGGAATTATTGACGCGGACATTATACAAGTGTTAATGGTTTCATTCGCTACATCAAGTCTGACAGTCCTTCAGCATGCGTTAGAGCAGTACAAGCCTGCAATAACTTTCGACGCATAATTCTTTAATTAGAATTTAAGTGATCTATCGGTTTAATACACTTATTCGATTACTTTTAGTTGGCTACTTAATTTATCCTGTCCCCGTTTATGCGGATCATGTACCGACACAGACACCGTATGACATATCTATAGCTTGTAACAGTACTAATGGGGAAATAACTGTTACTTTTCAAGAAAGCGACGGATTTGAAAGTAGCCCACCTGAAAGATATGCGATAGGATTTGACGTAAATGAAAACGGTACAGCTAACGCATACGCTGTAGCAACTAGCACAGGTTGGGAAACTGCTTTATCGTATAAAACTTATGTATTTACTGCAAGCTACAGGGAAACAATTTTCGGTAGCACATCAGGAACATTTAACGCAAAAGTTAGAGCAGATAACGACACGGATCAAAGCTATTCAGAATGGACGTCAACAGTTGGTGTAGCTTGTAATTATGGTGGATCTACAACAACAAGCACAACAACAACAAGCACAACAACAACTACTATACCGCCTACGACTACGACTACGAGTACTACAACGACGACTATACCGCCTACAACGAAAACAACGACAACAACAACGACTACAATTCCGCCAACTACTACAACGACTACGTTAGCCCCACCACCCCCACCACCAACAACGACGACTACAACTTTACCCCCAGTCATAGTAAAAATTGGCGATAAAGAAGTCGAGTACACCCAAGATCAAGTCAACGACGGAACATTAGATAGGGATATAGAAAGACAAAAAAACGAAGAAGAATTCGGCTGTTATATGACTAATGCGCAGATAGATCGTGGCGACTGTTTAATTATAATTGAAGAAGAAATATCTATACCTATAGAAGACATTGAGATAATAGAAGAAATTGTAGAAGAAGAGATTATCAAAGAAGAAGTTATAAAAGAAGAAATCATTGAAGAAGAAATCATTGAAGAAGAAATCATTGAAGAAGAAATTATAATAATTGAAGATATTGTAATAGAAGAAGAAATTATTATTGAAGATGAAGAGATATTTGAAGAAGATCCAATCGATATTGTTGAAGAGATTATCGACGAAACTTTGGTTGAAGTGGAAACTAAAGAAGAAGTAATAGAAGAAGTAATAGAAAAAATACTACCTGAAGAAATTACAGAAGAAGATTATAAACTAATAGAAGAAAAAGAAGTTAAGGATCTAACAGAAGAAGAAGTAAAAATAGTTGTAGCCGTAGTTGAAGAAGTAATAGAAGAGATAGTAAATCTAGATGAAGTTTTAGAAGTATTAGATCAAGAAGAAATAGATAATCTTACAGAAGATGAACTAATTGAATATGAAGAAGAAGTAAAAGAACAAATTATAGAATTCGTTGAAGAACTTGAAACAGAAGAACAAATCGAAGTATTAGAGCAGGTACAAACAATAGAAGTACAGTCATTGGCTGTAGCAGATAAAAAGACAGTTCAAGTTATACAAGCAGTAGTAAACGAAGTAACTAAAGTTGAAAAAGTGAAAACACTAACCGTCAAAGAAAAAGAAACTGTAGCCGATGTCTTAGGTGTACAAGGTGCAGAAGATGTTGAGATAATCGCACAACAAGCAGAAAAAGAAGAAAATATTAAACAAGCAGTCGAACAGTTTATAGATCGTGCGACAAACGCTGATAACGTTGACGTTGAAAATTACACTTTAGCTGATGTAGTTACAGAAATTCAGGTAGAAGAATTTATAGCTGATCCTTTCGGTGCTATTATTGATATAGATTTCAAAGAAATCAACATAAGAGAAATAGGATCGGATATGTCTGAAGATCAGAAAGCTAAGAGCAGGGAAACAGTTGTCCCAGTTATCTTAGCTAGTCAGATCATTAGTGCTAGTGCGATCCCTTTCAGAAGGAATATTTAATGAAGTTTAATTTAAAAAAATTAAACGCACCTAATGTAAATATAATAAAAGTTTTTAAATGGGTTGGATCATGGATCAAAAAACTAACTAAAGAACTGCTAGTACAGACGTTCACAATTCTAGGTTTTTTTATTGCATGGTTTTCGATGACAGGATCCGCCCGTCAGATCATAGGACTAGCCATTCTAGGATCTTTAATAATATGGCTATTAACAATAAATTTTAGAAAGTGAGAATAACAATGGAAAATTTTTTCATGGGTACTGTTTCCATATATTTTATATTTAAGATTATATTATTTATGATCTTTAAAATAGATAAGATAGAAAGAAACTTAGCAAAAGTAAAAGAATGGGACTGGATCGATAAAGATGACATCTTGTAAACCTAAAAAAAACAAGAAGGGTACCTACGTTACTATCTGTAATTGTAAATATGGTAGTTTATCGCATGACGGATAACGGCTATACACAAAAAGAGATGATTAATAAGGTAATGAAAGACATAGAAAAATTATTTGAAAAACTAGATCAAATACAAAAGGACTTAGCGACACGCCCAACAAGACAAGAAATTTACGGTTGGATCATAGCGGGAATATCGGTTGCTACCTTGATTACGGTCTTAATGTAAAACACAATTTCAGGGCGATTATGACAATCAACGTAATCGCTTTAGAAAGTTTCATATTTTAGATCAGGATTTATCCTACTGCGGAAAGTATTTAGATCCTAATGATCTTAAAGACGGATCAGTTATATTTTCTAAAAGATTTTTTAGGAATAATAAATGGAAAAAAGATCACGTATGCAAATCATGTCTTAAATCTTATATCAATATTGGTTTCACCGATCTTGCAATAAAATCTTAAATAAATACTAGGATCTAAGCACCAATCTATTAAACTATGATTAACAACAGAAAGGCTGACGTATGTCGAAATCTTTTGATGAGTTTATCAAAGACAATCCTAATAGTCTTGTTCATCAGTCCAATACAAAATACTATCTTAAAACTGACAAGGCTTTTAACGAGTGGGAACAAGCCAAAAAAAGCTACGATCAGGGCTATAGAAGACAAGCGATCATAGATTGGTTAATAGCTGAAGACGGTTGCGATTGGAAGGTTTCGAGAAACTCGATAGAAAGGTACTTTACACACTATGACAAAGAAAAAAAGCAAAACGAAAACAGTTGACGAATTTCAAATAGAACACACAGAAAAACTTGAAAGAGAAAATCGAGAGCTTAAAGCAACCAATAGAAGAACACTTCAATCATTAGAAAAAGCTAAACATAAAAAACAAGATCTAGTCAATGCTGTTTACATGGCTGTTAAAGATAATCTTTCTTTAATTGAAATACCAAAAGTCAAAGTACCGCCTAGAGATAAAAGAAAAGGATCAGAAGAAGTAGCTATCGCCCTGTTATCAGACGTTCAGTTAGCCAAAGTGACGCCTGATTATAATACAGCGATAGCAGAAGAACGCGTTTTAAGGTACGCAGATAAGATCATTAATATAGCTAGGATCAAGCGTAAGTCTTTTCCAGTTAAGAAAGTAGCTGTATTAGTCCTAGGGGATATTGTTGAAGGCGAATTGATCTTCGCAGGTCAGGAACATTTAATAGATAGTTCTTTATATAGACAAGTAACAATAGACGCACCACGGATTATGATCGGCTTTCTAGATAAGTTATTAGCAGAATTTGAAGAAGTGGACTGTCATTTAGTTATAGGTAATCATGGTGCGTTAGGTGGTAAATCAAGGCGTAATTATGATCCTGAAACTAATGCAGATCGAATGCTTTACAGAATTCTAGATATGGCGTATCAAAAAGAAAAAAGAATTAATTTTAATATACCTGACGGGGAAGGCGAACGAAACTGGTATGCGATAGCTGATCTTGGTAAGAAACTTAAATTCTTTCTATTTCATGGGGATCAGATTAGGGGCTTTGGTGGTCTTCCTTGGTATGGATATAATAAAAAGATCTTAGGTTGGAAGGCTTTAGCCAGTAACGGTCTAATGGAAGACTTTGATCATGCGGTCTGCGGTCATTATCATACACCGACAACCATGTATATTAACGACACTAGGGTTTGGGTTAATGGATCTACCGAAAGTTATAACACATTCGCCCAAGAGCAATTAGCAAGCATGGGACGTCCATGTCAGTTTCTTTTATTTGGTAAAGACGGACACGGCGTAACTTCTGAATATTTAATAAATTTAGAAAAGTAGTGAAATCTTAGATTATAATATTTGTATGGCTAAATTAATTGGCTTAGAAAATGACGGGATCAAAACTAAGATGATCTATAACGACGATGAAGGTAATTGGATTTCAAAAGATCTACCTATCGGCGTTACTAGGTTATCTGAATTAGATCTTGAAATAGTTAGCAAGTAGTAAGACTTGATTGCTGAAGTCTTGATCGCTTGCGCTTTGTCGTCCCCAATAATCCCCGACGATCTTAAACAGTACCAAGACTGTAAAGAACACAATCAAATTATTTATTATATGGAAGATTATGTCGATGTTTTTTATGAATACTTTACTGATCCAAAAGATCTAGGAAGGATCCTAAGAATAGCTTTCTGCGAAAGTAGCGGAAACCCTAACGCGTACAATGAAAACAAAGACGGATCTAATGATCTAGGGATATTACAATTTAATAACCGTACTTGGTGGGATTGGTTGGCGCCTAAATTAAAGATCACAAGTGAAAGAACTAACGTAGAAGTTTCAGTTGCGGTTGCTAGTTGGTTGATCAGAAATGATACCGTAAATAAATACGGACATGGTTGGTATCATTGGTACCCTTCCCGATCCTGTTGGGATCTAGAAAACATCTAAGAAGTCTTAGGCGCAGACTTAGGCGCAGAAAAAAAGTTCCAAGCACTTTTGGTGCCTAATTTTACAAAGTTTTTTTTAAAGATCTAAAGTAAAACTTTAGATATATCTATAAAAGCCTATAAACATTGGGGTTTTACTAATTATTTTTTTTATAAAAAACTATAAAAAAGCTGTAACTATTTTAATCTTAGATTAATCTAATAAGTATGAAAGGAAACAAAATGAAAATAGAATACGGAATATTGGTGGATCACGATTACGGGGTACAAGTACACCGAAAAGATTGTAAGGATTTTTTAAATCCTAAAAATCATACAAGTACTATAGGGGACTTTACTGTCAAAGAACAAATTAGGATCCCTTTAGAACTAGATCAAAAAACTAACTTTGATCAAAGCGAAGATCTTAAAAAGTTAGTTGTAACTTTATCTGATAGTATGTGGGGGGCAGAGAGTATTTTATACGATCCAATTATTTATAAGTGTACAGATCTAGTTAATCGTAAGACAAGAACTAATCTTAATTATGGATTTGTAGGACAAAGATATAGTTATGATAACGAAAACGATCAAAACATTTTTAGAAGTCTTATCAATGATGAGTGGTTAGAAACTACTTATAACGAAGAATATGATTTTACTTCTACACATTTAAAAAGTGAATACTATAGGGGACTTTATAGATAATGAAAGAATTGATCCCAAGTATAAAACAAATTGGACACTTGTTAGGGAACGGGATCATAAAAGATAATCCCCGCGTAATGCGGGGATTTCTTGTACGTATAAACAGGGAACGTGAAGAAGGGCAAGCAACTTCACGCCTTGGGATAAGTCTAACAATAAATATTTTTTATAGTTTACATAAAATTAATCTACGATTAAGCTAAGTAAAAAGAAAGGGAACTAATGTATAAAATTAAACATAAAGGGGATAATCTAACACGTTTTAATTTTGGCGTGTATGAATACGAAAACAATTATCAAAAACATTCAGAAGGTTTTGATCCAACAGATGAACTAGAACTAATGACGATCGGTACTGCTGAACTAGACTGCTTTGGATATAAAAATCCATTAGAAGTATTTACTAGGTGGTCATTAAAGTTTCAAAGAGAGTTAGGACAAAAAGCAGGCGTACCGCAGATCGTAAGACTTTTAGACGATAAAACTTTCAAAGACGAAATGATAAATGAAATAATGACGGAAGAAGATTGCTAATCGGGGGGCTAGTTTCCTTTCAGGTAACGCACCGAAACAAACCCCCCTTTTAGCATGGAAGGATAATAAATGACAAAAATAGATCCAATAAGTATTGCTGAGATTGCTGATATGACAGGACTACCAAGACAGAAGGTCGCCAGTTTAAAATACTGGGGAAAACTTCCTGATCCTGACAAAGTAATTAAGGCATGCCCTTTATGGGATAAAGACAAGATCATTAAGTTCTTAGACGAAGAAGGAATTAAAGATCGTAGAAAGAAAGAAGGATAAACAATGGGAACAAAAAGATCGGATCAGATAAAACTATCTAAACCGTGGGCAAAAGCAGTAATAAAGAAACTAAACGTCGGATATAAAAAAGGCGGAATAGATTACGTTGAACATACGCAAGTGACACAACGATTAATCGCTATCATTCCTGATCTTCAGATGAAGGCGGGTAGTTTTATTTATGACAACTATGAAGATGATGAAGGTAGAACTAAAAAGATCCTTACTGGTATTGAGTACACGATAGAAGGAACAATAGACGGACATTATAGAAGTGTTACTGAAGTTGGAATGTGCGATAAGCCTTTCGCTTATGCGCCTAAAGCTGACGGATCTACGCCAAAAGTTTCTAATAATGGGGAAAGAGCTAAGGAATGTATTTCGGACGCTGTCAAGCGCTGTGCTATGCGCTTAGGGGTAGGAATAGAGCTTTACGATAGTACTGCTTGGCTATCAGACTACTTAGAAGGATATCAAGCAAAAAAAGCAGAACTTAATAAGCAGTTAAATCAGATCAAGAAACAACAAGATCCTAAACAACAAGATCCAAAGCAAGAAGATCTAAAAGAACAAGTTGATTTAGATAAATTAATAGAAGGTAAAGATATAGATAAAGCCGTTATAAATAATCAGAGCTGATATATTTAAAGAACTAGAAAGGGGAACTATGCAGATAGTTAGCGAATTTTATTTTAGTATCATTCCTGAATGGTTGATCAGTTCTGATCTTTCGGATAATGCGATCAGAGTTTATACGGCTTTGTATCGTTTCGCTGATAAGAATGACGGCACCTGTTATCCGTCTATCGCCACTATTGGAAAGAAGTGCAACAAGTCGCCTTCTTCAGTTAAACGCGGTCTTAATGAATTAAAGAAGATCGGTGCGATTGAAGTTAAAGAAAGATATATTGAAGAGAAAGGACAGACATCTAATCTTTATATTTTAAAGTTAAACCCTGCATTTAAAAATGAACTGGGGGGGCAGGTCATATCTGACACGGGGGGCAGTTCAGATGTGGACTACAAACCAAAGAAGAATAACCAAAGTCAAAGATTGGAAAAAGATAAAAAGAATATAAATAAAATTTATATGACTTTATCTAATCACATAAGAGAGCCGAAGACACAATCTGAAAAGAACGGATATAGAAAGGTAGCTAATGCACTTGATGACGTAGGTGCAACGTCCGAAGAAGTATTAGAGAGAATAGAGATCTACAAAAAAGAATGGAAAGATATGACGCTTACGCCATACGCCATAGAAAACAACTGGTCAACGTTATCCGAAATGAAAAAAGAAATACCTAAAGTCCATGACTGTTCTACCGAAGGTCATAAGTGGATTGATCTAGATATTATTTTTCATTGTCGTATCTGTAAAAAGGAAAAAGTAAAGTAAAATGAAATTTATGACAACAGATGACAACTTAAATTTCGGCTTTATGGCGATAAGATTTTATATTGGAAAGTTTCCTTCATTAAATCTTATTGATCCGCAAGCGATCTTGAGTAACGAAGACAGTCAAGGCGGTTACTTGTTTGACTTTGACGGCGATCGCTATTTTATTCACATGACAAATATAGATGAATTTGAAGTGATCTGCGTTAATCAATTCAACGAACTATCTATCTTACATCTACCCGACGCAGAAGATCTACTTGTTTTCTTTGGATCATTAGTGAACGGGGACAAGATTTATTTATGATCTTAACAGCAGTTTTCGTAGTAATTTTCGCTATTATTTTTGGAAAATTTAAAAAAAATCTGTAAACATACTACATATAGTGTATTTAGGCATAAATTATCACTTTTAATACTTGTAATAGTTTTAATCTAAGATTAATCTTATGTATATAAGAACAAATAAAGGGGAACGAAAATGAAAATCATAAGCGAAAGACAATACAAGATCAACGAAAACATAAACAATCACGCAGAAAACGCGCTAGCAGTTGTAGTAGCTTTTGGAACTGACGCAGAAATCGCGCTAGTTACAGAGATTGTAGAAAATCACAAGATTGGCGGACTTAGTTTTGAAGATCAAAAGATCAGAGATCAAATCGCCGACAAGTACTGGAACACAATCGTAAAACATTGGGAAAAGGTAGCAGTTTAATACTGCTACCAAGAAGGGGAATAGTATGAAAAGAACAAACAATGAAGGGGATAAATAATGATAGAAGTACTAGGGTGCTTATTCATATCGATCATGGGTACTAAATTTCTTTGGGATCTAAACAACTGGATTTCTAGAAAGATCATACAACATGATCAACGTAAGTTGACTAAGTTCGACAAAGCTAGTTGGACAGAATTTAGAAACAATTTAGATAAAGTAATGGACGGAACATTAGCGGTCAAAGAAGGTCAGTTCGTTGATCCGCAGGAAGTAGAATTATAATGACTAATATATTAAACGAAAATCCTGATCCAAAGAAAAGAAAGTTACACGCTAATAAGAACTTATTGAATTGGGAAGTAATTGTTAAAGACGGTGTAACAACTGGATCCGCTAAGTTTGGTTTTATAAATAAAGGCGAGCCAATGGCTTTAGTTTGGACTAATCCTGAATATCCAGTTCCACTACCTTTAGAAGTAATTGAGTTAATGCTTAAAGGTGGTTGGTCAACAGATCCTTTTATGGATAGTGCGGAAGAACAAGAATGATCATTTTTAATCTTTTGTTTTACCTAAAGAACATAATATTTAATTATTATCAGACACCAAAAGAAATTAGGCAGTTTGACTGCTTGCTTTGTTTTAAACATAAAATTTACCCGTTTACTAGTAAAGATTATTTAGTATGTAATCCGTGCTTTAGGAAATTAAAATAATGTGTAAACAATGTAATAAAAATAAATTATTAGATCGTGACAATGTTTGTTATGACTGTAATAGGGGGGATATTTAATGACAATCCCAGTTTGTTATGACTGTAATAGGGGGGATATTTAATGACAATCCTAGATAATATAAAACAGCTTATAGATCATTTAGAAAACTTTAGAGATCTAAACAGCGTTAATAACATGGTTGAAATAAGAAAAACGAAAATAGCACTAAGGGTAAAAGATGACTGATGTAGAAACAATACACAAAACCTTAAAACTTAACGAAGGGAATTGGGTTTGTAGCCAAGTTTTCTTTAGGAATTTTTTCATTAAAGATTACGCGCAAAGAATAGCGGATCTAAGAAAGAAAGGCATAAAGATTGAAGGTAAACGATGTGATCAGCATAGTCATAAAATGTTTATGTATAAAATGCCGATTATAGACTATACTGAAAAGGATCAACTAAGTTTATTAACTTGATTAGGGTTTGTTTCCCCTTACCCTGACAGAAGGATTAACCGCTTTACGGGCAACCGCAGGCGGTTTTTCCGTTTAATGGTAGTATTATGAAGAGCGCATGAATAATAAACCTTATAAATTGTTAGATGAACAGAAAAGAACACGTCTTCTAGACGCTATTAGATTAGGATCCTTCATTGAACATGCGTGCGCTTATGCAGGTATTACATCAAGAACATATAGAAAATGGCGCGAATTAGCTGAAGATGATGTCCAACCTTACGCAGGATTGTTTGAAGAAATAAGATACGCTGAAAGCGAAAGCATTTTAAGAAGGTTAGGAAGAATAGAAAAAGCAGGGATTGAAGGTACTTGGACAGCTGACGCATGGCTTTTAGAAAGAAAATATCCTGATCAGTTCGGTAAAAAAGATAAAGTAGAAGTTTCGGGGGAAATTAATAAGCCAAAGATTATAGATCTTACATGGGCAGACGGATCAATTATTGATCGTGAAGATGTAAAGCAAGTAGAAGAAGAAGAATAATGGTTATGTTTGACGATGTTATCTTAGATAATCTAGACGATGAAATAGAAGTAGCTTACTGCGAAGAATGTCTTCAACCTTATTGGAATGATAATGATCTAGGTTTATGCCCTAAGTGCCTTAAAAATTCCGATAATTCCGCCTATAAAAAAGGAAAAAAATATGAATAATAACTGTAAACATTGTGGGACAGAAACAAACATCGTTCATAGTGGAACAGACGGGATAGTTTTAGGCTGTTTAAATGATCTTCACAAGATATGTTATGACTGCGCTAATAAAAACTACAAAGAATAATTTATGGAAACAGAGATAAAAGGACAAGACGAATTAGATCATTACGTAGTTAACATGCCTGATCTTTATGATCACCAAATCGAAGTAGCTAAATCTAATGCCCGTTATAAAGTCGTCTGCGGTGGTCGTAGAGTTGGAAAGACAAGATTAGGCGTATGGTTATGCTTAGAAAAGGCGTGGCGTGGTGGTCGTTCTTTTTGGATTGCACCTACTTACGCTATGGCTTTAGAAGGTTGGAAGGATCTTAAACAGATTGGAATAGAATACGGGGTAGAAGTAAGAGAGAGCGAAAAGACAATTATTACAACTACTGGCGGATCTGTATCTATTAGATCTGCTGACAATCCTGATCGTATGCGTGGTGCAGGGTTGGACTTCGCTGTCTTAGATGAATACGCTTTTATGAAACCTAACGTATGGGCAGAGATTGTCCGTCCTATGTTATCTATTAGCAGGGGTGGTGCTTTGTTTATTAGTTCGCCTAAAGGATTTAATCACTTTGAAGAGTTATACGAAACAGCAGGGGAAAGGAAGAACTGGGAACGTTGGACATTCCCTACGTCAGTTAACCCCCTTATTTCAGAAGATGAATTAGAACTAGCAAGAGAAGAGATCGGATCTTATTTATTTAGTCAAGAGTATTTAGCACAGTTTGTAGAGTTTTCAGGTGGTATCTTTCAAGAAGGTTGGTTTAAACGCTACAGATCAGAAGAAGTTCAAGAGTACGACAAGGAAGGTTACTTAACTAAAAGAAACTTAATCAAGTTAAATGACGAAGAAGTTTACGAAGATGACTTATATAAATTCGCTACAGTTGATCTAGCTACATCAACTAAAGAACAGGCGGACTATACAGTCATGGCTATAGTTGCTAGAACGCCAAAAAATAATTTATTAGTTATGGATCTAGTTAGGGAAAGATTACAGGCACCCGACATAATTCCGATGATCAAAGACAAAGTCAGGGAACACGATCTGCAATATGTGGGAATAGAAAAGGTAGGCTTTCAGTTAGCCTTGATCCAAATCGCAAGAAGGGAAGGACTGATTGTAAGAGAGCTAAGAGCAGATCGGGACAAAATCAATCGTGCCTTACCATTGTCAGCAAAGTTAGAAGGTGGACAGATGTATTTTAAATCTAATGCTTTGTGGTACGATACTATGAATAGGGAAATGCTACAGTTTCCCGAAGGCGAACACGATGACATTGTTGACGCGCTTAGTTATGCTGTCCAAGAAACGCAGATGAAAAAAACTCTTAGGGCTTATTAACTTCTGAAAATTTATGTATTATGGTTATGAACAACAAAGCGAATACAAGAATTGGATCAGGGCGCGATATATTATGGGTGCGTTCATATTGCGTCTAGATCCATTAGGAAGGTTTAACATTGGCTGAAGAAAGAAGAAAATTAAGCGACATTATTTTCGGCAGAGCAACAAGAGAAAATAACAGAAAAAGATATAACTTTTTCGCTGACGATTATCCTGTCACATCATCAAGCTACATACAGGGATATAACACACAAGCAGGCGCGTTCGATGTTAACTCTTTAGGAAACGGCGCTAGTAACTCTGCTGTCGTTGCATGCCTAGGGGTAATATCTAGATCCTTTTCGGAAGGAAGATTATCTGTAAGTAAGTACACAGAAGAAGGCGATAAAGAATACGTCCCTAACCACCCGCTAGAAGTTCTAATGAAAAAGCCTAATCGATACATGACAGGCGATGTCTTAGCTAGTTACATAATGACAGCTATACACGTAACAGGGGACGCTTACTTATTAAAACAGAAAAACAATGCAGGACAGGTTATAGGCTTACACCCCTTAACACCCCAATACGTAACACCAGTAGGAAATAATGAAGAGTTAATAACACATTATGAATATGAAGTAAAAAATAAAAAGGTCGCTTTTAAACTGGAAGACATCGTTCATATTAGAAATGGTATAGATCCTGATGATCATAAAAAAGGTTTCGCACCTTTAAAAAGTGTTTTAAGGGAAATATACGGCGACGAAAGCGCAGGACAATTAGGAACAGCGTTATTAGCTAATATGGGTGTTCCTTCTGTAATCATAAGCCCTAAAGATGAATATATGTTATCGGAAGAAGACGCTGATCAGATTGCAAGAACTTACATGCGTAAGGTTGGTGGATCACAAAAAGGATCGCCATTGATCCTATCAGGATCTATGTCAGTAGAAACTTTGTCTTTCAGTCCTAAAGATCTTGATATAGGAACGCTAAGGAATGTTCCTGAAAGTAGGATTAGCGCAGTTTTAGGCGTCCCCGCAATTCTCGCAGGGTTAAAAATAGGACTGGATCGAAGTTCGTTTAACAATGCTAAGGAATTAAGGGAAACATTTACAGAAAATACATTAATACCGTTATGGCGTCAGGTAGCACAAGAAATAGAAAACCAGTTATTAAAAACAGACTTTATAAATTCTGAACAGCTTACGTGCATGTATGATCTAAAAGAGATTAGAGCGTTACAACTAGACACAGACGAATTATATAAAAGAATGAACTTAGCTATTCAAGGTGGTTGGGCTACAGTAGCAGACGCAAGAAGAGCCGTTGGATTAACTACAAGTGAAGATGATGAATATTACATCAGATCTACAGCAGTTGTAGAAGTAAAAAAAGACGCAGAAGAAGTACCAACACAACCCCTAGAAGAAACTGTTGATCCTGAAGAAGATCAAATAGAAGAAATAGAATTAGCTAGTGCGGAATTTCTATCAATAGATAGCAAAGAAATAGATTACAAAGTTATTAAAGAAGAAACAGACGAAGAAGGCAAAGACGTATTCTGCGTGTATAACGAAACTGAAACAAGATCTTTCGGCTGTTATCCAACTATGGAACTTGCAGAAAGCAGGCTAGCGCAGATACATCGTTTCGGCGAAAGTCAATACGAAGACTTAGATCAGAAAGCGGAAATCTCAAAAGATGTTTTTGATAATATTGAACAGGCTAGAGAGAGAGCAGAAGAATTAGGCTGTTCAGGTACTCATACGCACGATGACGAAGGTAACTTAGTATATATGCCGTGTTCAACACATGAAGAATACGAAAAGCGCATAGATGAACAAGATTGAAGAAAAACTATCAGCCCGCATAGAAAAAATACTTAAAGACTATGTCAAAGAACATAACGAAAAGGATCCTAAATATCGTGTAACGTTAGGCATGCTACGTGCTGTTTTTAAACGTGGTGTCGGTGCTTACAATACAAATCCTTCAAGTGTTCGTCCTACTGTTAACAGTTCTGATCAATGGGCGTTAGCAAGGTGCAAAGCCTTTATGACTGCATTAAGGACAGGAAAGTTTCCGAATACCCCTTTCGATACAGATTTACTTCCTGCTAACCACCCTAATTCAAGTAAGAAAGATCTATTTAATGATCCTGAAGAAAAGGGATTATATGATGATCTAGACTTTACAATCCCTAAAGGTGTTAAGAAACGCGCACAATACGGATTAAAGTTACGTAAACAGTTTGGTCGCGGTGGAACTTCAGTCGGCTTAAATACTGCTAGATATTTAATTAACAACACTAAGGCTAGTCCTGAAAAGGTTAGACACATAGCTAGATACTTTCCTAGGCATGCAGTAGATCTAGAAACAGAAGATAGCAGGGACTTTCTTGCAGGAAGATCCGATCGCGCTACTAACGGTGTTATAGCGTGGGAACTTTGGGGCGGAAATGAAGGTCGTAGGTGGGCTAACAAATTAGTTAACGCCATGAATAAAAGAGATGAAAAAGCTAAGTCAGTTATTGAGATCATAAGAAGAAGAAATCAACTTAAAGAATTAGAACATGAAGAGTTAGCAAGCAGATTTGAAAGCGAAGAAGTTAAAGGGATCCTATATAAACAATTTGACGATCTACTAAAGAACTGGGACTATGCCCTTTCTGTTGAGTATTACAAATTATTAGATCGACAAAGAAAAGATATTTTAAGTTTCATAGATAACAACACAGCTAGACAAGCGGGCTTGGTTGGCGTTATAAATTATCTTATTGATCAGAATACTAAGAATTGGAAAGCTGACATCTACGATCTATATCTTTCCATGATGACTGATTATTATTATTATCAATTCGTAACCCTGTTACCTGAAAACGTTAAATCACAATTTACAGAAGATCAGGAACAAGCGATCAGAAGACAGAGAAGAAGAAAGCCAACACGTGAAGTAATTACAGAAGGTTTTTATCCTTTAAGATCAGCGCGGGGCGTTCAGATACCTTTACAACCAATGGTAAGAAATTCAGACGCTATTAATTTTGTTAATGAGCGTTTAGATACTTTGTTTCCTGAAATGTCTAAGTCAAGAAAAACGATTGTTAATAGATCACTAAGAAAAGCTACAGACGGTGCAAGAAAGTTAGGTCTAAGGGGTACTGATCTAGATGATTACGTAGCTAGTCAATTATCAGATGATCTTACTAAACGAATGTTAGGGGACGCAAGCAAGATAGCAAGAACAGAAGGTTTAGCATTATCACAATGGGGACAAGAAGAAGGCGCAAAGAAAACAGGATTACAACTTGAAAAATCTTGGCTAACTAGAAGGGACGGGAAAGTCAGGGACGCACATCGAACGGTAGATAATCAAAGAGTAGGACTATCAAAACAATTTAATGTGTTAGGATATAAAATGGACTATCCCGCAGACAGTAAATTCGGCGCACCCGTTGAATTGATTGTGAATTGTAGATGTACTACTATTTATCATAATAAGCGCATTACTAGAAAGGCTTAAAATGGAAAAACAATTTAAAAATATTAACTTACTAACTGACGAAGGCGATAAAGGAAAAGTATCAGCCGTATTTTCAGTATTTAACGAAATCGATAGCGACGGCGATGTCGTACTTCCGCAATCAATAAAATCAGGCTACGGCGAAAATGGTGTCGCTATGGTTTGGGGACATGATTGGAAAGATGTTATCGGTAGGGGCGAGATCGTAGAAGAAGACGGACGCGCAGTCTTTAAAGGACAATTTATCATGGACACCCAAAGAGGACGCGACGCTTATGAAACTGTAAAAGCCATGGGCGACATTCAACAATGGTCATTCGGATATGAAGTGTTAGATAGTGAAAATGGAATGTTTACCAAAGACGGTAAAGAAGAAGTTGAAGTACGTTATTTAAAAAGTTTAAAAGTGTGGGAAGTTAGCCCAGTTCTAGTCGGTGCTAATCAGAATACACATACCTTAGCTGTTAAAGAAAAGAACACAGAAGGTTTAAAGTTTACAGACGAAATAGAAAGAGTGCGTAACACTCTGAATGCTGTAATTAACAGGGCGCAGGAACTTACTTCCATACGTCTAGAAAAAGGAAAGAAACTAAGTGAAAAATCATCACAGGCGTTAATAGATCTGAATTATGATTTACATAATGCTTACGTGGATCTTAATGATCTACTAGACGCAGGCGTAAAAAATGAAGATATGATCAAGAACACCGAAGATGATAAAGACTTATTTCTAAGAACTATGGCTGTCTTAACAGACACGTCAGATATATAAAGGAAGAATATGAGCTTAAACGAAAAAAAGCAAAAACTTCAAGATCTTAGAGAAAAGGCATTAGATCAAGTAAAAGAAATGGAAAGCGGAACAGTTGACGCAGAACAACGCGCAGAGTTCATCGCTAGAAATGACGAACTAGACAAATTAGCCAAAGAAGTAAGAGAATTAGAAGTTTTTGAAAGTAAAAAAGCACAATTAGAAACAGACGTTGAACAAGGAAAAGCGGTTACAACACCTGCGCCAGTATTCAACGAAGAGCCAGTACAAGAGATGAAAACTCTTGGACAAGCACTTTACGAGAGCAAGTCTGTTCAAGCCTTCATTAACGAAGGACAAAAAAACATTACTTCTGAAATCAAGTGGTCGCCATTAGTAGAGAAGAAAACACTTCTTACCGAAACTGGTTATCCACCAGCAGTTGTTAGAGATGATTTAATCGTCCCTACTGCTGTCAGAAACCCAAATTCTGTTATAGATCTATTTGATGTAATTCAAACTGATCAATATCAGTACAAATATTTGGAAGAAACAACCTTCACTAATAACGGTGCAGAGGTTGCAGAAGGTGGCGCTATGGGCGAAAGTGCATTGGCGTTCACAGAACAAACAGAGAATATTAGAAAATTCGGTGTATCTATACCAGTTACAGAAGAGTTACTAGCTGACGTGTCAGCTGTACAAGGTTACCTAGATAGCAGATTAAGAACACAACTTAATTTACGTCTAGATAGTCAACTTCTCAACGGGGACGGATCTGCCCCTAATATTCGTGGTATCTTAAATAAATCAGGAATAAACACTTTTGATTATTCCTCTTATGCAGGAAACCTAAAGAGAATTGGTCAAGTGTACCAAGCAATAACAGAAATCAGGAAAGACGCTTTTGTCGAGCCTGACGCAATTATCATGCACCCTTCAGATTGGAACGACGTTGTAACTGAAGTAAATGCTGTAACTACAAGTGGATCATTAAATCCATTATTTGTAGGCGCAGGCATGATGAGTGGCGCACCAACCGCGAGTATGTGGGGTGTACCAGTTATAGCTAGTACCGCAATAGGTGCAGGAACAGCACTTGTCGGCGCTTTTGGTGGCGGACAAGCAGTTCACATCGTTTCTAGATCAGGTATCGAAGTAGCCATGTCAGATAGCCATGACGACTTCTTTACTAAAGATAAAGTAATGATGAAAGCTAGCCTTAGATTAGGTTTCCCTATCTACAGAGCTACTGCATTCTGTTCAATAACTAACTTCTAGGAAGTAAGTTAAATGGTTTTGTTTTCGCACTCGTCATACGAGATGAGTGCGGAACAAACAAAGAAAAGGAAAACAATGAAATTAAAAAAAGATTTATGGATCAACGAAGAAGGTAAAATAGCCGAAGGATCTGACGGTCTTCCTAAAGGGTGGGCTAAAGGTAAATTGCTTGGTAAAAAAGGCGATGAAGTTTCCGATCTACAAGCTAAAGAGTGGGGAATAGATAAACCTAACACAAAAGCTAAGACACCTACTGAAAACAAATCTAAGTAGTTCTAATGGCGCACGATCAATATGTAGATAAAGATGATCTAAAAGGCATGATCGGGCTAACTGGATCAGGTCAAGATAACAATATTGACAATGCGATCAATGCGTCATCTAGACTAATAGATCAAATTACAGGAAGACACTTTTATAAAAGTGAAAGCGTCCAAGTCAAACACTTTACACCCAATAACGAATATATTTTAGATGTACCCGACATAGCAAACACAACAGGTCTAATCGTTCAATTAGATACGACTGACGACGGATCGCACGATAAAACAATTACTTTAGATACGGATTTCTATCTAAAAGCATTAAACGTAACTGATATGGAAGGGGATTACAATATCCCTTATCAAAGTTTAGTGATCTTAGATAGAAGATCTTCTGAAAGGTTTGATCCTGATATAGTTAAACAGGTTAAGATAACTGCTATATGGGGTTGGGAAAATATACCTGACGCGATCAAGCAAGCTACTTTATTACAAGCTAGCCGATTATGGAAAAGAAAAGATAGTCCGTTTTCAACTTATGGATCTTCAGAAACAGGCGAAATGGAATTATTTCAGAAAATGGATCCTGACGCAAAGACTTTAGTCCGTCCTTATATTAAACATCGCTTATAGATCATGGCGAAGAGCTTTAGCCAAGAATTTAAAGTTACAGGATTAAACAAAGTAAAAAAGAAAGTTGATCTAGCTAACCTATCAAATAAACCGATCAGATCTTATATGCGATCTTCTGCTTACCTGATCAAGAACAAAGCACAAGAAGTAGCCCCAGTTGATACAGGTGCGCTAAAAAGATCTATTAGATCAACACAAATCAAAAGCAGGGGAAGACTACCGCAACGAATACAAGTTAGATCAGATAGTCCGAAATCTAAGTACGTTCACGGGGATCCTAAAAAGAACGGTCGATTAAAACTTAGTGAGCCTTTCACTAGATCTAAACCCCACTTCCCACCAGTTAGAAAGCTACGCGGTTGGGCTGAAAGAAAGTTAGGAAATGCAGATTTAGCCTATGCAGTAGCACGATCTATAGCAGAGAAGGGAACACCGCTTGTACCTTATTTGTTGATCGCTGAAAGAGATACTAAGACAGAAAGAAAAGCACTCTTAATAGATCTAAGTAACGACATAGAAAAACAGTTCAAAAAAATTAAATAAAAAAAGTATTACAAAAAAATAAAAAGTCTGCGTATATCTATAATATGGGAAACACACCTTTTGATTACAAAGAACACAAGGTTTTAAATTCAAGGACAAACACTTGGGGTTTTAAAGAAACAAGAACAACAGGTGGTATAACACATATTCTTAAACAAAAATCATTTGAAGACATGCACCCTTTTTACGCACAGGGTATCTGCGGAACAAGTTTTAAAACTTATAAAAAAACAGACGCACAAAAAATTGATTTAAGAAAAGGTGTAGAGTGTTTGAGATGTATGATTAAAGCAGGTTACATAAAAAGAAATAAACCGCTTTATAATTTTAGTGGTACAACAAGCAATCCAAAAAAGTATATTGGTGGTTACGAATATACAGTTTTATTTAATTTTATAAATATAATTTCCCTACATCACGAACACGGAAAAGAATTTAAAGTAAATGAAATAATTGATATATGGAAATGTAGAACTTAATTAAAAAAAATAAATCGAAAAAAATGCTTGCATAGTTTTAATCTGCGATTAAGATACTTATATAACTTAAATATTGAAAGGAAACAACATGAGCGATACAGTAACCGTAGGAAATTTGAAAATAATCCTAAAAACTAAATCAGATAGATTAAATGTAGTAAATGCAGGCATTGAAGAATGTGGGGGATTTTACGCAGATCTTAGCCATGATCCAAAACTTTCTGTCACAAGAAATAAACTAAAAAAGGAAAGATCACAACTAATGTACAATATTGACGATCTTGAAGAAATTATAACTGAAATGGAAGAAGGGTGCTAAGTCTAGAACTTTTCGCGGGTAGTTGCACTTTTTCTAATGTTGCGAAAAGTTATGGCTATGAAACCTTCACAACGGATAGTGGACTAGATCTGTTTGAAGTTGGTCATTATAAAAAACTTGATTTAGTGTCAGATATTTTTGATATTGAAATAAGTGATCTACCTGACAATCCTGAAATAGTTTGGGCTAGTCCGCCTTGTACTACATTCAGTATTGCTAGTTGTGGACACCATTGGTACGCACCAGATCAGGACGGAAAAAGAAAACCTAAAACATCTAAAGCCGAAGAAGGTTTGTATATTGTAGAGAAAACAATATGGATAATTAATGAATTACAACCAAAATATTTTTTTATAGAAAATCCACGCGGTCTTCTTAGGAAAATGGATTGTATGCAACCTTTAGAAAAATACAGAAAGACTGTCACTTACTGTCAATATGGGGACAATCGTATGAAACCTACTGATATATGGACTAATCTAGATTGGACACCGCGTCCGATGTGTAAAAATGGCGCCACTTGTCACGAAAGCGCACCGCGTGGATCGGCTACAGGAACACAGGGACTAGCTAATAAATATGAACGATCTAAATTACCTGAAGATCTATGTATAGAAATTATAGAAAAAATACAAAAAGAAAAGAAAGGAAAATAAAATGTCGTTACAGATAATTTATGATGAAATAAAAAAATTAGATAAAACATTAAAGTCTATTGAAAATGATGTTAAACAACTAAAAAAAGAAAAAGGGGAAAAATGAGTAGTGATAATTACGTCTTTGTAAAAATTAAAGTAGATAAAAGTAAAGTTCGATACAATACTTTTAAAAATATTATTAATGAAGTTGAAGGAATAGAAATAGAAGAAATATTGAAAGGGGTAATAAAATGAAGACACTAGCAGGATCAAGAGATCACAAAGAAGAAACAAAACAAGATAAGTTTATAGAGCTTGCAGAAAGAAGAGTTCAAAACGCTACTAAGCAGTTAGAGTTAATTGGTAACTTAGGTAATCCGAATTTCTATATTTCTGACGATGATCAGAAAGAGAAGATCAGATTACATTTAGAAAAAATACTAAATCAACAATTAGACAGACTATTTAATTACAAGCCAACTAGAAGGGCTTTTAGTTTCGATCTACCGATCGACGACTTTGATACAGAATTTGAAGAAGAATGAAACGCATACTTTTAGATCTTTGGACTTTCTTTCAGGGTGGATTATCTGAAGATCTAAAGTCATGGATCAAAGAAGATGTGAAAAGAAGATCTATGCTATCATCTAGTCATGGCGACTTTAACACAAATAAGATCGGGAATAGCGACAAACATATCGAATAACATAACTATAGTTTCTGTTTATTCGTATGTCCCGCATAGAGCAGAGCCACCAATAGTCGTAGTAGGCGTTTTAGAAACACTTGAATACGATACAACAATGGCTAGGGGATCTGATAAGTATTTAATCCCTGTTAGACTTTATGTAGCTAACGTGGACGATCAAGACAGCCAAGAAACCTTAGATCAGTTTATTAAAACTTCAGGATCTAATTCTATGAAATCAGCAATAGAAAGCGATAGAACATTGGGTGGCGTGGCGTCTTCTGTTAGAGTTACAGAAGTAAGAGATTACGGCGCTTTCGAGTTAAACAATACTGACTTAATTGGCGTAGAATTTCTAGTAGAAGTGATAGGATAAAGGTATGTATATAGCTACAGTAAATTTAAAAATAAATAATAAAGAAATCAAAGCAGGCGAAGTCATTGATAAGAAACCTGCTAAATGGTTATTAGATCAAGAATTAGTTATTAAAGTTGATAAAAAGAAATATCAAGAACAAATAATCGCAGAATTAGGAAAGACAGAAGAAGAATAGTAATATGGGCTATGGTAATACACGATCAGGATCAGGATCAAATAGAAGAAGATCTAGATCAGGATCTTCAAGAAGAAGGAATAAAAGATGAATAATTGTTGTGGGGCTTGTCCCGATACGTGTAAAGGTGGTAACTAATGGCTTTTAAACACGGTAAAGATACAAAAGTTTTTTTAAACAGCACAGAGATTAGCAGTTTCTTAAATAGCGCAGACGCTACAAGAACAGCAGACGTCGCAGAAAGTACAACTTTCGGTAAGTCCGCTAAAACATATATTGCAGGATCTAAAGACGGTACAATTTCTTTAGCAGGTTTTTACGACGCAACTTCAGACGGTGTAATAGCACCTAACTTAGCTACATCAGATCAAGAATTGATTATAGGTTTAGACGGATTAGACGCCTTAGATAATACAGCTTTCGGAAAAGGTAATTTTACTAACTACGGGATTTCAAGTCCTGTAGGGGATATAGTTGCTTTTAGTGCCGACTTTCAGTCAGACGAAGGGATCTTTAATGGAACAGTTCTAGAAAATGCAACTGTTACAGCAACAGGATCAGGCACAGCAAGAGATAACACAACAAGTACAACTAACGGTGGTGGCGCGTTCATCATTGTTACTTCTGCTAGTGGAACTGCACCAACAATAGACGCTAAAATTACGCATAGTGCCGATGACAGTACTTATGCTGATTTAGTAACATTTACCCAAGCAACGACAGCAACGTCCGAAGTTAAAGTCGTGGCTAAAGGTACAACAGTAAATAGATATCTAAAGGTTGAATATACATTGACAGGGACTTCCCCTAGTTTTGATGTTATAATCGGCTTTGGACGTAATAACTAAGAAAGGATAAAGAATGGCTTTCGTACATGGAAAAGACAGCGTATTCAAACTGGATAATTCAGGCGGATCGCTTACAGATATATCAGCTTATGTAAATAATGTTGATTTTCCTGAAACCGTTGATATTGCAGAAACTACAGTTCTTGGAAAAGACAATAAAACATATATTGTTGGACTAAAGGACGCAACACTTTCCCTAAGTGGACTTTGGGACAGTACAGCAGACGCAATATTCGGCGCAGTATTAGGACAATCAGCTACATTAAGTTTTGAATATTCCCCTGAAGGAACAGGATCAGGCGCGGTAAAATATACTGGCGAAGGGATCCTTACTAACTATGCTATTTCTAGTCCCGTCGGCGATGTCGTCGCTTATTCAGCGGACATACAAATTTCCGACGCGGTCACAAGAGGTACCCACTAAATATAATTAAGGACGCACAATGAGTGAAAAACAAATTAGGTTAACTAGGGAAGACATCTTAGGTCTTCCTGATGTCCCTGAAAAAGAAATCAATATAGAAGAATGGGGCTTTACGATCTTAATTAAAGGCATGTCTAAAGGCATGGCTGTTAAGTTAGGTCGTATGCTTAAAGAAACAGATTTAGACGCTTTCGATTATCAGATAGAAATGTTAAAAGAATGTGTTGCAGATCCTAAGTTAGATGATGATCTTATCGAAGAACTTTACAAGAAAGATAGTAGGGTTGTTGATAAGATCTTTGTCGAGATCAACAAGTTAAATGGTCTAGGGGGTACGGCGGACGACGCCGATCAGTTTTGATCACGATACAGATTTAGCTTTTTCTTTTCGATTAGCCCGCGATCTATCAATGACTGTCGGGGAATTACATAGTAAGATGAGTGCTAAGGAATTTAATGAATGGGCTTATTTCTATTTATGGGAAAAGAAAGCCCGTGATAAATCCCAAGCACTAGCAGACGCAGAAAGTAAAAAGAGAAGGAACAGACGTTAAATGGCTGTATCAAATATAGTATTAAATATCGTAACTAAAGGCGCTGATCTTGCTAAAAGACAATTAGACGGGATCGGTAAGACAGGCGATAAATCATCTAAGGGATTAGCTAAATTTGGAAAAGCTATGGGAACAACTGCTGTCGCAGGTGCAGTAGCCCTAGGAAAAGCCCTTCAAGTAGCAGGCAGAGAGTTTATCGCTTTTGAAGACGCTATGACACAATCATTAGCGATTATGAACGCTACCGAACAACAGCAACGCGCTATGGAACAGACTGCAAGAGAAGTAGCACTTACAACAACATTTTCGGCAGAACAAACAGCACAATCATTTTTCTTCTTAGCGTCAGCAGGTTTAGACGCTGAACAACAAATTCAAGCCTTACCCCAAGTCGCCAAGTTCGCCCAAGCAGGTATGTTCGATATGGCGACAGCTACCGACTTAGCTACAGACGCACAATCCGCATTAGGACTAACTGTATCTGACGCAGGACAAAACTTAGAAAACTTAACACGTGTAACCGATGTACTTGTTAAGGCAAACACATTAGCTAACGCAAGCGTTCAACAATTTTCCGAGGCTTTAACATCTAAAGCAGGATCCGCGTTAAAAGTTGTTAACAAAGACATCGAAGAAGGTGTTGCTGTTCTTGCTGTCTTCGCTGACGCAGGTGTAAAAGGTGCAGAAGGTGGCGAGAAACTTAATCAAGTCCTAAGAGATATACCAAGAGCAACAGCAAAGAACGGGGAAGAGTTCGCAAAACTTGGACTAGAAATGTTTGACGCCGAAGGTAATATGCGTAACGTCGCAGACATTGTTGAAGAATTAGATCGAGTTCTTAAACCTATGTCCGATGAACTTAAAGCAAGTACATTAGATCAGTTAGGTCTTAATCGTGGTGTAGCTGACGCAGTCAAAATCTTATCAGGATCAACAGAAAAGATCAGAGAATATGAAAAGGCTTTACGTGATAGCGGGGGTACTACAGAAGACGTAGCAGGTAATCAGTTAGAAAGTCTTAAAAGTCAATTAATTTTAACTGGCGATAAGTTTTCAGAACTTGGGCTAATCATTGTAGAAGAATTGACGCCTGCATTATCACACGCGATTGATGTAACTAACGGGCTTTTAGACATAATGATCGGAAGGGTGCCTGATACTGAAGAATTCGCACATTCTATAAACTTTATAACTAAAGCATTGAACTTCTTGACAGGTACAAGCTATGACGCTGAAATCGGAACAAAAGCGTTAGAACGAGCGCAAGAGAAAATAAAAAATCAGGATTTAGCGAATATGTACAAAGAGTATGCAGATGGCGTACGGAAATCAGCAGAAGAACAAGAAGAACAAGATAGGATCACAAGAGATCAAATTAGAAACGCGCATAGATACGAAATAGAAAGCTATAACTTAATAGATACCCTAGAAGATCAAATAGAAGTAACACAAGAATTATCAGATGAAGAAAAAGAACTAATAAAACTTAGAGAAGATAAAGGCATAGACGCACTTAATAAGGTGTTTAATGCTTACCAAAAAATAGAAGATATAAAACAAAACATTATAGATCTAGAACAGGAAGAACGTGACAGGCTAGAAGAATTAAATAGCACAAAGTTAAGCGAAGAAGACGCTGTTAAGAAAGTTGATCAAGCAGAACAGGAACTAGCTAGACAAAAAGAACTTAGTAAAGAAGTTACATTAGAAGAAACTATTGCAATTAAAAGACAAGAAGAACAGCTAAACAAACTTCGAGAAATGGAAGAAAGATCCGAATTACAGAATTTGGAATTGCAATTAGCCGAAAAGACTTTAACAGAACTTAGGATCGCAAGTGAAAGCGCTACAAGAGATGAAGAAAGAGCTGAACAAGATCTTATAAGAGCCTTAGAAGATCAGCAAAAAGCTACAGATAATGTAGCAAAAGCACAAGAAGAATACAGAAAACAACAAGAAGAAGTAGCTAAAGCGACTGACGGATCGACAGATGAGATCTTAGAAATGGCGATCGCTAAAGCTGAATTAGATAAAGCATTAGCAGACGCAACAGGACTAGGAACATTTACAGATCTAGTTTCTTTAATGGCTGATGATGTTACGGGCGATCTACAAAGTGTAATAGACAAATTTCTAGAAATACAAGCCCTAGGAAGTAAGCCGATAACTGTTGGCGACGGTGGCGGTGGGGGTGGCGGTGTTACAGCACCACCAGTAGTACCACCTGAAATAACAGCAGATACAGGACTTAAATTTGATCCTACTGGTGCTGTTATGAATACTGGCGACACAGGATCAGGATCATCGTTCGCAGGATCAGACGCGTTCGGTACTATAACTTATCAGACAAATAATTTTAATTTAAGTACAGGGGACATATTATCTACAGAACAAGAAGTAGAAAATAGGGTAATGAGTGTTATAGAAAAAGCACAAAAGCGCGGATTAAGTCTTTCATAATGTCAGTTGCTTTCGATACAAATGTAGATTTAACAGTAGAAATAGGATTTGACAGCGATCCTTTTAATGAAACGCAGACTTTTACTGATGTCAGTCAATATGTAAGACAGTTTTCAACTAACAGGGGTAGGGTTAATGAGTTAGGACAATTTGGCGCAGGATCAGCGCAAATAATGTTATCTAATACTGATAACAGGTTTAACCCAAGTCAAACAACGTATTATTACGATACAGCTAATAACAGAACAAAAATTCAACCATTAAAAAGAATAAGGATCAGCGCTACTTATAGTTCTACACCTTACGTTTTATTTGAAGGTTTTTTAGATACTATTCCCGTAGTTTTTACAGCGCAGGGATCAGACAGTATAGTTACATTTCATGCGACAGACGCATTTAAAGTCTTACAATCAGGAACACTTGATAGCAGATCTTGGCGTCTTGGTCGTGGTGGATTTAGTGAATTAGGAAGTTCTACACGTTTAGGATATGACGATTTAACAGAACTTTCATCAGATCGTGTAACTAGGATCCTAAATGCTATTGGTTTCCCAAGTAATAGAAGGGACGTACTTACAGGAACAGTTAATGTACTACAGCAAGATTTAACAGATAATATTCTTTCAGCTATAAGAGAAATTGAATTAGCAGAAAACGCACAATTCTTTATAAGTGCAGACGGAAAAGCAACGTTTAGAAATAGAAATTATCGATTAAGTAATACTAAAGCTATAAACGTACAGGGTACCTTTAGTAATACTGGATCAGATCTACCGTTTACAGATGTTGGGTTAAGTTTAGATGACAACGAAATCATTAACGTTTATGAATGGACAAGAGAAGGCGGAACAACGCAATATATATCAGACGCGGATAGTGTAACTAGATATACAGCTAAAGGATCTGTTCAATCTACTATTAATACTACAGATGACGACGTTAAATCAATTATCGAACAGAAAATAGCGGAAACAGCACTTCCTATCGTTAGGGTAGATAATTTAACTGTAAACCCTAGGGATAATACAGGGCTATGGACACAGGTTTTAAATCGTGAGTTCGGCGATAGAATTAAGGTTAAGATCCAAAACACAGACGGAACGACACTAGAAGACGAATTATTAATAGAAAGTATAAGACATCAAGTGGACGGATCGTCGCAATCTTGGTCATGGTCTGCTACTCTTAGTCCTGCGGGATCTTCCGCTTGGATCCTAGGATCCGCTAAACTTGGCGAAGGTACACGTTTCGCGTATAGTTAAAGAAAGAAAGGTTTTAATAAATGGGTGCAGGTTTTAAAGTTTGGACAACAGGGGATCTAGTTAACGCTAGTGATTTTAACAATTACGTTCAAGAACAAGTAGTAATGGTCTTCGATGATAGTAGCGCTAGATCAAGTGCAATTTCGTCGCCTGAAGAAGGAATGTTCGCATATCTTAAAGATACTAACGATTTAACTTACTATAACGGATCTGCTTGGGCTAGTTACATTGGGGACGGCGATATTACGGGTGTAACAATAACAACAGCAGGGACTTCAGGTTTAAGCGGTGGAACTACTGCGACATCAGGTGCGTTTTCATCTACCTTATCTATTTCGCCTAACGACGCGACTTCTGCAACAGTTGCAGGATCAGACATTGTATTGATCGGGGACGCAGATGATAGCAACGCACTTAAAAAAACAACCGCGCAAGATATAGCCAATCTAGCTAGCGCAGGTGTATCATTAGGTTTAGTATTGGCTTTATCATAGGAAAGGAATAGATTATGGCGGACACATTACATTCAGTAGCAGGACAACTTTCAACAAGCACAGCAGATATTATTGACGCTGTACCTAGTTCGACAACAGAAACAGCAATAGGAATTTTAATTTCTAATGTTAATTCAAGTAGTGCCGATGTTACTGTTGATCTAAGTATTACGAAATCGGGTGGTACATTAAGAAACATTTTAAACGATGTTTCACTACCATTCGGGACAACTATACAAATAGATAGCAAAATAGTACTTGAAACAGGCGACATCTTACAGGGATTATGTTCAACTGCGTCAAGTGCAGATTATACAGTTTCATTTCTTAGACAAACCTAAAGGGGCTATTTATGGCTTACTTAGGTACGCAACCAAATGATGTAAAAAAGAATACTGGTTTATATACACCTAGTGAAATATTACAACTTACTAAAGATGGTAGTTGGGGTGGCTCATTAGAACTTATACAAGAGCAAACTTATTCAAGTGCAGTAGCTAATATAGATTTTTTAGCAATTCAAGAAAATAAATTTGATGTACACCTTATGCAATATAGTAATATTCAAAATAGTGGTGGGGCTAGTGCAGATTTATCTGTAAGATTTTATGAAAGTGGAGTTTTAGAAACTGCAAGTGTTTATCAAAAAGCATTTCAATATGGAAACACAGGTGGAACTTTTGGAGAAGATAGAAGTACAAGTGTTT
>Ga0222718_10000774_pt1 | contig 32989 bp, 49 predicted proteins | sample C33_27DmetaG_FD_165045 | JGI IMG/M metagenome (GOLD analysis project Ga0222718, IMG submission 165045) | Estuarine water microbial communities from San Francisco Bay, California, United States - C33_27D | ecosystem: Environmental > Aquatic > Marine > Unclassified | place: USA: California...
GAAGGTAATGCGGGATGATTTAAGTCCGAAGGCTGTTGATCGTCTGAAGCGTATTATAGAAGACCCGGATAGTGGTGGTACTGTATTGACCAAGGCTTTGGAGTTAGTATTGGCTTATGGGCATGGCAAACCGCAGAGTCAGCAGTTAGTAGGCATAGAGGCAGGGCCGCAGTTAAGTAAGTTAATGGTTAGATTTATGTCTCCTAATGAAAGTATTAAGGACGTGAAGGCTGCTAATGCGGAGGTAATACAGCATTTAGACCCTGATAATCCTAAACGTAAGACTGCTTTGAACTAGTGCGGGAGTATATTGAGGGTGTTATTACCCCTGAAGAGGCTAGTAATTTATCTAATACTGTCGGCTATCTTGATTTTACAGATGCTAGGTTGGGTGGTGTATTGGATGTTATCAGGGGTTTTGCTGATGTTCGTCTCTGGAAGCCTTCATATGTACGAGTGGAGGAAAACAGGTTAGGTCATCCTTGGCATATAGATCAGGGGAATACGGGGCATATGACTTGGTGCGATTACAGTGCCAGCGTTTTATTAAGCCATCCTAGTAAGTTTGACGGCGGGGGTTTTTATTTTTTTGGTGACGAAGAGCCTACTTACCATTATTGTGATTTGTTATTATATGATAGTCACCCTAGTAACAAACACTGTGTTAAACGCAATTCAGGAGGGAGAAAGGTCTTGTTGATGTTCTTTAACTCGTTATGAAAGATATAGCACAGCTAACAATACCATACGCACCCCGTCCTTTGCAACAAGCTCTGCACATGGACCCTACTAGATTTAAAGTGCTTGTTTGCCACAGGCGATTCGGAAAAACTGTCTGGGCTATTAACCAAGCTATCAGCCGGGCTATCTATTGTTACGGCAATGAAATGAAAAGCCCTCGTGTTGCTTACATAGCTCCTTTATTAAAACAGGCACGAACAGTTGCTTGGGACTACGCAAAAGAGTTCCTATCAGCAATGCCGGGGTATAAACCCAATGAAGGCAACTTGCACATAGACTTTCTTGATAACTGTCGTCTTAACCTGTACGGATCAGATAATCCAGATGCCGCCCGTGGCATTTACCTAGATGATGTTGTGCTAGACGAATACGCTCAGATGTCACCTAAGATGTGGTCAGAGATTATACGCCCTGCTTTGTCAGACAGAAGGGGTACTGCTAGTTTTATAGGTACTCCAAAAGGTAAAAATAATTTTTTTGAAATATACGAAAGGGCTGTTAAGGATGAGTCAGGCCAGTGGGCAGGGTATTTGTATAAGGCTTCTGACACACAGTATGTTGATAAAGGTGAGCTAGACTTTGCAGCCGGGGATATGTCTGAAGAAGAATATGCACAAGAGTACGAGTGTTCTTGGGAAGCCGCAATTCGTGGTTCTTACTACGGCAAAACAATGGAGAGTATAACAAAGAAAGGACAGATTACTTCTGTCCCGTATGAAAGCTCTATCCCTGTTATTACTGCGTGGGACTTAGGCATAGATGATATGACCGCTATATGGTTCTGTCAGAGAGTCGGCAAAGAAATTAGATTAATTGATTACTATGAAAGTTCTGGTGTTGGGCTAAACCATTACGTCCAAGTTCTTAGAGAACGTGACTACACATACGGAGATCATTACCTACCGCATGATGTTCGCGTTAAAGAGATGTCTTCAGGTAAGTCAAGATTAGATGTGTTGCGTTCTTTAGGATTAACACAAACGCGAGTTGTTCCTAAAATATCTTTAGAAGATGGTATCAATGCAGTAAGAACGATTTTATCGAAATGTTGGTTTGATGAAAAAAACTGCAACCGTGGCATAGAGGCTTTGCGTCAGTACCGAACTGATTATGATGACAGAACGCAAACCTATCGCAACAGGCCATTGCATGATTGGACTTCTCACCCTTGCGACGCTTTTAGATACCTAGCTGTATCCCTGCATGACCCTATTGACCCTGCTACTGTTCCCAGACTTGCCCAGCAGGATTATAATATTTTTGATCCTATGGGACACGATAACCATATAGCAAGTAGCAACGATTGGGTTCCGTGGTGATACGGGGTATGAAAGAAGATGATCTGCCACATCTTATAAAAATGGGCGAAAGATTCTACAATGAAACACCAGAATATAAATTATACAGGTTTGAAGAAACTAAACTACAGGAATTAGGGTGGCAATGTTTGACAGAACCTAATAGCATTTGTTTAGTATACGACAAAAATGGCATAAAAGGAATGTTAGCAGGAGGCGTATATGAACAATTTTTTTCTTTTGACTTAACAGCAAGTGAATTATTTTTATTTGTAGAAAGAAATGCAAGAGGTTCTTTGATAGGAAAACGGCTAATAAAAGCATTTGAGTTCTGGGCAAATAGCATGGGTGCTAGGGAAACACGGGTTGGAGTATCTTCTGCTATTAAAAGTGATAGAACTATTGGCTTTTATAAAACTTTAGGGTATTGTGACACTGCAAACATTTTAAGAAAGGAATTATGATGGGCGGTATACTTAGTCCAATGAAACCACCAGCGCCTCCTCCCCCACCAGCTCCAATGCCAGCGCCCGTAGTTCCTACAAGGAGCGACGCGGATATTCGTGCGGCAAGAGAAAACGAAAGGAAGCGGCGATTAGCTGCTGCTGGAAGGCAATCAACAATTTTAACTTCTGGTCAGGGAGTGACGGAAGAAGCAACTGCAACAAAGTCTACTTTGCTAGGTGGGTACTAATTTAATAAATGGCAGTACACGAAAGGTTATTCGTGCGAATGTTACTACTTTAATTAAAAAAGCAAATATGCGCCGCAAACAAGCTATTGCTATTGCTAACCGAAAGGCTGGCAAAACAAAAAAACGCAAACGTGCTTCTATGGACAGAAAAACATGAAACCTGAACAATATATAGCTAGACTAGAAAAACTTGAAGGTGACAGACGTAATTGGGATGACCACTGGCAAGAAGTAGCTGAAGTTGTTTTTCCACACCGTTCTGACTTTACAAAAGAAGTAACAAGAGGTGAGCGTAAAAACGTCAAAATTGTAGATTCTACAGCAGTAAATGCCAATGAATTATTAGGAGCGGGACTGCATGGGATGCTAACAAATCCTGCTTCAAAATGGTTTAAACTACGTTTGACTGACAATATGTTAAACGAAGACCCTAATATAAAAATTTGGTTAGAAGAAGTAGAGCGCAGAATGTATATCGCGCTAAACTCGCCAAAAGCAAAATTTTCCTCACACATACACGAACTATATTTAGACATGACGGCGTTTGGTACGGGAACTATGTTTATAGGAGAAGACCCCGCAACAGGTGAACTAACTTTTTCTACAAAACATTTAAAAGAATGTTACCTCGCAGAAGATTCACAAGGGTTTATTGATACTGTTTACAGAAAGTTTGAGTACACAGCGCGGCAAGTCGTTCAAAAATGGGGTATAGAAAATTGTTCAAAGGGTGTTCAAGAGGCTTTTAAAAAAGATGACATGGATAAAAAGTTTGTAATTATTCATGCAGTGCAACCAAGAGCAGATTTTATTCACGGGTCGTTAGCTAGAAAAGATATGCCCGTAGCTTCTATATATATTTTGCGGGAAGAAAAACATATTTTAGAAGAAGGCGGCTTTGAAGAAATGCCTTATGTTGCGCCGCGTTGGTCTAAGGTAAGTGGGGAGACTTACGGTAGAGGGCCGGGGATTAGCAATCTGCCTGATGTAAAAATGTTGCAAGAAATGTATAAAACAGTATTAAAGGCCGCTCAGAAAATAGTTGACCCTCCGCTGCAAGTGCCAGATGACGGGGCTTTAAACCCTGTAAAAACAGTGCCGGGTGGTCTTAATTTTCGTAGGGCTGGCAGCGATCCAATTACACCTCTGCAAACAGGTGGCAACATTCCTATAGGTGCGTCGCTTTTAGATGAAGTGCGGCAACGAATACGATCTGGTTTTTATATAGATCAACTACAGTTGCAACAAGGGCCACAAATGACAGCTACAGAAGTGTTGCAGCGTCAAGAAGAAAAACTAAGATTAATGGGGCCAGTTTTAGGAAGGCTTCAATCAGAGTTGCTTGGCCCAATGGTAGAAAGAGTGTTTAATATTATGCTTCGTCGGGGCAAGTTGCCTCCTGCACCTGAAGTATTAGCAGATGCAGAGTACGATATTGAGTATGTTTCTCCTTTAGCAAGAGCGCAAAAACAAACAGAAGCAAATAGTTTATTAAGAGTTTTTGAAATAGGTTCTGCAATAATACAGATGCAGCCTGAATCTGCCCAAGTTTTTAACGGCGAGGACACGATCCGCTGGTTAGCAACAGACATATTTGGAGTTCCAAATAGTTTAGTTAAATCAGCAGGAGAAATGGAGCAGATGAAGCAACAGCAATTAGAAATGCAACAGTTGCAGCAAGGGCTTGCGACAGCGCAACAAGGCGCTGATGTCCTCGAAACAGTCAACAAAATGGGATAATGAACAAATCAAAACTTGAGCAACGGCGTACAGAGTACGAAATTGTTTTTGGAACAGATGAAGGACAGCGAGTTTTGCGAGACATCGTTGCCAATTCGTTTGTCTTAGACACAACTTTTGATCCTGACCCACACGCCACTGTATTTAATGAAGGGATGAGAAATACTGCATTGCGGATATTATCTATTCTTCATTACAAACCTGTAGACTTTTTAAATCTTCCACAAGGAGTAGAATCAAATGAATACTAATGTCACTGATGAAGTTGTAACCGAGGTTCCAGCAGAAGGATTGCCTGAAGCTGCACCAACAACAGAAACAGAAACAACTGAAACCGATTGGCGAAGCTCGTTGCCTGAAGAACTGCGTGATAACGCAACATTGCAAAAATATTCTTCTGTAGAGTCTCTTGCCAAAGGTTACATAAATGCGTCTTCTATGCTTGGCAAAGACAAATTGTTAAAACCAAACAGTGATGATGAATGGAACGCTTTTTATAATGAAATGGGGCGTCCAGAAGAACCCGCAGGATATGAGTTTCCAGCAACAGAAACAGACAGCGGTTTTGAAGTAGATGCAGAAATGGTAGACAAGTTTCGCTCTGTTGCACACAGTGCAGGACTTTCTGGCAAGCAAGCACAACAGCTTTACGAATGGTACACTGCTAATAACGCAGAGCAATTTGAACAAGCTGTTTCTAATGCGGAGACTTCTTTGGCTGAATCAGAAGCGTCTATGCGAAAAGAATGGGGCAGAGCTTACGATCAGAAAATGGAACAAGCCCTAAGAGCAGTTAGACAGTTTGGCGGCGAACCTTTGGTTGAGGAGCTAAACGCAACAGGGTTAGGCAACAACCCTAATTTAATAAAAGCGTTTGCTTTGGCTGGCGAAAAAATTATGGGGGATCAACAGCTAGAAGGTGGTGGTAGCAATATAATGACACCAGAACAGATAAAAGAAGAGATAGCTGCAATACAAAATGATCCAAGTTTCTATGATACAGAAAACTTAGAACGTCCTGCAATGGTTAGAAAGATGCAAGTTTTGATGGAAGAGTTGCATGGTACAGAGCCAGTAGGAGGATATTCAGTTGGATAAAATAGAAATTAGATTAAGGGTTCTGGAAGCGGTAGCTCACCATTGTTCTGCTAGGGAATGGAACGATGTTGACATATTAGCAGAGAAGGTTAGAATATTATCTGATTTTGTTTTAGATCAACGAAGCATTTCTCCTTTGAAAAAACCTGAAATGCGGAAGCCTGATTTAAAATTAAAGTCCAAGATACCAGCGTAAGCTGCCTTGGCATTGCGTCCCAATTAAGATAGGCCGGGAAACCGATACCCTAGAAAAGCGGGTTTAACTCTTGGTGTAACTTTTAATGGAGGGACGGCTATGTCCACTCAAATTACTACTGCTTTTGTGGAACAGTATTCCGCAAATGTTATGCACCTTTCACAACAGAAGGGTTCACGTCTGCGTAGTTGCGTAGACAGCGAAACTGTCACTGGGAAAAACGCTTTTTTCGAGCAAATCGGAAGCGTCAGTGCTAGAGAGCGTACTACACGTCATCAGGATACTCCTCAAATGGACACCCCACACGCTAGGCGTCGGGTTTCTCTTGTGGATTATGATTTCGCTGATCTAATCGACAACGAAGATAGAATTAGGATGTTAATTGATCCTACTTCTCCATACGTCGCTGCGGCTGCAAACGCAATGGGACGTGCTATCGACTCAGCTATCATAGCTGCTGCTGACGGCACTGCCTTTACTGGCGTTTCAGGTAGCACTTCTACTTCTTATCTTGCAAGTATGACCGTTGATGTTCAAGTAGGTGTTTCTCCTGCTGCTGACACGGGCTTAAATGTTGGCAAGCTAAGAGCAGCTAAAGAAAATCTTGATGCAAATGAAGTCGATCCAGATGCAAAAAGATACGTTGTTCTTAATGCAAAACAACTAAGCAATTTGCTTGCAGAAACAGAAGTAACAAGTTCCGATTTCAATACGGTAAAGGCTTTGGTTCAAGGCGAAGTAAATGAATTTTTAGGATTTAACTTCGTGCGTACAGAATTGATTGGTGTTGATGGAAATTCAGACCATAAAGTTTTGTATTTCTCACAGCCCGGACTTAAACTTGCTATCGGGTCTAATCCAGTAGCCCGTATTTCTGAACGTGCAGACAAGAATCACGCCACACAGGTTTTCTATTCCATGAGCATTGGGGCAACCCGCATGGAAGAAAAACAGGTTGGTTATATTGAATGTGATCCTTCTTGATCTCAAGTCTGAAAGGAGACTAAATTATGGGTACTGTATATTCAGTCCAAAAAACTAAATGGGATCAAAACGTCCCAAAGGACATGATTAAGCCTAATGAACTAGGTGGACGTGTCCGAGTAGCTTACGGCTTATACGAAGCCGCAACGGAACAGTCAGACATTCATATGTTTAACCTTCCAAACGGCGCTCGTATAATTTCAGGTGAACTTGTTCACGATGCTTTAGGTTCTAGCACTACTTTGTCAGTAGGCCATGCGGCATACACAGACAGTAGTGGTAGCACTGTAGCTCTTGATGTGGACGAGTACAAAGCTGCTGCTGCTTCTACTTCTATAACTACAGTAGCTTGTGCAGCAACATCTGCGCTTGGAAAAAACAGTGTTGTGGATGCTAACGAAGATGGTATTCCGATAACTGTATCCCTTGCTGGCGCTAATGGTGCTGGCACAATCGAGCTTACAATGTTGTATGTTCTCGACTGATTAAAAAGCTGGGAGGGGCAAGTGCCTCTCCCTTCTTTTCTATAGGAGAAAGCAATGGCTTCTGAAGTGCAGATATGCAATTTAGCATTAGCTAAAATAGGCGATCAGCAAATAATTTCCTTAACAGAAAACAGTAAAGCAGGGCGTTTATGCAACCTTGTTTATGAGCCTATGAGAGATGCGGTGTTAAGATCGCACCCTTGGAACTTTGCAGTTAAAAGGGAAACATTGGCGCTAGATACTACTGCACCCGCATACGAATATACCTCAAGGTTTGCATTACCAGTTGATTTTCTGCGCCTTCTTAAAACTAACATGGTAGATACAGCCGCTTTTGTCTTAGAAGGACAATACATTTTGTGTGATGCAGATACTTTAATTATTAAATACATACGGCAAGAAACTGACCCAGAAACATTTGACCAGTTATTTATAGAAACTTTAGCGGCACGAATAGCGGCGGAACTAGCTATATCATTAGCAGACAGTCGGACTATGTCGGTAGATTTGTTTAATTTGTATGGAACAAAGCTGTCTGAAGCTAGGACGGTTGATGCAACAGAGGGAACGCCAGACGATATAACCGCAGACACTTGGTTAAATTCTCGCATTAGTTTTGTAGGCACGGGGGCTTAATGTGGCAACCGCTGCTTATCCTATTACAAATTTTACTGCTGGAGAACTCTCGCCTTTATTAGAGGCAAGAGTAGATTTAGCACAGTACGCAAATGGTTGTAAAACTTTAGAAAATTTTCTTGTTCACCCTCAAGGTGGAATATACCGTCGTGGTGGCACAAAATATATAGCTTCTGTAAAAACAGCAGCAAAGAAAACTCGCTTAGTACCTTTTGAGTTTTCAACAACTCAAGCGTATATGTTAGAGTTTGGAGAGAACTACATACGGGTTTACAAAGATGGCGGTCAAATTGAAACGGGTTCGCCGTCTGCTCCTGTTGAAATAACTACTACTTATGCTGAAGCTGAATTGTTTGAATTGCAGTTTGCACAATCTGCTGATATTCTTTACATCACTCATTACAACCACGACCCTGCACAACTTTCAAGAACGTCACACACGGCGTGGACTCTTGCTGCTTCAGTATTTGAAGATGGGCCTTATTTAGACGAAAATATAACTGATACTACTTTAACTCCTTCTGGCACAACAGGTAGCATAAACATTACCGCATCGGCTGTAACAGGTATTAACGGTGGCACTGGGTTTGTTGCAGCAGATGTTGGAAGGCTTATACGCATAGGGCATATTGCAGCAGAATGGCAGCAAAACCATAGTTATTCTGTAGGAAATGTTGTTAGGAACAGCGACAGAGTTTACGAGTGTATTCGCGCAGGAACCTCTGCTGGCTCTGGTGGCCCGACCTCAACAGGAGACTCTATTGCAGATAATACAGTGACATGGAAGTTTGTTGCAGAAGGAGGCATACAATATGGATATGCTACGGTTTCTTCTATAACTTCTACTACTATAGTAGCCTGTGCTGTGCAGAAAGCATTTGGTGGGACATCAGGCGAAACATCGTGGAGACTAGGCGCTTGGTATGAAGGAAACTACCCACGAGCAGTAGCATTTTACGAGCAAAGGTTAATGTATGCAGGGTCTTTGTATCAGCCGCAAACTATATGGGGCAGCAGAAGCGGAGATTATTATACGCATACGCCCGGAAGTTTAGATGATGATGCGTTGGTTTACACTATAGCTTCAGACCAAGTAAATGCTATCTACTGGCTGTCTCCGGGCAAAGTTTTAGCTGTTGGAACAGCAGGAGGCGAGTTTAAAGTAAGTGCCTCAACAAATCAGGAAGCATTAACGCCAACGAATGTCAGAGTGGTGCGAGAAACAAATTACGGATCGTCTTATCAAATGCCATTGCGAATCGCCCACGTTGCGTTGTTTGTGCAAAGGGCTGCAAGGAAGTTGCGAGAGTTTGTGTATCAATTTGAAACAGATGCGTATGTAAGCCCCGACTTAACTTTATTAGCAGAACATATTACAGAGACAGGCGTTACGCAAATGGCTTACCAACAAGAGCCTGACTCAATAGTTTGGTGTGTTTTAACTAATGGCACTTTAATAGGGTTTACATATCAAAGAGATCAAAAGGTTTTAGCTTGGCATAAACATATAGTCGGTGGGGTATCTGATGCTGCTGGGACACAAGCTAAAGTAGAATCCGTTGCAAGCATTCCCGGCTCTAACAGAGATGAAGTTTATGTCGTCGTAGAGCGATTTGTGAACGGCGCTACTAAAAGATATGTAGAGTTGCTATCGCCCGGTTTATTAGACACAGAAACGCAAGAAGATTGTTTTTATGTAGATAGTGGGCTAACACTTGATCTACCGCAGACAATAACAAATATAACAAAAGCCGACCCTGTAGTTGTAACATCAGCAAGCCATACAATAGATGACGGCGATTTAGTTGACTTTCGTGATATAGCAGGAACTACAGAATTAAACGGGGAAAGATACAGGGCATACGAAAAAGCAACTAATACTTTTGAAATAGCTCATGTAGCGGGTAAAAACATTACAGCGGTAACAGAAGCTAATCCCGGTTCTGTGACTTGTCCGTCGCATGGATTTACAACTGGAGATGAAATAGCATTTTTTGATGTCGGCGGAATGACACAATTAGAAGCAAATGGCTTTACAATAACAGTTGTAGATGCTGACACGTTTACTATAGGTGTGGATAGTTCTTCCTACACTACGTTTACATCTGGTGGAACTGCACACTTAGCAGTAGATGGTTCTGGGTTTACTACATATATTTCTGGCGGCACTGCACGAACAGCAGAAACCGCTATATCTGGGCTTACTCATCTTGAAGGACAAACGGTTAATGTTTTAGGTAACGGCGCGGTACAGGCAGCTAAGACAGTTGCAAGCGGGGCGATAACTTTAGACACAGCAGCATCTATTGTTCACGCAGGGCTAGGGTTTACTTCGCAGATGGAGACTCAACGTATAGAGGCTGGTTCACAGGACGGCACAGCGCAAGGCAAGATAAAAAGAATACATGAAGTAATACTTAGGTTATATAAATCTTTAGGAGTTGAAGTTGGGAGAACAGATGGGAACATAGACCTTCTTCCGTTTAGGGATAGTTCTGATGAAATGGATAGCGCACCAGAATTATTTACAGGTGATAAACGAATTGATTTTGCAGAAGGTTACAATCGTGAGGGAACAGTGTATATTAGACAACAACAACCTCTACCATTAAGTGTGCGTGGTATTTTTGCACATTTGAAAACAAACGGGTGATGTTATGAGTGGCGAACCGCTAACAATGATGCTGATTTCTACGGCGGCACAATCTGTAATGTCGGGTATGGCTGCGAATCAAGCTGGCAAAGCTAACGCTGCAATAGCAAGACACAATGCTCAATTACAAAGAAATCAAGCCGAAGCCGCAAGAGCAAAAGCAGCTTTTGACGCTAATGAAATCAGGCGCAAAGGGCTGAGAATAACAAGCCAAGGCCGAACTAGTTATGCTAAAGGCGGGGTTGAAATTGCCGGAACCCCTGTCGAGGTTCTTGGGCAAATAGCAGCAGATGTAGAGTTTGATGCACAAGCCCAAATGTACGACGGGGAGTTGGCTGCAAACAATTATCTTAGCCAAGCGTCAATGTCAGAATACGAAGGGCGGGTAGCAAGATTTCGTGGTAAATCACAAATGCAGAGCGGCATGATAGGAGCAGGAGTTTCTTTAATTGGGGCAGGATTTTCTTCAGGAACGCTATCAAATCCGTTTGCGTCTAAACCGTACTACCCTAGTCTTGCTGGGCCGCAATACACGGCTGCACCTGTTTCTAGCCGTTTTTACCCAACTCTCACTGGCTCACAATACACTAACAGTTTCAGTAGTACAGCCAATACAGCCGGACAACAATACATACCGTAGGTAAAAAAAATGGCACGAATAAAATTATACGAAGGCACTCCTTCATTTAGAGGCCCCGGGCAGATGTCTTTAGGGAGTGCAAGAACACGTTTTGCCGCATCAGATTTTAGTTCTGAAGTTGCAGCAAAAGCTGTTAAACAAACGGTGGGAGTATTTTCAGAAATACAAAAAAAAGAACAGCAAGCTGCACGAATAGATATGCGGAGGCAAATTTCAGATGACCAAGTTGCGTTGGCAGAACAAGTATTAGAAATAGAAACCAATGCTCAACCGGGAGCAGTTGGTCATACAGAGCAAATTAAAAACTTGTACGAAAACGCAAGACGTTCATATCCAAAAGCACTTGAGCAAGAGGCAAACGGACTTTGGGCGAACGCCACCAATAATGCACTAATAGGCGCAATGAAATTTACAGCAGTAAAAGCTGCTCAAAAAACAACTTCAGACGCCGGAAATTTTAGTTCAAATTCAATTAATTTTGTTGCTTTACACCCTGAATTGCTAGAATCAGAATTAGCAAAAAACGCTACATTTTATGATAATCTTACAGGAATTAGCGGCGACGTAAAGACGAAGCTCAAAAATGAAACAGTAGCAGGAATGTATTTTTCGGCAGGGAAGTCTTTAATTAAAAAAGGAACAAATCCAGAAATTTTGAACGAAGTTATATCCCAAATTAAAGACCCAAAATCAGGATATGCAAGCAACCTTAGTCCCGAACAATATCGCACATTATTAAACTTGTCTTCTTCACAAAAAGAAAAAAACGCTGACGATGCAGAAAAACAATTAAACGATACTGAAACAGAAACTTTTTTACAATTAAGTATGGAATTAGTCGAAAACAGATTCAATCCAGTTGCATTAGAGGAAACAAAAGAAAAGATAAATAATCTTGCTTTATCAAGACAAAAATTAAACCTGACAAAAACACTGACAGCCTTTTTTGATGATGTAGAAGAGAAAAAAGAAGATCAATTTTCTGCACAAGTGCGTTTAAAAATAATTGATGCTAAAAGCATTAAAGAGCTAGACAAAATTGAACAAGAAGTAAGAGAATCTTTAGAGACTATTTACAAAGATAATCCAGAAAAAGGCGTTGCACTTTTAGAAAAAATTACAAAAACCGGGTTAACAGATAGGAAAAGAAGTATTTATTTTGAAAGATTTTCTAATAATGCAGCAAATAAAATAAAATTAAACCGAAATGCTTTAAGCAAAGAAGCATTGTCATTTTATGATGAGTGGCACGACACGCAAGCCCAGCGTTTAGTTGAACAAGGAGAAGATGAAAAGTTAAGCAGACCGGGTGCTGCAAATGATATAGATCAAGAAACAGCTAGAAAAATAGCACAAATTTCTATTAACTCTGGCATTGTTCCAACTTCTCTGAAAACACAATTTAAAGTTGAACTTACAGACATTGGGACTGACCCGCAAGACACACAACGAGCATACAATTTTTTAGTTTCGCAAAGAGAGCTTTATGGAGACTCATGGCCTTCAGTATACAGGCAATTAGTAGAAGCTAAAGTTATGTCGCCAATTTTATCTACTGCTGCTCGTTTGACTGATCTTGGGGAGGTTGGCCCAGCAAGAGCATTAATCAAAGCATCTGCAATGAAAAACAATATTAACGATAACCCAGCGTTAGTTAATATTACTTCAAATGTGCTTAAAAACCAGATAGCTTCAGAAATAGAAGATTTTGTAAAAACAGTTGGGCCTGACGCAATATCAGATGATATATCCAACAGTTATGAAGCAATAAAAACTCTGACAAAAATGTATATTATTGGTGGAGCTTCATTAGACGAAGCGACACAAAGGGCATCATCAGAAATTATAAACAATAATTATGATTACGTTGACACAATTCGCATACCAAAAGGGGCAGTAGAGCCATCTGCTACGGCCCATGTATTAACTAGAATTATATCTCGTTTAGAAAAAGAATATGAAATAGCGCCAGCCCCAACTCTAAGCCGTGTTTTAACAGATAAAAAAGAAATACTAAGACAATCTATAGACTCTTACAAAAGCACAGGACAATGGGTAATGATGCGAGGCGAACAAGGAGTAATTTTAGTAGATGCCCGTGGCGCTCGAATAAAACAAATAGTTAATGGTAAGCCCGAAGATATTATTTTGACATGGGACATGATAAAATCTAAAGCAAAAGAATACGACTTTGATGCGCTTAAATCAGCGGCAGAAAAAGCTCAAGAAGAATCTCTTCCTGCGGCTGTAAGAATGTTAGGAGGAACGCCTTAATGCCAGCCCCATTAGCTACGCTTGGCCCTGCTGATACTCCGCAAACGCCATTAGAATTGTTGCCAGCAAGCAACGCTGAAGTATTGTCTGCAACATTTGAAGATGCCTTTAGAACTAACCCCCTTCAAAGTTCTATGAGGTGGTACACGCTACCTTCCGAAGAAGATGGGAATATGGTTAGCGCGGAAGAAGCGAGAGCAGAAATAAGCGCCCAAAAATTGCCTTTGCAAATTCCAGATGCCGGAATATCAAGAGCTAAATTAGATGTATTAAAAGAAAGAAAAATTGAAGAACTTCAAATTCAGGAAATTATGAGCCGTTCAAAAGGTGGATTTTTAATGGGCGGGGCGCAATTAGGCGTTGGATTAGGAGCTTCTTTTCTTGACCCAATAAATATACTTTCTGGATTCATTCCAGTATTAGGGATAAATAGATACAGAACAATGGTGCAAGGGGCTACTGGTGCTTTAGGAAGAGCAAGAGTTCGTGCAAAAGTCGGCGCTTTAGAAGGGGCAGTCGGTGCTACAGCAGTTGAACCAATAGTTTATTTTGCCGCACAAGCAGAACAAGCTGATTACGATATGTACGATAGTTTAGTCAACGTAGCTTTTGGCGCAGTCCTTGGAGCAGGACTACACACAGGGATAGGATCGCTTAAAGACAGTTATAAAGCAAGAAAATTAAAAAATGGCGACATAGAAGTAGATGTAGAATTAAAAATGCCTGATCCGTTAAGTGAGGCAATTGAATCACTTAGTCCAAATGGGAAAAGGGAAATTGTTGAAACTTCATTAGCAATGGAGTCAAAAGGGTATGCGGCTAAAACAAGAGAACAAGTTAATTTTATACGAGAGACAGAACAGGCAAACAAGAATTTAGAAGAAAGCGTTGACTCTTCAGAAGCAAAAGCTGACCCAAAATTAGCGCAAAAAATAGAACAACTAAAACAAGAAAGATTAGAAGTTAATCAACAAGTTGACGCAATAAACGAATCAACTGGTTTAAAATTGCCAGAAATTATAGAAAAAATGACGCCGGAAGAACGCACTGCTCTTGCAAAAGCACAACAAGGAATAAAATCAAAACAAGCTACAGATGTAGAAGCAGCGCAAAAAGAGTATGATGCTATTGTAAAAAAAGCGTCAAAAAGATTGGAGTCTGAACAGATAAAAGAAAATGATCTGACAAAAGTTGAATTAGAAAGCAATCGAATAAGACTAGACGCTGAAATAAAAGCTGCTGTAGCAGAAATTAGAAGAAAGGTTCCTGCAAAAGAAGGGACAACCCCTCGCAGCAGTGAAATAGAGACTAGATTAAACCAAAGAGAAATGGCTGTTCGTACAGAACAAGCAGAATCAATGAAACCTGAAAATTTACGGGTTTACGACAAAGAAGCTCTTAATGACGTTGATAAAGCATTTGAAGAGCCAGAGGCAATGCCAGCAGAAGAAAACATAGATAGCATAGTCGAGTTAGAAAACGAAGCAAGAGCAGAAGCAGAAAGTGCTGGAGTAAAATACGAAGACTTTGATGCAGAGGGCAGACAAGTAACAGAAGACCTTACAAAAGCATTAAAACAATTTTATGAATGTAGTGGTGGTATAAAATGAGCATCAAGTGCGTAACTGCTATTAAAAACGCTTTTCCTAGATTAGATGAAAAAGATGTAAAGCAACTAGCAGAAGAGTTGCAAGAGGCGCTTGCCCGTGGAAGCGACAAAGGGCAGTCACCAGATATGGTCATAAGGGAAGAAGTTTTAAAATTAGCTAAAAGGCTTGAGCATAATATAGCAATAGAAAGACGAAACAGAGCGTTAAATTTTTTATCAGAAACGCGAGCATTTAATTACGTTACAACAACATGGGGCGATGATTTAGCAAAAGGTTTTGAAACTTTGTTGGTAGGGATGCAATCTGGCAGAGCCGGAACGCGAAACTCAGTAGCAGCGTTACAAAGAGGATTAGTAAACAAATATATTGGTGCATTTTTGTCAGATTTAACAAAGTACAATTTGCATAAAATAGTAAGTAGCAGACAGTTTGACAAAGAATTGTTTGAGGTTTCTTGGATATTAGGAGAAAAGGGAGATGTTTCTAGCTATCCAAAAGAAGTTGTTGACACAGCTAAAATTATAAACAAGCACACAGAAATAATGCGTCGTGAAGCAAATGCTGCGGGTGCAGATATTGGAAAATTAGCTGGGTGGTTAATAAAGCAAACGCACAATAAAAGCCGTATTAAAAAAGCGGGACAAGATGAATGGGTTGCTTATGTAAGTGAGCGCCTTGATTTTGAAAAAACAATGCCTGATCTTGCCCCAGAAAACAGAGTAAAAGTTTTAAGGAAACTTTATAAACGGTTTGCTCTAGGAGAGCATATAAAGAGTACAGGCCCAGTAAAGACAGGGTTTAAAAGCATAGGCAATGTTGCAAAAAGTTTGTCACACGAAAGAGTCTTGTATTTTAAGGATGGAACTTCAGCCTATGACTATCACAGCAAATTTGGCGATGGGTCAGTTTCCGATTCTTTAATGGGAAGTTTTCTTAGAATGGGCGAGACTACTGCAATGATGCGGTTTTTTGGCCCAAATGCACGAACTACAATAGATAATATATATAAACGCTTGCAGAAAAAACTAGAAACCGAAGACGCTCCTGATGCTGTAACCCAACAAGCAAATTTATTAAAAAAATACGAATTTGCAAAAAAAGCAATTATCCCTAATTTAGACGGGTCTTCTAGGATTGTTGGATCGCAAATAGCGGCTTCAGTATTTGCAGGGGTACGGCTATCTCAGATAATGAGTAAATTAGGAATGGCTACTGTTTCTGCCTTTACAGACCTCCCTCTTTACGCCTCAGAAGTTTCGTATCAAGGCGGGAATTTTATGGGGGCTTTAGGCCAAGCTGCATCAGGATTAATTAAAGGAATTGGTCAAAAAAGAAGCGCAGAAGAATTGCAAATTTTGTCAGAGTTAAATGTGTTGGCACAAGGTCTAGCAGAAACAGTTTCGCCACGCTATGACATGGCAGACGCTATGCCGGGGACAATACAAAAATTAACAGCGCAGTTTATGAAATTAAATGCTCTTCAATGGTGGACAGACAGGTTAAGAACTACGTTTGCGCTTGGTTCTGCACACAGGCTTGGGTTAAATAAAAATGTTTCTTATGGAAAATTAAATAAAGAATTAGCTCGAGCATTAGGATTGTTTGGCATAGACGCGCCAAGATGGGATTTAATCCGCAAAGGAACTACTAGAGAAGCAGACGGCAAAGCGTATCTTACTACAGAATCAATAAGAGAATTGCCAGATGCAGAAGTAGCTAAGTATTTACGCAAGATAAAGATTGAGCCAACAAAGACTTTAATTGAACGAACAAAAACAGAATTAGCTGACCAGCTTGGTTCATATTACGAAGATCGGGCTGCTCATGCTGTTATTGAAAGCGACGCTAAAACTAGATCGTGGTTACACCAAGGTACAAAGCCCGGAACTTGGACAGGTGAAGCTCTCCGAACTCTGACTTTGTTCAAATCTTTCCCTACGGCAGTTCTGCAAAAAGTCATTGGAAGGGAACTGTACGGCAGAAGCGAACAAACAAAGTTAAAAGATATTTTGCAAAATGGAAATGGAGAACTAGCAGGGCTTGCTCGTGTCATGGTAAGCACAACTGTAGCTGGCTACATAGCTATGACAACAAAAGATTTGTTAAAAAACAAAACTCCAAAAGACATTACTAAAGCTCCGGGCAAAATATTGTTAGCGTCAATGCTTCAAGGTGGGGCTTTGGGAATTTATGGGGATTTCCTATTTGGAGATATGCGAACAAGATATGGAGGAAACGTAGTAACAACTCTTGCTGGGCCGGGAGTGCAATTAGGCGCAGATTTATATGATTTAATGGCGGAAGTTGTTTTCGGAGATAAAGCTGGACAAAAAGCAGTCAAATTATTAAAGAACAATCTTCCTTATGGAAACTTGCCTCCAACTGTTGCATTAAACCAAATGTTTTTTTGGGATTGGAGCAACCAGATCAATCCCGGGTATGCTTTCCGTGCAGAACAAAGATTAAAAAGAGAATATGGACAAACGCTATTGATAAAGTAGATTATTATAACTAATAGTGCTATTATGTAGATTGAGGTAATGACATGACTATATCAAGTACAACAACGTCAGTAAGTTATACAGGAAACGGATCAACAACCGCTTTCCCGGTTACGTTTGCTTTTTTTGGAACTGGCACAAGCGCAGAAATAGAAGTCATAGAAAGAGTTATTGCTACAGGCGCAGAAACTACTAAGACATATTCTACGCATTACACTGTTACTGGAGGCAACGGTTCTACAGGTACGGTTACAGCGGGTTCTGCTCCAGCAGATACAGTACAATGGCACATTCGCAGGAAAACTACGCAAACTCAAGGCACTGACTATGTAGAGAACGACGCCTTCCCTGCTGAATCGCACGAAGAAGCCTTAGACCGTTTAACTATGATTAGCCAAGAGCAAGAGGCTGATATAACTAAATCTATTAGGTATTCGGATACATATACAGGAGGAGCTTCGGCAACATTTCCTGACCCAGTGGCAGGAGCTTTTATTGCATTTAACTCTGCTGGCGATGGCATTACTACAAGTACAGATGTTGCCTCACAATGGCTAGGGGGGGATGGAACTGTTAGCGCCCCGTACTATAGCTTTTCGGGCGACGTAAATTCGGGGTTCTACAGAATCGGCTCAGATAATGTTGGGCTGACGCTTGGTGGTACAAAGAGAGTAGACTTTGGTACGGCTACTACAGCTTTCAGCGGAGAGGTAACTGCAACAGGGTTTACTGGTACGTTAGATGGTATTTTAGGCAGTGGAACTCCAGCAGCGGCTACGGTTGCAAGTTTAACTTCTGGCGGTAATGTTGTTTCTGACACAGATAGCACTGATGACTTAGGAACTAACTCTGTTCGTTGGGCTAATCTTTATGTTGATGCCGTAACTACTACCGACAATACAACAATTGGTGGGAACCTTACAGTCACAGGAAACTTAACGATCAACGGCACAACCGTCACGAATGATGCCACTAATACAGAAGTAAAAGACCCCTTAATTGAGCTTAATAGTGGAGCAGGAAGCAATGCTAACGATCTTGGTATTATCATGGAGCGAGGCTCTACCGGAGACAATACGTTCATGGGATGGGACGAGAGCGCAGATAAGTTTGCGTTTGGCACGACTACGGCAACGGGTTCGTCAACTGGTAACATCAGTTATACGGATGCTCAATTATTAGCTGAAGGTGCAACATTTTCAGGTACGTCACCTGATCTTGGTACAGTTACTACAATAGACATTAACGGCGGTACAGTAGATGGAGCAACTATCGGTGCTTCTGCTCAAACAACCGGGCAGTTTACTAATTTAACAGGCACAGTAGTAACTGCGTCTACATCTCTTGCACTAGCAACCGGGGCAACTGTAACAGGTATTCTTGACGAAGATAATATGAGTACCAACAGTGCTACGCAATTAGCTACACAACAATCTATTAAAGCATATGTTGATACTAGCCAGAAAGCACCCGGTATTTCTATGACTTGGGAAACTGACACAAGTGACAGTGACGCAGGAAACGGTAAAGTCTGGGCAAATCATGCAACCCTTTCAAGTGCTACGGTTTTATATTTTGACGATGTAGAAAATAATGGCGTTAGCATAAATGATTTAATTGACAGCCTAGACGATCCTACCGCTACAAACTCAGCGATGATCTACATTCAAGAGGCTGGCACGGGTAATGCGGGTGCAGTCTTTGCCGTGAGCGGCAATGTCTCAGATGCTTCTGGGTACTCCAAAGTTGCCGTGACACATAAAGCTACGTTTGGGACTTTGGCTGATGGCGACACTATAGGCGTCATCTTTGCGTTTTCTGGTGACAATGGCAGTCTTACTGACCCAATGTCTACGAGAGGCGATATTATAGTTCGTGACGCGAGTAATGCTACGGCAAGACTAGGGGTTGGGTCAGCTAATACAGTTCTTAGTACTGATGGTACTGATGTCTCTTACTCACAAGTGTCAGGAGCAATGATTGCCAACGATGCTATCGATAGCCAACATTATGCAGATGGTAGCATAGACACGGCTCACATAGCTAATAATGCAGTTGATGAAACAAAGCTTAAAGATGCGTTAGTTGCTGATTTTACAGAAGTGACTGTTACAGCATCAGATTCAATTATTTTTGGCGATGCCACAGATTCGGGTAACACCAAGCGAGATACTGTGCAGGGTATTCTTGATCTGGCTAGTGGTGGTGGCTTTACGCAGACGGCAGAAGTAGCCACAACTAGCGGTACTACAGCTTCTATTACAGGAATACCAAGTGGCGTGAAATTGGTCATCTTAATGTTAAATAATGTAAGTAATGGCACAGGTGACATGAAAATCCGCATAGGTGACTCAGGTGGAATCGAGACGAGTTCCTATGACACCAAAGGGTTGGATATTCAATCCAGCGCAGGCACACACACAGATGCAACTGATGGTTGGTTAATTGAAGAACAAGTCGGTGGTGGGTGTTCGTTTACGGGTCAAATTTTCTTTACATTACAAGACGCAGCTAACAATCACTGGGTAGCTACAGGCAATTTTCAAAATGGTTTGAGCTATGGCTTTACAGGTGGTGACAAAGCTCTAAGTGCAGAGCTAACTCAGCTACAGATAGTTAGTGGTACAACGCTGGACGCTGGTACAATTAACGCTCTGTACATATAGGAAATGAAATGGAAAAATTTATTGCAGTAGTCGGTCACGCTGACAACAAAATAACTAAATACCAAGACTTTGCAAATGAGTCAGACGCTAATGCCCATGTCTCTACACATGGAGGGTTTGTCTGTGAAACTCCTGACGGCACATTAGATTATTGGGTGGTTGATGCAGATAAGAAGACTTTGACCTATGACAAAAGTACACATGACAGTGATGTTGCTGCTGCTCAAGCTGTGGCTTACAAGTCTGCAAGGAGAGCTGCTTATCTTGAGGTCAATGAACAGCTAGACCAGCTTTACCATGACATGACTGCTGATAAGTGTGACAAGTCTGGAGATTGGTATGCCTCTATAAGTAAGGTCAAGTCGGATAACCCTAAACCGGAGTAATATTATGCCCAAAGTTGGAAACAAAACTTTTCCTTACACCGCTAAAGGAAAAGCTGCTGCGAAAAAAGCTAAAACATCTATGCGTAAAAAACCTATGGCTAAAAAACCAATGGCAAAGCGAGGAAAATATTAATGGCAAAACGTCCCGGATTATACGCAAACATACACGCCAAAAGAAAACGTATTGCACGAACTGGAAAAGGCAGGATGAGAAAGCCGGGGGAGAAAGGCGCTCCAACTGCTAAGAACTTTAGGCAATCAGCCAAGACAGCAAAGAAAAAACGCTAGTGCCAAAAGGAAAGCCTATCCGTAAGACTACGAAAGGTAAAGGGGCTAACTATCGCCCAACCAAAAGTGGTGCAGGGATGACTAAGAAAGGGGTAGCTGCATACCGCAGAGCAAACCCCGGTTCAAAGTTAAAAACTGCTGTTACAGGTAAGGTTAAGAAAGGCAGCAAAGCAGCTAAACGCCGGAAAAGTTATTGTGCTAGATCATTAGGTCAACTAAAAAGAAGTTCTGCTAAAACTAGGAATGATCCTAATAGTCGTATTAGGCAAGCTCGTAGACGTTGGAAATGCTAACAGCGGTGATGTACGATGGTAGTCGCAGAATCCCTAGCAATATTCGCTTTAGCCAAAAAAACAGTTGAGTTAGTTTCATCTGCTGTAGACACGGCTGAAAACGCAACTAGCCTTTATCAAGGGCTGGACAGGCTGTTTCATGTCAGGGATCAAGTTGACAAAGTAGTAGCTAAACAAAAACCTAAAAAACCTGTCTCTAAACTTCGGGCGTTTTTCAGTGCGACAACAGGCGAAGACCCAGAGGATGATCTGTCTGTCGGCAACGTAGCTGCGATGGTTGTAGAGAAGAAAAGACTTGATCGAAAGATTTTAAATTTATCTATAAAGATAGACAACAAGTTGGGGGCAGGAACTTGGGACGAAATTTTAGAAACGCGAGAGCGATTAATTGAAGAGCGCAAGGAACAGAAGAAACTAGCTAAAAAACAAGCTAAACAAAAAGAATTAGAAGAAAAAGAATTTTGGGATAAAGTAGGACACTATTTATTAGAGTTTTGTAAGTTAATTTTGGTTTTAGTTGCAGCTTGTGCAATTGGCTGGATAATTTACATTAACAGGTATTCGGCAAATGTCTGACTATGAGATAGGAGTGTATAATCGCAAAGTCCGTGAAGCGGTGCGGAATGGTGACGAGTGGGATGAAGATACAGGCATTAGTGCAGACTATGAAAATACTTTGTATTTCCCAGTGAGAAACGCTGCCTCTATTGAGGAAGTTGAGAAACGTGCATCAAAATCTTTTCCACCAGAAGAAGGGTACGTTGTTGAGTTTATTATGCTAGTTGGAGCGACTGAATGATGGACGGCTCTGTTGATATTAAATTATTAGTTACGCTAGGTGGCATTATTGTCTCTATGGCGGGAGCTGCTGCTGTTGCTAAAAACCAAATTCAGCGACTTACAGAGATGTTGAAAGACATGGAAGGCCGTATGCGTAGTTTTGATGGTCGTGCTGATAAGCTTGAAAACACGCAAAGCACCACACAACAAAGACTAGACGTAATTGCTAAAATGATGTCGCCAGAGGTAATGGAGCGGAGAGCGCGGGAGGCTGCTACAGTTTTAGCACGATTAGAAGTATTAGAAAGAACCCAGCATAAAATTGAAAGTCGTGTTGGATTAAATGGGAAAAGTGCAAAATAACATGAATATAAAAAAGAAATGGATTAAATTATATTTACAAAGGTCTTTTGTTGTTAGACGTTTTCATCATTATGTATGTCAGTTTGACAACTGGTTATGGACAAAAATATGGGGCAGATAGGAGAATATTATGCTTAGTTTATTAGGGTCACTATTGGGTTTTGGTACAAGTTTTCTGCCTAAAGTAATGGACTTCTTTCAAGACAAACAAGACAAGGCACACGAACTGCGCCTGATGGACAAGCAACTAGAAAACCAGAAGGTGCTAGGAGCGCAGAAACTGCAAATGACGCACGTTGAGGCAGATATTAGGGAGAGCGAAGCGTTACTAAAGCACGATGCAAAGCTACAATCAAAAGCAAGCCCTTGGTGTGTAAACTTAGCTGCCTCTGTGCGTCCTGTTTTAACCTATGCCTTGGCACTTGAGTTTGGTGTTTTAACGCTGTGTGTCAGCATGGATTGGATGACAATGGAACAATTTAAGATGATCTGGAATGATGAATTTCAAGCTATCTGGGCTGCTGTAGTGTCGTTCTGGTTTGGTAGTAGAACTATGGCTAGAAAGCAGCAAACGTGAAAATCAACAAGGCTGGCTTGGAAATAATTAAGTCTTTTGAGGGTTGGTCTTCTGATCCGTATCTTTGCCCAGCTAACAGGTGGACAATCGCCTACGGCTCAACATGGGATATTGACGGACATCCTGTCACCGCTGACCATCCTTGCATCACAAAAGAGCAAGGTGAGGCTCTGCTCCGAAAAGAAGTTCATCATATTGAAAATGCAGTTAGACGCCTTATCAAAACGCCATTGACTATTAATCAGTTCTCAGCAATTTGTAGCTGGGGGTTCAATATCGGTAGTGGTAACGTGCAAAGCTCATCTTTGAGAATTTTATTAAATCGTGGAGACGTAGAGGGTGCAGCAGATGAGTTTCCAAAGTGGCGTAAGGCTGGTGGGCGAGTGTTAGCTGGGCTAGTCAGAAGGCGAGTTGCTGAGAGGGCTTTGTTCCTTACGCCTGATTAATCCATGAAGCCACTTTGATAGCGAAAAGACTGTAATGTTGTCTACGTTACTTTCATATTCACGACTGCCATCGTCATAGTGATACCACACGCCAACTAGTTTTTTCATCTAATTATTCCTTAAATCTTGCAACAAGCTCAACTCAATGCACACAGCACCATGCCCTAACGCTATCGCTGCCTTAGTGCATATTTCCAAAGATGGGTAGGTCTGGAATAGTTCAACGTACCCATCAAAAAACATGACCAAGCTGTAATATAGACTATTCATAAGTACGTTTTGCCTTTTGTACGAGATTCCAAGGGATTACTTTTCTATCACTTTTTAAAAGAACATCAGCAAATCTTTTCCCCGCCATTTTTTCAGCAATCCGTTGCTCTCGCTCAACTGGGTCTTTGGTATGTTTAGGCCACCCAGAGTTGTCTTCTTTTGTGCGTCTAGGCATTTAATCGTCCTCCTGATCTTTAGGAAAATAAACATCAACAATGCTCTGACAATTGGGGCAGCTTAGATTAGTAACCATTGAATAATGTTCGTCTTCTTCATTAATGTCATGGTCGCCACCCCAGATTAATTCAGTATTGCAATGCCAGCAATCCATCAATTGTTCCTAACTATTTCAATTTGGCAATAAGGGTCATTTTTCTTTAATCGTTTTCGTTTCGCATAAGCTGCAAACTCGTGGCTAAAACTTCCAAAACAAGTTGCTGTGCCGTCACCATTTACCATCATAACATAATACATTAATACCACTCCTGTCTGTGTCTAATCCAGATTCTAAATCTGCGAGTTAAGTTGTGTATAATTTTTATCATCATGCGTAACTGTCATCATCAGGATAATAACCGTTTTTCTCGTACCACTCCTCCATAAACTCTATCGTCCTATCGTATGTCGCAGTCGTGATGTCATGTCCTGCATACAACCGCCTTACAAAATTAGGGCTTCGTGCGACGCTCATGCCGAAATATGTAACAGACACCCTATTTTTTGTTTTGGGGCTACCCGCAAGTCTTAAAAATTCCTGTACCTGTTGTACTAATAATTGCCGTGTACTCATTAGAACGGTATCTCATCATCAACGTCAGGTTGCTGGGATGATTGAGGGACGTCAGACTCCTCTTTTTTTACCCATGCTAACCATGAATCTGCATCTGCTTGTGTCTGATTAGACTCTATGCAACTCTTGGCTATAGCTAACCTAGTAATTATCTCATCTTTAGATAGCCCTTGAGAGGCGCTAGGAGCTTGCTGTGGGGCTGGTTGCGGAGCTTGTTGGGGTGTAGGGGCTACTTGACCGCCTTCAGGTGTTATCTTGCCGCCTTTACCCGGCGATTTAATGGTATAGTAAGTCGTGCCTTGATACTCTCGCGTACCACACTCAGCCGTATACTTCATGCCTTCTTGAAACAAATGTTTATCAGAAGGCCAGTAACCAATCCAATTGCCAGTGTCAGTTTTAATAGACCCTGTTGGCTTGTTTGGTTTAGGGTCGTAAAGATTGGCAACGGTAAATGTTAATGTAGTCATATTAGTTCCTTTTATTGTCCATGATTCTATTTCAAAATATTGACTGATTTCTGCAACTGCTTCTTCTGCTGTTTTAAAACTCAATCACTTCTTCCTGTGACTCCTTGTACTGGCTGCAAAACGGTGCAACTGCACAATAGTTCTCGCAACGAACTCTCTCGCCACGCCTCATGTCTATGTAATGGTCTGACTTTAACTCATTGTCGTCGTTGACAAGACCCTTAGACACGCAATACTCAAAAGCTTCTTGCCTGCTATCTAACAAACGAAGTGCAGACTTTCTGTTTTGTTTCATAACAGCCCACTTTGTCGGGCGTTCCCACATTTCTGTAGGTGTGCATATTGGGAGCCATTCACGAGCTTCCTGATGCTCACGAATTTTCTCTTCAATAAACTCTCGTTGTTCATCTTCATCCCATAAATCTGCTTTTAAAATGCCGATCTGATGTTGCGGATAATCACGCTCGAACTTGGCCTTAGACTTTGAGTAGTCACGGTACAAAGCAACGATCTGCACCTCATCAACAGAGATGCCGTTCTTTTCACATAGCCATGCCAGTACGTTTAACTGCTGCACTTTCTCTTCTTTAAGACCGTTCATAGTTTCCCAAACGGATGTAAACTTATAGTCAGACAAGACATTATCTTCCCACAAATCTATCTGACCACTAAGTGTCCAGCCTCCGACATCTGCATACAAACGACGCTCTATAATACGCTTGCCATCTACATCACCTCCACGTTCTAAGACATGGTGCATGGCTTGACCCATCAGGGAAAACAATCGGTCAGAACAATCTTCAACGATCTGATCTCCATAGTCTCGCATCAAGCTAACTTGTCTAGGCGGAGCGATAAGACGTGTGACTGATATGTCAGAGTCTCCGCTGTCGTAAGTATCGTTTTTGATTGCATCAACGATAGGCTGTGGCAACCCTAAGTTGTTTGTAATTTTCATTGCACTTCCCCTAGTTGATCTAACAATGCAACCAGTGCTTTTGTTATGTCTTCTGCCCAAGGTTCAATCAACTCATAGTCGTGCTTGTGCAGCTCAGTAAGCAAATTAGCTTCATTGATAAGAGCAAAGCAATGTAGGTCTATCCTGACTATTCCGTCGTGCAAAATTTTTACTTCATCCGTCATGTACTTTACTCAACACTAAATTAATGATGTCGTCCTCTACTGGAATTGGTTTTAAACTGGCAAATGGATATACAGAAACCCTGGAAATGTCAGTGTTTTCGCCGTTGTGCAGGATTTCTAACTCATCGACAACGTAATCATTTCCTCTCGGCAAAACCGTAGCTTTTATGTTGAGATTAATATGATCTGCTAAAGTATAAATTGTGTTAATTTTCATATTAACCTCCCCTTACTTTGCGTTGCTGAACAGAATTTTCTGCTATTACGGTACAACTGCCACCACTATTCATAAATCTGCGGATATTTTCTTGATGATCCATTTTGTTAAAATTAACTGTTTCTAACTCTGTCCAATCGAGAAGATTTCTTTTCGCCTCTGCGGCTGTGTGAAACCACTCGGAGGATTCTTGCCTATTATTAACTCTGTAAATTTTCATGATACCCCCCTTACCATTCAACATTTTCGATTGTTGAGTTACTTGATGTAACTTCTACTCCGTTGCCATCCCTGTCTAAATAAGGAATTTCGTCTCGCTCAAGTGCGAGATCAATATAGTTTTTGAGAATTTTTACAACTTTTAGTTGTTCGTCTGATGTCATTTGATAAAAGAACATTTTATCAATAAATTTTCCTAGCCCTTCTTCACGCAAATAATCCTCGACATATTCGTACCACGCTGACGTATCACCATCGACACTATTAGCGCATAGCCCTGAATCGACCACAGCCTTTTTGCCAACGACCACTTCATAGTCACGCTCTATCGTTAGCTCAAACTGATAGGTCTTTTTTGCTGTTACATTAAATTTCATATTTTGACTCCTTTTCTGATGTACGCACCATTACACATTACTATCATAAATGCAAATAAAAAATGCTATTGCAATTACAATTATCTTTGTGATAGGCTATTTACATGGCTTATAAAACTATCATTCGTGATAACAAACACCTAAAATTCATTCGACAATTGGAATGTGTCCTTTGTGGCTCACCTTTTGTGGAAGCTGCACATCTGCGTATTGGAACAGACGGAGCAACTTCTATGAAGCCAAGTGACTGCTGGGTTTTACCTTTGTGTAGTCCACATCACAGGTTGCAACATCAAATTGGAGAGAGGACGTTTTGGGAGGGTAGAGACCCACATTATTTATGTGCGGAACTTTATAAGCGGACTGGCCTATATGAAGAGGCTATTGCATTAATTGAAAGGGAAAGAGTCAATGTTGGACGTAAACAAGCTTTATCATAAATTATCAGACACAGGGAAGGAACGGGCAGAAGCCCATGCAGCCTTTAAATTGTTAGAAGACACAGAGAAAAGTGTGCTTGCAGAACACACACAGAAATTTATTATTAACGGTGCTAAATCGCAAGCCTCTGCCGAGTCGCAAGCCAGAGCGTGTCCTGAGTTTGTAGAGTTTCTAAAAGAAAAGGGACGGTTACGCCATGAGTTTGGGATTAAAGACGTGGAGTACGAGTCAATTAAAGTTTATATAGATATGCTCAGAGCTAACCAAGCGTTAGAGCGAGCGCAGATAGGGGTTTTATAATGCAAAGTAATCTTTTTTACCCGGATGTACCGGGCTGGCAAAAAACGGATACAAGTAAAACGGCTGCGGAGGAGATAGCCCCTACAGCAAAGACTGTTCGTGGGTTAGTATTAAACGCACTATCTCAACGAGGTTTAACTTCGTACGAACTAGCTGACAGGCTAGGGTTGCCGTATCACACTGTCCAGCCAAGGACGAGTGAGCTTAGAGCAAAGAGTCAGATTATTGATTCTGGTGAACGGCGGCTTGGGCCAACAGGTAAAATGGGAATAGTCTGGATAGCACATGGGTAAACTGTCACGCGACAAGGGCGCTCGTATAGAGCGAGAAATCGTTAATACTCATAAAGCCGCTGGCATCCATGCCGAAAGGTTTGACGCACGGCGAGGGCAGTTTGGTGCAGAAAAATCGTATGACATAGACGTATATTGGCAAGGTAAGGAAGAAGCGCCATTGTGCGGAGAGATTAAAGCAAGGAAGTTCTTTCCGATTTGGCTCACTGGTTATCTCGCCGACAATGATTTTTTATGCTTGCGAGAAGACAACCGTCAGCCCTTGTACGTTGTACCTCACCATGTGTGGATCAAGTTGTTGAAAAATGGGAAAACGTAGCGACTTTGAAAGAAAGGAAAGAGACTTTTACCCAACTCCAGCGAGTGCGGTAAAACCTTTGCTACCTTTCTTAGATATACACAAATACTACTGCGAACCTTGTGCGGGTGACGGTGCGTTGATAGACCATTTATATTCTGCTGGGTATGATTGCAGTGCAGCGTATGACATCGAACCACAAAAAGGCTGGATAAAACAAAAAGATGTTTTTGACCTTGAGTTTTGTGAGGGTGATTTATTTATAACAAACCCGCCTTGGGGTAGGAAAATGCTTCACCCGTTGATTACACGTTTGTCTAACCTTGCGCCGACTTGGTTGTTGTTTGATGCTGATTGGATGCACACTAAACAAGCTAAAGCATATTTGCATAGATGCTCTACTATAGTCAGCGTTGGCAGAGTTAAATGGTTTGGTAAGATGACGGGCAAAGACAATTGCTGTTGGTATCATTTTGATAAAAACTGCACGGGCGAAATTAAATTTTTTGGGAGGGATTAATGCCATACAACAAAAAAACAAACCAATGGAGAAACACTACACCATTGTTGCGAGAGAAAAAACCGTTTGAGGTTAAGAACCCAAACAAAATGACAGATGAACAACTGTTAGAAGATGCAAAAAAAGAACAACAGCAAACTAAATTTAATAAAAAGTGGAAATAATTAATGAACATTTTAGAAGAAGCATTGCACACAATCGAAGAACGAGGGAAATCATACGGCAATGCGAAACCATTGTTCCGACAGATTGCTCAATTGTGGACGGTGTGGCTTGGCATAGGGGTATCGGCTAGTGACGTTGCCCACATGATGATTTTAATGAAACAAGCTAGGGACAAGATGGGCAATTCTCAACGTGATAATAAAGTGGATATAGCTGGTTACGCCGCTGTGCTTGAAATGCTAGAGAAAAAATGATACAAGAGATTGCTGGTTTCCCTCGAAGCCAGTAATAGCTGGGGTTTGGCGCGGGTCTTTGACTCCCCGCAGCCGCCCCAGTTTTTTATTGAAACTGTAAACAAAACCGTGTTACCGTAGTTTGTTAATGTTTTTTTACTCTGGAACGTCCCGAGTTACTGCTTGGGGCGTTTCTTTTTTTATCCAGTACCCGTAAACGCATCGTGTACCGTTGCGGCTACAATCGTAGGTATCGTAAAGGACGCCGTCGATGTAAGCTGCAAGATGACGAGATAAGTTGAGAACTAAACGTCCTTCTTTTGGCAGTTCATTTTTTGCAACATGAACTTTACAACCTGATCCGATAAACATAAGTGGAACCCAAGTAAACCCTAAACTAGTCATATAATCTTTGAACCATTTGCGTTTAGTGTAGATGCCATTTCTTGCACTGCGTGGTTTTTTCCCAGTATGTTTTGTTTTGCGTTGCGTAGCGTTTCCTTCTGCAAGTCGATCATAGACATCTTTGTAATCGAGATTTGCTGCAATAGCGACTGCTCTTGTAACGCAATCACCAGCAGTCCCAATGAAGTAAGACGACCGACCGCCATCTGTTTCTTTAAAAGTTACCATAGTCTTATCCTTTCAGATTAAACCACAACAACACGGCTTTATTTACAATTTCAAAGAGCAGCCCTTTTCGGGTTCTTGCATACATTGTAGCACATCGTGTTTTTGAAAATTGCAATTTCACCTTGTTTTTGAGGGGTTTGCAAAATTAACTTATTGAAATTGTTTAAGAAAAAAAAATAAAAAAAACGCTTGTTGGGATTTTTGCCTGTGGATAACTTTTCTGCTTGTTTTGTAAAATCAGCTATATTATTCTTGGAATCGGACGGCACTCCGACATTTGGTTGCTCTCTTGTTGTTGTGTCCCCCTGTTAGCACTAGCAGTGCCGTCCATTTTTTTTAATAACAGGATGATAACAGGAGCTAACATGATTTATAAATCTGCTGAAACAGAAAAGTTTGTTGTAATTCCCAATGATCTAGCAACAGATAATTCAATTTCGTTTGAGGCAAGGGGTATGCTTGTCTACATCCTTTCACGTCCTGTCGATTGGAAGATTCGTATGTTGGATTTGCAAAAGTTTGGTGATTGTGGCGAGAAAAAAATCTACAGGATCATAAACGAATTGCTTGATTTTGGCTATCTTGTCCGACGACGTGCAAGAAATGAACAAGGTACGTTTACATCGGTGGAATATGACGCATACTCTAGTGTTCAACCACACGGCACAAAACGGCGCGTGGGTAAACGGCGCGTGGAAAAGGGAGGTACATACAAAGAAAAGAAAGAACAAAAGAAAGAAAGTACAAAAAATACTAGCAGAATAATTGATTACGAAGAAAACGGAATGTCGAAGGGAGTCAACGAACTAGACGAAGATGACTTTGGCATATGGTGGTACGCTTATCCAAGACAATACAAACGTGCCGGCGCAAAAATGGCGTACTTCGCCGCACGTCGTAAAACCGATGCGGTAACTTTATTAAAGGCAGCAGAAATCTACGCTCAAGAAAACTACGGTGTTGAGAAGAAGTTCATCAAGTCGCCAGAGAACTGGTTGCGAGAAGAACTCTGGGAGGACAACGCACCACCACCCATGAATTTGTATGAAGTCAATGGTCAAGAGATACGCATGACGGCGGAAGAAGCTGATGGTCAAGTAAACGCAAAATTAATTCGGGGGGAATAAGATGGAAATTAGAGAGTTGAAGTCACGCCTACATGATCGTGCTGAAAGTGTAATTAAACATCTGTTGCCACAAGGCAAGAAATCTAGCGGAGAGTGGAAGGTTGGTTCAACTGCTGGTGATGCTGGGCAATCTTTGTCTGTGAGATTAACAGGTGATAAAGCTGGAGTCTGGAGCGACTTTGCTACAGGACAAAGCGGAGACCTAATAGACCTCTGGCGTGAAGTCAGGGGCTTGAGCCTAGTGTCTGCCCTTGACGAAATCAGAAGTTACCTTGGCGTCGAGCCACATAAATTTGATAAACCACTGCGAGAGTCGTTTACAAAACCAAGCCGACCTCAATGCTCTGCACCTACAGGCAAGATGTTAGAGTACCTGACGCAAGAGAGAGGCTTGACGCTTGAAACAATCAACACGTTCAAGGTTGGGACTACAGACACGGCTATCTTTTTTCCGTTTATTAAGGATGATGAGCTAACGCTTGTAAAGTATCGCCCTATTAATGGCAAGCCACGCCCAACTGAAGCAAGCTGCAAACCAATCTTATTCGGCTGGCAAGCTGTAGCTGATGACGCTAGGGAGATTGTTATTTGCGAGGGTGAGATTGACGCTATGACCATGCACCAATATGGATACTCTGCTGTAAGTGTGCCGTTTGGTGCTGGGTCAGGTGGAAAGCATAATTGGTTAGCTCACGAATATAATGACCTTGAAAGATTTGAAACTATCTACCTTTGTATGGATACTGATACAGCCGGACTCGAAGCTGCTGATGACCTATCGGAGAGACTTGGTAAACATCGCTGTAAGATAGTTGAGCTTCCGCATAAAGACGTTAATGAATGTTTGCAACAGGGGATAACAGAGGATGAAATTAAACAAGCCATCGACAACGCAAAGCAAATTGACCCTGAAGAACTCCGACGAGCAGGAGACTTCTACGACCAAGTTCATAAGACGTTCCACCCCACGACGACCGCCGAATCGGGCTACGCAGTACCGTGGGAAGGGTTTAAAGAGTTAAGGTTTCGACCTCACGAAATTACCTTATGGACGGGTGCTAGTGGTGCAGGGAAATCGCAACTACTAAGCCATGCCTCAGTAGGGTTTATAAATCAGGGAGCTAAAATATGTTTAGCAAGTCTGGAAATGACGCCAGCCCAATCCCTTAAAAGAATGGTTAAGCAAGCTGGAAATGTAGACGTTCCAACTGATGACCACCTACACGCTACATTAGATTGGCTTGACGACAATCTCTGGTTATACAATCACGTTGGACGAACTACTGTTGAAAAGCTGCTTGATGGTTTTGAATACGCTCGAAAGCGTTACGGCGTAGATACCTTTATTATTGATAGCTTTATGCGACTAGCCAATATCTCTGTAGATGATTACAAAGCACAATCTGATGCTATGTTTGCGTTGACTGATTGGGCTGTAAATAGACCAGTTCATTTGCACCTTGTCGCCCATGCTAGAAAGGGACAAGACCCCAAGGACGTTCCAGATATTGAATCAGTAAAGGGAACGTCGGAAATTGGCGCTAACGCTTTTTTGATTATAGGGGTATGGCGGAATCGAAAATTAGAAGACGAATTAATACAGGCGGAATTATCTAATGACATTGACGAAGTACGCCGCCTCAAGACTATGGCTGGGGTAAAGATCAATATTGCCAAGGATCGCAACGGCGAATCAGAAGGGAAAAGACCTTTGTCATTTGATAAGCGCACCTTTCGTTATTACTCAGGACAATTTGATAATACCGAATATTTTAAAAGCCACCTAAGCGACGTTGATCTTGTTCAGGTAGGTAGGTAGCCAAGGGGTAGTCTAAAGCCTCTGTACGGGCTTCTGAGCGCACAAAAAAGGCAGGGAAATATAAAAAATCCCTGCCCATTGTCCTTTATTAGAATAATTCTGGTAAAATCATGGCAACTGCAAAAATAAACAGGACCGCCAAAAATTCGCAGATTGTTCGCATTGTTTTATAAAACGTCATTAGCTTGACTCCTAATTGTTTTCAGCTTCAAAAGACACGACGAGCCTCACAGGATCATACTGATAGAGACTCATAATGTTCTCAAGTAATTCTTCCAGCTTGTCGTTAGACGTGCCTACACTCTTTGTAGTAAATTAACCAATG
>Ga0222718_10000775_pt1 | contig 32988 bp, 33 predicted proteins | sample C33_27DmetaG_FD_165045 | JGI IMG/M metagenome (GOLD analysis project Ga0222718, IMG submission 165045) | Estuarine water microbial communities from San Francisco Bay, California, United States - C33_27D | ecosystem: Environmental > Aquatic > Marine > Unclassified | place: USA: California...
TAGCTAATACAGATGTATTTTGTTTCGGCCCACCAGATTATTCTGGTTACTTGCCTGAAGGCTTATTCCATCCTTCTAGAGTATTTCGAGGAGTACATGCAGGAGTACGAGCAGGTGGTAACGAGTCAGGAATCCCAACTGTAAACGGGGCAATTGTTTTTGATGAGAGATATTTAGGTAAACCATTAGTTTACTGCGGAACCGTTGGCATAATGCCTAGGAAACTACCCGATGGAAGACAGAGCCATGATAAAACTCCAAAACCGGGCAATATCATTTACATGGTTGGTGGAAGAGTTGGCAGCGATGGAATCCACGGGGCAACATTTTCCAGTCTTGAATTGACAGAAGATAGCCCTTCCTCTGCAGTTCAGATAGGAGACCCAATCACTCAAAAGAAAATGATAGATATGGTTTTGGAAGCTAGAGACCTAGGATTAATACAGGTAATCACCGATAATGGTGCAGGCGGACTATCTAGTAGTGTAGGTGAATTAGCAGAATTAACTGGCGGTGCCGATTTAGATTTAGCAGCAGTGCCTTTGAAACAACCGGGATTGAGCAAATGGGAGATATTAGTTTCAGAATCTCAAGAGAGGATGACAATCGGCATCAACCCCGAAGACTGTGAAGCATTTGAAAAATTAGCAAGGTTACACGAAGTTGAAGCCACTGCAGTAGGCAAATTTACAGATTCAGGCGCGTTTGTTGTACGTTATGGTGCTGAAACAGTTGCTCATTTACCAATCTCGTTCTTACATGATGGCTGCCCTCAATTACAATTGGAATCAGAATGGCAAGAACCAAAACATCGTCCAATTATATTCCCATCCGCAGATGCAGTTGAGATGGGAAAAATCCTATCGAGATTGATGGCGAGGCCTAACGTTGCCAGTAAAGAATGGTGGGTAAGGTCATATGATCACGAAGTCATTGCCCAGTCAGTCATCAAACCATTTTGTGGAGTAAATCACGATGCTCCGGGAGATGCAGCGGTAATCGCGCCAATTCAAGGAAAAACACAAGGAGCGGTGATTTCAAACGGAATTGTTCCAAGATATTCAGACATTGATTCGTATGCTATGGCGGCAGCCAGTATAGATGAGGCGTTACGAAATGCAGTATGTGTAGGTGTAGATTTAGATTTAATCGCCGGCCTTGACAATTTTTGCTGGCCAGATCCTGTAGAATCCGCAAAAACACCCGATGGACGTTATAAATTAGCACAATTAGTTAGAGCAAACAGAGCATTAGATGAAGTATGTAGAGCGTATAACCTACCATGTATAAGTGGTAAAGATTCTATGAAAAATGATGCTACATTAGATGGTGAAAAAATCAGTGTTCCTCCCACGCTTTTATTCAGCTTAATTGGCAATCACTCAGATGTGAGAAAGGCGGTGTCCAGTGACTTCAAACAAGTTGGAGACATGATATATCTTGTCGGAGAAACTCACCAAGAGCTGGGTGCTAGCGAATTAGCTTTCATGTTACGTGATGAATCAAATGGAGAGAGTGGGATCGGAGGACGAGTTCCACAGATTGACACATCTAGGAATTTATCACTCTATCATAGTCTGACGAAAGCCATGTCAAATGAATTAGTTTCAAGTGCTCATGATTGTAGTGATGCCGGACTTGCGGCCGCAGTAGCAGAATGTTGTTTTGGATGTGACTCAGGTGCCGATTTAGATATTTCAGATATATTCCATGCAGATATTAATTTGAATGACTGGGGGGCTCTATTCGGAGAGAGCCTTGGTAGGATTTTAGTTAGCGTAAAACCAGAAAATTCTAAACTTTTTGAGGCTTCTATGGAAGGACATGAATGTAATTACTTAGGTAAAGTTAGCTCTAACGATGAAATAACAATTGCAAACTCAAATAGTCCTGTTTTGGCTGCTTCAATGTCTGAACTTAGAGACTCTTGGAAAGGTACCTTGAACGGAGGTAGAAATTAATGATGATACCTAGAGTGGCAGTTCTTTCTGGTTTTGGAATTAATTGTGAGACGGAAACAATGGCGGTTTTCGAAATGGCAGGGGCCAAAGCAGACAGAGTCCATGTGAATAGACTGGTCAATGGAGAATTAAATCTAGAAGATTACCACATTATGGCTGTACCTGGAGGCTTTTCCTTCGGCGACCATTTGGGAAGTGGCAGATTGATGGGCAATAGGCTACGTTTCGGACTGCGTGAACAAGTGAGAAATTTTGTTAAATCCGGTAAACCAGTAATTGGGATATGCAATGGCTTTCAAGTACTTGTGAAAATGGGATTATTACCTGGTGATGATGATGTCAGTTTAACTCAAACAGCATCCTTAGCGTTGAATGATTCGGGCCATTATGAGAATCGTTGGGCTACGTTAGAGTTCGATTCCCAAAGCCACTGCATTTGGACTAAAGGAATGACAAGAATTCGAGTTCCCGTACGCCATGGTGAAGGGAAATTCGTAACAGCTGACAAAAGTCTCCTTGATGACTGGCGTGAAGCAGGACAACTAGTTGTAAAATATGTAGATCCTTCAAGTGAATATCCTTCCTCAAGTGATGAAGTATTACCATATCCAATTTCTCCCAATCAAAGTTGGAGAAATATTGCAGGTGTATGCGATCCATCGGGATTAGTATTCGGTTTAATGCCCCACCCCGAAGCAAATCATTCAACATGGTTAGGCGCAACTTGGACTAGAGAAGATATAGAACATGGTGAAGGAGAAGGTATGATAATATTCAGAAATGCTGTAAATTATGTTACAGAAAATTTCGATAATTAAAATGAAAATATTCATCCAATAGACATCTATCGGCATTATTATGACAACTCGTGATGCTACAGAATTATTCTCTGAATGGGCTCTAAGAAACAGAGATGAGGGAATGGAAAGTGGACACGCAAATTCAGTCAATGATATGTTAAATATTGCAATTCCAATGCTTGTAGAACCATTTTCAGCGATAGATGTGGGTTGTGGAAACGGTTGGGTGTGTCGTAAATTACAATCAAATGATAATTGTAGTAAGGTAGTCGGAATTGACGGATCCATTGAAATGATTACCAAGGCCAAACAAAAAGGAGGAGGCGATTTTCATTTAGCAAAACTTCCGGAGTGGACTCCCTCACAGAAGTTTGATTTCATACATTCAATGGAATTTCTATATTACTTGAAAGACCCTCTAGAAATGTTGAAAATTTTCTTCAACGAATGGCTGAATGATAAAGGGGTTCTGATTGCAGGAGTTGACCATTATTTGGAAAATGTAGAAAGTCACGAGTGGCCAAAATCTCTCAATGTACATATGACAACACTGAGTGAAGAACAATGGAGACAAGGTATGGTTGATGCCGGATTCACTGATGTTGAAACAAGACGCGTAGGTATCAAGTCAGGATTTGTAGGGACATTAGCAATTTATGGTCGCAAAGACTGAAATTTTTCTTCAACAGTATCATCCAGGTTTTTGGTTGACTGAGTGTGTCTTTAATATCCATCAAATCAGTCCTCCGAGTTCCAACCTAAAACGCCAGTCAGTGCGGTCATACCCCAGAATAGCAGTGGAGGAATAAGATCTGCAGATAACTCCCATGTCACGTTCTCGGTAGCATAAGTGACTTCCAATCCCATAGCTGCACAAACTAGGAACCATACTACGATGGGTCCAGCGATAACTGCTGCAAGGCGAGCTTGTGCCTGACCTTCGGTCATGAAGGCTGCATAGAGCATGTATACTGGAATGATGAGCATGATGCCGAGAACCATTGTCTCGTTATCGTTCGATGAATCATAAGTGGACAACATACCAACGAATGTATGGATGAAGGCTGTTATGATGAGCCACCACTTTGGGTTAAGTGCCTCAGTCTTCAAATCCATGTCATTCACCATCCTTGTGTAGATATCCTGAGATTCCAAGCATTACTGTTAGAAGGATTGTAATCAAAGCAGGTGCAAACATATCCATTGGTGGAGCCTCTGCCCCATATCCGCTATCTCCTGTTAAAGCACCCATTCCTCCCATGATGATAACAATCACTAGAGGGGCCATCATTGACATCTTTGCAAGTCCCTTTCCGGTTACAAATAATCCAGTTGCTATTGCCATTACTCCCAATGGCATGAGATGAAGAGCCCACATTTCTTCATATGCTGCATCGTGAGCTAGGACATTTTCTTCTCCTCCCCAGCCTACTGCTGCCCATTCTTCTCCACTAGTCATTCCCATAAGCGACATAATTACCACCATAGTTCCTACTGCAATCATCAATTTTTGAGGGTCTAGTATTTCCTTTATTTCCATATATTTTTTCTCCATTTTATGCATAACATGCTCTTGAACTTACACCGTCCCAACTAGTGTATATACCTTTTCTTCAAAGATGCCTTCAATCAAGAAACTTGAATGGTTTGAACGATTTCCCAAGGCCATGACTGACCCAAACATCACAGTTCAAGAAGAAGCAACTGTGATCGAGATCTTATCATTATTGCATCCCGATGCAAAAAAGAATTCTTTACGAAGAATGGTAGACCACGGCCGTGTAATCGCAGACGGAGTTAAAGTAAATAGGGGGAATACAAAAATTTCTCCTGGTACCACGATTACAGTACTTTCAAAATCAGATGGTGACGAAACCACTGGTAAATATAAAACCACAATTCCTGAACCAGAAGTGGTATATTCGGACAAATCAATAATTATTGTTAATAAACCAGCAGGTCTTCTTTCTGTAGCGACCGACCGGGGAGAGGCAGACACTATGTTTTCTCGAGTTTTTGCTTGGGCATGGGAAAATGGAAACACTAGAGCCCATCTTGTCCATAGATTAGACAGAGAAACATCAGGGTGCATAATTTTCGCGCGTTCAACAGAAATCCGTGATATGTTACAAGAACAATTCAAAGACCGGTCAATTGAAAGAATATATCATGCTGTAGTTCATCGTAAACCACCTACTAATTCAGGTGTTGAAACAGGACGTATTCAAGAAATGAAAGACAAGAGAATGAGGCTTGTTCCCGAAGGGCGTCGTGCCGGTAAATCAGCAATTACTAACTGGTGGTTAGAAGACACAGGGCCTGAGCATAGCTTAATCCGAATCAAGATAGACACAGGCCGCCGTGCACAGATTCGTCTTCATATGGCAAACCTGGGCTGTCCGGTGATAGGAGACACGAGGCATGGATTCGGTAAAGCTAGTATTAACAGACTCTGTTTACACGCAACCTCTCTCGGCTTCATGCATCCTAATGGTAAATTAATGAAAGTCGAAAGTCCAATACCCAGACAATTGATTTCCGAATTGAAAAGACGTTTAGGATAATCATTCTTCTTCTATGGACATGTTGATTATTTTCCTAGGCATGTATAATTTAACCAAAATAGCATTCAACATAGCAATTATTCCCATTACTGTTGCTGAAGCGATCATTCCTTCCATAAATGCGAGTTGTGCATTTTCAATCAAATCCGCGCCTAACATATTACCATTCTCTAACATCTCAGCTCCGATTTGCATTGCAGCCGGAAACGACTCGAGTGGAACAGCGCCCAAATCTAATCCCTCAGGTATAATCATATTTCTTTGATAGTATTCGTTCAAAACACTACCTCCAATTGCTATCCCCAGGGCTCCACCAACCTCTCTACTTGCATCATTCGTGGCACTACCTACCCCTGCTTTATTGGAGGGTACAGAATCCATTACCACGGTTGTGGCCGGAGCTAATGTTAGCCCCATTCCAAATCCAAGTAATAAGAAAATACATGCTAATCGGATATATTCCGAATCTATTTCAACGGTAGTGAATATAGCCATTGCAATTGTCATCAATACCAACCCTACAGAGATAACATTGTTACTTCCAAATTTAGTAGATAGCCTATCACTATTTGCAGCAGCAGGCATTAATCCTAATGGTAGTGGAAGAAATCTAACTGCAGCTTCAAGAGCGGTATGACCTCTTACTAGTTGGAAATGCAACATTTGTGTAAACATGAAAGAGAACATTACGAATGAAGCCAACATTATTGCAATTAACCCTAGAGAGAAACCTTTGAATTTAAAAAATCCAATTGGCAACATCGGGTACTCGACTTTCCTTTCCCAATTTACAAATAAATAAGTCATGATAATTGCTAATGCGCTAATAGTTAGAATTTCAGGACTAGTCCAACCTAGTGTAGGGGCTTCGATTATTGCATACAAAACAGTTCCAAGAGCAGCTACTGACAAAAACGCACCCATAGGATCTAATGGAGTTTTTTTACTGTCTTTTGAGTTTGGAACAAAAACTAGCCCTAATATTAGAGCTAGTAAGATTATTGGGACATTAATCAGGAATACCATTTGCCAATCATAATTCTCTACAGCCCACCCTCCAACTAGTAATCCGATTGGAGCCCCAATGCCAGCCATCATCGTCCATATTCCAATTGCCTTCCCTCGCTCTTCTCTGGGAAAAACCACAATCACAATAGATAGAGTAGCGGGCATAACTAAGGCAGCCCCAAATCCCATAGCCGCTCTAGCCAAAATTACATCATTTGATGAATCAGCATAGAATGCTGCAGCAGCAGAAGCAGCCCCTAGTAGTATTAATCCCAATTGCAAAGCTCTTTTTCTTCCGAACCGATCTCCTAATGCGCCCATAACTAATAGCATACCTCCAAAGATTAGAGCATAAGAATCAACAATCCATTGTAAATCACTATTATCAGCCTGCAAATCTTTAGACATTTCAGGCAACGCTACATTCAAAGTAACATTATTTAACATCACGATAACTAGGCTTAGACTCATAATTCCAAGTATAAGCCATCTTTTCTCATGCCCAATATTCTCGCTCATAACATTACGGATAAATAGATACTTTTCAAAACATAGGTTACAATATCAAAACCACTCCCGATAACCATGGCTAATCGCCTACATGCGCTCTCAATCGCATTAATTTTCGTATTAGTCAGTATGTCAGGTTGTATATTTTCAGACACTTCAACATCCGATAAGATACCAGAAGAGGGCGAATATCCTTCCATTTATGATAGATATACTCTCACCTGGCAAGATAATCACACATTTTCTTACACTTTGGAACAAGGACCATATTATTCCCTTGATGTCCAAGAAGCCTTCATCGAAGTAGATACCTCTGAAATCTGGGAAACAGGTCCCGACACATCAGAAGTACATCTTTCGTATTGGCTTCCAAGCAATACTTTGGAGGGAGAACAAGTTCCTGTAATTGCAGTAATTAGTCCTTATTTCTCATATGGTACTCAGGGAGATGAATCGACTCCAACCAATATTGTAAGCGCTGGTCGAGGCGAGTTTATTTTCGAAAATTTTGTCCCTCATGGATATGCTTTCGCTCAGGTAGCAGTATTCGGCACTGAGCTTTCCAGTGGATGCTTTGACTATCGTGGTGCAGGAGAAGGTTTAGGAATTCATAATGCCGTAGAATGGCTTGGTTCACAGAACTGGTCTAACGGACATGTCGGACTTTATGGTAAATCCTATGAAGGAGCAACACAATGGGAAGCTGCAGCCTTAGGCAGCGAATATCTCAAGACTATAGTCCCGATATCTGGTACAACAGCTTTACATCCATTATTGTACAAAAATGGTAGTGCAGAAGCTAGAAGCCAAGTTATGCATATGAATTATTTTTCTAGCACCGTTGATTATAATGAGGATGATTTAGATAATGTATGTCCAGACATTGTAGAGGGACTATTCGCAGGACCTGTTACTTACGGGGCCGGAGAACTAGATCCATATATGTCAAATTATTATGACGAAAGAAGCCATATTGACAAAGCATTCGAAAATTGGAATGGAAGTGTTTATTGGGTTCAAGGATTACAAGACTGGAATGTTGATCCCCATCAAGTATTTGGAGGGCCAATCGGAGTAAATTGGTATCAAGATTATATCGATGCAGGGTTTGAAATTAGAGGAATATTAGGCCAATGGGAACATAATTATCCAGATCAATGGACAAAGCATAATGCTCAAGATAGTGGATATGGTGGAGAGGCAATTCACAATATGACTCGTTGGGATTGGGCTCAAGATTTGTTTGAATGGTATGAATATTATCTGAAAGGCATTGGAACACAACCAGATCTTACTGCTCAAGTACAAAGAAACGATGGCCAGTGGCGTATTGAAGAAACATGGCCTCCTGAAAACATCGAATGGTTTGATTTACCATTATCTGATTGTTCTAGTTCAGGAGCATTTACTGGAGGTGGGGCACCGGTTGTTGGAGGAGGGCAGACTGTTACAACTACATGTTCTGCACTTTCCGAGACAGAAGACATTTTAATTTCAGGATTAATTAGGTTGCATTTAGAAGCGGTAGCAACAATGGATGGTGGGCAGATATTTGCAGAGTTAAGAGATTCCCAAACCGGTATTAGATTGGGCCATGCAACTATGGATATCAGGTATCATGCAGGAGGTTATGAGCCACAAACGGTATTGCCTTCCGAACAAGTAACAATGATGATGGAATTCCAAGCGATTGATGCCATACTCCCTGCGGGCCACGGAATTAATATTGTATTTACAGAATCAGGAGAAGATTATCTTGCACCTGCATGCGGACCAAGTTGTACTATCCACATAATTCCTTCAATTTCGCAGTTATCAATTCCACACATTACTAGTGATTCAGGAACAGTTCTAATCACTCCTCAAAATCCTGATGCGGCTAATAATTAGATTAGAGATATAAGAAATAATTCCTTCCTCTTTTCTCTGTGTAATCAATCATTTCCCCGTCATAATTAGTTACAGCCCTTTTTGCAAGTTCTTTCATAGCTTCACTAATCCAAGAAAGATCTTCAAAATCTTGTAATTCGAACCAACCGTAATCTGTAATTTCATCATTATCAATCTCAATAACCGGATTTATTGAATTGACAAGATAAGCGATAAAAATAGCTGGCGTTTCTTTAATCAGACATTCTCTAAGGCCAACTAAACCCAGAACTTCCACATCAATTCCACATTCTTCTTTTAATTCACGTTTTACCGCTAATTGTGGTAATTCGCCTTCATCAACTGAACCCTTAGGTAAACCCCAGAGGCCATTTTGAGGCCCTTTACCCTCTTTGACCAAGAGAATTTTATTCTTTTCAACTAAACAAGCAGCAACACCCAAGTCCGTTGTAACCGGTCTCATACCATTTTAATGTAATATTTCATTTATGAATTACTGTTTTCAGTAAAAAGCGCTCAATCATTAGTAGGATTCATTGCCGGAGTATGTTTCCTTCATAGCATGTCTTTACCAAGGCGGGCCATGGAGCAGATGGGATTTTCCGTTTGCTGCTTGTCTTGTGATGCACCAGATATTGCCGGGTCTCAGAGGTGTAGAGGCTGTATCTCATTGCACGTAAAAGTACGTGACAAAATATCTTCAGGCGTTGCGACATCTAAAGCAGATAGATTGTCAAGAGAATTTGTAACCATGCTCGCCAATCCTGCAGATTTCATAGAAAATACAGTACATTCAGAAACTATGACATACTACAAATCATTGATAGACAAGCATCAGGGAAAGTCGCAACCCAAAACTGCTGAAGAAGTCCAAGAGAGATTTGAGGCACAAAGAAATAAACCTCAAAGATCTTTGATTCGTGATGTAGCCAGTAACCGGAAAAAAAGCACTCATGTACTTAATTCTGAAGAAATAGAAGAATTATTATTGAAAATTAGTGATAAAAATCCAGAAGCTAGCGAATCTTATTGGGAAGAATTACTTGAAGACGTGAATGAACTCTTAGATGAAGATTGAATTACGAGCATTCAAACAAGATGAATCTATGGGGATATTACAATGTCGGGAAAACGGGACCCTCGCGCTAATTGGTTAGATGATGATCCATTTGAAAAAATGAATAACAATTCTAAGACTCATACGCGCGCTAGAGATGATGGCAATTGGCGTAAACCACACATAAGAGTGGTCACTGGAAGTGCCGGGCAACCCTTTTTTAGAGCATTTAATTCTCCCTCTGAAAATCAAAGAATTCCTGTACATAAAGGGTCAATATGGCATTTTTCTAAAACTGAAGTAGAGCACTTAACTAGAGCGACGGTTGCATTTACGATAGCTTTGGCCTTCATGTCAACAGGAGGAATTTTTGGAGCCCTTTCTTCCCCCTCATCATTTCTTATTGGTGGAGTAATATATTTCATTGCCATATCTCCTGCATTTGTTTTACATGAACTGGCACATAAATTTGCTGCAAGAAATTATGGATGCTGGGCAGAATTTAGAGCGGATTCTGGAGGTCTTAGATTTGGAATAATATTAGCTGCTGCATTCGGTATAGTATTCATGGCACCCGGGGCAGTAATGGTCGCAGGTAATACAACAAAATCTCAATTTGGAAAAATCGCTTTAGCAGGTCCAGTAACTAATGTAGTACTTTGGTTGTTAGGTCTAATGATTATCCTTTTAGGACTTGCACAATATAGTATTGTAGAGATAATTATTGTCCCGTGGATGTGGGGGAATGCAATCCTTGGTACATTCAACATGATTCCATGGGGCCCTCTCGACGGTAAAAAAATCAAAACATGGTCACATACTATGTTCTACTTTTGGGCAATAGTCTGTGGTAGTATGGTATGGTTCACACTAACTGAACTAAATGGCCTAATGGGGTAAATGGGGTTTAGTGACGTATTAGGGGCACTTAGGCAACACAATTTTTCCACCCATCATTAAGGCACCCAATAGGATATGAGCCAATATAGTTACGGGGAATATCATATCAAAATAACTAGGATCATTCAGAATTGGCGCTGCGAGGAAGGCAGTCCCTAAAGGCATCCAAGCAGGTAGAAACCAATCCATGGCTGCTTCAGGGCGTTGAGTTGTAAATGCAACCAGTCCGATTATAATCATCGCTAATCCCCAAGTTACTGGAGAAAGCGCCCAAGCTGTAGCGCCTGTATCAAAGAAATTTTCTTGCGAGGTTGTTCGGTCAAGTTCTGAGGCCCATGTTTGTTCTTCGTTGATTTCGTCAACATCAGTCATTTCGGCACTAATGACATTTACGTTACTACCCATTCCTATTATGAAACCAACTAATGAAGCAACGATAAGAATACTACCAACAGTTAGTAATTGTTTATTCATTCCTTTTGCATTTTCTATCATTTCAGAGTTTAGAAGATATAATCCTCCGAACATAATTATTGTTCCAAGTGAGGCCATAATCATCAAAGGCATTAGGGTGTCTGCTTCATCAACAAGCGATTGCACCCCTCTTTCTCCTATGTAATCGGAGGCAGGCCAATTAAAGAATGCCCCTAGTAGAAGTAATGGTCCACCAACCAACATGTACGGCGTTAAACTTTTTTCACTGTCATCTGACATATCCTTTGCTTAATTTTTTGTATTATAAAATTTTACTATTTATTTTCCTAAAATAATATTTTTAAGTAGTTTAGTGAATATGCCCAGAATAATATTTTGTACCGTAACAGATGAATAGAAAACTAGTTGCAATGTTAGCACAAGAGTCGTTACGGTACAAGAAACCATTCTATGTTTAACATTTTAAGTTTGAGCCGTCATCAGTCAAAAACAACTTCTTAATATAACGATGATCATAACCATACTATTCACATATAATACCAAATCATCCAATAAATCTATCTTCATCGATAATCCCAAAATTAGAATAATAATTGATTGGAAGCCATAACCTAACATTGAAGATATTGTTAATTCAAAGGATAAATTTTTACTTCCTTTGCCAGTCATCCGATCTATTATTTGGTCCTGCCAAGAAAAACCAACCAAGTATATTTTATGTAGAAAATCAACATGAATCTGTTTTTCCCAAGGTTTTGCCACAGGACAGATTTTTTCGTCAATCCGACTTGTATCATCACCTAAACCGAGCCCCCTTGCTCTAACAGAGAAATGATTGAAAAGAGAGTATTGAAACAATACGGCAACTACAATTGCTGAAATGTATACTCCACTCCATCCAAGATATTGGCCAAATGCATATGTTACTAGAATCAATCCAATCGTATCTGCGATTGTATCCCAATATCTTCCTACATGTGATGGTCTTTCTCTAATCCTTGCCAATTCACCGTCTACGGCATCCACAACACCTTTTATCACAAGTAGAACACAACTTTCGACAATATACTCTTGTAAAATTAACCATGCACAGAAAATTGACAATAAAAGATGAAAATTAGTGACCATTAATACACTAATTCTAGTATCTTTCAGGAAGTTCGCAGCAAGACGAGCAAATGGTCTACCCCAGTCTGACAAATCTTTTGCATTACTATTACCGTATTTCCCAGAAGACATAATTCATCCTCATTAGAATATTTAGAGCAAAGCATTCGTAATAGGCTTTTCATCACAATGGAAGAAAGTCATTAGAGCCCACCAAGTAATCATATCTAGGCTATTAACCAAATTAGCCACACCTGTATTTTCTTCACCATAGTTTTTCCCCATGGTATCCATCCATGCCTCCATTTCATCCAAAGTATCACAGACTTGGTGATAACACCAATAACCATCCACCAATCCTCCGAAACCAATAGTTACTACATCTAAATTATCTTGGAAACTAGCGTGATCACTCCTTGCTGTAGTATCTTCATAGACTATAATTTCGGGTCTTTCCATTTCCAACCAGACACTGGTTTTCCATGTATCAGCAGAATAGTTAGTTCCTACAAGGGTCCCCATCTGTTCTTCTAAACCTAAAGCATCCGAACCAATCCAATTTGACAGTCCAACCATCCCTGGTTGATCTAATCGGTCATGATTAGGGCCCGGGCCAATGTAGACTCTCATAGGCCATACTTCGGCATCTTTTGGATATCCATCTTCGTCAATCACAGGATCAGGATCACCGTGTGGGGCGCCACCGCCGCCAGGCCAATTCACTCCCGCCATATCCAAATTGATGTAATTGGTAACGGCCACATCTGGATTATCTTCACCAACATAATATTCTGTCCAATAATCAGAACCTCTTTTTCCTCCTTCTTCACCAGACCATAGGCAGAACACCATAGTTCGCCTACTCTCAAAATTAGCTAGAGCCTTCGCAGTTTCTAGCACCATTGAGGTGCCCGCTGTATTGTCATATGCTCCAACTCTAGTCCCATATGTTCTTTCACCAATGATATGAGGGTCTAGAAGCACCGCATTGACTGGGGGGGCAACATCAAAATGAGCTCCAAAAACTAACCACTCATTTTGAACCTCCGTACCCCATTTGTATGCGCATATATTGTATGCTTCTGGATTTTGAGAGCCTGTAATGTCTGTAAATTCAAACCTATGGCTAATTACTTCCAAACCAAAAGATGACATTTCACCAATTAAGTATTGAGCGGCATCTTCGTAAGCAATATTTCCTTGACCGGCCCATCTATCGTAATAACCCTCTTTCCCATCTATAATATCAAAAGTATTCGTAGGATCTGTAATTTCATACAATCGATTATACACGCTTCTTCCATCTATAATCCCAGTAGAATGAACTCCTCCTTCATCTTTAGACAGAGTCATTGCCCGATTAATTGGTATGATTTTTACAATTACTGAACCACCAGTTTCAGAACTGTGGTTTACTGTATCGAATGTACTATTTTCGGAAGCCGGTACTCTTTCAATTCCATTATTCGAATTATCTATATCTCCTCCTCTACTTATCCAAGTCATCCAAGATTCCCCTTGGTCTCGAATCGGCCAAAAGTCTCGCCCAAATTCTCCGATTATGAAAACCACATTTTCAGCTCTTGGTGGTGCCAATATTGACAATGTGATGGAATCCCCTTTAGCCAAATCAATAATTGTAGAGTTCTGAACGTAATTATTACCATCTTCGATGATTAAGTAAGGAATAAAAACAGACATAGAACTAGAAGCAGATAATTCCATATTTTGGAAAAAGCCCCCTTCCATAGCAGCTATTCCAACTTCTAAATCTCCTTCTCTTGGCATATTTTCTGAATCAGCAAAACATCCAGTTAGTGGTGCTGACAACATCAGCAGCACAAGTAAACTGGCGACGCCGGTTCGTTCCATATTACCCGGAACCACAGCATCTTGTTGAACTAAACGGTTTCAAGAATCAGAATAATTATTCGGTAGTAAAGCTACTAGGGCCTGTAATTTGTGTTTTCTTAGGCTCCTTCAAGACCAATGCGAAAATCCCGCCTAGCAGCATGAACAATATCCCGCAACAAGCTGCACCTACTCCTCCAGCTGCCGCAAAGAAGCCACCCACAGCCTCTCCAATTTCTTCACCGAACACTTCCCACATTGGAACAAGCTCATAATCTTCATTTGATTCTATAGTATATTCACCACTGTTGTAATTCCAAGATGAAATAGTAGCCATGTGGTACCACCCGCTAGGATCATCCTCCCAGCCCGATGGTTTTTCACCATCATCTTCACAGTCAGTCTTTAGATGATTTTCTCCGGTCTCATTTGTCATAGTAATAGTAAATTCATCACATCTCACATCATCACTAACCATTACCAAAATATCATCGCCACTAAAAGAATAAGTTGTAGCCTCCGCAGAACCACTGAATTCACTTTTTTCTTCTACATCCCATTGTCCAGCATCGCTTAGAGTCGAACCTCCGCCAATTGTCAATACAACACCGGCTAATGTAATCAATAATCCAAGCCCAAGAAAAATTTTTCCTGCTATGTGCATGAAGCGCTTGCATGAACCCGGCCTTGTAAATCAAACCTGTTTTTTTTACTATGTTTCTCAGATATTGATATAACTATTTAGTGCCAACTACTATCTTAAACTCAGAGAGGAAGAGTATGAGCGACATAGTTAGAAGAAAGGAGAGCATTACACAAGACTTTGAGAAAAAGACCCTAAATGGTTTTATTGGAATATTCATCCATATAATTGTCCTTGGTTTTGTTAACTTACTATTGATGATATTGATGGGAGTAGGGGGAGCGCTTGGTGGCCTTGCATTTCTGATTACAGTATTCACAGGACCACTTTGGTTAGTTTATTGGAATAGTTACATTATCATAGCACCAAACGAAGCAGCAACGGTGCAATTCTTTGGAAAATATTCGGGTACAGTGAATAAAGAAGGATTTCACTTTTTCCTCAATCCCTTTTACTACAAACAAAAAATTTCTTTACGTATAAGAAATTTTGAATCAGCCAGATTGAAAGTTAACGATGTTAATGCTAATCCAATTGATATTGGTGCAGTAGTAGTTTGGAGAGTTTTTGATGCTGCTGAAGCACTTTTCGAAGTAGATCACTATGATCATTATGTACAGATTCAGAGCGAAGCAGCACTTCGTGCGATGGCAACTGCTTACCCATATGACATAATTGAAGACAAAGATATTGGAGGAATTTCTTTATCCAGTCACCAGGAAGAAATTGCTGAACTTCTTCAGGCATCAGTTGAAGACCGACTTAAGCAAGCAGGGATTGAAGTTCTTGAAGCCAGAATAAGCCATCTTGCTTACTCTCAAGAAATTGCACAAGCAATGCTACGCCGCCAACAGGCTAGCGCAGTAGTGGCAGCAAGAACAGAGATAGTTAAGGGCGCAGTAGGAATGGTCGAAGAAGCATTAGCACAACTCAGCTCAAAGAAGATTATCGAATTAGACGAAGATAAAAAAGCCACTATGGTAAGTAATTTACTAGTAGTCCTTTGTTCTGAAACAGATACCACTCCAGTAGTTAATACTGGAACAATTTACTAGAAGATCAATCAATACTAGTAGGCATTGAAGAGTGATGTAGATTGATACGCAACTTTCCTTCTGAATCCGTGACATAACCAAAGGAATACTCTACTTTTACCTCTTCTTCTTTTGAATTTGTGAAAAAATAGTTGCCCATTGCCATAGCCGTTGCCCCATTGATAACGACATTCTCATTCTCAAATCGTACTTTTGTCCAACCTTTAATTGCAAAACCTTTGTCTTCAGGACACACTCCGTTTTCTGCAACGAAATATGACAGAGCACCTTCGAAGGTTGGACGGAATTGTTCTTCAATAGCGAATGTAGGTTTGAACAAGACAGGAGAAATATCGTATGCATATAGAGATTCGACGTGTAAACGTGCCCGTCCAACATAATCTCCTTCAGAATCATGTGCCGCAGCGATAGCAACAACACCTTCTCCCCATGCTTTCTGGGCATTTTCTACATCAGCGACAGTCACCATTATTCACTCCTCAAGGGCATGATTTATGATTATTACACTGGCACAACAAATTAAATTTAGATATTAGTTATGGTGCAGAGGGCAGGATTTGAACCTGCGAAGCACTACGCACTGGGACCTCATCCCAGCCCCTTTGACCGCTCGGGTACCTCTGCTTTACAATCGTCGAAATCTCTAACATATATCACAATGGTGAAACAAAGAGCAAGTGATTACCAGACGTCTAAACCATACTTTTGGGCTAGGGGAACTTCCTCCCCAGTCTTTGCATAATAGTACATTGAGGCTCTATTGACTGCATCGCAAGCAGTAAAGAAAAGAGAAGATAATGTTATACCTGCGACGATTATTATGAAGCCTAGAGCAAGTCCTATTTCTCCTAGTAATAAGAGGGGAAAACAAATAATAATAATAAATAATATCACTAAGAAATTAATGATTCCAGTACCCATACTTGCAACAATATTCTCTCCCCAAGTTTTCTGAAATAACTCTGGGCTTTCTTTCATACTTTCGAATACTCCATTTTTTTCCAGAACAATAATTGGAATTACAAAGAAAGTGGTCATCCACCATGCAAATTGAATTAAACTCGCTATAATCCTTCCTAGAATTGACACAATAATATTATCAGAGGACGCCATACCTTCAAAGAAATTAATTATTAACCCAACAGTACCAGAAATAAGTCCCCAAGCAAATATTTGCGGCAAGCATTTCATCGCTTGCTTAATCCCGTATGAAAAACTAGGGTTTCTCCCCGTAGTTAATCTCTCATACGCACTAGCAACTATAGCTGCATTCCAAAATACAACAATTATAGATACGATAAAGTAACTTAGAAAGGTGCCTAATGCAACTCCTCCTTCGAAACCTTCGTCATTTCCGATGACAAAACCCAAACCTCCAGTAAGAGTTAACACCGCTCCAAAACTTAGAATTGACATTATTGCCGAAAATAATACATAAATCATCAATTCAGGATCCGCTTTCACTACATGGATTCCCAATTTTGTAATTCTCCAACCTCTTCTGATTCGATTCTTAAATCCATATTTTCCAGTAAAGTCCCCCAATCCACTTGTTGCCTTAGCACCTGAGCCCAACATAATTCTTGGTTATATCAGCGATTATTCAAACTTGCTACGGCAATTTACTCAAGACATCTTTTTCAATTACCCTCAAGATAAACTGCATCACCTACAGAAACCGCTCCCTCTTCTATTACCGAGGCGGACCAGCGAGACCACCCTCTCCTCTTGTTTTCATCTATCCTAGAGAACTCATCTTCCATGAACGACCCTCCTATTTTACTGCAGGGAGCACAGGGCTCACTTAGCCGGATTAAGGTAGATCCAAACCTAATCATCATGCCAACTTCCATCTTTGGCCAATCTATCCCTTCGATAGTGAAGTTCTCTCCAGCTGTACCAATGTTGATAGGATGCCCCTCTTCTTGAAGCTGTAATATTCTCTCCATGGAGAATATGGACACAGCCCTTCCAGGGTCTCCATTTTTTCTCTCCATTCTAAATCTATTCAGATCTCCTTCGACTCCTTCGAATCTGACAACAGCCGTTTTAACAGGAAGTTTCGGGACTCCTCCTAACTCACTTACATTAATTGAAACAATAGTCGCCATCTCGATCATTTTTCTCCATAAACAGTCTCTAGGATTTCTAGAGTTTCCATTACCATTCTATTTTTATCGAATCTTTTCTCTGTAGTCTCTCTTGCAGCCATTGAAATCCTTTTCCTCAACTCTGAATCGTTACCTAACCTTTTAATTCCTGAGATTAACTCTTCTAAGTCGCCTGGTTTGATAAATAATCCGTCTGAATCATGTGTGATTACATCAGAGTTCCCCCCTATTTTTGAAGAAATAGTAGGAATACCATGAGCCATAGCTTCTAATAAAGCCAAAGGCAAACCTTCGTAACGCATAGTCGGTATAAGGTAAATATCTGCTTCTGAATAAATTCTGGAAAGTTCTTCATCAGATACTCGTCCATGAAATGTAACTTTGTCACCAACATTTAATTTTTCAACCATTATTTTCAAATCATTAAGATAAGAACCAGTCCCTACAATACCCAGTTCTAACTCTAAATCTTCAATTTGGCTCACTGCCATAATTGCTTTTTGAAAGCCCTTTTGTTTATCCGCTCGACCAGTACAAAGTAATTTTAAAGGCCCTTTATTATCGATATATTCTTTCTTTTCTGGCAATTCAATACCATTTTCAATGATTCTAACTTTATTTTTAGAAAATAATGAAAAATCTCTTTCCAGTGTAGGAGATACAAGAATTATTTTGTCAACTTTTCTCCTTGTAGGCATTTCCCAAACTAAACACCTTCTGATTAGGTGTATTGGAGTGAGTATCATCCAATGCCAATACCGAGGTCTTTTATCTGCAGAGGAAAGAAATGATAATAGCTCGGTTCTGAGTGAACCATGACAAACTAAAACAATTGGAATTTGACGTTTATTCGCCCAAGAAAGAACACCTGTCGAAGCGAATTCATTACTATGAATTATATCAATTGGCTTCTCATCATGTATCTTTTGAATAAGTTTTTTTGATTCTTTAAACCACGCTCTTGACAATTTCCTTGGCTTAGAAGGATTAAGAAAATGTACATCGTACCCCTTCTCATTTATTTTTTGAATTTTTTCAGGATGTGAAGTAGTAATCACAGTCACATCATGTCCACTTTCAATAAAACCATCGCAAAGATCTATGCATTGCCTTTGAAATCCCCCAAATCCATGTGAGAGAGTAGAACGAGTCATTACTAGAATGTGCATATAACAAACAAATGAAGGGCTTGAGAGTTATAGGTCTATTCTCTTAATGAGTTCAGGAACACCCACAATATCTTCTAACGAATACGATGAAAGTAAAATAAGATACGGCCGGTGGTAATTCCGAGTGTCACTGATGTCGGAGGTAGATGTTTTTCTTATTGGCGCACCCAAAGCGGGGACAACTTGGCTTGCTTACACACTTAATCAGCATAAGAAAATAGATCTTTCTGACCCCAAAGAACCGAACATTATAGCCTCACATCGCGGTACCTTTATTCGCACAGATGAAAGTCCTGAATGGAATAAATTCAAAGTATGTTTCCAAGGAGAAGGACTGAAATTAGACGCTTCAATACACGCATTTTCTTGTCCACTGGCCCCTTCTAGGATACGCCAACGCATACCAAATGCGAAATTTATTCTTTGCCTGAGAGAACCGGTGGCTCGGGCATTCAGTCATTGGAATATGGTATTGAATACCAAAGAATCGGAAGCAAATGGAGTTGATTGGAGTACTTTCGAAAAAGCATGGGAAGATGATCGTTTGAGTATCGACTCAATGTATGGGGCATCCATGTCAAACTGGCTCGAAGAATTCAATCTTGATAATTTTTTAATTATTGATAGTACTGAATTGAAAGAAAAACCATTAGATATTCTCAGCAGAATTGAGGAATTCCTTGAAATCGAGAGCCATGATTTTGAAATTTCTCCTAGTAGACACTCTAACAGTGCATCATCAAGAAGGCCGATCACTTCTGCCGGAAAATTAACTAGAAGTTTGTTTTCATTTATTCCTAAATCAGTTAAGGGACCAATTGTCCGTATGTTGCAAAAAAGAGATCTAAATATCTATAATTTCCCTCTACTAAGCTCCAAAGGAATAACAAATAAAATCAACTCGTCACATTTCAAAATCTGTGGCAATCAATTAATCGAGGAATTAGAGTTATTCGAAAGCCTTACCGAATTTGATACTAGCCACTGGCGCGATGAAATACAACAAAATTTGAATAGTTAATTATGGTAAATAGCCAAAAATCTCTAGAGTTTCTCTGTTTTCTAAAGCAAATGATTTCATCCCCTCATCCTTCTTATATGCATAGGCTCGACTCCCATCTATCGATTGACTAATATCTTCTAATAATGAATCATCCCCTTCAATTTCAATGAAATTCCATATCTGTTTAATCGCTGATTTAGGAGCTGTCAATAAATCTTCATAACGAATTTCTAATACAAATTCACACTCTTCTAGATTTTTTTTCTCTACTTCCATATGCTCAGACCAAAAATCGAAAGCATGCGATAGTGTCGCTGCTCTTTGCCCTCTTCTAATCGGAGATTTACTATCTTTCCATCTATACATCTTTAGCCATTTAGAAAATCTACTTTCGTCTTCTTCCCAATTTTTATTACTCCTTGTCTGGAGACTGGATGCTACATCAACTCCGTGACGAGTAACATGAATAATCCTCATCTCTGGCCAAATTTCTTTCCATATTGGTAATGTAGGGCCGTTTCTAGGATCTTTCCATCCCCATTTTGAATCCAAATCAAATAAACCTTTTTTCAAACTCTTCCCTGAATATTTTTTACTTGAGTTACTAGAAATTCTAGATATTACATACTCTTCCACTTTTTCCTTTGCCGGTTCATAATCCATCAATTCTTGAAGAGCCATTGGTCTAGCCCAGTCGGCCCCGGCATTTTCATAAATCCATTTATTTAATTTAATAAAAAATTTTGATTCATGATCTTCTTGTAGATCTAAACCCATAAAAACTCCGGAGCGATCTAATATCCTTGATACTAAACTAGTACCACTCCGATGCATACCGACAATTACGAACGGCCCATTCATGTACTTCCGTCTCAGTATTCATGTTAAGTTCTAACGGGTAAATTAGCATATTTGAAGAATTGACCAACTCCTCTGCCCTAAAGTCGAATCGAGCATTAATTCAATAACAAGTATGCATTCGTACAAACATGGTCGACATTGCATCTTTAGTATTGGCAGGATTTCAAGACACTCTTGTTTCAGCTTTTGGGGCATCTCTTGGATGGATTATAGGCCATATGATTGTACTGTTTTTGGGTCTATCAATAATATGGGTTATTCAAAATAGAAATCGGATTGCTAAAGAATCTGGATGGGGATATCCAAATTTAATGGATATTTTTGTAATCGTATTATTGACCGTTCTTCAGTATCTTGTTTACGTGAATCTACTTGACTTTCCCAGCACCGCTTCATGGGGCCTAGCAATTTTTTGGACATTCACATTGAGATGGCACGTATTGGTATTAGAATGAGATTTCATTCATATTCTCGGCCTTTTCTTCGGTAGTACATCAATCCAACAATAATCAATAGAACTATTCCGACGGATCCCCCAATAACTGGTAATTGTTCTTCAGTGAGTCCCAGTTGTTCTACAATTGACTCATTTCCTCCTAATTCAATACCAAGCCCTGCAGCCTTTTTATTGATTTTAATATCAACTTTCTTAGAATTAGGGCATGAATTTGGTCTAATTTCTCCTACTTCAATTATCACTATACATCCCTCCCAATCACTATCCAAATTATCAGGCGTACCTATTCTAAAATTACAATTTTCACCCGTATCTCCTACTTCGACATCCACTTCACAATTTCCGCCTATATTTTCAAAACCACTCGGCCAAGAAGACGATCCCATATTTTTCTTGATTAGATGAACCTGATAACTGACTTTTCCTTCCATATTGCTATTACAATTTATAGCAGCAGAAATAGAGATTTCATCACCACCATCAAATGTTCCTCCTCCTTGACCAATCTCAGAATCACAATCCATATATTCAATAATAGTAATAATTATTTCTTCAGAATCAGAAGGACCTAGAGGATATGGTAAACCATTCACTTGATTTACAGTGGCAGTAACATTAGCTTCTATTTCTCCAGGCTCCTCTGCTTCATCAGATCTGAATACTACGTCAAATTCAAGACTTTCTCCTGCCGCCACAGTCATAGATTCAGGAGCCGAACTATCTAATTCTCCCGCTTGTACCTGTATTGTCACCTGCTCAGAAAACATACTAGGATTTTCTACAGTACATTCTATGATAACGTTTCTAGTAACGGACCCAGAATCAATCTCTCCCTCGTCTTCACATGTAATAATAATCTCAGGCAACAATTGTGCTGAAACAGGAGTAATGGAATTTAGCATAGTTGCCAAGATTAGCATAGTACAAACAACGCTAACTACCCTTGACATAACACGGTGGGACCTTCAATTACGGATAGAATTATTCCTTAGTTAATACAATAGTTCATTAAATTACCATTCAAAGGATTCATGACAGCCCTTAGTTTCGATTACGGTATGAGTGATGGGGCGGGACAACCTCCTGTTGTAATTGTGCCAGAACAAACCAACATCACTAGTGGTACAGCAGTGCAGGAGAAACTAATCACTGCAGCAAGAGTTTTTTCAGATTTATTAAAGCCAACATTTGGCCCAAAGGGCTTGGATAAGATGCTTTACAAGTCAAATGGAACTACTGCAGTGACAAATGATGGAGCAAAAATTGTAGCCGAATTATTGGTCAAACATCCAGCCGCTAAAATGATGGTTTCTATGGCCAATTCTCAGGAAGAAAATTGTGGCGATGGAGTAACTACAACCATGCTTCTATGTGGAAGCCTACTACAGGAAGGAAACAATCTTCTCAAGAAAGGGCTGCACCCATTGACATTAGTTGATGGTTATCGAAAATCACTTGAAACCGCTACGGACCAAATTAATTCAGATTCGACAAAGATCGACGATAAAAAATTATTATTGGTCGCTGAAACTGCATTAACCGGTAAAGGAACAGAAGGTGCTCTAGACTTATTTTCATCTATTATCGTAAAATCCCTGATGTCAATCTCTGAAAAACAGCCAATTCCTAGAGCTGAGAATATTGCTATGTTCAAATCTAATGCAGGAAATATTCATGATTCCCGTATCATACAAGGTGTTGCTTTCCGTAGAAGAGTTCTAATGGACAGTTTACCAAATAAACTTTCAGATGTTAAGGTGGCTATAATTTCAGGAGATATCAAAATTAGAAAAATGATTCGTACTGCCGAAATTCAGATTACATCAGCAGATCAGTTAGAGGCATTCGTAGATGCTGAGCAAGACAGAAAGAATAGTATTTCACAATCATTGGTTGATAGCGGTGCATCTTTAGTTCTGTGTGGCGGGGAAATAGATCGTGATATTTTGCACAATTTGGCGGATAATAATATTCTTGCCGTAGGTGAACTCGATTCCTCTGAGATTGAAAATTCTGCTTCTGCGACGGGCGCAAAAATCGTAGATTCGATAGCCGACATTGAAACAAAAGATTTAGGTTTTTGTGGGTCTGTTCTTTGGGAAAGAAAAGAGGCAAGCGATATGGTTGAAGATATCATTAGAATAGACGGATGTAAAAAACCAGGATTAGTTACTATAGAAGTTGGTGGTGCAGGAGAGATTGCTACAGAGGAAATAATCAGGGGATTACACGATGGACTCAGGGCAGTATCACTAGCAATTGAAGATCAAGAAATTCTTCCAGGCGGAGGAGCAATACATAGTAGAATTGCCAATGCTGTTCGAGTTTCATCTGAATCAGAACCAGGTCGTGCACGTTTGGCAATGGAGGCATTCTCTAGAGCAATGGAAACAATTCCCGGGGCTCTCGTAGAAAACTCGGGTAACGATGTACTTGATAGCATCCTTGAATTAAGAACGGCAACCAGAAATCAAGAGCACTTTATGGGAATTAATGAGGATGGGAAAATATCAGTTATTGATAGTGCATGGCATCCTCGTACAGTAATCACTGAATCATTACAATTAGCATGTGAGACCACAATTGGGATGCTAAGAATAGACCAAGTAATTTCCTCTCGGGGCGATTGAAAGAACCTCTTACAAACACTTCAAGTCCTATGCTCCTACGCCTTGATATGGCAGCACCGCGCGCCCTACTAAGTGTCTGGGAAAAATCAGGGATCGAACCCCTCGCAATCTCATTATCGGAAATGGGTTGGGAAATTTTATCGACGGGAGGGACATCTCGAAAACTTAGGGAAGCGGGAGTTAATGTAATCGACGTTAGTGAAGCAACAGGGCATCCAGAATGTTTTGATGGAAGAGTCAAAACCCTCCATCCTGCAGTCCATGGAGGAATTTTAGTTAGACGAGATAGAGAAGACGATATGAAAACACTGAACGAATTAAATTACTCTACGATTGATTTAGTTTGTGTCAATCTTTATCCTTTCGAATCAGTGGCCGCAAAAGAGCCTCCTGTCTCTGACTCAGAATTAATTGAGATGATTGATATCGGAGGCCCAACAATGATTCGTTCGGCTGCTAAAAATCATAAAGATGTCTTAGTTTTAACCAATAACTCTCAATATCAAATGGTTATCGATTCTCTGAAAGAAACAGGAGGAGATCCTTCTCGAATTAGTCTCGAAATGAAAAAAAATTTATCTCTAGAAGCTTTCCAATGTACAGCAGCTTATGATGCCGCAGTAAGTACCGAATTAGAGAGAAGATTCATCGGCGGAGACACTCCAACTCGCCTCCATTTCGCCACAGAGAAAGGAACTCCTTTGAGGTATGGAGAAAATCCCCATCAACCCGCCTCTTTCTATCCTGCGTCTTCTGCCTCTGGCCTCAATGGTTTGGCAGCAGCTATCCAGCATGGAGGAAAAGCCCTATCTTTCAATAATTATTTGGATTTGGATGGAGCATTGAGAATAGCTCGAGGATTATTGAATGATATGGAAGGGAAAAAGAATCATGGATGTGTAATAATCAAACATACAAATCCTTGCGGAGTAGCCATAGATTCGTCACAAAAAAATGCTTGGATGAATGCCTTGGCTAGTGATTCTGAAAGTGCATTTGGGTGTGTAGTTGCTTTCACCTCTCCCGTCGAAAAGGAAACCGCAGAAGAAATCGGCGGACATTTCTTAGAATGTATAATTGCACCGGGCTTCAGTGACGAAGCTTTAGAGGTATTATCATCGAAGAAAAATCGAAGAATGCTTACACTATCTCAGTTCTTGCCTAGAGAGGATGAGCTCCGAATTAGGCAATTAGATGGTGGATGGGTTGCTCAAATCCAAGGCCCACCAAGTGTCGACTGGGACTCTGTAAAATGTGTAACAAAAACCCAAGGAACTCCTGAATCAATATCACTAGCAAGATTTGGCTCAACAGTACTTTCGGAGGTTAAATCAAATTCAGTAGTATTGGTCGCTCAAACCAATACTGGATTTGCAACAGTGGGTGTTGGCCCCGGACAGACCAGTCGAGTCGAAGCTGTAAGAATTGCAGCAAGAAGAGCAGGTGATAGAGCAGTGGGTTCCATGATGGTCTCAGATGCATTCTTCCCCTTCCGAGACGGTATCGATACCGCAAATGAGATCGGTGTGACTACAGTCGTACAACCGGGTGGCTCAATTCGAGATCAAGAGTGTATAGACGCTGCAGATGAACACGGAATTTCTATGTTTTTCACGGGCCAAAGATTATTTTTGCACTAATTCAAAGCACTCTGTTTATTGAGATAATATATGGAAAGTAGATTAGTATTAGGCACTTCCGTATGTCATGGAAGAGATATTAATTGTATCTCTAGGTGCTTTTTTGGCTGCTGCACTTACAGTACCAGCAGGTTTTGGCCTTTCTACGATACTAACTCCTTTGGTGCTTCTATTGCTCCCTGTTCATGAGGCAGTAGCAGTTGTAGCAATAGTGCATTGTGCTCATAATGCTGGTAAGTATATTGCACTAAAGGACGCAGTAGATTTCCATGCATTTAGGAGGTATGGTGTATGGCTGGTCGTAGGTTCTATAATTGGTGCATTACTACAGAATCAGGTTCCTAACGATCCCTTACTTTTGTTAGTTGGAATATTCCTTGTCATATTGCCAATATTAACAATTAGTGAGAAATGGACCGGATATCGTATACCTGAGGCTAATGATAGGTTAGGGGGCTTCGGTTCTGGTTTTATGGGGGGATTATCCGGCCATCAAGGCGCATTAAGAGCCATGTTCCTTACAAGAAGATTACCTGATAAGATGGCATACGCTGCAACAGCTAGCGTCTTAGCACTCTGTGTAGATGTTTCAAGAATACCTGTATATTTATTCTTTAGAACAGAAGAAATTTCCGAAGAAATGACACTAATAGTTGTATTAGTAATATCTGCATTAATAGGCGTTAGAGTTGGTAAAAAATGGCTTCAGTCATTAAAATCGACTCAAATACACAATATGGTAATGTTCGGTATAATTTCTAGCGGAATTTTCTATATTATGGAAGCGTTAAACTAACCATCTCTTTTGTGTTTTAAGGCTTTAACTAATTCATCTAGAGTTTCAAAGATTATAGTTACAACACTAATATGGTCACAATCTTGGCATATGAAACGTTTGCCGGTTTCATAACCCATGTAAGGTACAATACGTGGACTAAAGCAGTTTGAACAAACTTCAATATTTTTTAGTTGCTTATCTTTACTCATTATTATCAAACCTATTCGTTAGACTGCCTAAATAATCTAACTGTGCTGATTTTCTTTTGTATATTTGATTCAATCAAGCTACAAACTTCCTCTACATTCTCTGCTTTCAAAGACAATGTTTGTGCTTCGACAGAATCTAGGATTAATGCCGCCAATTTCCATAAAGACTTAATTTCTGGAATTGGGAACATATTATTCACTTCATTATCGATATCAAGATCTGTGACATCCATCTCATTAATTTGGGCGATTATTTCAATATATGATTTCCAAAGAGAAAGTAAGTAATCCCAGCGTTTAGTATCAATTTCTCCTGTGAGATCTGGTATCAATTCAATAATTCCTCTAACGTAAAGTTTCCCTTCAGGAAACTCCTCGACATATTCTTCGACCAGTTCATCAACTGAAGGGAATATGCTATTGAAGAATTCTGGCTTCAATGCCGGTTCAATAAGTGAGTTGATACGAAATCTTTCCCCTCCATTTGCTAGATATAGTAAATTAGACCCTTGCTCCTGAAATTGATCAATTTCCACCAATACCCCAACATCATAAGGTACCGACACTCCATTCAATTCAGGCATTGATGGATTTGAAATAACGTGCCCATAAGGCAGTCCATCCAATACAATATCATCAAGCATCTGCTTATATCTTGGCTCAAAAACTCTCATCATCATTTGATCTTCTGGCAGAAGAAACGTATCGAGTGTGAACAAAGGAACAATAATCTCCTCTTCTTTCAAGTTAGGGATATTCCTAGAATTAAAAATTTCCATCTTTTCTCCTCCTGCTAACAATCGCCCCCGCAATTAATGAAGTAACTAGTAACATCATAGAGAAACCAGGTACTGATTTCTCTTCTTTTTCCTCTTCTTCTTCAGTTACTGTTATCGGATTAACTATAATTTTTCCAACCATATTTGCCGACTCATGGGGTTCACAAACAAAATCATAGGTTCCATTTGTTCCAACTTCGAATTTAAATGAATAATCGACATCTCTTTGAGGATCTCCCGAATCAAAGATACCATTTTCTTCTACTGCGTTGTGAGCTAATAGTTGTCCTTGCCAGAAGAAACGAACAGTATCCCCTTCGGTAATAGTCACTTCAGAAGGTGAAAATTGTAAATTTGTACTATCAACAGTAATGATAACTTCTTCTTCAAGAACAACATTGTCTCCTTCTTCTGATATTACTGAGGTACTAATAGTAGTACTTAACAAAAAGAAAAGCAGCAAAACATAAGTCAAAAAGACCGGTTTCATATATACTGAGATTAGAATTGACGTATGAAGTAATGTTTTATTATTTCTGTGAAAATTTCATTCTCGAGTCTTAACTTTCATTCCGACATACCAAATACCAATTAATCCCACTACCAGTATCGTTGCTGTTCCGAAACCGGGATCTGCTCCATTCCATGAAGAAATATTATTCCATGTCCCATCTCCTTTTGTAGATACTAGCCATACAAAATAAGACGAGATAGAAGTCATTACTAAAATCATAATCACCACACTATACTTAGCATGTTTAGGAATTGTTTTCCCTGTAGCATAGTAATCAAAAATGGCATTTCCAAAATAGGGATTAGTCAAAGTTTTTCTAAATAATTTTTCACTAGATAATGAAAATAGGAATGCAGCAGGCACTGCCCATGATACTGTAGGCCAACCAGGAACCCATATCCCAATTATTGCAAAAAAGATGAATAATGAGCCCGTACCTATGTATAATTTACTTTTCAAAGGGCTGCTAGAAACACTGTATTTTTCAACCACTTGGTCTACAGTTTCTAATATGTCCATAGAACTCCGACCTATCATTATGACATAAATCAATATGTTTTAGTTCTTCAGACAATTGCAAACTCTCAAGCGGAATCACTCTTTCCGACATGTATGAGTGAACCATACCTACGCCCTCGTAAAGGTTCAATCAAAAACCCATTACGAATTGCAGTTCTAATCTCTGGTAGTGGTTCAGGTTTACTAGCTCTACTTAATCACCAGCAATCACACCAAAGTCCCCACATTACAAAATTAATTATTTCAGATAATATGAATGCTGGAGGATTACGATATGGAGAAGATTTTGATATTCCTGCGGTAGCAATTTCTTTACCAGCTTCAGTTTCTAAGATTGAACAGAGAATAATGCATGAGAATTTAATTCATGATATGTTAATGAATTATGATATTGAACTTGTGGTTTTGAGTGGCTACATGAGAATTTTGACTTCCACATTTGTAAGCAAGTGGAAAGGCAGGCTGATTAATATCCATCCCTCTTTATTGCCAAAATATCCGGGTGCACATGCTCACCGAGACGCATTAGCAGATGGTGCTAATATAACTGGCTGCACAGTACATTTAGTCGATGAAGGAGTTGATACTGGGGAGATAATTGCTCAAGAAGAAGTCGAAATATTAGATGGAGATACAATAGAGGAATTACAGGAGAGGGTTAAAAAAATAGAACACGAATTATACCCAAAAGTTCTGGACATTTTCTGCTCAAAAGGTGTTTGAATTAGAAGCATTTCTGTAAAATTTCTTCTTTAGAAATTTCTTTAAATTTTCCACTTTGTATGTTATAATTTTCTAAATTCAAATCCCCAATCGCCAAACGATGTATTGAAACTACATAGTTCCCTAATGTATCGAACATTCTTCGAATCTGCCTTTTCTTTCCTTCATCGATTGTCAATATCGCGGCGTCCACATCTTGAAGAGTTATTCTAGCAGGCCTTGATATGTATTCTTCAGTATGATATTCTTCAACTATCTTTATGGCAATTCCTTTTCTGATAGCTGTAATTTCTTCTTCAGTAATTTCTAAATCGGTTTTAACAAAGTATTTTTTTGGGATATGATTTTCAGGATTTGTTATTTTTTCCACTATTTTCCCATCAGTAGTTACCAATAACAGCCCAGTAGTGTCTTCATCTAATCTCCCAACTGTTACTAATGATTGATAGATATTTTTCGATAGTTGGTTTTCAAATAATTCGAATATAGATTTTTTCCCTAACTCTTTTTCTTGACTATTCAATCTGGAGCAAATATATCCTGATGGTTTATTCACTAAGAAATAATGATTTTTAATAGGTAATTTTAGTATTTTACCTCGGTAAGATACAATTTTTGTATTTGGGTTGAATTCAAACTTAATGTTCTTCACTATTGAATCATTAATCTGAATTTCTCCATTCCATATTGCTTCTTTGATATCTCTTTTAGAGGAAAAATCACCACATTTAGAGAGAAATTGATGCAATCTTATTTTCATATATTTGTACCAAATTCAACTAAATTACCAACGGACTCGAATAGACTCGGGCCACTCCCCAAGTAATACATAGCTCCCGTTTTACTACGCGAATCTTCTGGTTGAGAATTATTTCCAGTAGCACAAACTCCGGTACATCCGTCAGCGAATGCAACGTATACTCTGCCATCTTTATCGATATGTAGATCATTAAAATCTAGTAAGTTTCTATTTGACCCACCTATATCTCTACAATCTCCACTATTGAGGCATATGCTTCCGATTTGTACCGGATCAGGAGATACTCTCACGGTATGAAAAATAGGATTCGCATCTAGTGCATTAAGACTGTATGTTATGTACAAATGATAACTTACATTGCCGTTGGCGTAATGAGGATTCCCATCCCATTCTTGACCATCAATATCTAGCCCCCCCAATTCACTTGAGTTTTCACTACCAAGATATGTTATTGCAATACGCCCCGGATCTCCAGCATCAATTTGGGGAAAAGTCGTAGATATTACTTCAATAGGGCTGATTCGTGCACTTTCTTGTTCCCAGGTGTCTCCTGAATCAGTACTTCTTGACAGATATATGCCAAAATCACCTCCAGTCCAAATATGATAAGCATTAGAATCTGAATCAGTAGCAACTTCAGAATTTTTTCGTGGATATGGCGTCCCAACATCTTCACCCATTGTACGAGTTTCCCAAGAGTATCCATTATCCTTTGAGAAAATTATCGCAGGAGTTTCTACCCTTGGAGTAACATATACAGTGCCATCAGGAGCGGTAGTGATCGCTCCATGTAAACCGCCATCTCCAGTTGCTAATCCAAAAATTTGTCCACCAACTTCGAATGTAGCGCCGCCGTTAAAACTGGTATGGCAAAATATACCAAGTAATTTATTGTAACAAAAGTATACTGCCTGTTCATAAATTGGAGACAAACCACCTGGAATCCCATATCCTTCATCAACCCAAGGCCCAGTTGCAAGTTTAATGTGGTCATTTAATGGAATTGGTCCAGAATCATGTGGATTCCCTAACCAACTTTCCCCATCATTATCTGACCACCCTATCCATGTTGATTCCAAACCCATCATGTGTATGTTGAATACACGATCAGTAACTGGATCGACCCAGCCGTATGGGTCACTGGTGAACGGTGCTTGAGTAATATCTGCAACATTATTCCAAGTTAGACCATGATCGCATGAACGCATTGGCTTTTCTAATGCAATAAAGAATATACAACCACTAGAAGTAATTCCAATACTTGGCTCAGGACCATCTTCTCCTACATCGCTGAATACAAAGTTTAGAGGCAGGGGAGGAAGTTCTACTGACAAACCTTCTGAGTTTGTAACGAAAACACGAGTTTCTTCTTCAGTATCATCAATAATCTTTTGACTATCATTATCTAAATGTAAACACCCAGATAGTGTCATTGCACACATCATTAGACTGACAAGAATAGCACGTGTACGAGAACTCATATCACTGCCCTGATAGAGGATTATGTTATTCTTTCCTTTAAGAGTTATTCTATTGTGCCGGGGGTTGCTTCTTAAGGGATTAATTATTCGTTATCAATATGAATAGAATAATCGTTGCCTTAGCCAGCCTTTTAATTGTGTCAACACCTCTTGCTGGATGCCTTGATGAATCTACTTTGGAAGAAATAATCGATGATATCGTAGGTTGTATGGATACGCAAGCAAAAAACTATGATGAAAACGCTACAACTGAACTTGTTGGAAACTGCATTTATGCAGCATCAATGGATGCATTTTTGAATTCAATGAATCAACAGATAGACATTCAATCAATGTTGAATCAAAGCACAACCGCAGGCTATTCAATGTCAATGACAATGCCAATGGGAGATGAGTTGGGAGATATGGGTGACGCTATGATGTTAGTTGAAGAAACTGTGATGGTAAATATGTCCGCAAATGCAGCACATGTATCCATGGTGATGAGCGTTCCAATGATGTTCTCTTCTACAACAACAATGATACAAGTTGGAGAAGTTGTAAATGTACATCATAAATTAAACGGTATGATGGTTACTCAAATGGGTGCAGAAACAATCGATGACAAATATCAGACCAGAGATATGAATCCCAATGTAATGGAATGGGTAATTCCAATGTTAGCTGACTCAATGGCTAGTGATACAGACATGGGAGGCGACTCTGGTGAGGCGAAAGAAGATTTAAGCGACGAGGGATGGGACATGGAATCCGCTACTATTACTGTAAGTTTTGACTCAGCAACAAATGCTCAAACAATGGATCTTTCGACAACTAATGAGACAGGAGCAATCATGAACTTGTCAGTTAAGATCGATGAAAACTCAAATCTGATGTCTTATTCTATGGTAATGACGAATGAAACAGGCTCAGCATCACATATGAATTACGCCTTAATGTGGGGAGAAGCAGTTGTAATAACAGTAGACCAAACACTTCCAAAAACAGCAATTCCAGTACATTGGGACGGCTTACCTGATTTCAATAATAATGATGATGACGATTGGGACGACGATGATGATGACGATAATAATGACCCCTCAGTCGATGATATTATGATGACGATAGATCAAGACGAGGACTCACTAATTAGTTGGGATGAGTTTGAACAGTTTATCATCAACGAAGATGGTGGATGGGAAGATGATGATGATAGATATGAAACACAAGAGCACTTCAATTACTCTGATGATAACCAAGATGGATATTTAGATATTGATGAATTATCAAATTGGCTAGAATCAATGAATGATGACGATGAAGACATGTTCGTTTGCGATAATGGCAATGAGGTTCCAATGGATTGGGTAAATGATGGAATGGATGATTGCGGTGATAATTCAGATGAGTACGATAACGATAACTCTGATGATGAAGACATGTTCGTTTGCGATAATGGCAATGAGATTCCAATGGATTGGGTAAATGATGGAATGGATGATTGCGGTGATAATTCAGATGAGTACGATAACGATAACTCTGATGATGAAGACATGTTCGTTTGCGATAATGGCAATGAGATTCCAATGGATTG
>Ga0222718_10000776_pt1 | contig 32977 bp, 49 predicted proteins | sample C33_27DmetaG_FD_165045 | JGI IMG/M metagenome (GOLD analysis project Ga0222718, IMG submission 165045) | Estuarine water microbial communities from San Francisco Bay, California, United States - C33_27D | ecosystem: Environmental > Aquatic > Marine > Unclassified | place: USA: California...
TTTACAAATCTGTTTTCGCAATGCTTAAACCATTTTGGAAATGGTTCTAAGACGACAACCCTGCAATTGTACTTTTTATTGATCTCATGTGCCCAGTCGCCTCTATAACCACCAAGGTCATAGACAATTGAGTTTTCGTTAAGAGCATAGTTGTATCGCATAGGTTCTTTACGACCATTATGCGCTTTCCATTTCTCTACAGACTTCTTTTGAATTTTACCATCAAGACTTGCCATCGGTATTATCTCCATTATAATCATACAAGTCTTTACCAGTTAATAAACGATTCCACTCTTCTTGCTGGTCCAACTCTTCGAACATCTTTTCAATCCATTCCATTGCCTCTTTGCGCTCTTTGGCTTTGACAAAATCAATTACGTTATTCGCCATAAGTAAGTCTTACCTTCATTCCTTCATAAAAACCTACAACAACCTTTTCACCACCATCATTAGTATACTCTTCAATCTCATCAAGATTTCTTTTGACCCACTCATAAGAGAAGTCAACTACGTTATCACTTCCGTCCATTTACTCACCCTCGACTTAAAATATTTACCATTGATATTATCATTTATATAGTCTTCAGACTCAAGCACGTTTCTCTGAAACTGCTCCTTGACTTCTGTATAATTCATTTCGCCTTTAGTAATATGTAGGGAAAGTATCTCACGCTTAAATTTATCACCACCAAGTTCTTTGACCATCTCCTTGACGATCTCACTGGACCCATAATACTTGCGCCAATCGCTTTCGATTTTAGAACGGCGTTTGGCTCCACGCAACTTACGCATGAACCAAAACGCCTTTCTACCTATATACATTCTACCATCAGGGCAAGTAATACTATAAACGAATCCATGGTATTTGTCAACTAAATTTTCATCAAAAATCTCGCCCTTGTAAATCCAAGGGTTTTCGTACATATATTATTCCATATTGTTAATTAATATCTATATTGAAAGAGATTGATATTCTAGTTTCGTCAGGATTTTTATTCTCTGTGACCATGTGATCAATATATGAAGGAAATAGTAATAGATCACCTGATTTTGCATTTACATGGAATTGTTCTGTTAAATCGTCACGCTTTCCAAATAATGCACGAAGATCTGTCTGATTATAACTGCTTGGATTTCTCAAAATCAAGTTACCGCCATTTTCCGGAAGTTTTGGATAATAAATTCCAACAATATCACACTTAGGATGATTGTGAAATTCTTGATAATTACCGTAGGAAGATATATTAAACCAATATTGTTGAATATGAAAAGTGGACGTTTTCCATGTTGATTCTGTAAAAAGCTTAGTCTCTTCCAATACCATGGACTCAAGATTCTTAAATCCTTTTTTTGTATTAGGATAATTTCTAACACCATGAGTGGTAAACGTATTGCCAACCCATTGACTATAAATCTCTTTTCTCTCCATTGCTTTTATATGCAGATACTCACATTTTTGAATAAGATATCGATTCAATAAATCATCTTCATTCATTATATTTTTTTGAAATACAGGTACTGAAAACAGCTCGCTATAATTATTCACAGAATTTATTCCTCCTCTTCATCATCCCACATTTCTTCACGCCATTCGTCTAGTTCTTCCTCAGTCATGAGTTCTTCGCTACAGAATGGGCAGAAATCAACGGTTGCTTTCTCATTATGTATGATATCAAATTCAGAGCCGCATTCGATACAAGTGTGTGTTTCAGCCGCCATTTTATAATCCTCCTAAAAAGATTTTACGTCTATTTTTTGCTTTAGCGACAACATTCTTTTTTTCTTCTTGTGTGTACGTCATCCAACCAGAAATCTCATCGGGACTGCGAAAGCAACCTACACAGTATGCTCCGCAGTCCGAATATTGACACACGCTTTCGCATGGTGATTTCATTATACGATCTCACAACCGCCAGCAGCACAAGCCATTTCTTGTGCGCCAAGAGTCAAGTCTGTTGACTCATAGTTGGATAGTAAAGACCAATCGATGTTTTTTGGCATACTGTCAAGCAATTCTTTATATTCCTCTTCAGAACAGTCTTGATAAGGTGCCTGTCTATATGTGTGGTCACTGAACGGTAAGAACGATACACCACTCATATAGTCAAAGTATTTATAACACCATGCGCCTACTTCCATCCACTCATCTTCTTTTACAGAGATGGTTACAGATGGTTTATGCTCACACCAAGCGTCCTGATATACCTTCCACAACTCTAACTGCTCAATAGCAGTCATGTCTGTACGAAACACTGCTTGGTCTGGTGATTTCATGGGGAATGAGAAAACGAGTGTATGATCTGGTTTCATAACGTCGTCTTCACATGGGAAACCCATATCTGCCATCATGATTGCGAGAGGATCTTTCTTATCGCCTCTAACCGTTCGTACATAATACGGATTATGTCTAGCATGAATGCCAGAGGCAGCATCAACAAGCTGACTAACAGTTCCGCTAGGCTTAACGCAAGTGACTGAAGCACTCTGGGGGATGCCAATCTTTTCAGCCCATTCTTTATTTGTTTCAACTGCAACACTTTTCAATTCCTCCAAAATCTTAGCAGTTTCTTCCATACCACGACGACCGTTGGTCAAATCGTTATCCATAATGCCTGTCAATGATACACCAAGCAATCTCTCTTCAGAACAGTTCTCATTCCATTTCTTAGAAAGATATTTAAAACTTGTAAGAATGGATTGGAATGTACCAAGAATAGTAGCAAGACGGACCTTCTCTTTCAGAGATTCAACACTATCGGTAGCACGGATAACGACTTCTGATAGGTTACAAAATTCACGGTCACGCAAGATAATCTCTGAGCATGGGTTGGTGCCAAACTCATGATCTACTTCACGGCGACCTGTCTTCTCCACCTGCTTCTTGGCAGATGCACGATTGAATAGACCACGTTCACCAGACTTTGAATCATATAAAGATTTCCACTCATCCATAAAGATACCAATATCTGGGCGCTCAGTATAGCAGGCTGAATTGTTCGACAAGGCACGTTGAACATTCTGCTCCCACCACTGACCTGCTTTAGCATCCCGCATACGGTCATCAGATAGGTTTGATAATGAGATTAGAGCAGAACGACGAACACCACCAACGACAACAATCTCAGCAATCTTACACACTAGGTCATGACACTCTAGTGAGGACAGGCGACGACCAGCAGCACCTTTGAAGATTTTTACAGCAAACTGAAATAAATCAACGAGTGGACCTGGACCAGAAGCACGACCACCAAATGTCTTGAGTGGTGCGCCAGCAGGGCGAACTTTAGAAGTATCCCACATTGGTACTTGACCTTGCCATAGAAGTGCTAAGAGTTCTTTAAGAGCCTTTGCCCAACCAATCTTAGAGTCGGCAACGGTGATTGTGGTTTCTGTTGTATTGAAATCTTCAGCAACGACTGGTAACTTAGAAACAAACTGTCGCTCAACTGAGAAACCAACACCTGTACCATTCATTAGAATATACAACAACTCATCAAATGCTTGCACACGGTCGATAGCAAGATAAGAGCAGTTGTAACCAGCAATGTTTTCTTTCTTCAATGCTGGTCCAGCAGTCATCAAGCAACGCATAGACGGCATGACTTTTAGATCCAATACAGCTTCTTCTAATTCACGCCGGGCATCATCTGGCATATCAAAGTTATGTTTTTCCATCAAATCTTCTTTGAAGAAGTCGAAATATCGACCAACGGTTTCACTCCAAGTTTCTCGACGACCTTCTTCCCACATGAAGCGAGAATATCGTGAGAGGTGAATGAACTGCTGGTATTCTGTAGGTAACTGATTAGACATTTTTTATTATTCCTTTACTGCTTGGACGACCGAGGGAAACTCATTGGCAATGAGATCCCAACAACTTTTTGCGATTAACATGTGTTCTTTTTGTGTTCCATTCCCAGAACGTAGGTCACAATAATGAATCCACGAGCGTAATGAACCCTTCATATACATCCGTGACATTGTGAGTCCTTCTGGTAAAATAGTACGAGCAACTTCTTTGGCGATACCGTTATTAAGTGCCCACTTATAATGTTTCTTGGCAAGAATCAAAACATCAGTTTGAATATCTTGCCATAGACGCTGTGTATCATGATCTACACCGCTGATACTATTCTGCCTATTCTTCTTGTCTTGTAGTCTTGGCTCCCTCCATGTGTATTCTTGTGCTTCAGCATACCGCTGACTAAACTCTTGAAACGTAAATGTGCGATGCCGTAAGATCTGTCGCCCAATGTCTCGTGGGCATTCAATCTCAATCGTAGCATCGACCATCTCGAAGATTGACCAGTGTGCGTTACGAATGCAATATGAAAGCAACTTACTGGCTGTCTCATTATTAATCTGATTACCAGGATTAGAAACTCGTGCTGTGTATGCAATAAGTTCTTCTGGTGTCTCCAACTCATCTGTAACTGGTTTGGTAATCGAAATCAGTCTTGTTTTTGGTTCATAGTAGTTCAACATTTTCTCCATAGTGATAATTGTGCTTTTGCTTCCAGTCCTGAGAATGTGTTATTACGGATAATATCATTTACTTTGTAACCCATCTTTGCCATATCATTTATATCTTTTGCAAGTATCGTATTTTGAAAAATACAAACTGACTTGCCCATATCAATAGTTTTTGCCATCAGATTACAAATCTGTTTGTTGCGTGGTTGATTGTCAAAAACATAGATGGTGTCGTCTGGTAACAACTCCATTGCTTTCTTCATATCGCTACCACCAACAGCAACAGCATTGTCAAGAAACAGACTGTCAATCGGTCCCTCAACACAGATGACACGCTCAGATAGGTTTACCTGATCGTATCCATATATCATCGGTTTTTCATCATCGACACGAACTGTCAAATAACGAAGTTTGTTATTGTCTAGCGCCCTCATGGTGACGCCGATTAAGTTTTGTTCCCTATCATAGAAAGGCAGAACAAGTCTTGGCTCGTGTGTCTTGATTTTATCCCTATACTCTGGCAGAACCGAAGCAATTTTTGAGACATCATCTACATAGTAGACGTATGATAATTTATAATCTGGGAGTTTTCTACTTTGACAGTAGCGAACTGCTGGGTGTTTTTCTTCTAAATCTGATACTGGTTTTATAATATCCAGTAAGGTTTTCTTTTCGTTTATTCTATTCTTAGGTGAGAAATCAAACTTTTGTTTCGCTACTTTTTTATTTGCTTTTCCTGAAAATTTTTCTAGTCTATATTGACTATACAAGGCAGAGTCAACATGCTCGATAAATTTATCAAACCCCATCGAAGCACCACAGTTATGACACTTCATTGCCAGACCATTCTTAGACGATAGCAGATACCCACGAGCCTTAGTCTTGCTTTTATGACTGTCACCACAGATAGGGCAACGGAAGTTTGCCAAGAATGGACTGTGCTTCTTGACCACATATCGCTCAAGTTTTACTGATAATAAATTAGCGTACTTTGTATCAATCCAAATCATATATACCTCTCAATCAAGATACCAATATACACCATAAAAAAGTCCCCGTCAAATGTTTTTTTCTCTTGACAGGGACTTGACAAACAAATATTATTACTATGTAGACCGTTAGAATATCTTATCCCATATAGTAGACTCAGCCAATAAGAAACCAACAACCATACCTGCTCCCATGACTATGTATCTCCATTTCTCTAGATTGGATACACGAGTAGACATTTCATCAGCATGGTATTTTTGAGCCTCTTTCATCTCTTTGAGTTCTTCGATGATGGTTTCATAATGACCGCTCATCTCTTCGTGCATTTCTTCTTTCATATCGCTAATTCTCTTATGCACGATCTCAATAGACTTTTCCTGTGTGTCAATTCGTGACTCTTGTACAGCAATAAGTTTGTTGAGAGTGTTACTAACGTCTGTCAGTTTATTGATTGTGGTATCGAACCGATCTAGGATATTCTGCACTGACCCAAGGTCATTCTGAATAATTTTAACATCAGTAGCGAGATTACTATCTTCCGCCATCTTCGTGTATATCCTCATCTACCGCATCAACAGTTATACCAAGAAATGTTTTCTTTTTAGGTGCTGCTTTGGGTTTAGGTTTCGGTGCACTTGTTCTAGATGACGAAACAACTTTAGGCTTTGCAGGAGTCTTCTTAGTAGACTTTGCTTGCCACTCAGCAACTACTGGATTCGTAGTCGTTTTAGGACTGTCTTTATCGACCTGTTCATATTTATCTTCCCAGAGATCTGCACGTTCCTTTACGATTGTTTTAGCAATCTCCTTGCCCTGCTTAATTTCTTGAGCACTGATCTTCATTGGTGCCTTTTCGAGAAGGCGACCACCAAACCAGAAACCAATAATGGTCATCATGATATACCACAGCAGTTCCGGGATAATCTGTAGTGCCTGTACCGTAAGAGTGAAGTTGACTGGATCTACTGCTGCCCAGATAAACATGGCAACGATACCATATGTAAACAATGGTCGTACCATACGATTAGCAGCGTCAACAATTTGATTGAAGAACCCTTTTTTCTCAGGTGCTAGAAACTCTGCTTGATATCCTTTTTGGATTTGCATCTGCTCTTGATGAAACCCAGCCTGTTGTGCTGATTTATCACCAACAAATGTTTTGGCAATGCTATTGACACCACCTAAGATACCACTCAGACCACCGTTTAGTAGACCACCTAACATCGTTACCTCACTCTAAATTCGTTTGCACGGTTTGTCCAACCCTTGAGAAAGACAGACTGTGATGGATTATTTGCGACGATACGCTCACAGAACTCAATACGCTCTTCTACATATGCATTGATGAGATACTTACCCATCTTTCTATGCGCTGCTGCAATTTGCTTGCGTGTGTTGGGACCAAGAATACCATCAACACCACAAGGACCAAACCCTGCTTCGTTGATAATCTGCTGTACAAATTTAACTGCACGTCTAGGTCCATATAATACACTAGCGTCCGTCACGATGGGTTGTAGTGCTGCTGGGAGGGTGTTTATGCGTGGACCCTCGTAATAGTCCCGCTCGTAGATCTCATATGCCGTTTCCTCGGTCATATTCTTCACATCGTCAATCTCAGCATCACGCTTCAGATATCGAGAGAGTGTCTTCTGTGTGACACCATACTTTGTAGGACCACCTCTATCGTTTGGATGATTCACATAACCACCTTCACGTCGGATAATTTCCTTAATAATATGCTCAACTGATACAGCCATGACTTACTTCTTTGGTGCTTTTGGAATGAATGAAGTGATCTTAGCACCTGTCCAACCAAGAAGGTTTGACACCCACTCAGGTTGTTTCATGAGATTCCAACCGACTAGTAGACCAACTACTAACCAGAACCAATCGACTTGACTTGCTAACCATGCAACCATTTTATTTCTCCTTATATGTCTGGGTCTTCTACTAGAATAATGTTAAATGTGGCAGCAGCACTTATTGCGGAACTGTCACTAATATTCTTACCTTGAATTTCGATATCATGTTCTGGTGGCACAACAATAGGCACCGGATAATCAATTCTAACTGTATTTTGAAACGTTTCTAATACCTGTTTTGTTTGTTGCACATTACCATTTGTTGTATCTTTAATTACGAGTCTATACAATCCTGCCTTCTGTTCTTTGGCACTATTGACCATCATATCAATTATATATCCCGTTTGATTCTTTGCCGTAGAGAATGCTGCTTGTAATGTCTGACCCTCACCAGCAGGAATATATGCAACTGTTGTACTGCCGACTGTAGCAGTAATGTTTCCTTCATTCACTCTACTTGAGCCAGCATACTCAACTGACATTCGGTAAACTCTTTTGAATTTAATGTCAGTGTTGGAAGCATTACCTACACCATTCATAGGAATAGATAGCGAGTTAGCAAATCCATTTTCATCGATGCCTTGAATTGAAACGATGTGTGCGCCATTATTGCTTGCGCCATCTTCGGCGTCATCGGAAGTTAAAATAACTGTATTTGCATTGGAGGGATGAGCCATGGGAGTGCCAGCAGCCCATACCGTTTCGTATGATGCTCCAATCGCTTCGCTATAACCAAATTTATTTACATGAGTGGTATGTCTTACCAGACCACGAGCAATGTTTAAACCTTCATCGTTGATATACTTTAAGTAAGGCATCAGTTACCTCTCATTTGACCGAATGTCTTGCGGACAGCGGTGTTAGATTGTGCTGCCATCTTACTGACTTTCTCACGGTGTCTCTTCAACACCTTCTTGCTAATGGGTGGATCTTCACCAGGACCAGCACCAGCAATATTACCACCACCAACAGCATTAGCAGGTGCTTCCTCTGTGAGTTCTACCAGATCTCTAATCGTTGACATATTCTGTTCCTTAAACAACATCAACTCTTTTTCTGACACTTCCTCACTACGCTTGACACCACCCTGTTCTTCTTTTAGTAAAAACAAAGCAGCAGCGAATGTAACAAATTTCGACTGAATACCAGCCTTAGCAATAAGTCTTTTCAAATTAAATATCAAGCGATCATAGTAAGTCATAGCATCCTTCTCTTCACGAGTAGATGCTTTCTTCAAACGTTTACCCTTTTCATCAATTAATCCTAAATCATATGCCTTAGTCTCCTCAAAAGGAGTTGACAAACGCTTGACGAATTGATATACCAAAAATAAATCTACTGCTTGACCCATTAGATTTTCCTTAACCTCGTAATCACATCCTGATCCATTACGATACTAGACGTGTAAATTATTTTATTGTCTTCATCATATACTTCTCTAGGCAATCGCTTCAATAACAAGAGAAATGGTGTAATGATAGGTAGAGAATTTCTCATCTTATAGAAAATCATTCTCGTACAACCTGTACCTTCAAATACATTATACATGATTACAAGGTGGTTGAGAATAAGTCTTTCTCGTAACTCACCGTATACTTCATATCGCTTAACCAATCTTTTGATATATTTGATACGATTGAAGTCTTCCTTAAATTCTTCAACATCAATACAATTATTATTAATATAGCACTTGGCAGCAAATAGCTCCAAGTTGTTTTCAGTTAATATCATGTCATATAAATTAGAGTATTCACTGCTGCTGTTACAATTACTAACATCACACCAATCCAAAACTCTACCCAACAATGCCCAATCACACCACCAAACGGAACCAATGCGTCTGGATGCTTTCCTTTACCTGCATTAAACGGCAGGATAATCTTCTTGTATTCATAATTCCAAACCATGGGTGATAGCAACATCGATAGTGGAATGAGTGCTAACCACGGATTGACGAAATACCAAGCGACTGCTGGGAAAATAAACCACAGCATACGCATATACAAACCAAATAAATCTCTTTTGTAGTTGCCGACAATCATCGGCTTACCATTCTTCTTTTTTGGATTACCAAAGGCATCCAGCAATGGTTGCTCTTTGCCGAAGATCCAGTCTCTGATCTGATAACCCCATTCATCATCTATGCCCCAATGTCTGCCAAGGTCCATCTGTGAACCCCAACCTGGAGTCTGTGCTGCGAAGAATAAAACAGCACCGATGCTAAACAGAATCCAACCAAACATATTCAATGGGTCTAATACCATCCAAGATGATAGGCTCATGAATAGTGGTGTGGCAAGCAAAGTAAGGGGTCTTGATTTACCCAAGAACCCCCAACTCTGTTGATTGGGAATAGACCCACCTCTATATGACCATGTTACCAACAAGGGCAACGCTAATAAAATAGATAGAAACAAGTCCATCCTCTACTCCTTATGCAAACACGCTGAGAGCAGCACGCTTGATTACTGTGTTCGACACCGCTACATATATATAGTCCTCATCCCAGAACAGTGTTCCATCGTGAGGATTATCTGATGTAGGTGCACCCAACTCAGTAGTGGCATTATTCGTTGATGGAGTAATGCTCGTATTGATAGTTACCTTATTGGCATTTACGATAAAACTTGATGGTCGTAAAGTGCCAGTAACGACAACATTAGATGAGAATACCGTATTGCTACCAGAGAACGTACCATTACCAGAAACCGTCATGGTCCCAGTAATGGCAGTGTTCGATGGAATGTTGCCAACAAAAGTTTTGACATCAATCTTTTTGCTTACGGGCGTCCCATTAGGATCATCGACCAATAGAAGAAGGTCTTCATCATTCGGTGATGCTAATGCTGTAAGTTGTGTTACCTTCTTATCTGCCATTTGTTAAATCCTTATACGCCTTCTGGGCTTACGTTGAATGTGGTAATGATAGAACCAGAACCATCGACCATGTTGTTTGACACGGCACCAACGATAGTCAAGTTAGCAGAAGCAGAAACACCAATCTCTGGATTGTAGATTGGATTACCACCACCAGCAACTGTGATTGATTGTGATTCAACCTTATATGTGCCAACAGCAGAACCTGTACCACCCTGGATAGCAGGTGTAGTAAAGATCAATGTGTTGTTAGCGTTGATACCAGTGTTACCAGCAGCACCTTGAGCGAGTAAGTAAGCGTTGATGTTGTTACCACCAGCAGTGTTAGCAACAGTGATGCTCATTACGTTTGAAGATGGTTTGACCTGAACTGGTTGGTTGAATACAACGTGTACGAGAGCAGATGTATTTGCTGAAACAACGTTGTTAGCATTCAATGTGACATATACCTGAGAGATATCAGGGAAGCCCAAGTGAAGTGGACCTGCATAAGTGTTTGAACCACCGCCTGGATGTGCAGCAACAATGACCTCTTCTTTCTTACGAGCATTGCCGTGTGTGTCTGTGTAGTTTACACGACGCACCCAACCTAAGTCTGTGCCAATAACATTACGCTTTGAGGCAATGCTATCTGCTTCATAGAATGGTTGAAAACCTCTTACTAAGAAGTCTTCTGTATTGGCACCACCAGCGTTCTGTGTGCCTTCTTTATCGAAACCCCAACTTGACATTTGTTTTCCTTTCTTTGTCTCTTTTCATGGGTTGAACCACTACTCGGCATTACGAAAATAGTTTTTTGAGCCAGGCAATAAAACCCTTACCCTGCTCCTCAATCTCCTCGATAACGTCTTCTACCGTATCCGTAAGAGATTCTTCTTCCTTCTTGGGTTTGCATAACTCCTGTACATCAACGAGCAGACCGACCAGAGATTCTTTTTTCTTTCGTCGATCTACCTCAACACCAAGAGTCCTGCCATATTCTTCTAACTGTACTTTCGTTAGTTTCATCAATTCATCATGTGTTTTCATTTACTCATTCTCCTATATTTTTGGGCGTGGCACCGTATTATTGTCATTGTCCTTAAAGGTTGTCTTTGGAAATGCTACGGTCAATGCTAATAATTTTTTCATTGGCATATTAACTTCGATTACATCCATCTTTGCCTTTGGTGTTGAATTCAACACTGCTAACCACCTGTGGTGACCATCAATGATATACTTATCAGCAGAACTAATCAACGGTTTGCTTTTGCCACCCAATTTTGCCATCGACTTCTCAACACCAACCTTAGCAAATTCCTTCTGAATTGGTTTTAGATCTTTTGCGGAAATTTTTTTTTTCGTTAATTTCGCACCATTGTCTTTGAGGTATTTGAAAAATTCTGGATAGTCTTTTTCGGCAACCTGTGGCATCTTATCTCGCACGATACCCATAGTTTCTTTCTCACCAGGAATTTTTATCTTAAATTCATCTAACTCAACTGCCTCTTTGATACCACGACGTGACTTCTCATTCTCAATCCAGTTTTTAGCCGTCTCCTTTGTTGGTTTAGCATTAGCAAACTTAGTCATCTTTTTATATGCTACCAAAGTCTCACGGTCTGCCAGTTTAAGGTTTGCTTCCTTACTGCCCTGGTCAGTGTTATCCACAATAGAAAAATTCTTACCAAAAAGACTTTTGAATCTTTTCTTATTGCTTTGAACTTCTTTCCACATGGTCTTAACTTCAGCATCAGGAAGTTTTCTTGATCTTTTTTTATTTCTAAGCATCGACGTTTCTAGATCGGTGTCAACAAAAATCATGGCAGTATCATAACCTAAATCTTCCAGCTGTTTTCTCTGCCTGATCATCTTGTCTGCATCTTTGCCTGTACCATCAATGACTAGACCAAGACGACCAGTGATATACATATCCTGCTTATTTTTTGTGGTCTTCTTTGCCTTACCACGCAATGCTTGACCCTTTGGAGAGTAAATATCATCAGGGTTGGATTTATCAAGCCCAGCATTTTTGAGTCTACGCTCGAACTCATCATCGCTGTTCACAAGTTTCATGCCGATATTGACCAGACCTGTCTTACCCACGATGAATGATTTACCTGAACCTGGACCACCAGCAAGAAACACTGCTTTGAAGATGGCAGGGTCATTGACGCCTTCATCAAGCAATTCGACTTCTTCAAGAATTTCCTCTTGATTACCAGCGTTAATATGTCTTTTAAATCGTAACATCGCTCTTACTTCTCTGATTTCAATTTAGGTAAATCTGGTCCACCTGATTTTGGTTTTTCTACTCTGCCTGCTAAAGCCATCTTAAAGTGCTTATGACTTTTGGCAGCACTCTTCATCATCATTTCTTTTTCAGCAGGCTTCTTGAGTTTGCTAAACATGCTCATAAACTTCTGTGCATCCTTATCAGAGACAACAACTGACTTGCCGTCTGCGAATTTTATTTTATTGCCACGCAAAGAAACTGCCTTGCGAAGTTGCATGATGAGATTTGTATCTTTCTCCTCATCCTTTGCTTCTCCCACTTTCTGTTTGATTACAATTTGTTCATTCATTTCGACTGACTCACCCATTGCCATCTTAGTGAGTTTGCCGTAGAAAACCTCATCTGCTTTATCGCCATACTTTGCTTTCATGGCTTTGTGCATCTCGCCGCCTTCATACTTCTTTTTCATCTTGTCGAGTTTGGCTTTCTCAGCATCTGTCATTTCACGCTCGGACATCATTGTCTTGACTTCATCAGTTTCTGGTTCAGTGTCGATCTTATCTGCCTTTGGCTCATCATCTTCACCGTCTTTTTTCTTTTTCTTCTTCTTTTCACCCTTATCCTTTTCGCCGTCGCCATCCATGTCTTTCTTCTGAGCGGCAGTCATTTTCTCGCCGTCACTGTCTTCACCTTTGGCTTCATCAAGAGTCTCTTCTTCCAACTTAACTTTTTTATCCACAATCATCGAATCCAACTGACCAAACTCTTTAGCAGTAAGAGCATTAGTCTGCTTGTATACTCGCTCTAAACTCTTTTCGAGTTTTTCTAAATCTTTAACACTGTTTGCTTTTTTAATAAGAGCAACAGCGGATTTAAAGTTTGAGGCATCTTCATCAAGTTCGACTTCTTCTTTCATTCCTGCAACTTTATATGCCCCCTTAGCAAGTTGAGTGACTTTCATTTTACGCATCTTGTCTTGATTTTGTTTGTTCACCTTGTTAAAGATTTTCATAATTAATGATGCGGTAAATGTATCAACCATAACACCGTCAATCTTCATTGCTTGTTTGTCATCAACAACCTTTTGAATTTTATCAATCGTTCCACCAAACGCAGCACCACCTACCTCATCAAGTTCGACCTCTTCACAATGAGAAGCATTGATTTTACCACCACATTCAGGGCAAGGTTTATTCTCTTTAACACAATGAGCAGCATTGATCATTGCCTTACAATGTGGACAAGGTTGATCGCCTTCACCTTCATTAATTTCTTTTGAGATTGCCTTACGACGCTTGTGTAGATACTTGTCAGTAGAATCTACGTCGCCATCGTTGTCGATATCCTTGTCCTTGCGGTCATCGAATTTCTTCTTGACTGCTTTCTTATTGACTGGATCTAACTCTTCTTTTTTCTCTTCGATTGGTTTGCCCGAAAGGACTTGACGGACCATATCGACAAGGTTATCTGGGTTGTTAAATAAATTTGACATTGTATTCCTCTTTTTTAGAATTTGTTATATTTATAAAAAGATTTAACCTTTCATTAGGTCCGATACTTTTTTGCTGCTCCAGAACTTACATGACCAGTAACGTGCTTTCCATTTTGGTCCTGGATTATCGCAGTTGTGTCTTGCTCTAAAGTTCTTTCTACGCCCTGGGTCATCACGCTTGATAGATAGATTAGGGTCACCGAAATATACCTTTACGACGTTACCCTTCTCATTCTTGACATACACCATAGTCTTTTTCTTGGGATTGTCGGAACGTGTTGGATTATTCAATTTGACTTTACGCCCTTGATATTCAGCAGCACTCTCATCAATAGCTACGAAGTCTGTATCTTCTTCCCAACCATAATCCTCATCTAAGCAATCGTCACAGCATGGTTCTTCCTCCAGTGCCGCTTCAACGTCTGGGTGGTGTTCGTATCCAGCACGAATTTGCATGAAGTCTTTAGCAAACATTGTCTCACCCATGCCAGCCTGTGTTTGCATTGCCATCTCAAATGCTTCATTCATGCTATCCGATTTTTTTGGATCTGTGTTAATATTCTTTGCTCTTGTATCACGCAACCGAGCAGCATCCATCTCACGATCATGCTTGATTTGCAATCTCTGTTTTTCACGACGATGCCGTTCTTTTTCTGCTGATACTTGAGCGCCATCATCTTCCTCTTGCATAGGAGTATCTTTCTTATACTTCTTCACAAGTTTATCTGTGCCTTCATCGCCAGCACCACCATTCTCTTCAAATCTAGGATTGGATTTGAAATAATCTTTCTCACGAGACTTAGAACCTTTAAGTTTAGAAAGGTACTTATTGAACTCATAGTTGGTTGTCTTCTTTGGTTTACGAAGGTTTGGCAAGTCTTTGTCAGTCTCAAACTCTACCTTCTCATCGACGCTTTCTGTGACATACTCTTTGATTTTATCTTCAATCGCTGATATAATTTTCTTATGCGTCTTGGAAAGATACCGATCTCTCTTGAGAGTGTCTATGGCAAGTTTCGTTTGATTTGCGTATTTCTTCTGAAACTCAGCAGGGCGATCATCAATGTCACCCACATTTGCAAGTCTATCAGCGAGTTTGATAACCAAAGACCAACTAGACATCTTAGCCATCTTGTTAGCCATATATTCACCCTTACCCATAGCCTCGATAGCATCTTTATCGCTTGTGAGATCTTTGACCATACCAGCGACCAAACCACCGAACTGCTTCACCAAGTCCTTGTAAGTGGTGTCTGTATCCTCAATTGTATCGTGTAGATAAGCGGCTTGAATCAATGCGTCAAGATTATGAGAATTTTTATACTGCTTTACAATTCTAGCAACCTCTTTAGGATGACTGATGTAGTCACCACCGCTTTTTCTTTTCTGACCCTTGTGAGCAGCAGTTGCAACTCTCAATGCTGACAATGCTGATTCATCTAAATCAACACTTTCTGGTACGCAGTTAGGCACATCTTTACCAGCAGCATTCTTTTTCATGCCAACTTGCTTATAGCCATCCCAACATGGATCTGCTTCGTTGACTTCTTCTTTCTTCATAGAGCCTTGTGCTTTAGCAGCAAGGTCTTTATCTGCGCCACCCCATGTGCCTTTTGACTTGGTAGCAAATGAGTTGACACGAGCAAACGCCCACTGCTGTGGTGTTGTACCTGGGCGATGACTTGTACGCCATGCTGCCATACCACGATTATAGACTTGCTTTAGAATGCTGTAAGATATACCAGTCTTCTCTGCTTTTTTCTTTAATGCATCAATCTGCTTCTCTTCAAGATATTCGGCTTCAAATGCCTCGTTGACATCCTCATACTGCACAACAGCATTAGGTGTCTTGAAGTTTTTCTTTCGCATGATGGTCTTATGGACCACATCAATCTCACCGTCTTTATCCATCTTGATAGCAATAGGTAGATTAAGGTCTTTCTGAATGTCTTTCAAAACAACTTCTGAATTGGCATGTTTTTTGATATTCGCTGCTTTCTTTCTGGCAATCTTTTTGAAAAGTGCCTGTATCTCAGCAACTTTGATTTCTGGATTATTTCTGCTGTCATTCATGCGGTCAGCAAAGTGACGAGAAAACTCAATATCTACGTCAAACTTGGCAAGCAATCTGTCACCAAACTTCTCTAGGTCAGAGATTTGTTTGGCAGTGACTTCTTCACCAAACATCTGCTTGAACTTCTTGGTGTGTTTTGATGGTTTGGTCTTACCTTCAGCATCACCAGGAGCGGGTCTATACGATGATGGATCATCATCAGAACCTTTTTCCATTCTTTTAAAATGTCTATCTCTAGCAATTTTAGTACTCTTACTCAATCCAGTAAAACTTGTTTTTTTCTGTCTTCCAGGTCTATCTTTGATATCTGGATCTTGTGCGACCTTCTGCTCATCAACCTTTAATGGCTCGCTAGGATTTTGCGCTCTTAGTCTAAATGCTTTGACGATATCACCACGTTCCACACGCTCAATGTCTTTGATATTATTCCCTGGATCACGAATAACCTTGCGAAGATCTGACTTGATAGTTGATGCACTTGGTGCTTCAATATACACTGCTGGCATACCCTCAACGTCAACTTTGAAATATAATTCGTTTAATGTTTTTTCAAACTCTTCGTTTACACCAGATGATTTTTTACGCATTCTCTCTGTCTCTTTCTTTAGCATCTTTGGTAAGAGCCTTCTAGCAATCTTGTCAACTAATCCCAATTTCTTTTGGACCAATCGGTCGATACCAATCTTCTCAGAGGGCGACAACGATTTGTATTTTTTACCTTTGTTACCAGCAACACGTTTCTTTAATAACAATAAAGCAGCACGTCTGGCACGTTTGGTCAACTGTTCTCTGCCAGCCTTACGCCGCATTGTAATTTTTCTTTTGCGAGCAATGACTGGTGCTAGACGGCGCATAAGAATACGCTTCTTCATACGCTGTGCTAATGTGAGTGGTTTCCGTGCTTCATCCAAGTCTAACTCTAACTGATCCTCATCCCACTCCCATGATAAGTCATCATCGTTATCGAGTTCTGATAGGATTTCGTCCAGTTCTTCATCAGAGGGGTCAGGCTCGTCCCATTCTTCCATGACTGAGCGAATGGTATCGTAGACTTTCTTCTTATCGGAATCTCTCAGTTTAGACGGCATACCCTTAGCAAAGGTATCGTAGTCACCTGCCTGTGCTATACCACGGAGTTTGGAAGCAGACATACCAGCAACACCTTCAGCATCGGGGTCACGCTCTCCAGCAGACACAACGTCAATCTTATCGAAGTTGTAGTCTTTACCGTTATATTTGTTTAGAAGTGTTTTAAAAGCATCTATACGGTCACTACCTGCAATCAATGTAATCTCAGTGTGACCCATCTTTTCCAACTCCTGCACGACCTCAATTATATTCCTAGCAGAAGATTTGGTGACTGCTTTGCCGAATGCTTTCTTGGCAATAGCAATCTTTACGTTGTATGGGAGAGGGTCTTTCTTAGAGTTCTGTGTATGGCTAAGATAAATGTGTGGCATTGCACCACGACGTTTAGCCTCGCTGGCAACTTTGTCAGCGAGTTTTTCATGCCCGATTGTTGGGGGATTCATACGCCCAAAGGCGAAGACTGTCTTACTCATTTTGTATCCTTAGCAGGTTTTCCTTAGACTTACTGTAAGGTTATTTATAAAAACTATAACATTACGTCTGACTGGTCTTTATCTTTTAGTGCCATCCGTGTAATCCAATTTACTGGATATCTGAAACCCTCAAAGAAGAATTTACCACTATTACCATTCTTTTTAAGTCTAGTGAAATAAGCAGCAGCCTTACTAATTTTAAATGGAGTGTTAAATGTATCTTGAACTCTACCATCTTTACCAATAATTTTTACTTTTTTATTCTCATGGTCATATGCTAAAAATGCATCTTGATTATATTTTTTTGCTTGTAAGGTCATCACTTTTGAAAATTCATCGAAACTTGTTCCTTCTGGTGCCATACAAAAGATAGAATCTTCAGAAACTTCTTTTTCAGTTGAAGTTCCTTGATTCTCAATCCAACCACCATCTACATAGACAAACCCATAACCCTTACCTCTCAAGAAAGAAGCGAGTTGTTTGTTATTAGCAACATTAGTTTTACGATCTAAGTCACCTCTAAAAGCAGTAATGATGCCAACAGGATATTCTTCTTGAGAAAAGTGTTTTAGAACTCTACTCATTTTTACTTCAACAATATAGTCTTTATGTTCACCAAGAAACGATTTAAATGATTGCATTTTATTTTCCTCTATTTTTGCCAGCCCTTGATAACGTCTGGGCTGAAGTTTGCTCGACTGAACTCCATACGGTCAATTAGTTTAACAGCACCACCAACCTTGTCGATAGCAACATACCCTTCTTGGTCTGTCACTCTAAACCCACTCGTGGTACGCAAGAACGTAGGAATAGATCCAGCCTGATTCAGTTTACTGACAATCATGCCTTTGGCAGACGTAAGCAACATGACAACCTCGTAGATCTTAACAAGGTCTTTTTCATTCTTATCAAAGTATACCATAAGGTCTTTCATCTTGTCAAGTTGCGATTGCTTACCCTTTTCACTTTTTCGCTTTGCTGCTTCTTTCTCATAATATTCACGAAAATACTTGACCAGCTCAGAAACATGCTTACGAGCATTCTTGATTGTTTTACCCTGCCGCACCTTGCTGTTATTGAATGCCTTCAGACGAATAAGAAACTCCTCCTTACCAGCAATATCGTTCAATGCGGCAGCAGGTAGTTTCTGAAAAATCTTACCTGCCTGTGATAGTATGGCAGTAAGGTTTGCTGTTTCCTCTTTGGTAAATGTGGCAGTCCCACTTACATCTTTGTATGTAGCATCGTCCATCCATACAGAAGGCACTGACTGCATCTTATTGACGATGCCCTTACCAAACGATGCTTTCATATCTTGAATGGTCTTACCTGTGTATGTCGTGTGCCATACGACACCGATACTTGCTTTGCGAATCTTAGCAGCAAGAGGTGATGCAGCAGGAACAGCATAGACGATTGTGTTGGGTTGGAATGTCAGGTAGTCTTCACCCTTGATTTTCTCTTTCGATAAATCAGACTTGGTAAACATCAGGTCGCCTTGATAGACACCAGACTTGATACCTAGTTTTTTGAACTCACGGAGAGCCACAAGAAACTTTTCCTGTAACTCGCCAGATAGTTTTGCTTTGATATCTTCTTCTGTCTTGTAAATCTGAGGGTCAGCGTTGAACAGACCCTTCTTTGCTACAAAAAAAACACCATCGGCAGGATCAACCCCGGCGAAGACGGCGGGAGCACCATCCCATTTAGTAGTGATATCCAGGCTTCCGGGAGAAGATCCAGATAGCATATTGCGAAGATTACGAAGAAATAAGATAGCATTGCGAGTACCAGTAACACCTTCATTGAACACCATGTCTTCAATGTGTTCAAGATGGACATTCTTACCCTCCTTGGCTTCTGTTAAAAAATTCTTCAGCATCATAATTCTCCTGATAAAAAACTTCTTAGTAACGGACCAGTTGTAATAAAATTTCTATATACCTTACCTGTAAATCTGGAGCTTATAGAAAACAAAACCTCTCCATCTACCAAATACTGTATTGACTTGGTAATTCCAGCGCCGCCACCTGTCTTTACTTTAGCCGTAACCTTTTTATTATGTAAACGCTTAGATACGTCTTTCAAATTTTTAACAAAATATGTTTTTAGTCCAGCACCAATATCAACAACTGTAAGAGTTCTAGCTTCAGCTTCAGTCAATGCAATAAAGTATTCCATTCCCTGTAACAGTTTGGTTATATCATTAGCTTTGGCGAGCCTACCATAGACTAGACTGTAAATCTTATCTTGGACATCTTTGTCTGGTCCCTCAGATTCTTTTCTTCGTGTCGCAGCAATACTATCAATATCGGAAAGTTCTTTTTGAGAAAACCCCACACCAAAATATTCTGTCAATAAACCAAACGTTTTTGAGCCAATACCAGATATTTGACCGACTTGATCTGTGTGTCTAATTTTAACAGAAAGATTTAAGGTCATATCAACTTGTTTTCCAGACCTGCCACCAGACCAGCCCTCATAATAGGCAGTCTGTATATCTGCTTTAGTTTCATTTTGACCTATAATACCTGTGCAAACAATGTCAATTCTATCAACTTTATTATTAGTATAAAAATAATGAGCATGTTCTTTAGCTGCTCCATTATTGACATATCTCATGGCATCATTAAGAAATGGTGTAAGAACCTTACTATCCATGCTTTTACTTAACCAGTTGAAAGCATTTTCATTTAGAGAGTAATAGGCATATACTTTATCATTGCCAATAGATTTATTTTTATTGGGGACACTATATTCAAAAGCCTTGTTTATTGCTTTACTATTAGGGAGTTTATCTAAAATAGCCCTTTCTGCTGTCGAATCGGATTTTTGAGAAACGTACTGTTTTAAAAATTTTAACACGTCTTTTAGATTGACGTTAGAACTGCCGTCTCTCTTATCTACAAACCTTGCTACTATAGCAGCTTGTAATAGTGCCTCTGCTAGATAACCCAAGGGCGGTAATTTGTCTCCGCTCTTTTGTATATGCCCAATACTAGGAGTGAAACTTAGTTTTTCATTTATTGGCAAATAAGTATTCTTTAGAGTATTTTTATAATCTTGGAGATTACTACTACCATTAGATAACGACTCTAACAGATTATTTAATTTTTCTAATACATCCTTGGTCTTTGGTGAATTAGGATTAATAGTCGCTATGATTGCTTGTGGGTCATTTGAAAGTTTGGGTATGAGTATAAGTTCGCCACCCTTGATACTTTTTATGGCGTGTTCGACGTAGTTAGGAACATTATTAATGCTACTTGCTGTGTAAATTGGACTAGGCATTTATAACTCCGTACTCGCCTATGTCGTCTAGCGTATAGACTACTCGTTTTATACTATATTTATAAACACAAGAAATACATCCTTCACACGGGCGGCAGTTACCCCACGTCCACTTATCAGTTTTTGCGTCCTCTGGGCGACGTGAGCGAGCAATATACAGTGTCATCTTTCTCAATTCATCTTCATCACATACACGCAACGCATTGTAGATAGCGTGTGTCTCAGCGTGCCAGAAGATAGCATCATCATTCTTTGACCACTGTGCTTGAAACGGATGAGACTTCATTTGATTCCATCCGTATGAGATCACTCTATTCTTAGAGTAAACAGCAGCAAAAATACGGCTGCTGGCGACAGGAACAATATCCCTTGCCAGAACAGCCAGGTCAGAAAGAACAGAGACATTACGGTCGATCATCAAGACGTGATTCCCACCATTCAGCAATCAACTTTTTTCGAATTCCTTTTTCAAATTCGTAAGGTTCAAACGATAATTCAACACCCACTTCAAGCATATCTTCCACGACCATATACTCTAGGTCACTTAAATCAGACATATTGATATCCACTTACCAAAACGATTTTGCAGATATGCTCTAATCGTTCAATGTGTTCAAACGCTCGCCATGGTGTCTCAGCAATCGCAACAACACCGTGACCCTTAATGCCGACAATATCATATGCTACACTGCCGTCTTTGTCAAGCTCTAAATGCTTGTGTGTAATGTCACCAAGCTCCTGTGACTTAGCAGGAACATCAGGGACACTACGAGCAACCTTAGTGTGGAAACCTAACTCTGGGAAATCATCAACCAGATAATCCAATCGCAACCCACGATGCATAGCAGCAGTAGTATAGGTTGGATGTAGGTGCATCACAACTCGATTGTCAGTACCTTCTGGCAACACTTCTTGTAAGCGACTATGAAGCGGATACTCGCTACTAGGAACAAGGCTCTCACTCATGGGCGTGTAGTCAAGAATAATCGGATCACCGTTCTCCTGGCGCTCGACTGAAATCTTTTTCCACATCGCTGGTTGTAGGTGCTGCTTACGCACATTAGCAGGAGTGATAAACCAATATGGTTGCGACTCCCACCGTACTGAGACATTGCCGTCCCGTGCTGTAATCATGTTGAGATTATAAGCGTGTGCCATAATCTCAGAACAAGTCTCAATCATGTGTCGACACCATTTTTCGTTTCCGATATTTGGGATGGTGGTGATAATGTTCAAAGTCTTTGCCAATCGCCATACGGATAAAATAACCAAGTGTACGACTTGTTGAATCTTTATCTTGTTTGGGAAAGTTTGGATTATGAGGATGCTTACTTAGGAAATCAGGGTCAATCATCCCTTTGGCAGCCAACCAAAACCCAACCCTATCAGCAAGCTCAGTTTTAGTCATAGCATCTTTTTTCGAGATTGGGTTTTCTTTGAGCCAATCAAAAACCGCTTTCCTATAAAATTCTATCTTACTCATTCACGACCTCCAGTTTTCCAATCCATTCCATTTCCTCAAGTTTTTCATCAACGCTACCAATCATCTTGGTATAGTTATAGACATTCTTGACGCAATGGTCTTGATAATATTTGATTGCATCCTTTGGATCATCAAAGGTGCGTTTTCCAGTGCCATTATAGTTAGGCTTCACAATGTATTTAGTCATTCAATTTCTTCCTTGCTTCTTTGATTTTATCATTCAAAACTGTGTACTTACCATTCGTATAGCAGTAGTCATCTGACATCTGAAGAATATACATCTCCTGCTCAAGATCTTTGATGTGTTTTTCTAATTCTGATTTTTCCATTTTACTTACCTTTCAAATTGCTGCCAACCATCGACAGCATGTCACCAACATAATGAGCAATCTCAGGATTGGTCATTACCATATAGGTTGCACCACAACCCATCACAAACGCAATAATTCCACCCATTAAACATCTCCATCCATGTAGTCAAAGTCCCGATCAATAATCTCTTCACACCGACCCAGAGTGCCATCACTCTTGACCTTCCGATAGCTGGCAGTGTTGTAGATTCCATCATCAACGAAATGGTCAATCAAAGTCAGAGCGTGTTCTTTGCTCTCAGCATCCAACTCCACCATGTTGCCACTTCCAATTAACTCCAACCAGACAACATATGTCGTGGCTGTGTCAGCAATCCGTGCCGTCCGCATCTCAGCAAACTCTTTGCTGGTCAACTCTTTCATCGTGTTACCAATCATAGTCATTAGTACACCATCCCTTCATCATCAATATAAACACCAATACCACCGATATTGGCAGCAGATATAAACTCACTCTCATCAAACAAAGACTCACCGTCTAAATCGTCAAAGTCAACAACAACCTTGTCCTCACCATTATAATGGTAGACATCAGTGACTACACCGTAGGAATAAGCGTGCATCGCACCCCAGTTACCGACAACTTTCATACCAACTTCAATCATTTGAAACCTCTCTCTCATCAACTTACATACTCATTATATACATTTCTGAGGGTTTGTCTACATACTTATAGTTGAATAAACAAAAAAACGAAAAAAAAGTGCCGACCAAATTTCTTCAGTCGGCACACCCAAGCATCTGGTCGGGGATTAAGATGCTTTTCGTTGTTGTTCCTCTCGCCTGAGCCGATTATAAATCGACCTGACTAGAATGCGAGGAACCATGGAGTCGATTGATGCTCGCTCCACGATATCGAAGTCATCCCCACCACTCCGGCGTGACTTCGAAATTGCTTGAATAACTTTGTCGGTTGTTCCCATTTTCATCTCCTACATTATATATCAAACTTGCCATTTCTTATGGTGACCTTCACCAATGTCCTCAACCCACCGAATGAATAGACCTAACTGCCGACCAAACGCTTCAATCTCCCAAGGTCGATCAAAATAGTCTGTACCGTCCTCATCAAACTCTTCACCCATCCAGGTAGTCATCTTACACTTCAGACCATCGTTATCGATAATCAAACCACCAAAGTCAAGCTCACCAGCAATGTGCTGCTTCATATGGACCAGCTCATGCATCAAGACAATCATCTTCTCCCGCATGGGCAAGCCTTTTTGCACCTCAATGGAGAAGTCACCATCACCACCATCGATGCAGTGACCTTCAACATCAAGGTCAGTGAAATCAACGTCTACTGAGATATCCTCTAACTCATCAAGATTGAAGAACTTTGCCATCGCAAACTCAACGGCATTAATGACGTAACCCTCAAGTTTGTTAGAAGCGTTGTAGACGTTGATTTCCATGTCACTCTCTCATCAGGTTATGATTTATTATCACATATCTGATATCGAATGTCAAGCACTTTTTTACTGAAATCAATTTTTATGGCTTCATCTTCTTCTTCAATTTGTGGAATCCAATATACATTTTTCAATATATCAGATAATTTCACTTTTGGGCACTGAAAATCAGCGTTTGGAAAAACAGCTTTAAACTGATTTGAGATATTATCATTGTGGACTTTAGAAACATTATCCCAAAAGATGTGTGCCTGTTCAACTACGTCCTTTCTATCCTGCACAATCTGAAAAGCTTGGTGCGCTCTAGAAGAAAGTGCAACTCGCATTTCTTTATTATTAAGATAAGAATCTACCCCAATTCTGATTAGTTTACAGGCATTATTTTCAGCGTGGTCAGAGTATACAGAAAAAGCACGATAATTCTTTTCCTCATTACACAAGTTTTCTGAAAAATAATTGCTTTCTTGAATATACTTTTTAATCTCTTTATCAGAAGTCCTCATAGTATTCTTTGATGCATATGATTTTGACTCTTTGATATTTTTATCGATTTTGTTAAGAATCTTCTTAATCATCATGTTAGGATTAGTATATCTGTTTTCAATACCCATGTGAAAGAGCATATCTTTATACATGGAATTAGTAAAAACAAGATTGTTCTCTCTATTCATGATACGAATGCAAATGTGAGTAAAATGCGTCTCCACTGCATTTATAGTGTCAGGGTTCTCAGCGTTACAACGAACACCAGCGAGGTCAAGAATCGATTCATCAGATAGTTTATCCATCCATGCATCTCTATACCCTCTGCTGGCAGTGCCTTTAAAAGTAACTCTTTCGTATTCAGATCCTGGTAGATAATTGATAGATGGTAATTGCATTGCGGCAGTGTAAGTATTTCGACCGTCAAATAGGCTACGATTACCATTCATATCTCTGATGTGTGGAAGACCTGGAGCAGAATAGAGCCACCCACGCCTTAGTTTACCTGTTAAACTACTAACTCGCTCAGGTTGAACTGTGGTGATACCACGGGCTGAGTTAGTGGTTGTAACGTAACTTTGCTTTGGAAAAATACCGCCGTTCTTAAATCCTAAAAACGGAAAGTCTGATAATCGGTCATACTCAGAACGTAAACCAATACAATCCTGTTCTTTAAGTTTAGTCCAAGGAATGTGTTTCATAAAAACCTCCTAATTGCTAGATTAATATATGCTACGCAAATCAATCTTAATGGCAGTCAAAAAAAATAGTAAAGATTATCTGCCACGTCTAATCTTTACTTTACTATTTTATATTATGACAGACTATAGATTATATGTCAAGCCAAAAATTCTTTCAAATCAGAATATTTTTCAGTATTTTCATCCATACCTTTAGTTTGTTGTTGGCTTCTAAATTTATCTACATCCATTTCCTCAACTGGTTTATTTTTACGAATTTCATATGACTTCAAGATTTCATCAGGATTAGATACCCGCTTAGTTGCCATCTCAAAATATTCTGGGTCAATTTCGAATCCAATAAACTGTCTGCCTTCTTCAATAGCAACTTGTGCTGTTGTGCCACTACCCATAAAAGGGTCTAGGACAATATCACCAGGATTAGACCAAGATTGAATGTGACCTCGTGCTAACTCTTCAGGCATAGTAGCAGGATGTTTATATGATTCTTTAGAGGATTGACCAAATCCCCCAGAGTTTTTAATTCTCCAAATATTAGTACGAGCACCATATTCACGTGTTGCTTTACTCTTCTTACCTGCATCTTCCAGTGTGCCATCCTTCTTACGTGCCTTAGCATTGCCCCATGATGAGATGCCTGCCCACTTATTCTTTTTATCCATAATGATATTAACTGTCTTGGGTTTACCCTTGGACAATATAAAACAATACTCAAATGCTTGAGAGTATCTCACACTGTGTGGACCACTTGCAAACGAGATACCAGTCTTTTCATATATCATTGTATCATGTAGTCTTAAACCACACTCATCCATAAAATATAATGCTTGACGAAAACTACTGCCAGTCTCACCACCTTTGACAGTAGCATCACCCACATTCCACATAATAACACCACCGGGTTTGAGCACACGAGCGATCTCATCTGCAACCTGTTTGAATACATTATGATCCCATTTACTGGAGTCATTATAAGTACGTAGGTCATCATATGGTGGAGAGGTGACAACTAGGTCAACACTCTCTTCGTCCATTTGCTGCATCCCATCGATACAACTCACGGGATGTATGGTGTTAATAGGAAGCATTGGCATGAATCTCCTCTTTGATGAATCCGACCCAGATAGAATTCTTCTTTAGTTTACCAGAATAGCACACAATGTCCTGATAGTCACTGTCAACCTTGCAGCGCAATCCACTGAAGTTAGAGGACTTAGACTCACCAGTCTTCGGGTCATACTTACCTTTGTTATAATCTTTCCACTTGTGAGCAGATTTTTCAATGGTGAGAGTTTGACGCTCACTGATGCGATTGCCTTCGAGTTTGTAACGACAAACAAGGGTCAATTCGCATTTGACATTAACGCCTAAGTTACCAAGACATGCTGATGATCCATCCTTACCACCAGAAGACTTGTATTCAATTGGTATTTGCTCGGTGATTGCTTTATCTTGGTAGAAGTTACCAACGTAGGCATAATCCTGCCCAGCACCGCAACCGTCAACAATCGGTAAGTTATGACGATTGATGATGATTGATAATGCTTCAGCAAACCAATACTGAAGAAACTTGGTGACTGTTTGTGTCTTCTGTTTCTCGTCAGTTTCAAATGATTTGAGATATGCCTCAAAGGTAATCTCACCTTTTTGAAGTGCCACAGGACGACGTGTCGATGTACGATAGTCGTCAATAGTTTTCTGCACCTCACCATAGATTTCGTTGTCGATGATCTTAACACAACGCTCAAATGAAATAGTTTTATCCATACCATAGACTCCTCACTGATTTACAATTCATTATATGAAATTTTGAATCACTTGTCAAGCCATAAATTCTTCTAAATTGTAATATTTTTTAATATTCCTTTGATTCGCTACCATGTTATCTAGGTCCAGACAGAATGGCGGCATCTCATCCAGTTTCACTTTCTGACCAGAATCTGTTGCATCCCACCACACTAAATCATCTTTGCTAGGTGGTGTTTGGTCAATCATCTTTTTATCGATGATTTTTGAATTGGTCAACATCTTGCGTGCACGCTTACTGAGAGGCAACATATAGCGAAACATATAACCCTTAATTCTTTTGATACCTTTCTCTTTCATAAAACCATCTGTCAACCAGAACACCTGATTTTTGTTCTTGAGTTTGGCAAATCGCTCTGGTTCGTTTTCCTTTAACCATACAGCATTTTCTTTACACAGATCTTTTGATGTACGAGGATGTAGTTTCTCACCACTATCCAGCATATAAACATCAGTCAAAAACTTATCGATATACACAAAGTTAGCAGCCTGATAGACCATACCATGCTTACCCATGATACCATCTGCCATAGTATAAAGAAACAGACACCTGGGATAAATCTTCTTTATCCATCGTGATACTTCAGCCAGCATCTGTGTCTCTGAATTGAATGGCATATCCGGATCCATGCACATCTTACCAATTTCAAAGTAGTATTCAGACATATGTTTAGCATATTTGTCACCAGTCTTTACTGACACCTCCTCTTTCAAACCTGGAAAGATTTTGGTGAAAGTGTTTCGTGGCTGAGTACCCCAGCCCAGAGTCAGCACACCTCTAATCTCACCATCAAGTTTGATAGCGAGATAGTGTTTAGTCTGTACAGGCATGACAGGAGAATAATGATATCTAGATACGAATGCATATGCCGTATACTTATCGATATTCTCTATCTCAAACTGATACTTCTGTGTGCGTTCTTTTGGATTAAATTTCATACCTTATTATACACCATATAAACTATCTGTCAATAGAAAAATGCACAGTTCCAAAATAATTTGGTGTCTCTCCATCAAACCCACCACCACGCTTCAGATTGAAAAAAATCTCTTTTGATTTATTCACCTCATCAAATGTGGCAATGACCTGATCACCCTCACGAATCTTATATAGTCCATCCTCCTCTAAGAATGTATACATACTAAACCTTTCCTTCAGCAATAAGTCTCTCTCTATTTTTAAGATGAGCCTTTGCAACGTCGTCCTTGTTTTGTCCGTGATAGGCAACTGCGTATCCTTCCTTGATTAAGATTTCGGTGACCATAGTAGAGCATGGCGTGATAGGACCAGATCCAGGTAAGAAGTCACCCAGAATACGACCAAACTTACCCTTGGCATCTTCGCCATCTCTATCAATTCGTGTTCTAAGAACAGCAATAGATCCTACAGGTATAAGTTCTTTTAAACGCTCTTTTGCGAGCAAGCCAAACTTCTTTTCTTCTTTATCACGGGTGCGAGACTCAGGCGTATCAATACCCATGATACGAACACGCTCTTTTCTCAACCACACCCCGAAACCTAAATCAATGTCAACATCAACGGTGTCACCATCGACAACTCTTAAAATTGTTGCTTTGTACTCATACATTATCGTAAATCCTTGAATGTTCTCTTGTCAAATTTTCTCTGACTAAATTCTCCCTGACTATCCTCATCATTACGACGACTACCGAATACAGCATTGTCCATAACTGGATTATCGTTTACCAGTTCATCTTGTGCAGACTGCTCCACATCATACAACCGCATCTTGCCTCTGTCAACCCCAACGACGAACCGTTTGTTGCTTGTCGGATCGTTGAAGCGATTCTTCAACTGCTTCACCATAATCTGATTGAGTGCTTCTAGTTCCTCACTAGACACCAGCGCAAACATCAGGTCGGTTGTAGCAGGTAGACCAAACGACTCAGAGGTATCTTCAAGCCCTGGGTCAGAGTTAGTGTAACCACCACGAGTAGTCTGTGTAGCAGTTACGATAGGCACATTCTTCTCAACAGCAAGACCCCGTAGTTCTTCAGCGATAGATTTAATCATCATATATGTATTCACGTTTGACCCATACTTCATACGACTGGACGCACAGATGTTTAGATAGTCGATGTAGATAATGTCTGGTACGAAGTTTCTTTTCAAACGAAGTTCATTCAGCAGATGACGGAAGTGACCAGCACCAGCAGAGGCAGTAGGATATTCTTTGACGATAAGTTTACCCTCAGTCTTGCTGCGGATACGCTCGACCTTCTTCTCATATAGTTTGAATGGCAGGTCTTTCAAGTCATCTAGGCTGCAATCAAGTAGGTTAGCATCAATACGCTCAGAGATACGCTCTTCTGCCATCTCCATAGTGATATACAGAACCTTCTTGTTGTCCATCAGATTGTTAGCAGCAAAGTGACACATAGCAAGTGACTTACCAACACCCGTGCCAGCAAGAATACAGGTCAGTGTCTTAGATGGTAGACCACCCTTGGTAATGGCATTTAGATATTCCAGATCAAACGGAATACGCTCTTCGACCTTGTGATAAAACTCATACCGTGCTTGGAAGTCCTCAATCCAGTCATGACCGATTGATGAATCAAAACTGACCGATAACGCTTTCGATAAAATCTCAGGTATAGCACCTTTAGTTTTTTCTTTGTCACGCCCATCAATGATACCAATAGATTCCATAATAGCATTATACACAGCCTTCTCTTGACAGAACTCTTCTGTTTTATCTAGCAACCACTCTTCATCAGTGTCGCTCTTTTCGAGATTGGAAAGATACTCGACACACCCTTCAAAGACCTGCTCGTTGAGACTGTCTTCGTTAAGGGTGATGCCAAGCACTTCGTTGGTTGGTAGTGTGTTGTATTTTTCTACATGGGAATCGATGGTGAGGTATAGTGTCTTTTCGACCTCATCGTGGAAGAACTCTTTATTAAGAAACGGCAGAACCTTGCGACTGTAATCCTCGTTGTGAATCAGATTGCTCAGAATCGTCGTTTCTATTCTCATCTTCTTTCCCGTTCAATGTATGAATAATAATATTAACCAGCAAGTCGCCCAGATGATTGTTGAATAGAGGATCATCATCAGAAAGATTGAGTGGATTTTCAATGAAAACAAACTCAAATTTCAGTGTCGCTTGATCCGCATCATCATAGGTTTCTGTCATATGGATCTTATCGTATCTAATGATAGTACCATAATACTTCTCAGTTGTCAAGCGAATAGGAATGGTCGAGTCTTCTTTGTAAAGTTCCTCGACAAACTCATATGCATTATTGAATTCTGAGAACCGTTCTAGATCAATCTTACTCATTCAACAGCTCCGGCTCTAGTTCTTCAACAGCATCATCCACATAGTCATCACCCACACCATATTTGTATTCTTCAGCGGCTGCCTTCTCTAGCCGTTCCATGATATCGTCAGTGAAATACTTTTGAGGTTCGTTGTTGATTGCTTTACCGAAATGCTTCGAACCATCAGGCATCTCAAATCGTGTGGAGACTTTCTTGATGATATTGTAGTCAACAGCAAGGTCAAGCAAACCATAGTAGCGGTCAAGACCATGCGTGTATGATAGACGCACCTCTACAATTTTATTCTCTTTGGTAAATCGAGACTTCTTAGCCTGGACCTTGATGAGATTTCCTTCGTCCTTATCAACATCTTTGTCACGCTTTTTGCTTAAAAACAAAATAGTGGATGCTGTATATTTCAAACCAGACCCACCAGACATTTCTTTAGTGGGCATATAAGCACCGACAACATCATAGGTGTGATTGGTGATAATCATAGGCACTTGTGCTTTAGCCAGTTTCAGACCAAGTGTACGGAAGGTCGCTTTGATAACCTGTGCTTTGGTCATGTCACGAGTTTCTTTACCCTCTGTGCTATCCTCCATCTCTTTGGTGGTGGATAACTGACCCAGTGAGTCAAGCACCATCATCATAGGTGGTTTTTCTTTGCCCTCAATATATCGATCAAGAACCTGTAAACCGTGATGACGAAGTTGCTGAATGGTTTGTGGTTCAGATACGATAAGACGATTGGTATCAATACCTCGTGTCTCCATCATATCTTTAGTGACGGCTGCTTCGGTATCATAGTAGATAGTGCCAGCATCAGGATTCTGTTCTAAAAAGTTTTTTACCATTCCTAGTGCGAAGAATGTTTTCCCAGTAGCTTGTTCCCCAGCCAGTGCCACAACCTTATTATTGGGTACACCGCCATATAAACTGCCAGATACAAGAGCATTGAGAATGTAGCTACCAGTATCAATCCACCCGCTAAACTCAGCAGAATTACCGCCATCAGCCAATAGATGAGTGTTTTCATCGTTCATTGCCTTCGCTAAACTTTTAAAATAATCAGACATACTATTCCTTTTCAAAATAAGACCCGTCTAGGATCGCTTCAACCTTTTCCATTTGCTGTTTGATGATAGGACCACGGTTAGGCCAGTGGACATATTCTTGGTTCTGCGTCCTATACAAACTACCGAGAAGAGGCATAACAATCTCTGACATTGCCTTCACTTTTTGATTGGCAACGCTGTCAGCGAGTTGCTTGCGTTCTTCTACAATATCTTCATTATCATATATGATACTTAGTAGTTTGTCAACCTTTTTCTCCATGTTTTTCAGACTGTCTAACTTCTTCTCTAGTTTCTCCTCAAGCGAAGTCAAGTCTTCTTTCGCAGCAAGCACAGGTTTGTCAGCTTGTGCCACCTCTTCTTGCTCAATGACTTTGCGACGGTAAGTATCCTCATCTACCGCCGTAAAGCCAAAGTCATCTACCCAATTACTCATGTGTTGCTAACTCCCCTTCCGATTTTAAAACCACCAGCAACAGTAGTCACTTCTGATTTAACAGTGGTTTTGGGTTTGATATTTTTGTTTGTTTTTAATTCTGCTTTGCCACGCCAACCCTTCTGAACAATCTTTTGTTTTTTCTTAGGATCACGCTTTTCCTCAAACTTACGACGGTCGAGAATCTTAGACTTCATCAGCAGATTGAATGTATTGCTGGACTCAACTGCTTCATCGTTAAACAGTGTTTGGAGTTTACCGCTCTTGAATGAGTCCAGGTCTTTGTAGGTCGCACGGCTGCGCTTGATCTTTGCTCGCAATTCATCAGTCAACTCAGCAAAGACCAACTTCATTTTCACATTGTCACCGAACAGCATACGATGTCGCCGCCCTGGTTCATGGACTTTAGTACCGTTCTTATCGTAAATCTCTTTCACATAGGTAAGAACTTTGTTAGATATATTAGGTGCGTAATCAAAATAAGCACGGACCCACTGCCCATTGAAATGAACAAAAATGGTAAAAAACCCAGCGAATGTGGGTTTGCCATACTCACCTTCTTCTCGTGTCAACCGATAACCCATTGTCCCTGTCTTACGAGAAAATGGTTCAATATCAAAGTCACCATTCAGAGAAGTCAGTTCTGCAATTTCAGCAGTAATCTCAATCTGTCTTTTTTTACTGATCGCCATCTTTCATACCGTTGTTGTTTTTCCATGACAAATAATCGTGCGGTGTATTTATCTCAATACCATCAAACGATACCTCATCCATAGAGATATCGATATCGTTCTGCAACCACCGTAGTTGCTCTAGTTTTTCAATATTCTCTTCTGGATACTTGGTTAACTTACGATACTGCGATAATGCATCTGCGGTGTATCCATAGATGCCTAAGTGGTGGTCACCATACCGAGTGAAACCACGACCAAACCAACGTGCCTTGTTGCCATTGTGGATAACCTTAACGACACTAGGCACTTCACGTTTCTCTTTTGGCATCTTAGCATATACCGTTGCTACCTGTGCACCACGAATCAGCTGGTCATGAACCTTATTGATAATCTCAGGTGTAATGTCT
>Ga0222718_10000779_pt1 | contig 32924 bp, 29 predicted proteins | sample C33_27DmetaG_FD_165045 | JGI IMG/M metagenome (GOLD analysis project Ga0222718, IMG submission 165045) | Estuarine water microbial communities from San Francisco Bay, California, United States - C33_27D | ecosystem: Environmental > Aquatic > Marine > Unclassified | place: USA: California...
TTCGCCTGGTTGAAGTATCTGCGGCGATTGGGGATGCGTTGGGAGTATCATGCTTTTTTGTTTGAAGGGTTCTGGCAACTCGGCTGCGTGTTCACTATTCTCAAAGGGTTATAGGACAAGCTCTAGTGGCATCGCGAATTTGCTCGATGATATTCAGGCAGTCGTCTTCCGCGGTATCAATCGCCAGGAACCCTTCGATATTTATGCTCAATCCACCCGATGTGAAGTTTCCAGAGCCAACAAGACATGCAAACTCGTTCTTCTCAGTTTCGACAAACGCGACTTTTGGATGGAATAGACCGTCAGCGAAAGCGACTACGGTCAGTGAAGAGTCAGGGAACGGCTCGATCAGTTCAAATGTTTGTCGTAGATCAGAGTCCGTAAGTTGCCGTTGGTTCGCACCCAAAACGAAATGCATTAGAGCACCGTTTTCTCCTGCCGTGCGAAGATAAGCGGCAAATGGTTCCAAAGCCTTAAAATTGAAGTATCCAAATTGAAGTTCGATACCAAGAATGTCTGGATTGATGTGATTCTGTAGCCAATGTCCCATGAAAGAATCTGAGTCACGAAGACGGTTGTCCAAATATCTCAAAGTGAGTGATCTCCTAACGAAAACTACGGTGTCATATACCGTGTAACGCTGGCATCACGTAATTAGATCACAAGAAAATGAAAACTTTGGAATCTGTCTCTCAGGGACTCTTATTGAGAACAATTCACCCACTGATATGCCCCAAGCCATCCTCGGTCAACACTCGGCCACGGGGAGTGCGTTGGATGAAACCACATTGTAACAGGTATGGTTCCACTTCATCTTCCAAAGTGTCGGGAGGAATGTTCATCGTGTGGGCGATGGCGTTCAATCCGGCGGGGCCGCCGGAGAAGACCGAAGACAAGACCGTCAGGTATTTTCTGTCTTGTCCTTCCAAACCCCTTATATCGACGCCCCGCATTTCCAAGGCTTGTTCGGCGAGCATATCGGTGATGATGCCGTCGCCTCGACTGGTCGCGTAATCGCGTGACCAACGCAGCAGGTTATTGGCTTTACGAGGAGTTCCCCGACTTCGTCTTGCCATCTCGGCAGCCGCTTCGGATGAAATTTCGGTGTTCAGTTTTTTGGCGTTACGGGAAATGATTTCGATCAGTTCTTCCTGGTCGTAAAACTCCAGATGCTCGCGATTGACGAATCGGTCGCGAAGTGGTGCCGTCAACATGCCGCTGCGTGTGGTCGCGCCGATGACCGTGAAAGGTTGCAACTTCATGTTGATCGTGCGAGCGTTGAGCCCTTCACCCAGCGTGATGTCGACGCGGAAGTCTTCCATCGCGGGATAAATAAACTCTTCCACTGCTGCCGGCATGCGATGGATTTCATCGATGAACAAGATCGATCGCTCGGAGGCATTCGTCAGATAGGGCAACAGATCTTTCGGAGCACTGAGGGAGGGACCGGAAGTGATCTGAAATTCGACGCCGAGTTCTTTGGGGAGAACGGTGGCAAGCGTCGTCTTGCCGAGTCCCGGTGGTCCATCGAGTAACAGGTGCGAGAGCGGTTCGTCCCGCTTTTTGGTCGCGTCAAGAATGATACGCAGGCGTTCGACGACTTTCCGCTGGCCGACAACATCGTCGAGCCGTTGCGGACGGAGTTCTTCGTCGTGTCGAAGATCTTCTGCGGAATAGGTGGTCTCCGTGGGAAGGTCAAACGAAGGTTCATCCTCTTCAGGAAAGTCACCAGATTGAAACACCGGCTCTCTGACCATTGTGGTCCTGCATCCTTTCAGCCGTAATGGGGTTAAGTTCGGAGTCTCAGAATACGCCATCCGGGCGAGAGGGTAAAGATCGTCCACTTTAAAGTAGGATCTGTTGATTAGTAGTTATCGCGGAATGTTTGCTGACCGCCGCATAAATGATTGTAAGTTGTTGCATAAAGTAACATCACAAATGGAATTGCGACAATCAGTCCGAAACCAAAGATAAGAGCACCGACAAATAATGCTGCCATGCTGATGATTACTAAGAGAATCACGGAGAAGTAATTCCCACTCATCATACGTCGTGAATTCGAGACAGCCGTCATTACATCGCAATCAAGATCAATCAGATTTGGAACAGACCACATGAGCATCAGCGATACGATGATCGAGCTTATCCAAATCGCAAAGTATCCGACTGCAATCAGTGCAACCTCACCAGACGCAACTGCCGCAATCATAATAATTCCACCAGGAATCGCGACGGCAAGGCTGATGACTGCGAGCAAGAGATTGCATAAAATAGTGCGCCCGAGAAACGGGCTTCCGGTATAGAGGTCGGCGACCTGAGCACGTTGATTGCGGATCAGTTTGAGAAAGAAGATGATGATGCCTATGCTCAACCAGATGTTGGCAAGAATGAGCATCACGTAAACAATGACAGACATTAAAATCGTCAGGAACGGTGAAATAAAAGCGAGTGCGATTGAGGCAAATACGCCCATTCCCGCAACAAGAGACAGACCAAAAACACTGACGACGTACATCAACAATCCACCAACAGCGAGACCAAAATTGTCGCCGAAGGATTGGGTGACACTATTCAAAACTTCTCCAACTCGAATCTTCTGGCCCGGCGTAAATCCTCCGTCAGTGAACTGTTCATTGATCGATTCACCACATGCCGGACAGGAGCTTTCCGAACTCGGAACAGCAGTTCCACACATCGGGCATGGTTCTGTCGGTTCGGGAGCGGCTTGGAAAGAATACGGCGATTCGTCTTGTGCGAAAGGGTTCTCGGGTTCTGATGAGCGATCAGGAAGCGGGACCAGAATCGGTTCACCGCAATCGGGACATTTCCCGGTCTTCCCCGCTTTGTCTTCGGGCGCTTTTAGCGATTTTCCGCAACCGCCGCAGTTGAATTCAATCGTCATCAGTCAATCTCGTAAGTCGTGTGGTGTTCAATTTGACATTGCCTGAGTCTACACACGACGAGAGCGAAATGACATCAGAAAGTGTTCAGACTTGGCAGCTTACCCCTCGGCATTGAGGACTTCCTGGACTTCATCAGGGATTGTGAAATTACCGATGACGTTTTGAACGTCGTCGTTGTCTTCGAGAGCGTCAATTAACCTCATGACTTTGCGAGCAGCTTCCTCGTTGAGCTCGACTTCGGTATCGGCAATCTGAGTCACTTCGGCAATTTCGGTTTCGATACCGGCTCCTTCAAGAGCCGAGTTCAATTGATCAAAATCTTCGAACGCACAGGTGATTTGGAACCCGCCATCAATTTCTTTGACATCATCGGCTCCGTTATCCAATGCCAAGTCGAAGATTTGTTCTTCGGTTGTGTTGCCGGGTGCAATGGCAAACAATCCCTTGCGCTGGAACATGTAGGCCACGCAGCCACTGTTACCGAGGTTGCCACCATTTTTTTCAAAGAGGTTTCGGACCTCACCTCCGGTACGATTACGATTTTCGGTGAGAGCCTCACAAAGAATCGCAACACCTTCAGGCCCGTAACCTTCGTAGACCAACGATTCGTATTGGTCGCCACCCGACTCACCGCAGCCCTTTTTGACGGCTCGGTCGATGTTGTCGTTCGGCATACTCGCTTTACGCGCTTTATCGATGGCGTAACGCAGAGTCAGGTTCATGGCGGGATCACCACCACCGGTTTGAGCGGCCACAATGATTGCCCGGCTCAATTTGCCGAATAGCTTACCACGTTTAGCGTCGATACGCCCTTTTTTGTGAGCAATATTGGCCCAGTGTGAGTGGCCCGCCATATTGGGTAACTCCCGAGTATTGAGATGTCTAAGGTGAAAATAAAAAAGGATGACAGGTTGATGATCTCGGTAATTACTCGGTCGATTCTACCGGCTTGTCCTTGGAGTCTGCTTCCGAATCCTCTTTGACCATCGGGGCTTCTTCTTCGGGAAGACCCAGTTTTTTGCGAATCTTGTTCATCAATTCCAGATCAGGATTGTCGTCGGCTTTGGCCTGTTTCAGGGCGGTCTCCCACGACTCTTTCGCTTTTTCGGCGTTCCCCATTTTTTGATAGACATCACCAAGATGATCCCAAAGAGTGGAGTCACCATCTTCCGAGCCTTCCACCGCCTTGAGCAAGTAGTCGAGTGCTTCGTCCAGCTTGTCACGTCGAAAAAGGACCCATCCGAGACTATCCAGATAAGCATGATTCTCGGGCTCTGCTTTGAGAGCCAGGCGAATCATTTTCTCTGCCTGTTCGAGTTTGATGTTTTGATCGGCATAGAGATATCCGAGATCGTTGTTAACCGAAGGGTCGGTCGGGTCGTATTCGTAGACGGATTCTAAGATCTTTTGGCCAGCCGCTGCGTCACCCTGTTCGACAAGTATCGCCGAGAGCAGGAAGTGGCATTGCTTGAGGAGATTGTGGAGTTGAGAATCTTTCTCCAGTTTGCGGAAGTCTTGTTCTGCAATCAACGATTGAAAAATCGTGACCGCGGCATCAGGATGACCGTTTCGCCATTCCAGCCAGCCTCGGCGATAGGTCAAAAGAGGATTTCCGGGTACTGTTTCCTGAGCACGAGTAATAGTTTTCAAGGCCTCTTTACGATCCCCTGCTTCTTCTTGGTCGTAGGTGAGGGACATGAGTGCTTGAGCCAGCAGTTGAGTGTAAGCAGCTTTCAGTTGAGGATTTCCCGGAGACTTCATCGCTTTTTCGAGGGTCTCGGCAAGCAACAGATTATCTTCCTGTTCTCTCAGGTATTGTATCAATTGAGCGGTCAGTTGATTGCGTTGATTCGGGCGAAAGCTCATCGCCATATTGTAGAACTCGACGACATACTCATTCCGTTTGGAAGCGGCAGCGAGTCGCCCGATGATATACGCTTCCGGGAAATTGAACTTGCGGGAACCCGCTTCTTTTTGTGCACGCGCTGCCACGACAAGTTTCTTCATAAACTCGTCGTTATCGCTGACCTGTTTGAATTGCTCTTCAATTCCATCGACGTTGCGGCCCAGTCCTAACAATCCCGACAGAGCTCCAAGCCATTCTTCGGCCCGTCCTTCCGAGAAGTAGACGTCCATTAAACCTTGATAGCCTTCGGGGTCGGCTCCGCGACCGATGGCTTTTTGGAACAGCTCGATCGCTTTCGCATTTTCATCGCGCTGGCGATAAATGTTGGCCAAGGCGTAGATGATGAAATTGTTGTTGTCGTCGTTCTGTTGTAGCTCTTCCAGCTTGGTTTCGATGTCATCTTGTCGGTCAAGAGCTGTATAGATATCCGTCAGCAGTTGATAAGGACCAAGTCCTTGCGATTGCAGTTTTTTGCTGAGATAAGGTTCGAGTTCTTCGAGCGCGCGTTTCGGCTTCTTTTGGGCGAGGAAAATCTTTGACTTGAAATAGCCAATTTCTTCTGATTTCAATCGTGGATTGTCGGCGGCCTTATTGAATGCCTCTAGTGCCAACTGATATTTTCCCGCTTCGAGAAAAATTTGACCGGCGGTGTCATAAGCGAAGTTTTCATCCGCCATTAACACTCGTACCGCCTGTTGGTGTAGGCCGTACCGAGTCGGTTCGGCAAAAGCTTTCATGATGACTTCATAAGTCTCGGCCGCTTTTTCCAGCATCCCGGCGTTTCGATAAAGCGGGCCGAGTTCCATCAACAACAGCGTGTGTTTTTGTGATCCTTTTTTCAGGTCGGGCGATTTCAACGCGTTTTCAAACGCATCAATCGCCTGAACAACCTGTCCCACACGGCGTCTTAATGTCCCCAGAAGTTGTAGAAGTTGACCATCATCGGGAGCGTGTTTGAGTGCTTGAAGTAAAAGCCCTTGTGCCGATTCAGGCCGATTGAATCTAATGTTGAGCATGATCAATGAGCGGTAAGCTTCGATGGCTTGAGGATCAATCTCAATCGCTTTGGCGTATTCCCGCATTGCGTCCTGAAACTCGCCACGCTTTTCCAGCAACACGCCGTGCATGTAATACGCACCGGCATCAATTTTCTTTTGCGCTTCGGGCGAGCGTTTTTTTGTAGGATCGAAGGGAAGCAGGTTTTCAGGAAGCTCGCCGTCTAAAGACTCGATGAGTGGAGGCGGCTCGGGAGAATCAGATTCCTGGGCACTCATTGCCGAGGGGAATTGCGTGAACATCACCGTAAAGATCAACAGGAACCGAATCGTCTTATTTATCGAAATCATACAGATCGCTCCATCCTGAGGTGAGTTTTCTTCGGGGTCGCACTCTTCCTGCAACGCTTCAGCCCTGAAGTGCTGCTAATCACGTAAAGTTCTTGCCAAAGTCTCGCGTAAGAGGCGATTTCTTGTCAAGCTCTCTCCGGCAGTCATCATAGGAATCACTTCTTTCGTGTTGGTGACTTCGTCGTTTTTTTGGTGGTTTTCTTGGGTTTCTTTTTTGCGGCAGGTTTCTTGGCGGCTTTTTTAGGAGTGCTTTTCGTTGCTGCCTTCTTTTTCGTCGCTTTCTTCTTAGCAGCCTTGGGTTTTGTGGTCTTTTTGGCGGGGACTTTTTTCTTCTTTTTCCGTTTACCGGATTTCGCCGAAGCGATGATTTCGTCCAGTTTTGAAGCAGCCTGCGTCGGATCAAACTCGTCGTCGGTGTAGTCGAGTTCGTTCAACACGACCTCACGAATCTTGGGCTCAATCGAGAGACTTTTCAACAGGTTGGCAAACAAGGGAGCATCGGCTTTGCGAACGGCCGCTTTTAGAGATTCGGCTCCGGCTCCCGCATTTTCCTTCCGCTCCAGCAGTCCTAAGCAAGTCGCCGTGTCACGCATGTAATCGTCTAAGGGGACCAAATGCGAGTCCAACGCATTTTGCATCACCCAATTGACGATGAACGGCGTTTTGTGTGGGATTTTGTTAAGTTGTCGTGCGGCAAGATCCTGAGTCTTTTTGCGAACAGCTTCAAATTCGAAGACGTATTTTTTTTCAAAGATAAATTGCAAAATGGAGCGGACTCGAAGAGCGCGCCAATCGGGGTCGGCCATCCCTTCAAAGGCGGCTTCCAACTCGGTGATTGAGCTGACGCGAACTTCGTTCCAGTCATGAAAGACTTCAAGTAGCCGATCATAATACTGCTGGGCGCGCTCATAGGACTCATTTTCGAGGCAAGCAGCAAAGACCAGACTCTCCATCACAGGAAGTTCGATCTTGGGGACCGACCCGTTGTAACGTTTCTTGAGGGCTGTTGTCAGCTTTTTGCAAATCGCTTGTTTATCAGAGGCTTTAATTGAACTCGCTGTCGCCATCGTGTTCCTTTCGTCTCGGTAATTCATCCAAAGGGATCGAGAATCCAGAGATCATTGATTTCAGTCTGTTGGAGGATCTTCGGAAAGGGCCCGTTCATGATCGAGCAGTGTGCCGCTCTCACGCGGAGTCTCTTCAACATCATTCTCGTCTTCTGACTCGGTGTCCGGGATGACGCTGCGGAGAAGTTCGGAAGCTCGAATGCTTTTCTTGACCCCTTCGTCAAGTTGAAACTCCAAAATCGGTGTATATCGCAGATTCAGTTCGTCGGCGATTTTTGATTGTAGAAAACCACGCGCAGATCTGAGGCCGTGCATTGTGAGTGATTGCGTTTTTTCGTCCCCCATCACCGAGACAAAAATCTTGGCATGCCTCAAATCACCACTGACTTCCACGCCCAAAACGGTCACATTTTTCACGCGGGGATCTTTCAATCCGAACAGGATCTGCATGCTCACGGTTTCCCGGAGTGCTTGTGCGACCTTGAGTGTCCTGCGTGATGTCATAGTCGTTTGGTAATCGCAAAATTTGGAGAGTGGTGGTGCCGCTGAGTCTGAGAGAGGTCTCTCAGGCTGGAATTATTCGTCGGAGTCGTCGGCCGTCTTCACGGGGACATCATCCAGACTTCGTTTTTTCTCTTCAATGCGGAAGGCTTCGAGAAGATCACCCTCTTTAATGTCGTTAAATCCATCAAGGCGAATACCGCATTCCATCCCTTCCCGCACCTCTTTGACGTCATCTTTTTCTCGCCGCAATGAGGCAATCGGATAATCGTTAATGATCGTTTGGTCCCGAATGACATGGACGTGGCAATCGCGTCCAATATTACCATTGAGTACCCGGCAACCCGCGATTGTTCCCGAGCGACTCACACTGAATGTTCTGAGAACGAGTGCTCGTCCTGCAGCAATTTCGACACGTTCGGGAGACAGCATTCCTTCCAAAGCATCTCGAATATCCTGAATCAACTCGTAGATAATTTTGTATCGGCGTATTTCGACGCCTTCCTGGTCCGCAAGAGCGGCTGCCCGATCTTCGGCAATCACGTGGAACGCCATGATGATCGCAGAACCGGCTGAGGCGAGATAAATATCACTTTCGTTCACACCACCCACGCCTTCGTGAATAATGTTCACGCGGACTTCAGGATGATCGAACTTCAGTAGCTCGCTACGAATTGCTTCGAGCGAACCGGGAGTATCGGCTTTGACAATCAAGGACAAGTCTTGAACTTTGCCTTCACGAATGGCACCAAGAATGTCTTCCAAACCGGCTGGCACTTTGATGCGAGACAGAATCTTGGTGCGATCAAGATGTTGACGTTCATCGGCAATTTCGCGGGCACGTTCAATATCTTCCATGACGAAGAATTTGTCGCCCGCACCGGGAACCGAATCGAATCCAGAGACCTTAACCGGTAAAGAAGGAGGCGCTTCTTTGATTTCTTCGCCACGGTCATTGTAAATTGCACGAATACGACCGAAGGCACCACCACAAAGAACATCATCACCAATTTTAAGTGTACCGTCTTTGACAACGAGCCAGGCAATCGGGCCACGTCCTTCGTCACGGAAGGCTTCCAGACACACGCCCACTGAGGGACGATCATAGTTGCCTTTGTATTCTTGCAGTTCGGCCGTCAGCAAAATCGTTTCCAGCAGGTCGTCGAGACCGTCACCGGTTTCTCCCGATGTGCGGACGACTTCGATATCGCCACCCCACTCGGAAGGGATGATTTCATGTTGTGCGAGTTCCTGAAGAACTTTCTGTTCGTTGACGTCCGGTAAATCCATTTTATTCATCGCGACTATGATCGGCACACCCGCGCTTCTGGCGTGGCTGATACATTCGACCGTTTGAGGCATGACACCATCGTCGGCAGCCACCACGAGAACAATAATGTCCGTGACGTTGGCTCCACGAGCACGCATTTCTCCAAACGCAGCGTGACCCGGTGTGTCGACAAACGTCACTTTCTTATCGTTGTGCTCGACTTGATACGACGAAATGTGTTGTGTGATGCCGCCTGCCTCACCTGCGGCAACATTGGCAGAGCGGAGTCTGTCGACCAGTGTGGTTTTCCCATGATCGACGTGCCCCAAGACTGTCACAATCGGAGGACGTTCTTGTAGCTCGTCGTCAGGAAACTCTTGGTTGAAGATCTCTTCGAGTTCTTCTTCGAAATGGATTTGCTCTTTGATGGTGAGGTCGACGCCATGTTCCATGGCGAGCATTAAGGCGGTCTCTTCATCGACCATTTCGTTGATCGTGACCATTTCGCCTTGCTGCATCAAAGTTTTCATCAGATCGCGAGCAGGTCGTCCGAGTGCTTCGGAAAGTCCTCGTAAATTGATCGGCAGTGCGATGGTGGCTTCTGTTTTGAGTTGGACCGGTTGTGACTTCCCCCGTCTCCGTGAGCGTCGCATCGGGCGTGATCGCTGACGACCACCTTCTTCTTCCTGTTCCTCAAGCTTTTTCTTGTTGCGGCGTCGCTCTTCGATCAAGCTGCGGCCACGTCGTCCAGCCTCGTCGTCCTTCCCGCGGTCTTTGCTATGCGTGAGTTTCTTCTCCGCATTTTTCCGAATCTGTTCACCGAGAGGGCTGGACTGTTGCTCCAGCATTTCTGAATTGAGTCGGATTTCCGGCTTGGGGGCTTCCTTTTCCTCTTTCTTCTTTTGTTTGGGAAGTTTGAGGTTTGGGGCAGCGGCAATGGCTGGGGCTTGTTTTGGTTTGGGTTTCGGCTTGGGCTTCGGTTCAGATTCGTCGCGTTCAGCCACCCCGGTTCCGATGGGTTTCATCTCTCGCATGCGGGACATCGCATTTGAACGCGGTGACGAGGAGGAGTCCTCACGCGTCATTGGTTTGATGGCCGGTTCCGATTTTGATGAATCTTGGTCATCGCCCTCTGGGGGCTTTTCGGGCTCTGTCTCGGAGCCAGGCTCTTCGGCGGGCAACTCAATGGTCTCTTCTTCGACTGTTTCTTCGGTTTCTGGTTTGGAAGCGGCTCGTAGCTTGGCGCTACGCGCGGAGAGCTTACGCACTTTCCCCACTTTTTCGGAAGCAGATTCGTCACGGACGGGTGCCACTTCAGTTTCTGTATCGGCAGACTCTTCCCCTCCAGCCGTCTGCTGATCTTGATACCAGGAGACGACTTTATCACGCTCTTCGGGGGTGATGCTGGCCAAGGCGGAACTTTTGACCGGAATGCCTAAATCGTTGCAGTGTTGGATTAACTCCTTGCTGTCAAGACCCAGCTCTTTGGCTAACGCAAATACTCTGACTTTCAAAAGATTCCACTCCTCAAGTGATGTTCAGCCGATTAGAAACGATTTCCAGAATCAGCTTGATTACTCCTGTGCGGCCTGTTTCTCTTCGGTCGGCTCCTCATCCGAATCGGATTCGGTCGTTGGGCTCTCCTCCGCCGCAACTTCAACCACAGGTTCTTCAACGTCTTGCTCAATTTCGGCTGGTTCATCGGATTCGACAGACTCTTCCGTCGTTTCCGTTGCTTCTTCGGCAGACGATTCTGTTTCGGCAGACTCCTCTGTGACTTCTTCTGAAGAAGCTGTCTCTTCGGTGGGGGCTACCGTCGCTTCTTGTTTCGCCTGATTGCTTCCCGTGTCGGCTTCCATTCGCCCCATCTCGCGAGCCAGTTTCCGTTCAGCGGCTTCGCGAATTTCTTCTTGTTCGGCTTTCAGAGATTCCTCATCGGCGTAATCGACGATCACAGCACAATCCTCGACGGACAGGCCGCTCAACTCTTCGAGTTGATCGGGTTCGATCACCGAGAGGTCATCAAAGCTGAAGAACCCTTGCGAGACGAGATTCTCTGCAAGGTCTTCCGTAATGTGCGGGACTTTGCAGAATGCCGTCACTGCGCCGTCGAGCATTTCGTCCAATTTCTCCTGAGTCATCACATTGATGTCCCAGCCGACCAGTTTGGAAGCGAGCCGAACATTCTGCCCTTTTTTGCCAATGGCTAACGAAAGTTGGTCGTCGCGAACAAGGACAATGACTTTACCCAGCATCGGACACAGAATGACGTCTTCGACTTCGGCGGGTTGCAAGGCATTGGGAACCAGCACTTGCAGAGAATCATTCCAGCGAACGATATCAATTCGTTCCCCCGCCAATTCATCAACAATGTTGCGAATGCGGGCTCCACGAACACCAACACAAGCACCGACCGCGTCAACTTTTGTGTCAAAACAACTCACAGCAACTTTTGATCGATAGCCGGCTTCTCGAGCGAGAGAACGAATCTCGATGATTCGTTCACTGACTTCCGGGATCTCGATTTCAAAGAGCCGACGAACCATATCGGGATGCTTGCGTGACAAAACGACGCGAACACGTGGGCCAACTTTTCGAACTTCCAGAATGATGGCTCGAACTCGCTCACCCACACGATGAGACTCTCCGGGAATCTGTTCGCTGCGAGGAAGAATCGCTTCCACCTTGCCAAGATTGACGGTCGCGGACCCGTGATCGAGTCGCGTGACGGCTCCTGTCATTAATTGTGATTGAAGCTCGGTGTATTCGTCGAATAATTGGTCGCGTTCCGCTTCGCGGATGCGCTGAATCATCACTTGTTTTGCGGTTTGAGCAGAGACACGTCCAAGTAAATCTCCAAGAACATCGGCGTCAAGAACTTCTCCATCGCAAGTGACGGTTGCTTCTCCCGTCTCACGATCAATGTCAACATTCACATCCTCTTCTTCACCAAAGTGTTTTCGCGCAGCGGACAAAATGGCCTGTTCGATACCTTCGAAGACCGTCTCTTTGTTGATGTTCTTGTCGCGATGAAGGACGTCAACAATTCGTAATAGCTCGTTGCCGTTCATGTCCGCCTCGTCTTGAGTGTTTCGCGGGATTGATCAATCCCGATGTTATCTCGTCTTCTGAACGAATTAATGTCTTCGATTCAGAAGTGTTATATCTCTTCCTCTAAATGTGTTCAGTCCAATAAAAAAAGCGGGCCCTCGCCCACTTCTTAGGAGACCCTCTTCGCAAAGAGTCTCTTCCTGACCACGTGAAATTCACATGAATACAGGTATGCCAGTCATTCAGATCCGCTGGGGCTTAAAACATGTTATTGCCTTGTAGGACTGAGTAACAGTCAAGCAAATGCCTGGCTGTTGCTGGATAGATGGACATTCCACATCCGCGAACAGAATCATTTCTGTCGCTGGTGTAAATGTATCGGTGCAGCTTGACGATGTCAAGTTGCCCAACTTTTCGCTAGATAAGGAGATCGAATCGTGAGAGATCTCTCTCCAGGTTCAAAAAATGTCAGAACTGGTCTGGAGGCAATTTTGGGATCTCTCTAATATGCACGATCGTACGGAGGCTTTTGGGGCTCTCTCTTGATCAATTTTCTTCATGGTGGAAGACAATGCTGAAATCACTCAATCTGGCGACTGCAACACTTTTATTAGTAGGAACAATTGTCCACGCTCAGCCGAACCGAACTGTTCCCGGTCTTCCGGCTGCCGCTCCCAATGTGAATCCCGAACACGAGAACAGTAAAAAACAGGCCGAACAAGCTTACCGATCAGCACAGTTTCTCAAAGTCGAAGAACTGACTTCGAAGGTGATCTCGGAAAATTCCAAAGATCATGTCGCTTTGTATCTGAGAGGCAGTGCTCGGGTGGAATTGGGAATTCGTACTCGCGATGTTCCCAAAATTCGCCAAGGGATTGCCGATTGCCGTGGTGCGATTTTGCACGACACACAGAGTCAGTCGATGTACTATTTGCCTTATCTTTACGGAATGTCGAACCTGGCCAAGCTGGAATCTCGACCACAACATGCCGATGTGGCCATTCAGGTCGCGACTTCGACATTGGCGGAGTCAGAAGATCGTGGTGAGGATCGAGCCAATCTGATCTATCAGCGGGCCTACGCCCAGCAATCCAAAGGGGATTTTGACGCGGCCATTCTCGATTATCAGGCAGCCATCAAAGAGTTCCCCGCTCATCTCGGAGCTCATGTGGCGTTGGCAGAAGTGTTTGTGAAAGCGGGAAAAACTGAAGAAGCGAAAGCAGCCTTTGCTTCGGCTCTGGAAACATTCCCCGATAGTCCGTTGATTTTCAACAATCGCGGCATGTTTCTTCAACAACAAAACATGCACGAAGAAGCGGTTCAGGACTTTACTGCTGCACTCAAAAACGATGCCAACTATTACACGTCCTACACAAACCGTGGATTCTCATTGATGCAGCTTGGTAACCCGACCGCTGCTGTTATTGATTACAACGAATCACTTAAGCGAAACCCCAATCAAGCGGAAGTTTATCGCCTGAAAGCCTCAGCGAATTTGGCTCAAGGCAAAGCGGACGAAGCCATCGCCGATTATCAGCAAATGGTCAAAATAGATCCTCGGCGAGCAGTTGCCAAGGCAGAACTGGGATTTGCACAGTTCTTTGCAGGCGATTATCGGTCGGCGTTCGATTCTCTGACTGCCGCTAAACAAGCCGATGCGAATCTGCGATACGTCGATCCTTGGCGCTATCTTGCATTGGCTCGATTGGGACAAGAAGACAAAGCCAAAACCATTTTCAATGACAGCCTGCAAAAGATTGCTGTCCAGCGTGACTGGATCGATTCTCTGATCGCCTATCAGGCAGGAACAATTGCAATGCGGGACTTGGCAGCTTCCATGTCGCAAAATGATGAGAACATGAAAATCTCCCAACAGTGTGAGGCAGACTTCTTTACAGCTCATCGTATGTTGAAAGAGAATGAAGGCGGCAAAGCTCGTGAGCATTTCCAGAAAGCCATCGATTCCGGCAAGACACATCTGTCGGCATATCGTGGTGCTCGTTACGCTCTGAAGCAGTTTGAAACCGCCAGCAGCGATGATTCAGCTCCCAACTGAATCTGTAAAACAAGAGTGATACCAAGAGTAAAACGAGCCTTCGACATGGTTGTCGAAGGCTCGTTTTTTTATCACTAATAAATACGGCAGGTGGTATAAAGATCAGTCCAGCGTGCGGCATAGGTGGAGCTTGGTCGGAAAGGTTCTTTCAGAGGAAATAGAGCCAAGTTGATCTGGCGGGGGTTGTCACTCGTAATTCTCCCTACTCTTAAAGATGCACGGCGTTACTCAAAAATTCTCAGCGCATAAAAAAACTCCTCGTAAAGACGAGGAGTTTGATCTCATTCTGTGCGGAATTGTGCCAATCAGGCGCCTTGAATCACCACGGCAGACGATTGCCCGATGCGGGTCGTGTTGACGTTGATGAATGTTTTATTGTCTGTTTTCAGAAGTTCACCAGCCACGACATTCAGTTTGCAGTCAGCATCGGGGGTTTGATAGTTCAGTGTGTAAGGAACAACACCTTGTTGTAGCCCCAAGAGTGAGGCGGCGAGTTCTTGAGCACCGCAGCCGGCCCCTGAGTTGCCGGTGAAGCTTTTGATGGCCGTCACTGGAACTTCTGCTCCGTATGCCCCCAAAGCATCATGGATACCTTTTGCTTCTGCAAGGTCTTCCACAATACTTCCACGACCGTTGGCGTTGATGTGGCCAATTTCTTCGGGACTCAGGCTCGCTTTCGCAAGGGCGGTTTTGATGGCATTGCTGGTCGCCAGTTCGATATTGCCGGTACGAGGGCTGGTTTTGTAAACGGCACAACTGGCTCCGGTCCCCAGAATACGACCGTAGATCGTCGCTCCGCGGGCTTTGGCGTGTTCTTCCTCTTCGAGTACCAGTGTGCAAGCGCCTTCTGCGGGGACGATTCCTGTACGACTGGCATCGAACGGTCGCGAACGACTGGCAGGTTCGCCTTCATTGGCGGCTAACGTATCATGCAATGCGGAGTGCATTGATCGCACAGGATGCACGAACGTGCCCGTTGAACCAGTCAACATGACATCAGCACTTCCACGCAGAATAATGCGGCAGGCTTCCGACATCGCCAGGTTCGCAGAAGCTTCGTCTTCTGTCAGCGAATTACTGGGGCCGCGAGCATCGAGAAAGATCGCGATATGGCAGGCAGGCATATTTGGTAAGTATCGTAACAGCCACAAGGGGTCCATCTTGCTGATGCCGTCTGTTCCCCATTGGTCGTAATGGAATCCGTTTTCATCGGTGCAGTTGAAGCAGCCGTCTTGCAGATCATCGGGAGGAGAGCACATCAATCCTGCCCCGAAGTCGATTCCGATGCGTTGAGAATTGGTTTCTTCCAGAATGAGCCCGGAATGCTCGGCAGCCATCAACGCGGAAGCCGCACCGAGTTGGATTTCCCGGCACATTACCTTCAGGCTTTTGCGCTGTTCTTTTTCGGTGAAGAACTGCTTTTTGATGGTGCTTTTGTTGAAGCCAGAAACCTCACCCCCAATGTCACCCGGACAAGCGGATCCATTCAAGAGCTCCAGCGGTTTAACTCCGCTGACGCCTGTCGAGAGATTGTTCCAGAATTCCTCACAACCAATACCGGCCGAACTGAGGATCCCCATCCCCGTGATCACGACCCGGCGGTCGGATTCTGCAAATGCATTCATGAATTTTTATACCAGACAGAGTGTGCCTGCCCTGCGTGACTCCCGCCCAAAGGGAGTTTCAAAGCAAACGACAAGTCAATGATTGTCTTTTCGGCTTTTGATCTCGCTCACCGTTATCAAGAGCCGTATCTATGAGAATTGATTATCCTTAATTTCGCAAGTGATGGAGTTTCCCACTCAATTTCCTCCAGATTTCTCAGACATCGGAGTCCGATTCTGGCGGTTATGGCCCCGGATGATTGAATCAGCATGTTTTTGAGTCTCAATCAGGCGATTGGCAACGAATTCACCGGCTCGTCATTATTTTCGGGCCGCCCTTCAATGTAAAACCAGTTATGGGCCGGTTCGAGGATCTCCTGCACTTCTTCGACTAATTGTGTATCGAGGGGAATGTCGGCCCATTCGGCCCATTGTGCAATTCGTTTCGGGTTGGCCGACCCGGTCACACAGGTGGTCATATCGGGGTTGGCAATCGAGAATTGTAGGGCCAATTGAGCAATATCGACGCCCGCCTGTTCGCAATGCCGGGCGGCTTTCGCACATGTTTCGCGCACGATAGGTGTCGCTTTATGCCAGGGTGGAAGTGGTGCATTGGTCAGTAATCGAGCCGAAAATGGGGCCGCATTCATGATGCCGACACTTTTTTCTTTCAGATAAGGAACTTGATCGGCAAACATGGTGTTCTGGAGCGTGTAGTGATTATAGGAAAGCACGACATCCAAATCGGTTTGTTCGAGCACAAACGGGAAGTTGTTCATGGGATAGCCACTGATCCCAACGAAGCGAACTTTTCCCTTCTCTTGTTCTTTCCTCAATGCCGGCAATGTCTCATCGACAATTTGTTGTCGGTCAACAAATTCAATGTCGTGGCAGAGGCAGATATCGAGGTGATCGACGCCCATTCGTTCCAGAGAGATATCGACACTCTCTTCGACTCGTTTGGCAGAAAAGTCGAAATGCTTGCCAGCATAGCGCCCCAGTTTTGTTCCCAGAATGTAGCTGTCGCGCGGCACTTCCCGCAGCACGATTCCCAGCATCACTTCCGACATTCCTCGACCGTAAAACGGGGAAGTGTCGATGAAGTTCATGCCGCAATCGAGGGCGACATGAACGGCACGCAAGGCTTCGTTGATGTCCACTTCACGAAACTCTTGCCCCAGTGACGACGCTCCAAAACTGACGACCGGCAGTGACAGGCCGGTGTTTCCAAGGTTACGATGTTCCATGAGTTTTTATATCTGATCAAAAAAATGACGGAATGTATGTCAGGTACGGCAACCAACCACCAACAACACATTGGCCCACAACGCTTGCTCAGCGGTCTGAATTGTCAGCACATGATCGGGTGATTTCACCGCGTCGTAGAAGTCCCACTTGTCGATCGGTTCTAATTCGAGTGAAAGTTCTTCTTGTTTGAGAATCTCACGATACTCGGCCCAGATTGGAGGCTCCCCTTCTGCCGCGTAAGGGTCATCAGGAGGAATTCCCATGGTATGGACACCATCCACGGGCAACGCACTGAGTACGGCTTTCAATACATCGGGGACACCGACTATGCCGGGGGACAGGTTGAGCGAAACGAGTTCCGCATTGGGACCGAGTGTCGTCGAGGCCGGGTAGTTGCCGTCGGCAATCAGGACTTTTGCGTGGTGCCCTGCCCGTCCGAGCACTTCGTTGATCTTGGGGTGGATCAATGTGTGTTTCAGCATGATGTCTGCTTTCCTGCTTGATGACGTCGTCGATCACATGCCGGCGCGGAGTGCTTCGAGATGTTTCACGAAGTGGACTTTCAGAATCTCGGTGTAAGTGTCTGTGTGATCTTCCAGAACTTTGCGAACGGCGGGGCCGTATTCAGGATGAGTCAGGACCGATCCGAAGGTGCAATGCAGGATCTGTCGTCCTTCTTTCGTAAAGCCCTTCCCTTCAGGAACTTCGTCCCAGATTTCCAGATACTGACGCTCCAACTCTTCGAGAGAAACCGAGTCATCAGCCGGTGGTGCCGAGTCCAAAGTGGCCGAGACGTGATAGGTGGCTTTGTCGGTTTCGTAGCGATCCCGGGCAAAGTTGATGATCGTGCGAAACAACGCCTCGTCGTGACGAGCGACGACGCGTAACGCTTCCAGATAACTTGTTCCCGCCGTTTTGACGTGGAAACGGCCTTTGGTCGCGCGAGCCAGTGCCGGGTACATGGACAGTTTGTCGGAACCGGAATGCAGACTGATTTTATAAGGTCCAAGAAGTTCGGCGATGGCCGCATGATCGTGAAGCGATTTTTCTAATGCATCCAAGTCGCCTTTGAAATCGACTCCTTTTTCGAAGTCTCCTAAAAATCGAGGAGCCAGACTGACCAGCTTCATGCCTTGATCGAGACAGCGGTGAGCCACAACGTAATGTTCGGCCAATGTTGTCGGCTGTTCGGTTTCATCGACACTCAGTTCAATCTCGAAGTCTTGCTCCAAGTCGGTGCAGACTTTGGCGATGTAGTTGGAAAGTTCAACAGCCTTGTTGACTGCCACACCATATTTGACCGCGGCCCGCAAGCAGGCTTCTTCATCGATGGACAGCTTGGTGCCCGTCGCGAGATCAATCTCCTGACCAAGATACTCATCGACCCATTCGACTCCGCTCAGCTCTGCATGTTTGGCTTTGAGTTCTTCGAGTGAGTAACCATCGGCCTGCTCATCGACGTGATCGGAGGGATCAATCGTGAAAAACGTGAATCCGGCAGCAGCCGTGATGTCAACATCGTTGGGGACTTTCAGATGATCGGCATCAGCGCCCGTGATGCGATCCCAACCCGCTCTGGCCATGTCTTCGAGGGCGTCACTCATGACACCTTCGGGCGTTCGTGCGGTGCGGGTCATCTCGCGAATCGATTGTTGAGGATAAATCGCTTCGATTTCTCCTCCCGCAGCGATCATTGAGGCGACATGTCCGGGGGTCGCCAAGCCAATACGGTCTCCGAAGCCGAAGCTCGGTTTAAGTCCTAATGTGACAGCTTTTGACATGGTGTTACTTTCAAAGGTGGTGTCTCAGAAGTCGTGTGCTGAGTCGTCTGCTTACTTCAAATACTTGTTAAATGATTCGATGGTCTGCTTCGCGGCATCATCGGGGTTCGGCCAAGGGAACGCTTCAGCCGAGGCGTATTTGTCGTATCCGATCTCTTTGAGAGCTGCCGCAATTGGTTCGTAATCCATGTGACCGATCCCGGCCGGTTTGCGGCTCGAATCGACAAAATGAACGTGTCCCAGATGTTTGGCGGCTGCTTTCAGACCATGTGCGATGTCGTCTTCTTCGATGTTCATATGGAACAGGTCTGCCAGCAGCACAACATTCGCGATGCCCGCTTGTTCGAGAAAATAGACACCATCCGACATGGTGCAAATCAAGTTGGTCTCGTAGCGATTTAACGGTTCGTAGATGAGCGGAATTTTGTATTGAGACGCATGTTGGCCCAGTTCTTTCAATGCGTCTGCCAACCAACCAAGTGCCTGCTCCTTCGTGACATCGCCGCCCCATTTGCCCTGCATCGATCCGATGATGGCCGGTGCTCCAAACGGGCCACCCAGGTCGATCATTGTTTTGACAAAGTGGATCGCCTGTGCGCGTTTGTCGGCGTCAGGATCGGTGAGAGACAGTTTTTGAATCACCATACCCGCACCCGTGCCGACCGCGGCAAGATTCAAACCGTGTTGAGCAAGCAACGCTTTCAACTCGGCGGGGTCAACGGCATCCGGGCCGGGAGCAAACAATTCAATGGCATCGTAGCCGAGGTCGGCCGCTTTTTGACATGCAGCAGGAAGATCGTGCCAAAAGACAAACGGGCCTCCCTCGGCTTCTTTGACGAGACTCACTGTGACTGCTGATTTCATGATGTTGCTATTTCGTATTGAGAATAATTTGAATTTGAGCCGCCAGCGCAAGCTGGCAGGAGACGATGAGTGTCAGGTTTGCTTCTTGAGTTCTCTTTACTGAGGTGCGATGGATTGCAGATAACGTCCGCGGAGTCGTACCATTTCCTTGAGCTTGTCAGGTTCAGCTTCGGCGAGGTTTGTTGTCTCTCCTGGATCGTTTTCCAGATCGACCAGAAACATTCCATCGACTGTATTCACGGGTTGTTTGCTGACTGTGTCTCGGGGGTTCCCCAGCAGTTTCCAATTGCCCCGACGGACGGCCCATTGAGGGTTTTTGCCGCCTCCCATATGCCAGTAGAAGGCCGGGTGAGGAGAGTCGCTGTTCTGCATGATGACATCCTTCAGGCTTTTGCCATCGAAGCGGTGTCCTTGTGGAATCGCGATCTCACACATGTCGGCCAAAGTCGGAAACCAGTCGCAACCGGTCCCCATTTGTTTGCGAACTTCCCCTTCCGGGATATGTCCCGGCCAGGAGATAATCGCGGGAACTTTCAAGCCACCTTCGAATAGACACGCTTTCGCGCCACGATTGATGCCCGCGTTTCCGCCGCCGAAATGAGTCCGTTCTTCGGTCGAGTGTCCATGATCGGACTGATAGACGACAATCGTCTCTTCGGTCAATTTGAGTTGATCGATGATCGACAAGACCTGTCCGATGCGTTCATCGGTGGTCGAGACAAACGAGCCGTAAAGATTACGGGGATAGGGAACATCTTTGTATTTCTCTCTCCACTTGTCGGTCGCTTGCAATGGGTAATGGGGCGTGTTGATGGCCCAGTAGATGAAGAACGGCTTATCACTTTTCTCCGTCAGAAACTTTTCTGTCTCCTTGACCATCAGGTCTGGAAAGAACTGACCATCTGCGAAGATCTCTTCTCCATTGCGCCACAAGTCGTGACGGTTGGGACCATTCCAATAAAAGAAGTGGGAATAGTTATCGATGCAGCCCCCCATGTGGCCGAACGAGTGATCGAACCCCTGCCCGTTCGGCATGGTTTCAGGAGTGTAGCCGAGATGCCATTTGCCGATGTGAGCCGTCCGGTATCCTGCCTCCTTGAAGAAATCGCCCATCGTGATTTCCTCTGCCGGTAATCCCGCGTTCCCCGCTTTTGAGGAAACATTGGAAGGAACGCCGACTCGGAGGGGAAATCGCCCCGTAATCATACCTGCTCGCGAAGCCGAGCAGATCGCCGAGGGTGCGTAAAACTGCGTGAACTGAACCCCGCGCTCGGCAAGCCCATCCAGATTTGGTGTGATCAGATCTTTTGAACCATAACAGTTCAGGTCCAATGTTCCTTGATCGTCGGTATAAATGACAATCACGTTGGGTCGATCTGCCGCATAAAGGTTGACGCTCATCGACAATGCGATCAACACTGAAAATTTTGTCATGTGAGTCATGCGAGGTTCTCCGTGTGTGCGAAGTTAAAAACTGTTACTCGTCCACTTCGATAATCGCTTTCACCACGCCCGTTTCCGGTTTTGTGTACGACTCAAAGTTGCCGATCAGATCATCGAAGGCTGTGCGGTGTGTGATCCAGGGATCGGTGTTAATGCGCCCCTGTTCGATATGCTCGATGATGTCGTCGAAGTCTTGAGAGTGGGCATTTCGAGACATCAGGATCGACATTTCCTTCCGATGTGGGATCGGATGTCGGAAAGAGACTTCTTCTGTTGTGATACCGACAAAAACCAAAGAGCCGGTGTGAGCGACGTAATTCACGGCGTTCGACATCGATTTGTTGTTTCCCGTCGCATCGACAACCAGTTCGAATAAATGGCCGTCTGTAATGTCCTGCATTTTGACGAAATCGGCTTCTTCGCCAGTGAACTGGATCGTTTCATCAACGCCCATTGTCGCTTTACAAAAATCAAGACGGCCCGCGTTCATGTCGAGCACAGTGATATGGCTGCCACGAATTTTGAGAAATTCGATGACCGATAATCCAATCGGTCCCGCACCGATCACCATGACATGATCCTCTTTGGTGGGATTGCCTCGATTGACGGCGTGACAGCCAATGGCGAGTGTTTCGACGAGAGCGAGCTGTTCGAATTCGAGTGATTTGGCTTTATGGAGTTTTCGGGCAGGGAGCTTGAAGAAGGGACGCAATCCGCCATCCTTGTGGACTCCCAGAACTTCTAAATCTTCGCAACAGTTGGCTCGTCCGCGCTTGCTGGCGAAACTTTCGGGATTGTTGATATAGGGTTCGACCGAACAACGATCACCCACGGCAACATTGGTGACATCCGGGCCGACTTCCACCACTTCAACGCCCAATTCGTGGCCAGGAATTCGCGGATAGCTGAAAAATGGCATCTTGCCGAGATATCCACTGATATCTGTGCCGCAAATGCCGACATTATGAACACGGACGATGGCTTCGCCCGCACCGGCTGATTCCGGTTGAGGAATGTCGATTTGCTTAAAGTGTTTAGGTTCTTCGAGTTGGATCGCCTTCATGACTCTATCCGCGTTAAATATTGTGTGTATTAAGAATATTGGCGTGAGGTATTTATCAAGAGCACGCCTGATTCGGAGACCAAGTCTAACGTCCTGAGACTCTGGCGAAAAGGATTCACATTGATGATTGTCAGAACAGGATTTGCGTGTTCCTTGACAGTCTTTTCGGCGATTGCGTACCATGCGTCGTCTTCATCGCATCCCTGATGTGAGAAAACCTGCTGTCTTCAAGGGCGATGATTGCTCGCGAGACGGTGTTTTCGCTTATTTCAGAGGGTTTTGAAGTGTGTCCGTCGGGTGAGGGATACATTCAGCCCTCTCCACACTTTTTCAGTGAAGTTCGAGATCATGGCAGTTCCCAAGAGAAAAATTTCAAAACAACGTAAGCGCAAGCGTCGCAGTCACATGTCAGTGACAGCTCCGCAATTGTCTTATTGTCCTCAGTGCAGTACCAAGATTCCATCACATGTAGTGTGTCCCACTTGCGGTCACTACATGGGACGTACCTTGGTTGAGACTGAGGATTAATCCAAAATGCGGATTGCATTGGATGCGATGGGTGGCGATCACGCGCCCGCTCCGAATGTCGAAGGCGCGCTCACAGTTCTCGCCGATCACTCCGAGTTAGAAGTTTTACTCGTGGGTGACGAGAAATTGATTGAGCCGTTGCTGGCTGACGCAGACAGTTCGCTGACGGCACGGATCAAGGTGATTCATACCGACGAAGCGGTCGGCATGCATGAAAAACCAACCGAAGCACTGCGAAAAAAGCCAAATAACTCCATTGCTGTCTGTTGGCGGTTGATGGCAGAAAAGAATGTCGATGCGGTCGTCAGTGCGGGCAATACCGGTGCGGTTGTTGCCGCAGGTTTACGAACACGTTTGTTCCTGAAAGGGGTCAAACGTCCTGGGATTGCCGTGGCATTGCCGACCATCAAAGGACGATCAATCCTGATGGATGTGGGAGCTAATCCGGCCGCTCGTCCCGAGCATTTGATGCAATATGCCGTCATGGGCGGCTTGTATGCCCGCGAAATGCTGCAAATTGAATCACCTCGGATTGGCCTGATGAACATCGGCAGCGAGGACGGTAAAGGGAATGATCTTTATCGCGAATCGCACGCACTCATGCAAAGTTTTCCTCTCGGAGGAGAATATGTCGGTAACGTCGAAGGACGTGGATTGTACCAGGGGGAAGCCGATGTCCTTGTTTGTGAAGGTTTTGTCGGCAATGTGGTGCTGAAAGTCTCCGAAGGTATGGCCGAGTTTATGATGAAACGCATCGGTCATGCGGTCCTGGAAAGTCTCGATCAGGAGAAGCAGCAAGCTGGTAAAGCGATGCATGACTTGGCCCAACAGTATCACTATCAGGAAGCGGGTGGTGCCCCTTTGTTGGGAATTGACGGCACTTGTATCATCTGTCACGGTTCGAGTGATGGCCGGGCCATCGCCAATGCCCTGCGAGTTTCTGAGACGCTGAAAGATCGAAATTTGAACGATCAAATCGTCGAGCATCTGGCACAAATTAAAATCGAACAAAGCTGAACGGAAGACTGATCAGGCGATTTGTTGAGGATTTGGTTTCGCCTCTGTAAATGGAGTTTAAGATGACGAAAACGGCATTTCTCTTTCCCGGACAAGGCGCGCAACATGTCGGCATGGGGAAATCGCTCCGCGAGCAATTTCCCGCTGCCAAGGCACTCTTCCAACAAGCAAATGACATTCTCGGCTTCGATCTCGAAACACTCTGTGTCGATGGCCCCCAAGAAAATCTTGATGCGACAAATAACAGTCAGCCAGCACTCTTCGTGGCCAGCTTGATGGCGTTGGAGATGGTGAAGGCAGAGTCTCCCGAACTCCTCGACCAAGTGACGGCTGCTGCCGGGTTGAGCTTGGGAGAATACACAGCGTTGGTCTTTGCCGGTGCCATGAGCTTCGAAGATGGATTGCGATTGGTCCGCAAACGAGGCGAAGCCATGCAGGCCGCCGCTGAAGCGACTCCCTCGGGAATGGTCAGTATTCTCTTGTTGGATGTTGATAAGGTGCAAGAGATTTGCGATCAAGCCAGCTCGGCAGGACAGATTCAGATCGCCAACTTTTTGTGTCCCGGAAATACCGTCGTCTCGGGTGATCAGGCCGCTTGTGATAAAGCCGCCGAAATTGCTCAAGAGTCAGGCCGTGCGATTCCCCTCTCAGTTGCAGGAGCATTCCATACACCAATTATGCAACCAGCCGTCGAAGAGCTGAAAGCCGCACTCGCCGATGTGGAAATTACTTCACCGCGAATTCCGGTGATCTCCAATGTGGATGCTCAATCGCATTCTGATCCTGCTGAAATCAAAGAGTTGTTAGTACAGCAGGTGGTGAGTCCGGTGAAGTGGGAAGAATCCATTCGAGTATTGCTGAATGATGGATACGAAGAGTTTTATGAAATCGGCCCCGGAAAGGTGTTAACGGGCCTGATGAAGCGAATTTCCCGTAAAACCCCCTGCACACCAAAAAACGATTCCTGAAAACCGTTTGGAGTTGACGTAAACCCCTGTCACTACACTTGATCCGTTTGTTAGAGGTGTGCTACAACTTCAAGAACCAACTTGGCAGATACCGAAACAAGAGGTTTCGGATTTCGGTCGGATGTGAATTCTGTATCTCCCGCATCAAATGGAGTTTACATCGTTCACGAAAGCCGTTATATCTGCCCACCTATATGGAAGTCGGATCAACACATTTATCCGACGAAAAACTGTCCTGGGAGGATATGAAACGTGGCCAATCTGGAAAACCTGGAAGACAAGGTCATCAACATCGTTTCCGAGCAATTGAGTGTCTCGAAAGACGAAATTACGCTGACAAGTAACTTCATCGACGATTTGAAAGCCGACTCGCTCGACCTCGTCGAACTGGTGATGGAATTCGAAGACGAATTCGGTATCACTGTTCCCGACGATGATTACGAAAAAATTCGTACCGTCGGCGATGCCATTGAATACATTAGGGAAAAGGCTTCCGAATGACCCGGCGTGTTGTGGTGACGGGAACCGCCGTCGTCACTTCCCTCGGTTGTGAAGTTGCTGATTTCTGGGATCGCATCTGCGCGGGTAAAAGTGGCGTTGGGCCGGTAAAGCGTTTTGACTGCTCCGAATTTAAGGTGCGGTTCGGTGGCGAATTGCGCGATTTTGATGCCTCCGAGCATATCGATGTCAATCCCAAGCAGTTGCGAAGGCTTGATCGCTTCGTCCAGTTTGCGCTGGTCGGCGCTCACAAAGCCATTGCCGAGTCTGAAATCGATTTCACGCAAGGTGATCCCTATCGTTACGGCGTACTTGTGGGATCGGGGATTGGCGGCTTGAACGAGATTGAAGCCCAGCACGAAGTGCTGTATGGCACCGGTCCGTCACGTGTTTCGCCATTTATGATTCCCAAATTGATGATCAATGCGGGTAGCGGAAACATCTCCGTCCATTGGCAACTCAGAGGTCCGAACTCGACTGTTGCGACCGCCTGTGCTTCTGCAACAAATGCTATTGGGGATGCTTTCAAGCTGATCCAGAACGGCGTCGCCGATGTGATGATCACTGGGGGAAGCGAATGTGCTCTCACTCCGATGGGGCTTTCCGGCTTCGCTCGTATGAAAGCACTTTCCACACGTAATGAAGACCCGGAAACAGCCAGTCGTCCCTGGGATAAAAAACGTGATGGATTTGTGATGGCGGAGGGGGCGGGGATCATTGTGCTCGAAGAGTACGAGTTTGCCAAAGCGCGCGGAGCAACAATTCTTGCTGAACTTGTCGGCTATGGCATGTCGGCTGATGCTTCACACATCACGGCTCCCGATCCTGAAGGTCGCGGAGCAGCGATGGCGATGAAATTTGCGGTGAAAGATGCTGGCATCACACCTGATCAGATCAATTACATCAACGCCCACGGAACGAGTACGCCATTAGGTGATGTTGCCGAGACCCGGGCGATTAAGTCGGTCTTCGGTGTTCATGCAGACAAGCTATTGGTCTCCTCCACGAAAAGTCATACTGGTCACATGATTGGCGCATCGGGTGGAGTTGAATTTGTGGTTTGTGTGCAGGCTCTCAGAGAGCAAATTGCACCGCCAACCATCAATCTCGATAACCCTGATGACGAATGCGACCTCGATTACGTGCCTCACGAACCGCGATCCGCACAGCTCAATTATGTCTTGAAAAACAGCTTCGGCTTCGGCGGTCATAACGCTTGCCTAGTGCTCAAAAAAGCCGAGTAGGACTCTCGCAAAAACTTGCGATTCGATGTCTTGAGGCCGTTTTTATTGCCCTGCTTTGATTCTAACCTGGTTTCTTTGGCGCTCTACTGCTTTGATATTGTCAAAGATAACCGGCAGAAGGTTGAAGGGAGAGTCGGTGGCGATCAGGCAAAAACAGAAACACATCTCGTCGGTTGTTTCTTCACCAAATGAGACAACTCGCGGAGGAGTAGAAGGGTTGAAGGGATTGTCTTCTGAATTATCGTAATGAGCTTCGAGTAACAACTGGGTGCCTTTGGCGAGTCGTTTGGAAGATTGAAGGTAATACTGATCCTGCCAATAGAAATGCCAGTCTTTAATGTGGAGTAGGTCTTCGATGCTTCCATCCACATACTTGGCACTAATTTTCATCGACTTCCCAACGAGGTGCATATGTGGAGTCAGGCCAACCAGTATTACATCAGTGGGAAGTGTGTAGTTTGCTCTGACGACATGGTCGTTGTCCCCTGGTTCTATCTGGAAGCGATAATTGGCCAGCGTGACGTTTCCGACGATGTTTTTCGGTTTCTCGGAGAAATACAGCCCGACCTCTGATTGGTCGACCTCTTCTTTGCCCGTCGGATGATAATGAATCTGTAGTACAAGATCAGACCCCTTGGCCGCGTATCGGCAGAAGCCACCCGGAAGGATGCGAGGCGTTGTGCCGGGAGACCAGCCTCCCACGGCACCTGTGGGAATAAAGCCCGGTCCGCCGAAGGTCGAGTACCCTGGTTGTGGGTCGGCATCGTCGAGTTTTCGGGCGGCTTGGTTCTTGTCAAGATAGAAAATCGAGTGATGGTCCACACTTTTGTTTCCTGGTTTGAATTCGGCAGCCATCACAAAGTGATCTTTGCTCAGATTCATGGGCAGGACAAAATTCTGGAAGATGTCGGGGCCATCAGCGGCAATTTTGAAGGGAGTGGGCATTTTGAGAATCAGGTCGGGTTCTCCGAGTTGCCAGCCTGTTGGATAGTCTGGAGCTTTGGGCCGATCCGTTTTGGCTCCTTCTGCTCGACCGGAAGCGGCCCATTGTTTGAGGAGCTGTTTTTGATGATTCGTCAGACGCCGTTCCCCCAGAAAATGGCCAACATTTTCCGCAGGACGCCAAGGGGGCATCAGTCCAGACTCAACCACGCTATTGATTTGAGCGGCTCGTTTACGGACATCCTGATACGTGAGAAGTGGAAAGGGGGCGACTTCTCCCTTGCGATGACAACTGGTGCAGTTCGCGTGAATGATAGGTGCGATGTCTCGATTGAAGGTGACCGAATTCTTACTGTCGGTCAGTTCCTCGGTTTCATAAAAACAGCCGACCGGTTTTGATAGGCGACTTTGACGGGCTGCCCTTTGATTAAAGAAGTGACAGCCTCTTGAAGATCATGCGTTGTGGGAGTTTGTCGCCGTTTCCCGACCTCAGAGCAAAGATTGTCAATGCGTCCTCGATAAACAATCTCTCCTTTGGAGTTCAGGACAAATGCCTCGGGAGTATGTGTCGGCTGTAAGAGGGATGCTAATTCCCCCGAACCATCGAAAATCACGGGGAACTTGAGGTCGAACTCTTCGGAATGTTTCAGTGCTGCTTGCCGGGAGAGTGTGCGATCCGAAACAAACCCCAGAAAATCAATCTGAAGATCATTTTTGGACCATTCTTGTGATCGCTGATTGAGCAGAGTTATGTAGGAGTTCGAGATAGGGCACTCGGTCGATAACAGTACCACGACGAGAGCGGTACGTTGGGACGTCGGGCCAAGTTGATGAACTTGACCATGAACATCGGTCAGGTTGAATGCTTTTGTGATGCCGGGGACCGATTGATTCTGTTCCCCACAGGTTTCGCTGATGGGGAGACAAGTGATGCTCAATAACCACACAAAATGAGCGAACCTCATGTTCGGACCTCTTGAAGTAAAACCGGTTCTGAATTTGAAGATCTCTACCTTAACAAACTACTCAGAATTCCAAGGGGAAGTTTCAGAAATATTGCGTGTCTCTGCAATTTGCCTGCTTCGCTCTTCTACCATTTCGAAGTACAATGGGAATCTTCCCATAAATGGAACTCAATCGGTGGAATTTAACGAATGGCGACTGATCCGCTTCCACGCGAAGAATTAATCGAACAGGTCTATTTCTTTCGCACTTATCGCGAGCGGTTAGCTCAGAATCTTCCTGCGCAAGAAATCTTGGAGACCATCCGCGAAGAGATACTCGCCACGACACGTATGCCATTCGCTATCGATTTCCTTTACGATGAGATCAAACTGCATGGAAAAATCAGCACTGGGATGGAGCGGCTTTCTCATTACTTCAGGCCGTTTCAAACTTGTGTTATGTCGGCTGCTGAAGAAGACAAAGCACGTTTCGATTTACCCATTGCCTTACAGATTCTCGAACGGGAAGCAGAGTATCTTTCTGGCGAGCCGAAGCCCGCCGGTTTGTTCATTTTTCAGTTTGAATGCATCTCGCGGAATCGTATTGGATACGAAGCGGGATTGACGGCCATTTCCGAAGATCCGTTCTTCTCGCAGGATTGGCGAGAGTGGGTGAAGATGGTGAAAAGAAGTTTGGGGTCGCGCGACTTTGCTGATTTCGTTTATCTTTATTCGGAGTTTGCATTGGGGGAACATCGCAGACAACAACGCGATGAGAATGCCACTTTTGATCGTCCGCTTCTCTTTGACGTTCAGGAAGGCCGCATTGCCAAGGCCAATCGATCAAACGAGCCGCTTTACATGTTCGCCGCGCTGCAAAGGCATCTGAATTATCCGATTGTTCCCAGAAGTAAAAGTAAGTCTGATGAGTCTCCGTTCCCACCAGCACTGGAAGCACGCCTCACACGTATTGAGAAGCGAATTCAGTTAATCGAAATGGAACAGAAGAACTCAGTCGATCTTTCGGAGTTTTATGAGAAGCCCACAAATTTTGGCGAAGAGACCTCTCCCTGATCGAAGCCAGTTTCTTCAAGCAACTTCGATGTCGTCTTCGGTTAGACATACCATGAGATGGTAGAGTTGTTTTTCTTCACACGCTTGCTTGAAGGCGTCGCTCATTGCATCGAGAGTTTGATCATCCCACTCGATGAAGATTTTCCGAGCCCCTTTTTTCCCGGAGACTTGTGTGATCGTTCCCGTCCAGCCAGCAATCGAGTGCTCGGGAAGATCGGGCGCGTTCACGCCAGCTTTGACTTGTACTGATGTTCCGGCAGAAAAGTCAGCGGCCATGGCCGTCACTCCATTGTCGACATTGCAGTGGGTCAGGCAGAAATTGTGGAAATTGAACGCCTGATTTGAATCCAGAATGTAACGGATCCGACGGGTGGAGTGAAGTTATTCTTGGATTCTCTTTGGAGATATGTTTCTTTGCGTCCTATCTTGTTATTTCAAAATGGTTTACGTTGCGACTGTGCTGCGAAGTTTTTCCGTCATTCAGAGAATTCTCGAGATCGGATCGTGACGGTTACCTCTTGACCAGTCAAGTTTCCCCGTTTATGCTGACGAAGATATCAACGGGTGCTATTGTGTTCGCCGGAGGATCCTAACCTCTGACGCGACCCACCTTTGCGAACACAACAGCGACAAACCCTCCTGAAAGGATTGCGCCCATGCTGACATTGTTTAGTCAACCACGTCGAACCCGAGGTCGTTTTTGCGATGGTCTGCAAAGACGTGACTTCCTCAAGATCGGTGGCTTTGCATTTGGTGGTCTTGCTAATCTCGGCCTGCCGCAAATTCTAAGCGCCTCTTCAGCCAATGCGGGTTCGCACTCACAAAAATCTGTGATTCACGTCTTCCTGGGTGGTGGACCGCCTCATCAGGATATGTGGGAAATCAAAACCGACGCTCCCTCAGAATTTCGAGGTGAGTTCGCCCCAATCTCGACGGCAGTTCCCGGAATTCAAATCGGTGAAGTGTTTGAAGGAATCGCTGCTCGAATGGATAAGTGTGTGGCCATTCGCAGTGTTGTTGGAAACACAGGCTCACACGATGCTCATCAATGTTTGACCGGCTATGATCGTCGGTCCCTCACGTCGATTGGTGGACGGCCAAGTATGGGATCTGTCTTGGCGAAATTGCAGGGACCTCTCAGCCCTTCGATTCCTCCCTCGGTTGCTTTGGCAGAACAAACACGACATGTCCCCTGGTCTGAACCAGGCCCATCAGGCTTCCTTGGCCCCGCATTTCAGGCGTTTCGTCCCAACGGTCAAGGCATGGACGATCTGACTCTCAATAACATTACGCTCGAGCGTTTACAGGATCGCAAAGAACTTCTTCGCGGCCTCGATACCCTCAAGAAATCAGCCGATGTCGGTGGCATGCTTAATGGCGTTGATGCCTTTACCGAAGCTGCATTTGGAGTGTTAACATCTAGTCAATTGGCCGATGCCTTGGACCTCTCCAAAGAAGATCCCAAAGTGCGTGCCCGTTACGGCGACGGCAAACCGTACAACTACCAATACGACGGTGCCCCCACATGCAACGATCATCTGTTGATCGCTCGTCGATTAGTTGAAGCTGGCGTGCGGTCGGTGACGCTCAGTTATGGACGCTGGGATTCGCACAGCAAAAACTTCGATCTGGTTCGCGATCACGGTGGCAAACTGGATCGCGGACTCTCGGCATTGATTGACGATCTCGACGAAAGAGGTCGCCTCGACGATACGACCATTGTCGTTTGGGGAGAGTTCGGTCGAACTCCGCGAGTGAATCAAAATGCCGGTCGAGACCACTGGCCCAGAGTCAGTTGTTGTCTGTTGATTGGTGGTGGAATGCAAACGGGACAGGCGATTGGGGCAACCAACCGGTTGGGTGAACATGCTGCCGAGCGTCCCGTCGATGTGCAGGAAATTCTCTGCACGATCTACCACAATCTGGGAATCGACGTGATGAATACCACGATTGCCGACCCCACGGGGCGTCCACAGTTCCTGCTCGATGTGCGCGAGCCCATGCGCGAACTCGTCTGAGTAGTTGTTCTTCTTATGGCGTTTTGTGGCATTCTTGACGTTTCCTGTTCACAAATCGCCTCTCTTACCGTCAATGACTCACTAGATCTTCCAGAGTATTACCGTCTCGGTCAGACACTTGCGATACTCTTGCCCGAATGGTGCATGCTCTTCGTTTTTGTAGGCTCAATTGCACGTTTTGTGACCTCTCGGTTGGGTTCACAAACAGACAAACCGACGCGCGAGACTGTTTGGAAATCAGCCGTCGATACTGATTATCTGTTGCGGTGGACGAATGGGGGGAGAGTATGGTGGATTGGGCATGCCTCCTGAGGCCTCTCGTGATACTGTTGGTTCCTTGCTAACAGAACATCGATCAACCAGAAAAGTCGATGACGGCGACACCAATGTCTAATTTCTGGCAGTCGCCTGTGATCGATCATGGGTTAGGGTGAGAGTGGTCAATGGCTCGTGTTGATTTCAGTTTATCTGAGTAGTGATTCCTGCATGCTCACGCAAGCGAGAGCATGGCACCTGGCTGATCGGTGGCGGTATGCAGACAGGACAAGCGATTGGAGCGACCAACCGGCTGGGTGAGCATGCTGCCGAACGTCCCGTCGATGTGCAGGAAATCCTCTGCACGATCTACCACAATCTGGAAATCGACGTGATGAACACCACCATTCCCGATCCCACCGGACGCCCACAATTTTTGCTCGATGTTCGAGAGCCCATGCGCGAACTCGTCTGAGTTAATTTGACTAGAAATCTCAAGCACCGGATGGTCTCATTCGGTGCTTTTTCATGCGCTGAGTGTGATGTCTCGGGCGACGTAACGACGCTGGAAGATGCCGGGATTCTGGATAAGTGACGAGAGAATGATTAGCCGTAGGGGCCGCTGTGCAAGACCGCCTGATATGGCCTCAAATCACCACCGACATGAACATTTTACGAACCGGAACGAAAGTTCCGTTTTTTGTTTGACGGTGAATTACGCCTCATCATAGACTAAGAAGTAGCGAGAACATTTGGGACTGAACTGAATAGGTCTATGAACAGAGGTTGGGTAGTTAACCATTCTTTCAAGAAACGTAAAGTCATGTATGATGATTTGGTGGTCATCTCCAGAGGTGTTATGGGATTTCTTGGACTCTTAATTGGCACTGCAGCAACGGCTCAGTTATTCACGGAAGACGCTACAAGCACACACTGGATGCTTGCTGGTGGTATTTGGCTCGGAATACTTTCGGGGTGGGCGAATATGTCCAATAATTCTGGTGGTGATCGTGATGAAGAATAACCCAGTGGTTGGTGTTTATCGTTGCATAATACTCTCTCATTCAAGATAAGTCTAATAATTATTTGAATGATCGGCCATTTCATAATTCTCGGTCAGCACCAGTGAAATAACAAAATGGTTTCTTCAAGACAGAGTTAAACACATGACGGTCGAAGACTTAATGGATTCTTTAAGACGACTTGTGCGGTAGACCAACAATAACGGAGAACAAATCTTTCATTCACGCAGCCAGCCTGGCTGCGTAGTCTTTCTCGAATTCCTCAGGCGTCTGGTAGTTTAACGTCTGGTGGATTCGTTCGGTATTGTAAA
>Ga0222718_10000782_pt1 | contig 32845 bp, 48 predicted proteins | sample C33_27DmetaG_FD_165045 | JGI IMG/M metagenome (GOLD analysis project Ga0222718, IMG submission 165045) | Estuarine water microbial communities from San Francisco Bay, California, United States - C33_27D | ecosystem: Environmental > Aquatic > Marine > Unclassified | place: USA: California...
TTGTACTATTTTTATTATTGTATAAACCAACGTTGCTATTATTAGAAGTCCTTGTAGAGCTTCATTAATCTCTGCTATTGTTATCACATACACTGAAATTCCTAATACTGTTGGTTCAAATCCATTCATTTTATTTTATTTTATGGAACAGGATTCCAATTATCACCTCCAAATGCTATAACTCCATTTCTATCTCCATTAGTGTTACAAGCATAGGTGTCAGTATTTAAAAGCACTCTTTTATTTGTTCGCCAATCTGCTCTTATATACTCACCTGTGGTTAAATTAAATGTAGATGATTCTTGGTAAACATTAGTAACATCTCCACTATCCCACCTAGGTAAGTCTGTTCCTGATGTCCTGAAACTTTCATCTAACCATAAAGTATTTAAATTACCTAAAATAAATATACTGCTAGGGTCAAAGTCAGCACTTAAAATAGTTCTTGTAGATGTTGAACCATTTCCAGTATAACTTTGATATTTGCAAAAACCTGAAGCACTAGCAAAAGCTATACATATATATGTATTAGAAGTTTTTCCTCCTGGATTTTGGTTATCTACAGTTATTGTTGATGAATTAGCAGTCCAAGTTCCTACATTTTCAGCTGGTCCACTAAATATTCTACTGTTTGTACTGCCTCCCCTTCTCCATTCTTGTTGAGAACCTTCATTATGATACCTATATAAATCCCCTTGCATACCTTTACTACCTGTTCCAGATGTATAATCTTCTAACAGTGCAATAATTACATATTGTGGAGTAGTTCCAAGTCCGTGTCCAAAAGTAGCAGTTGTAGTTCCATTACCATTAAACTTAATTTTAGATATACCAAAATCTGGATTTGCCCAAACAGTTGATGTAAGTGAGCCATCTGTATTAGTAACTCCAGTATCACTTGTTTTAAAACAATAACCTGTAAATTGTTGAGCATTATTATTAACTGCATATTGAGTTTCAGAGTTATAATGTATATCAAAACCAGTACTATTCCAAGTAAAACAATTACTAGAACTTTTTATCCAACTTGATGATTGTTTCATAAAGTTTTTTCTACCTAAAATATCTCTATCTATAATATATGAATTAGAAGAAGCTTGGCTTACACCTCCTTTTGGGTGAATAATTGCTAAATCAGGTTCAAATCCAACATCAATTGTTCTATCTGTAGTTCCTCCACCAGTGTACTCAAAAGCACCACCTTGATAGCCTACATCAGCAGCTCCACCTGCTATTAATCTTTTAGATAAACTCATAACTTACTACACTTTTTTTAGTTGATAAAGCATTTATTTCAGATTCTTTTGTATTGTGGTCTGATAATATTGCTGCTCTTGCATCTTGTATGTCTTGTGGAATATCAATACTTCTTTCAGCACTCCTTATTACATACCAATCTGTTTCTGCTAACTTCTTATTAGTGTAGTCTCTTAATGATTCTATTTTGTTTTCTTTTAATTCAGCTAAAGTTTCATTAAAAGTAATATCTTCAACACTATAAGTAAACACTTCATTGTCTTTATCAAAATAAATGTCACCAAGAGTTTGAACTGCATTATCATAATCAGGACTTACTACATCATAGAAACCATACTCTTTAGCTTCTTCATCTGAAAGAGTATTAAATCCTCCAATTATATTACCCCAAGATTTAGGTAGTTTACTATATATTTTAATTTCTCCGTTTATTTCTATTGCTTTCATATTATTATGGTGTTGGGTCACTAGCATAAGCTGCTACTGAATAATGATAAATTTTACTACCTGATGAATCATCTGTACAAACTATTTGAATTAAATTGTTTGTTGAGCCATCATATGCTGTAGTTCCTACTAAATTAAAAGTAGAACCTGTTTCACTAAAGGTGATTGTAAAGTTTCCTGTTAAGATTAAATCTATTACTTGTCCTTGTACTGCATTGCTAAATGTAAATGTTGCATTTCCACTTGCAGTTGCCGTAAATGTTGTTGCTGCACTGAAATCCAAACTAAAAGAAGTTCCAGAACCTAATGCACTTAATGCAGTATATCTATCCTCTAATTTAGCAAAAGTTATATTGTCATCTGCTATGTGTACTGTGTCAATTGCTCCATCAACTATTTCTGCTGAATCAACTGCATCATCAGCCATTTTAGCATTTGTTATTTGACTATCTGCAATATGTACTGTATCAATAGAACCATCAGCTATTTTATCTGAATCTACAGCATCTGCTGCTAACTTTGCTGTAGTTATTGCCCCATCAGCAACTCCACCAGCACCGTTATATAACTCTGTAAAGTTGTCATTTGCTTTATCCATAGCACTTCTTAACGGGTCACCTGTCCCATCATTCGCTGAAGTACCTATATTTATTGTTTGTTTTGCCATTTTATTTTATTTTAATATACTGTTGCGTCTGCTGTTAAAGTTGTGCTATCTGCACTAAATAATGTCGTATCTACTGTCAAGTATGAACCATCTGCATCAAACGGATAAATTACACCCCATCCATTCGCTTCATTCACGTTACCAAACCAACTTACACTATATATTGACCCGAATGACATCTTTTATCTTTTTTATATAACTCATTAATTTAATTTCGTTCTCTTTCTTAGGCTTGTATGTTTTTTTCTTCTTTACAATACCCATCCTGTCATATTTTGATCTCTCTCTGGATACATTCCTCCATCTTGATTCGTTATAAATTCAGGATACAGCTCACTGTTTGAATCCATATAATCAATAAATCTTTGTGTATAAAAGTCTGCAGTAGTTTTAGCTTGATGTACTAAATTGTTTATTTCTTCAAGTGATGCTGAATCACTATTTTCTGATCTATGTTTAAATACACCTCCATTGCTAATCTGAAATGCTGCATATTTCATATATTCTGATTGACTAAACCAAATAAGCATTGGTTTTAAATATGTGTTTACAAGTGTTAAATAGTCTCCAGATAAAGAACTAGCAATTACATCTGATTGTAGTTTATTATATAAAGCTGTACCTAATTGTGTTTGTATATATGTATCTTGAGCTACTTCTACAAATTGTATTAGTTTATCAGTATCTACATTCCCATCTATAATAGATTTCCTTTTTAATTCGTCAAGTGTGATAAATAATGCTTTCATTTTTTATAATTTGGGTGATGTCCTTTGTTTGCCATATCTCTTGGTGCTATATCAACTTCACTTGGGTTAACAGGCTCTCTTAAACCATCTGCAATTGCTTGTGATTCACTAACAAGATTATTATCTGTTACTTTTTTCTTATATACCTTCATTTCCCAATAGTGATGACAATTTACACCGCCTTTATACTTAAATAAAGAATAGTTCTGTCCTTTATGACCTAATTCCTTATTTACACCTTTAAAAGACATCATATTAATATCTTCTTTTCTAAATACAAGATTCTGTCCTGTTAATGTTTCCATTTTCATACAAAATCTTCTACTTTTAGCTGAATTTCTTACAGGAGCATAAGAGTAGCGAACCTTATATGTTGAATTGTCTTGTGATGAAGACTTATTAGGTTTAGCGTCATCTTTTGATACATCTGCAAGTTTAGTAAAGTCAAACTCTGCTTCTGTATCTTCTACTTTTTCTGTATGTACTAACTCCCAATCGTTTTCATCTACTTTTTCCCCCAATGACTCTAATTGTGATAATAAATCATCTCCTTGCTTGTCATCAAAGTCATTCTTTTCTTCACTTGATAGTTTTTCACCTGTTTCTTCTTCCCTTTTAATCTTTGTCTCTATATTATCAAGCTCTGTAAACTCAATTGGTTGTAGAGTGACAAAATAAAGATTTAATCCTATACCATTAAATGCTAATAGCTCGTTAAATGAGTTGATTAGTAGGGTCTGAAATGGTCTTATTACAATGTTATCCATTAAAACAGATGCTGTTCTTAATTCCTCTGCATTATTACCAAAACCAGTATTGTCCTTAATACCTAGAAGTATTGGAGAAACAACACCGTGACCAATCATTATCTTTTCTCTTGATTCTTTAGCTAAAAACTCATATTGTGCGTGTGCATCAGGTAAATGAATAGGTTCTACTGTTGATTGATTTTCTGCACTATCGTTAAATGCTAATATAAATTTACCAGCATTAGAAGATCCACTAAACTTTTCATATATCTTTCTCTCTATTATCTCTTGTGCTTCATCACCTGGAATACCATTGTTAAAGTTTAATAAAAGTGAAGGTGCTAAACCATTTTGTATATTATTGATATGATAGTTAGATACTTCTTCCTCTAGGTTACAATACTGTAAACATCCTTGATAATCTACAGGAGAGTAATAATAGAATCCAGCTCTATAAGGCTTTATACAGTATATTTCAACCGTTTCACTCTTTTTACCGTGTTTGTACGCTGGGATTCTTTTAGGCTTGTCAGAAGGCTTTATTTCACTCCATTTTGGATGATAATAATACCCCTTTATCTGACCATCTTTTGCTTTCTCTGCTCTTAATGTTTCTGTAGGAAAATGCTTTAACTGCATTATTTTTGTTTTCCTTTTGTTATATACAACTTGTATAGATGCTTGACCTAATAACTTTAGATCTCCCGTAATTCTTCTTACATCTACATCTTTAAGTATTTGTTGCATTTGTCCAAACTGAAGAGCATTATCTTCTGAATCTGTTGCGTTTAATCCTCTACCATAAATCAAATCTGTAATACCGTTTATACATCTTGAGTTTGTTGGACTACCTGTATATCTATCTATTATGTCCCCAAAATAGTTATTGTTATCACCATATTCAACCCAATCATATCTTGTTGATTCTTTGATGCTTGGTACTTCGTAACCTGATAGGTTTATTATTTTTACTTTGCTCATATTACAATATATTTTTGGCTATCTGTATCTGTGCCAATGTACTCTTCATATTTATTACTATTTAAGGTGTGATCTGTTGTATTATCTGTTTGTGATGTACAATATACTTTACCTCTATATAATAAAGTATTACTTTGTTTTAACTCAAAAGAATAGCTGTTTTCAGCTGTTAAAATACTAAAAGCTATAGACATCTCCAAGTAATTACCATTAGATGATAAAGAAGATGTTATGTCGTTTATTGTTTGAGTTTTTCTTGTGCCGTCTTCTACTATAACCATAGATAAGTCACTAGCAACAGTATAAACTCTTGGAATTATGCTAATTGTTTGAGATGATGTTGTTGGTGATAATCTTATCATACCTATATAACCTATTAACTCTAATATTGTTCAAAAAAAAAGAGGACCATTAAAGTCCCCTTTCTATGTTTAAGAACACTCTATGTTTAAGAGTTTGTCCCAGTTGTTGGAGCAGCAAACCCTGCGTTTGTAAGTGTTGTAGATACAGCTTCATCAGCTGCTGTCTTTTCTATAAAGTTAGCTGGCATAGTTTCCATTCCAGTTAAAGTTAATGTATATCCACTTAAATCTCCCATTGCAGCACCAGTTACAATTGTACCACCTGATACATCTGCACCGTTTTCAAGACCCATAATCATTAAATTCTTATTATAGTCTTCTACAACAACGTGAGGTCTTCCATAAGCCATTAATTTTAATTCTTTGTTGTCTTCTTTCGTTAATTTGTGAAGAGTTAAATTTAATGTTTGCTCATAAAAAGTTGTTCCGTTTTCTCTTGAAGAATTTACTGTTTGCTCTAAAGATGAGTTTCCTTTTACTTCATATTTAAAATTTTCAACAGAAGTTCCTACAGATTCAATTACATCTGTATCTGTGCTATCAAAAGTTAAAGTAAGGTCTCCAAAGTCAACGAAATAAATGTTTTTTATTCCACCAACGACATCTTTACAAGGTTCTTTTCTTCCTAAAGTTAAATCACAAGCCATATTATTTTATTTTATAAAAAAAGGGGAGGCAGGCTCAAGGCTCACCTACCCTTTCTTAAGTTAAACAGTTATTTATTAAGAGTAAAGAACTATATCTCCACCAATTCCGTGCTGAATACCAGCAGTAAATCTCATAATAACTCTTACGTTCTGAGATCCGTCAAGGTCTGCCATATCAATTACTTTTACTTCGTTTTGGTCAGATAATAGACCAGTTCCAAAGAATAAGTTTGATTTTTGAGACGCTACAGCGTTATCACTTGGTAATCCAGTTGCTAGTGCAATTTGAACACCGTCAAACTGTAAACCAGAACCCATTGAATACCATTGTGTACCTTGATCGTTAGTACCTGCTGCTCCTAATCCTGAAGCACCAAATCCACCTAAAGCTCTAACGTAGTTTCTATACATATTAGAAGGTAAGTAGATAGTTAAATCTTCTGAACCATATACTGCAGATGGAACTGCGTCAGCAATTTTACCAAGCTCTGTAATAATGTTAGCTGCAGTTGATGCTGTACCTGTTACGTCATTAACGTCTGCATCTGCACCTAATGTAGTTACAAAACCATCAAACTGTCCTGCAGTTGCGTTTGTACCATTCCAGATGTTAGTTTCCATTCTTTGAGCTACTTTGTCTGCTACGTGAGCAATTAAAAAGTCAGAGAAAGAAGATGGTAAGTTGTCAAATGCAGAATATCCCATTTGAACTGCTTCCCAGTCAGATCTAAAGTCTTTCTTACATAATTCTAAGTTTACTTGAAACTCTTCTGGTTGTAAGATTCTTTCAGTAAGAGTAAGTGTTGATGTATCAGCGAAATCACAAGTTGCGTCTTTCACGATGTCATCAGTTGCCACTTTTTTCATTACTTGTTTGTATTTAACATTAGGAACAATTGTAATGTTTCCTTCTGCTAAAGTTTTACCTGATAATAAAGCTGCAGAAATATATTTCCCAGCAAATTCACCAGCGTAAGTAGTAGTTATTGAAGTTGTTGTTGCCATTTTAAATTAATTTAATTATTAGATATTGCGTTTAATACTCTGTTGTAAGTTGTGTTTTTGTTTGCATTTGGAGCAAAACCAGCACCAATTTTATCACTTACTTGATTTTCTGGTGAATGAGAGATTGCTTCAGCAGGCTCGTCAGCAGATAGTTCTTGTGGAACTTCTTGTTGAGCTTCTTCTTTAGCTTCTATCATTCCTCTTAATTTTTCTACCATAGCCTTAATTTCTGAAACTTCGTCTTTAGTAGCATATTCTACAGCAGGAGCTTCTTCTACGATTTCGTCTTCGTAAACATCCTCTTGTAGTTCGTCAGTAGGTTCTTCAGCAGAATATTCAACTCTACCATCTCCTTTAGGAGCTACCTCTTTATTCTCCGCTTTAGCTTCTTTCTTTTTAGCTTTAGGAGCTTCTTCTTTTAATTCTACTTCAGGAGTAGTTACTTCTTCTTCTGAATTAGTTGATAAAAGAACATCTTTGATTTTAGTTACAATTTCACTTGCTTTCATAAGATACTTTATTTATAATTATTACTGATTTTAAATACTTTGTTGTATTTTTAAGATGCTTTTGCTTGGATAATAAACCATTCGGTACCATCACACCACACAGTTATACCTTCATACGCTTTATTTATTCTGTAGTGAGATTCTTCACCATCTAATGTTTGTCCGCTTATTGGTGTTAAATCTGCGTGTGTACTTGTTGTATATGTACTGTCTGTTATTAGTCTAATTTGTCTATTTAAGTTTTTTGTTGCTGTTGCATCTGGCAAAGTAATTTCTATAGTATCACTTCCACCTGACCAGCTTAATTTAATCATCTCTGCATTATCATAAGCAGAATCATCTAAATCTATACTACCACCTCCTGATACAACTGTAATATTAGTTGCTGTTAAATGCGTAACTATTAAATTTTCTAAATTAGATATTGTAGTCTTTTTAGTTTCTGATGAATGAACAATAGCTATTACTTCTGTTCCATCTAAATCTGATGCTGCTACTAAACTTAATTCTGATATTTTTTTATCTGCCATTATAATTTTATTTTACTGTTGTCTTCTTGTAATATTAAATCTCTATTTTCTTGTAATAAATAATTACTTGTCTTATGTATGCTTCCTATTCCTTGTGCTTCAAGTGTACCATCACAACATTTAGTTGAATATGTTCTACCATCTGGACACAAACATCCCCTTGAAGATGTTCTTGGTGATGAATAACTTAATGTAGCGTTCTTTCTTCTTTTCATTTTATTGGAACACAATTAGGAACCTTTCTACCATCTTTATCTTTCATTCCTATCTGCTCATATCCATCCTGGCAAGGAGCTTTAAGATTGTGTTCCTCACAAGGCATATACCACACATCTCCTTCGTACTCGTGTGTATGATACCCTGAACAACCTATATCTTCAGCAGCTTTCTCTGCTTCTTCCTGTGTTGAATAGGCAGCTCTTCCATCTATAATTGTTGATGCAGCTTCTATTGCATCAAGTCCTTTTAGTTTGGATGTTGTCCAGTTAAGCATTGATTTACCACCCCATAATAAATATGAAATAGTTCCACAAGCTTCGTTGTTTCCTGGGTCATAATAAGCAGCTGCTCTTGACAAATAAGAGTATATGCGTTTAAGAGTAGGTAATGTAAAATTCTCTCCTTTTTCAAGTTGTCTAGCTCTAACTTTACCAACTTGAGTTGCACATTTATTATTTAATTTTTCATTTAATTCAATACCTCTTTTAGCATTGTTTTTTGCAGATTGTGGATATCCTCCATAAGATTCAAGTTCTACATCTTCTGTTAAACTTGCTAATACTTCTGCTAGTTCAAACTCTGCATTAAGTTCGCTTAAACATTCAGAACAAGCGTTCTCCTTTATACTTTCTTTAGGTCTCTCTATTCCGTCTGCAAAATATCCTTCTATAGAAAATCCTTTTACTTCTCCTTCTTTTACTGCTCTCCATACATCATCATTTAATACTTTCATAGAAACCATCCAAGTTCCTTTTGGTAGGTCAAATCCATAAGCAGCAGCTTTATCATTTTTAGGGTCTTCTATTAACCAAGATTCTACTACAGACATATCACTTAATTCAAATGAATGTTCAAATGTAGAGTTTTGGTGTTTACTTTTTATAAAGAATAATTCAGATGCTTTTCTAACTGTATCTTCAGAAAAGTATATATAATAATCATCATCATCTTCTCCTTTTCTAAATATCTTCTTATTAGGAATAAGTGCAGGACCCATAAGAATCCTTTGTTCTGCATCTACTTCTGCAAGTTTAATATCTTTATGTTCTTTTAGTGCAATAAAGTCTTCTTCTATTGCTGGATTTTCAACGACAGAAATAGCTTCAATACCACTAATTTCATTTTCTTCGTCTATAATAAGTTCTATTATCTTTTCCATATTTAAATAACCATATTAAGTTTATTCTGTTTTATTATCCAATAGAAGCTCCTGATATTGTACTGCGTTCAAGTTCTTGTGCTGTTGATACATCAGATGCTACAACGAAAGCTTTTATGGGTTGTTGTTCTGATTGTGATATCGTTTGTGCTAATTGACTTTCCTGTGTTGCACCTACTACATTAAATGCAGGAGCTTGTATTTGTGGTGCTGATGGTTCAGCTGCTGAAGGCACAGATGCAGCAACACTACCGCCTTTGTTAGATAAACTTGTTGCAACTATTTTTGCTATAGATAGCCCAGCTCCTATTTTTGTTTGTGATATATTTTTTAATAATGATACTTGATTTCTTTTAATTAAAGCTTCTCCAGCTGCAAGTCCAATAGGACCACCTGCAGCAAAAGCAGCTCTTGTTTGTAAAGTATAAGCAGCAGCAGCAGCTTTTTGTGTAGCAATACTTTGTTGTGATTTTATAATAATGTCTGCAATAGCTGCACCTTTTTCTAATAACAAAGCAGTCTTAGCTAATCCCGAACCTTCTTTTCCAATAGCTGCAAATATACCTGATATTTGTTTTGCAAATCCAACTCTTGCTAATTCTATTTCTTGTTCATATCTTAATTGGTCATCTTTAGCCTTATTCTTAGCTTTATTAATTCTAATCTCTCTTAAAACCTCTCTTTCTGCATCTGCATCTTTCTTTTCTTGTTGTTGTTCTATTTGCAATCTCCTTTCGTCATCAATTTGTTTTAATGCAGCAAATTTAGCTAGTTCTAATGCAATTGTACTTTCTCCATTGGCTGCAGTTTGTTCTATTAATTTTTCATAATGATCTTCAAGCCTTTGTCTTTCTAATAAAAACTGCTGCTCTTCCCATACAGCTAAAGCATCATCTACCTCTTTCTTAAACTTTAACTTTTCCTTTTCTTCATCTCTTGTAGAATTAGTTCTTGTTTTACTGTTGTTAACAAACGTTTCTGTGTAGTAATCATTTTGTTCTGCTACCGTTCTTAGTGCTTTAAACTCTTTATCTAATTTTTCTTGTTCTTTATTAAATTCATCTTCTACAGCATCTATTCTTGCCTGTCTTCTTGCTTCAGTGTCTTTATCACTTCTTATAATAGCTTTACCTGTATTTGTTATTCTTACAACTCTATCAGTTGATTGTTTAATTCTTGCCTGTTCTAATGCTTCTTCTTTTCTTAAATCAATATCTAATTGTTTGGCATATAATTCTTCTGCTCTTGTGTTAATGGCATTTGCAATAGCTAGCTTTTCAAGTGAAAGTATTTTGTTGTCTATAGCTAAAGCAGATTTATCAGTTAATTTTGCATTATTTCCAACCTGTAAATTTAAGTCATCATATTCTTTGTTAACTCTTCCAATTACAGTTTCAAGTTGTTCTTGACTAAATATACCATCATCAATAGCTTGTCTTAACATTTTAAGTTCAGACCCAGCTTTTGCTTGTGCATCTGCTAAAGCGTTTGATGTTTTTTCAAGTTTAGAAGCCATCATATCAGCTCTTTCGAATAAAGCAATTACAATTTGAAAAAGAACTATTAATCCAACAGGACCCATCATCACCTTAACCAGCTGTCCAAGACCTTTTGTTAATCCTCCTGATGTTGTTATAAGAGTTATAAATAATGTGGATAATTGAGATATGTTATTAGCCATACCTCTAAGACCGTAATTCGAATCTGAAATAGTACGACCAAACTCAACAACAGTAGCTCCCGCCAATCCTGTCTTATCAATCATATTTTGATTCTTCTTGGCGTTATCCTCCATTATATTACCCTGTGTAATTAAATCTTGGTTTAACTTTTTTACAGCACCAGAAGCATTTACGAATCCAGTTGTAAGACCATCAACCTTCATCTTACCTTGATCGTTGACCTCTATAGTATATATTATTCTTTTATTATCTGCCATACCACCTACGTTTAATTACATTTTTTGCTTCCTGTATTGTTAAAGGAGCTTTATACTTTCCTTTAGCAATGTCTATATAAGGATTAACTCCATAAAAATTATCTGTCTTTAATAGTTCTATTATTAATTTAATCATTATTCCTCTGTTTGATCTGCTGTTGTAAATGCTGAATCTGATGTTATATCTGTTCTATCTACTGTTAAGTCTCCTGTTTCTGGTGCAGGTGCAGGTGCTACACTACAAGTTGAGTCGTATTGTAAGTTGTTTTCACCACCCATATACCCGTGATTGTAACATTCATAACTTATAGTACCAAAATCACCTAATATGTTTAATGTAATATCTCCCCAGAAATATTCATATGTATTCCCATCAAGTCCTGTTTTGGTTCCTGAAGAATTAGTTCCTGTGTATGTAAAGACTGATGTCTTTCCAGTATTATGAAAAGCTATAGGATGTGTAGATGGAATATCACTTAAAGTATAAACACCTTCAGCTGCTTGATAAACACCATATTTATCGTCAAACACATATAAGAATCCACCTGTTACAGATTCAACTCTAACTTGGAATATAATACTTAAACATAAATAGTTTATAACTTCATAATATGGAAGTAACTCTAATTTAGATTTACCAGTCACTATATCTAAATCTATTGTGTTTATTCTATATTTTTCACCTCTAACTATAATTGTGTCTGCAAGAGAAAAGTTAGTTATAAAAGCATTTGTTAAAACAGCATTTAATTTAGTTAATCTTGCTTTAGGGTTAAATACAGATGAAATGTAATTTTCATAATAAAGTGAATATAAGTTTTCTTTGTAAGATGATGTAGATTCAGTAACATTAGCAACACCATCCCATTCATTTATTTCTGCTCCAAAATGATTTGTTTTAGATATTTCTAAATCCACAGTATTACTTGGTATAAAGTAGCTAGATATAATATCAACTCCAATTCTATTGTTATATAAGTAAGGAATATCTTCTCCTGATGATATTAATATTGGGTAGAATAAAACAGGTTTGCCTATATAAGGATTATATTTTTCTTGAGTACCTGTACTAACATCCTCACTAGATTTAGTTACACTAAAACCAACTTGAAGCTCCGTATCACTATTGTTATTTCCATCAATAAGCCTTTCGTATTTCATATGACCAAACTTAGGCTTAATTGCATATTCTTTTTTGTATTGACTATCAGGAACCTCCTCAGATTCTCCACCCCAAGTTTGTCCACTTGTCTCACTGTGCTGTTTTGCAAGAAGTGAACCTACGTCATCATACTCAAATGTTATTTTTGTATATGGAAGTGCTTTATTTACTGAACTTGTAGATATGTCTATCTTTTCAGTTAAATCTGTTTCTTTTCCAGATGATAAATAATAATTATCTAAAGTTTTTACAACAATAGTTTTTTCTGTTAAAGAATCGTTTCTAACTTCAGCTACAAGATTAAACATTTTAAATAAACCTGTTAGAAACTCAAGAATTGTCATATCAGGCATATTATTATCTGCATAAAACACTCCTACACTGTTTGATGTTAAAGCTGTAGCTGTTCTGGTAATATCAGGAACATTTACACCAAACTCTCTATCTATTCTTGCTATAAGTCTTAATAAAAATCCACCATCAAAATCAATTGAACCACCTTCTGCAGTTTCTACAATAAAAGTATATGTTCCTGGATCTAGCTCAAATTGAACATAATCACTTGTTGTTTTTTCATCTGCAGGAACTTCTACTCTTTCATATTCAATACCTTCTCTTTTAACTATAAGTGTATATGGGTTTGTTGTGTCTGTAGTACTTACACCAGTAAATCTTGCTATTATACTTTCTACTCTATCGTTATTAATTGTTATCTTTACTCTATCACCAAAACCTCCAGACTGTATTCCAGATGAATTAGTAAACTGTGCTGTCATACCAACAATATTTGTTCCAGATATAAGTGATTCAGCTGTACCAATACCAAATGTACTTACTGGAGTAGATATTTTTCCTTTTTGAACATCTTCTACACTTTGAAGCTTACCTTCTTTTTGATGAAGCCACATATAAAGATTATAGTAATCCAAGTTACTTGAATTAAAAAAGTCGGTAGAGAAAGAAACTGTCTCGCCTTCTTCAGAAAGCAATTTTTCTATTGCTTTAATTATTAAATCAACTCTTATAGCTGGTTTTAACTGGTCCCAAACAAGTCCATTTTTCTTTCCATTTAAAGGATAATCAGCAGAGTCATAATAGAGATTACCATCTTCAACAAAACCATAAAAAGATGTTTTACTACTATTATAATACAATCTGTCTGTGTGAGTAATAAGTGGAACAACTAATGGCTGTGTGTGAGATGTTCCAAATCTATCAGTTATATTTTTAGATGTAGTTAGAAATTCTTTAACACTATCTGTTCCTGTTGATTGGTAGTTAAGATAAAAGTCGTTAAGGAATGTAAGGTCACTTAATTTAGCATTGTCTAACTTTTCTCTTAGAAATCGTAGGTTTCCATAAAAAGTTACTCTATAGGAATATGGCTTATTATATTTAAGGTCCACACCTTCAAGCATAATGTAACCCTCTCTAAACACTCTGTGATTTATTTCTATTCTAGCTTCTTGTGCAACTCTTGCTGAAAACCCATCTAAAACATTAGGATTGTAATAATGTTTAAATATCTTGTTGTTTATGTCAGAAGAAGGTAGCTTAAAGTTTTTACTAAAGTCAGTAAATATTTTACCAGGATCTTTTACATCTTTTATAGATGACTGTATATTTATTGAGCCATCCTGAAATACATCTACTTCCTGATTATTTATAAAAAGTTGTACCTTTTGTTTCATTATCTAACCGAATTAATACTGTTAAAAGCATATTCAAATTGAACAGTGTAATTAACAAGCTTGTCGTTTAGATGTGTTTTATAATTAAAACTTGAGTCTTTAATAGAAACGGGATAAGAGTTTCCGTTTTCTACAATCCAAACATTCTCTGACTGCATTAACTGTCTTATTGTTTCATTGTATTCTTCTTTTAAATATCCTGTGTTTAATGTTAGTGATTTTTTACTTGTGACATCTTGAACTATACTTGTTGCGTCATAAGTGTTAAAGTTTAATGCAGTGGTAGATGAATATATTGTGCTTGTATCAAAGCTATCTCTCTTAACACTTAAAGCATCTGTTCTTTTTTTATTAAACCACAAATCTTGTATAGCACCAAACTTATTAATAAATGCAATCTTATAGTTGTCATATTTACTACAATCTAAATAGTTTACATATATTGTCTCTGTTTTACTTCCAGAAATTACTTCTATCTTGGTAAAAGTTCCTGTTATTGAAACATATTTAATTAATGAGTTTGCATCTTCAGGTCCTTTTGGCTGTTCTGCATATAAAGCTGAATCATCAAAATGTGACTGTCCTTCTACACCAGCTGAATCTTTACTATAAAACACAACATTAGTTGCTCCTCCTGGACCTTTGTAAACAGGTAAGTTTATTTCTTGACCTTCTGGTATGTATATATGTTGATTACTAATTAGTTTAGTTAATGAGTTTGTTGAGTTTATTCCGTCTTGGAAATAAGTATATCCTTTTGTTCCTATTCCATATCCTGTGTGTATTGTTGTATATGTTAAATCTGAATATGTGTTTGTTTTATCATATCTCCACCAACAAGCCGTTTTAATAGAACCTTCTGAATAATTATTGTTAAAAACAACATCTATATAATCCTGTACTAATTCTGATATTTCAAATCTAACTGTGTTATTAGAATCTGGATTATTTTTTTGTATTACATATTGTGCTGATGTAGGTTCTTCATCCCATCTGCCAGTCCAACAATATAACTCTAGCTGTGAGCTTGTTAAGTTTGCCATTTTTCATTCTTTTATTATATAACTACAAAAATCAATATAGTACTATATCTCGTTACATAGTTTTAATTCACTTACTTGACCTGGATTCGTTGCTCCAATTCTAAACGCATATCCATTATTTGATTTAACAAAGTCGGTGCTTGTTGGCGTATATAGATTTGTTAATGTATCGTTTGTGTATAAATACGTTCCATCTTGCAGTGTACCAGAATAACCTAATTTTATATCAAACAAAGTGATGTTGTTACAGGCATTAGCTGCAGTTGTTTCTGTTGTGCTTGATACTGTGAACTTATTTATAACAATTTCATCTTCTGGTTCTGGTGGTGCAGGAGGATTTACTGCTAAATCACAATCATCACAGTTTTCAAATGACAGTAAAGTTGATATATTAACATTAGACGTAGTACCGCTTGTGCCTAAATCCTGAAGACAAAGACCTGCATCAAGAATAACAGCTGGATAATTGTTACCTAAATCTGTTGTACTTCCATATTCTTTTATAACATCTGAACCTCCAGTTGCACAATCACCATATCTTCTAATAAACCCTAAAGTAGAATCTGGGTCTTGTTCATCTACTGTTTGCGTTATACTTTCTAAACAAGCTTGACAACCAAAAAATGTTGTAAATAAAGATAAATCAGTAGCATTTGTTATTTCTACATCATCTAAATATTCTCTACATTCATTACCTACTTTTAGAACTAATGATGTTGAAATAGGACTTGTAGAACTAACCGCAGTTATATTTCCTCCATCAGTACCACACTTAAGAAACCTTGCATAATACTTCTGAATAACCACCTCTTCCTCTTCTTCAACTACAACACCTAAACATTCATCACAGTTTGGGTAAGGTTGTTGTCTTTCAAGGTCTGTTAGTTGAATTTTTATATATCCATCTGGAAGTGTGTATGTCTTATCAAATGTTTGTATTATTTCATAACATCCTCTTCCACCAACTTGATTTACATCCTTTATATCTAATATATGTTGACCTGCTAAATATCCTTCAAATCCGTCAAACAGGAAATATTCATATCTACCTGCAGAATCTTGACCTTGACATCTCCTTGCATATACTTTTTGTATAAGACCTGTTGTTGGTTGAACTACTGGCGGTCCTTGACATCCATAAGGAACACATCCTTGCGGTATTCCGTTTGCTTCTATATATCTAAAATTGTTATTTGTTCCGTCTGTAGAGTCAGAATAAGTTCCAGCTGCTATCCCTCCTGTCGTACCTGCTGCATTACTATAAAACTTTTCAGCAACACAAAAAGCAGTTACACCAGCTCTATCTCCATATAGAGTTACTGTTGTGGCTGATGTACAAGCATCTATAGAAGCTGCATTAGTAGAATAAAATCTTAAATTAAAACTAGGTCTTGCGTCCCAAAGTATTAAATAATTACTTTCATCTTCAAAAGTATCATTTACTAAACAGTTATAATAAAAAGTTCCAGCAGATGTTTGTGTTTCACCACCATCATTAATAACAAGAGTGCTGTTAGTTTCTCCACTTATAGCAGTTAATACAGAGGTGCCTCCTGCAGCAGTTGTTCCTTTATACCATTGGTATTTAGCCGTTGTAGTAAGACCTGAAACTGAAGCTAAAAGAGTCACTTTTTGCGATGTAAAAGCTGAATTTATTGCTGTTCCATCTGAACTACTAGCGGTAACATTTACAGTAACGTTATCTAATTCAGGTCCAACAACAGGTCCAACGGCTTCACCATCATCGTCAGTAATTATGTCAATTTTACATTGTGTTATAGAAAATATTATACCACCGAAATTTACTCTACAGTACCAGTCAATCAATTCTCCATCAGGATTTGGAATTTGTATGTGATGATAATTACCTACTCCTACAAAAGGAGATGTTAACTCGGGACCGTTAAATACTTGTATGAAATTTTGTAATGTACCTTGATAATAAATAACTTTATCTAGCTCCAGCTCACAAGGAAATTCACCTCCTGAACCAACAGTCTCTATACTAGTACTTGATATTGGAACTGAATTAGATGGTGGTAATTGAATTTCTTCTCCATTAGCTGTATCTGTACAAGTTGTTAAAGTTCCTGGATAATTAGAATATCCTGAAGGAATTGTAATGGTTGCTGTATATGTATCAGAACCAGCTGTATATGTTGAAGGGCTAACAGCAGTCAACGTTCCTGCTTGAACAGAAGAATTTGCTAATGTTGAGTTTCCTTCCACACCATTTGTAATATTAAATTGTGCTATGTCACAAGTAAAGGCTGGAGTTGTAGTTCCTGTAGCTGTATCTGTACAAGACAGTTTTGTTCCAGCTCCTTGATACCCTGTAGGTATTTTATGTATAAAGGTATATGTATTAGAACCTGCTAAATAAACTGTTCCTCCACTACTATTTTTAATACTAACTATATCACTATCTTTTATTTCACTAGAATATGAATAAGATATACTTTCTCCAGTTGCACCACCCTTTACATCTAAAGCGGTATTTGTACAATCCCAAGTAGGAAGTGCTGCTATACCAGTACCATAAACAGCACACCCTTTATTGCTTCCAGCTTCTTTAAATCCAGCAGGAATTTTTATATTAAATACATAAAGATTACTTCCTAGAACATATCCTCCATTTATTGTGGAACCTTGAACATAACTTGTAACAGTACCTCCACCATTTTTTATACTATAGTTTAAAGGCTCTCCAACAACTCCATCATATATCTCAATTCCTGCGATAGCACAAGTAAAAGTAGGAGTTGTGTCTGCAATTTCTTCTTGTTGTATAAAGTCTTCTTCATTTGTTCCTTCTGGAGGTGTTTCATCTACTGGAACAATAGGTAATGAACATTCCACAAAATTTGTTATTTCTCCTTGATTATTTGCACCTACTATAGCATTATATTGGATGCTATTGTATGTTATTTTATAGTATTTACCTGCAGAAGGATATCTTTGTGTTAAAAGCATATCTTTAAACAATATAGTACCATTACCAAAAGTTTCTCCTGGAGCAAGACCATAATGAGCGTCTTCAGTTGTTGTTACATTGGTAGCACAAGCAAGTGATGAGCTTGTGAAATTTGCTTCACTTAACTTTACTGTTTGTGCTTGACTTACGTTTTTATCTCGTACCAAAACACTTATATCAACAGTAGGAGTTACATTAGATAGCGTCAATGTAAATGTTTCATCTCCTTCAGCATTTACATCCTGCTTTACTTGAAACGTTTGAGTTGCAGTGTCATCTTTTACAACAAAAGCTCCAGAAGTTGCATTTCTTTCTAAATCATCTGCATCAACTCCTGTAATTGTAAAAGGAACTGAAGTTCCGTCAGATACGTTTTTTGTGTTTAATGTTATTGTAAATGTATCACCTTCAATAACAGATGAGGCTGAACGAGCTAAATAATATTCATCATCTAGTGAAACAGTGCCTGTTAGTGTAGTTGTTACTGAAACGTGGTCCGTAGCAAAATTTCCTGCATTAGGTTGAGTAGGGCTGATTGCTAAATTAACGTCTGCCGTATATCCATCATTAAGTGCTAATGTAGTTGTAAAACTATATGGGTCTCCAGTAACACCAGTTACTGTAGCTCCATTTAAATCTCCTCCTATTGTATATCCTTGTGAAGGTCCTGTTATTTGATTGTCTATAGTTAAAGTTGCTTCGTATTGTGCTACTGTGTTCCAACTAACATTAATACTAGTTGTAAACTGTGTTCCACAATCACTTGTTACTGTAACACCATAATCAATCGCTCCTGAAGATGTTTCTGTAAATGTAATTTCTTTTAATGTACTTCCTGCAGCAGCTCCTCCTGTCCACAAATAACTTGCAGGTGTAAAATTATTGGCAACAACAGACAAAGTAATATCTGTGTTTACTGTTCCTGTATTTGGTCCGCTTATTGATATTGATTGTGTTTCTATATCACCACATCCTTCTGTTCCTGCTGCTACTATGAAGTAAGGACTTCTTGAGTTTAATTTAACTGTTGCCATTTATATTTATTTGTGATTCTAAGTCTTTTAAGTAACCTTGTTTTATATCTTCTGTTATTTCATCTTTGTATTTCTGATCTACATAGTCTAATATGTTAGCTCCTTTATAACCAAACCTTTTTATAGTACCTCTTGTAGCAATAGCATCTTGAATAGATTTAATCATTCTAACTTTGCTATTTTGTTTATTCATTGGTTGTAATCCTTTAGCATATGCCCATTCTGCTATTTTACTATAAGGAGGTCTTTTTCCAGGTTTAGTTCCTTTATCAACAGAATCAAAATATTCAGCTGCATAGATGTTTAGTGAGATACTTTTACTACTTGCAAATACAGTTCCGTTAACACTATTTCTTAACCTTCCTGTTGCATTTAAATCTTTTGCATCAATCTGATTCTTTATTTCAGTAGTTATTTTCTTACGTACTCTGTTTAATGCTTCAGCTGTAAAAGTATAGACCATTAGCAGAGAGATAATTCATTAGTTGGAACTTGTATATCTACAGTCATTCCCCATCCAGCTAATTGATTTTCATATTTATCTAACATTGGTTCTGCAGTTACACTTGTAATTACTTGAAAGTTATCAGAGAAAGCATCTCCTCTTCTTAAGTTTTGTTGTAAGTCGTTTACTACTTGCAATTGTGTATTTAATACATCTTGCAGATTGTCGTTTCCAAACATCATATCTTCTGTTTGTTTATCTTTTGTATAATCTACTATGTCTAAACATAACACTTGAAGTGTAGCCGTCATTATTCTATCTGTAAATGTTACATTACCAAATATAATATGAGCTAAAGGATATATAGTGGTCTTATTTAAATCTACTTCTAATATATCTCCAAAGGTTACAGTCTTAGTTGTACCATTTGCTCTTAATATTTCTTTTAATTTATCTAATACTGTATATACTTGTCTCATCTTGTGTTTTGTTTTAACATTCTTCTTTCTAGTTCATTCTTTTCCTTTTCAAACTCTAACCAGGTTAAGCATTGAAATAAGGAAAGTTTTGTAACGTCTTTAAATTTTGTTGGGTCCCCTGCAGCAAGTCCATAAATCGATTGATACCAACCCCATTTTGCTCCAAAGTTTGCTGTAGATCCGAGTCCACCTTCAGACGATTCTCCAAAGAGTCCATCATATGCTTCGACAACTCTTTGCCTAAACGGTAAAAAAAAACCGTTGCTCCTAGTGCTACATTAACAGGAGCATCTAACATTACATCTGCATATTTATCTGTCCCCTCATAATCTTCTATTAAGTATAAATCTTTCTTTTCAAATACAACTGGTCTATATAACACAGCTAATGCTTTGTGCATCTGTTGCCAATCTGATATATACTTATCTAAATCAATAAATTCTCCTAGAGATATGTCATCAAGTTTAGGTATAAAGCCAAACTTAATTGTTTCTCCATTAGGATCTGTCATTTCAAATGTTCTTTGAAGAGGAGTTTCTTCTTTAAACATTTCTGCAATGTGACCTATAATACCACTAAATTCTGTTAGAGGTAAATTATAAGCCTGCTTCATTGTTATACCACAAAAACATTCTAGCAACTTTAAATTAGCAAAGTCTATCTCTTCCTTTGTAGGTTCAGTCCCCTCTTTATACTTAACAGTCTTAATATACTTTTGATACTGCTTTAAAGATATTCCCGATAACTCTTTTGGGATGCTTATGGTGAATGTTTTACTCATATCTATATAACTATCATATACTTTATTGTTGCAATATAAATATACAACAAAATTAAAAAACATAGTTTACTAAGTATAGACTTATTTATTTAGACTTAATTATTTATATCTAACTACATATATAGAGACTCAGGATAATTGTATTTAATAAGTAAATAACCCTTTTTGTATTTGTTTAGATAAAGCCCACGTAAACATCCTTACTGGGCTTTCTTTTGTAAAGTGCTTGAATTTACTTAAGTGGACAACTCAGCTACGGCAGAATGCGATTTACATTGATTTTATTTAAGGCACCTACTAAAGAATAATTAATTCCTTTTTACGTTTACTATCTGAATTTAGATATTGAGTTTAATGTAAAGCATATTTAACATTTGGGAAGTGGTAGAAATTAAAAGAGTTATTTAAGAAATAAAAAAAACTATCTTTATTTATCAGACACTTATAAAATAATTAAAATAAAAAAAACCTGCCGATTAAAGCAGGTCTTTCAAACTAATTAACTTAATTATTGACTAATGAAAAAAGGTCTTTTAAATGCTGTTTAAATTAGCTGTTTTTATTTCCCCTGTTTCTATACATTTTTTTATCTCATTTTTTGATAATCTTTTATGAGTAGTATAATATAAAAACTCCTTTAAATATTTTAATGTTGTCACAGAAAAATCCCAGTAATAATCGTCAATAATTATATTTCCTGAAGTTCTGTTGATCTTTGCTATAATACTATTATATGACTGAAAGATATAGTTACCTTTTGTTGTTATTTCGTATTGGTTCGCAACTGGGTTACCTGTTCTGGGGCTGTTTAAATTATGTACTTTTATTTTCATTGTTTTTGTTTTTAGTTAGTTTAAATAATATGTTAATGTTCCTAATATTGCTAGAGCTATAAATATAATTAGATAAATTAATATAGCCCATTTAATAAATTCTAGTCTTTTCATAATGTTAGTATTTAATAATTATATCAGTCATAAACTGCATTGTTATATTTCCATTTTTTACTAATTGAAATAAATATTTGACTTTATTTTCTTTATTAGCTTTTTTAAAGTTGTTTCTTGTATCTACATCAAAGGCATATAAATAATTCTTATTCATTTTTAGATCTTTTGGTGCGATAATATTTATTTGTTTTTTCATAGTTATTAATTTAATTGTTTACACAAATATAAGAATATTATTTTAATTAACAAACAATATTAATAAAATATAATTATTTTTTTTATGTTTGTATTGGCTAATAATATAAAATAGATGCTATACGAAAAAATATTAATAATTACAAATATTGTGGTAATTTATAATTATTCTAAATAGTGAAAAAATGCTTATACCTATTATGTTTAAGAACCTACTATGTTTAAGAATCAAGTTACTATGTTTAAGAACTTACTATGTTTAAGAGTAATAAAAAAGGAAGACCAATCTCACTAAAGTAATAACTTATTATTGATATTGATTGATCAACCTATTATGTTTAAGAAAGTTCTTTTATTATTTCTTCTAAAGATTTAATCTTATCTTGCAATCGTTCAATTCTTAATTCATAAACTTCCAGGAGTTGGCTTTGAGTTTCTTTACTCATATTAAATTTTGTATCCATAGTTTTTGTTTTAGTTTCATATATATCTAATATTCTTCTTATTCCTTTTGTTTCCATAGTTCTAGTTGTTTGAGTGTTTAAAAACTACACTCTCTACTATTTTATTTGTTTCTGAATCATACAAATCATTTTCTATTGTATTGACTTTATAAACATCTGAATCTTCAGAATATCTAAAATTAACATTTACATTTTTTAATGTTCTGTTATAAGGTTTTATTTCTTCTTCTAATTTTAGAAGAAACTTTTTTAATTTATTTGCATTCATAGTTTTAGTTGTTTTTATTTAGTTGATGATAGCTTTTTTCTGTTATCCTTTTCATAAACTTCTGTTGATCTGTTATATAATACTTATCATCTTCTTCGATAGTATATAACATTTTTGTTATTAGTGTAGTTATTTTCATATTATTGTTTTTTTTGTTTTACTCCTAAAAAATCAGCCCAACCTTTAAATTCATCTATATAGGCTCTATGAGGTTCTTTTGGGATGAATCCTCCTTCAACCTCTTTTACTTTTATTTCATCTCCTTCTTTCCAAGAATCAATGATTGGTTTTTCAAGTGTATAATCTATATAAAAATAAACATCATCTATTTTTATATAAGCACATCTTTTGTTTATTTGTTTTATGTCCATAATTAAAATATTAATCTTTCTAATCTTTGCATTTGTTTATTAAGTTCAATCCTTTTATTAGGATCTTTTTCTAAAGCATAAGTTAATTTCATATTACTTAGTTTAGTATATAGTATATGTCTATTTATGTTTTTCATATTATTTGTTTTTGTTTATTAAGTTAGGTAGCCCATTAAAGGTCTGGTATTCAATATCTAAATCTAAAGGTATACCACAATCATAACCTTCGCATCTTATATTATTAATGTGGTTTAGGTGTCCACAAAAGCTGCATTCTAATTGCTTGTTGTTCATATTAATTGTTTTAATGTTTATACAAATATAAAGAATAATATTTTTAATAAACAAATAATTAACAATAAATCTTTACAATAATATTTTTTAATATCAAAGTGTAAAATAAAATAATATATAAAAGATCATTTAAATATTAGCAGTATGAAAACAAAAAACACAATCATATGCAACAAAATTTTATATGGTGGACAAGGTGGTTTGCAAACAACCTACTGCGTTTAATGATTAGACAAAGTAAACACCTACTGCGTTTAATGACTAAGTATCCAAACAGAATGTATTTTGAATCTATTGGACTTGGTATCCTTTTTACTTTATCAAGTTTCTTTTTCGTTTATATGTTTACTTGGGTTGTGATAGCAATAAGATTCTAAACCTACTGCGTTTAAGAACCTACTGCGTTTAAGAATTATCTGATAACATAAACACCTTTATTAGCATTAGCTAAAAAGTATTGTATGCAGTATCTAAGAGCATCTAGTTGGTGATTCCATTTATCTACTGGTCTGGTGTTTCTTTCGTGCCAAACATAATTATTAAGCTCTTTAACAAGCTCTGTGCTATCTGGATCTATAATCAAATCAAAGTCCTGGATAAGAGCTATCCCTGTTAGTATAGACCCACTGCGTTTAATAGTTGGTTTTAGATTACAATACTCTTGCAGCTCTGATATAAGTCTAGGTTCTGCCGAATCACATATAATTAAATCTTCTCCTGCATATCTCCTATTGTTTTCTCCTATCTGCTGTGTTGACATACCAGGCTTTGCATACATTGTCTTAACCCAGATCTTTTTACTTTCTTTATGTACACCTACTTTAATTAAAACAGTAGGGTCAACAGAGAAACCAAAGTCTTGACCATAGATAGTTTCTACTCCATCATTAAACATCCCTACCTTCCAATTGCTAAAGATAACTCCTTCTGCTTTATCCATCCATCCACCAAGTATCTGGTGATTATATCTATCTGGTCTTCTGCGTCTAATATCTTCTAACTGTAATAGAAATGAATCAGATAAGTTTTCTATGTTATCTTTAAATGTAGTATGTATATAAGTTACATTATCTACAAAATCATTAGTGCCAGGATTAACTCCTTTACCTGCAAAGAATCTTTGATATATCCAATGCTCTTTTGTTGTTGGATTCAATATCATCATAACCCTATTAGGTTTAGACTTACTTCTTACTGACTGATCTATCTTATCAAAGTCTTCTTCCTTAATTAATTCTTCTGCTTCATCAAGTACCCAAGTAGTTATCCCACTAATCGACTTTAGTGCAGCCGTTTGATTCCCTGCTGATGTACGGATACCTTTAAACAGTATTGAGCTACCAGTACTTATGTTTAAGATTTCATCTTTAGTAATACGAAAATGTTCCATAATACCATAGAGTTCTAACTTTTCTAGGAACTCTGGAATAATTGAGTTAGCGGCACTTATCATAGTGTACCTAGTGAATAGTATCTTATGACCCTGTTCAAACGTTAGAAAGGCTAAAAAGGTGGTTATAGCAAATGACTTACCACTTCCTCTACCTCCTGTTATAACAAAGTATCTTGAGTCGTTACCAAGTGAATTGTATTTATTATTGAGTACTGGCTTCTTCATTAATAATATATTTAGACCACTGATTTGCCATTGCTTTTGCAATACCTGGAAAGGTTTTGCTTCTTATTTTCTGCCTTTCTTCTTTTGTTTTACTTTTAGACAAAGCTTCTGCATACCATTTAGGATGAGATTTTCCACTTTTATAATATATTCTATCTCCTTTACCTACAATTTTAGTAGGCTTTAATGGTGGTAGGTTTTTTAACCATAGACAAGTTGTTTTAGTTGCTTCATCACCAAACATATATGGTTGTATTATTTGTTCTGGTTTTCTTATTTGTGATGATATAACACTAACAGGATTTTCTAAAGCAATATGTCTTACTGGTGAATTTAATATATCTTGTACGAATTTTAATGAAATCAATCTGTTCTTCCATCTTTCTTCATTTTTACTTCCATCTTTATTATAAAGCCATCTATTTCCACTTACAGATAAATAAGTGCAAGGAGGATGTGCAATGATTAAGTCCCATTTATTATTAATATGATTTAAAACATCATCTTTAATATGCCATTCAGGATTGTTTCCGCTACAATCTAATATATCACAAGAATAAGCTTCGTGTCCTAACAATCTAAATTGTTTAGTTACTGCTTGACTTTCTTCACACGCCACCAGAACTTTCAGTATCTTCATCTGTATCTAATTCTATTGTATTGTCTTCTTCTTGTGTGCCAGTAAAAAGATTCTTAATATTGATGTTAACCTTCTGTTGTTTCTCTTCAGGTTTATCAAGTGGCTTACCATACTTGTATTCAAATAATAATTTAAGATGAGGAAACGATTGTTTAGCTTGTTCTGCTAATGATTCCCAAGCTTCTTCTTCGCTTCCGAATACTTTAGCCATTGCGTTAAGTGCGTAGATTCCGACCCGTTTTCGTTTGGCATCGTTAAGAGCAGCAGAAGATGTGGGTCGTACAGTAGGCACGTTTCTAACGCCTGGTTTTCGTCCATTGTTTCTTCGTCCATCACTATCTTTGACATACTTATATTGTTTAGGCTTTCTTCCCATTTTTCTCGTATAAGAACTTATATATATTCCAAATTGCATCAGACCATTCTTTGTCTGAATATATTTTTGTCCCTTTCTTTTTTACTCCTTTATAATCTACTACTAAATGAAACTTAACGCATCTTCCTAAACATCCTGGCAATGGTTCAGGATATATTTTGTAACCTCTCTCTAAACACCACCTTGCTGCTGCTTGGTTATATAAACCACCATAAGGAGGTAAACCCCACTTCTTATTATGTGCATCTATCTGTTCTTTAGACCTCTTGCGTCTCATTTATTAAATCATACTTTTTTTGTAACTCTTGATATTCCTCAATAAGTTTGTTATACTTAATTTTATAATAGTTCTCTTCATTATATTTTTTTAAATCATCTTCATTCTGCACTAACAACTCATTTCTAATCTTTGTGTATGATCCTAATATTGTATCCTTATGTAAAGCAATTACATCAAACACAAACAGTCCGTGTAAAACTGATGCGTGATCTCTATTAACAGACTTACCTATTGATGATAATGTAGCGTGTGAAAACTCTCTACATAATTTAAAGTAGATAGCTCTTGCATATACATACTCTCTCTTTCTTGTGTTTCTGTTTAATGAAAGTCCAAGTTCTTTTGCTACTTCAACTTTTATTTGCGATATACTAATATTCGATTTTTTGTCCATTTTCTTCTAATTCAATTTTTATTTCACTATATGTTTTTCTTTCTGCATATAATAGAGCTTGCTTAATTCCTGCACAAAGTTCGTACATTTCTTTATATTCAAACTCATACATATCTTCAATTAACTCTTCATATGTTACACCCATTAACAAATCTCTAAGCGTTAGGTAATAACTCTTTTCAATCTTTTTTTTATATGTATCCTCTTCTAACGTATTCATTAACATTTTCAGTCTTATCGTAAAAGTACTTTCTGTAGTTGTTACAAGCGACCTCAACCTTCTTCTTACCTCTTTCTAATGCTTCATCACTACATTCATATATCCCAATCTCACCAGTCCCCTTATCTATAACTAAAAATGTAAACTTTTGTACATTAAAGAGTTCCATATAAATATAAGCCTGTACGTCATAATGCCATTTATGTCTCGCTGTATATACCCAAGATCCTATATCATTTGTAGTCTTTACATCTACGATTCTATCTGTTGTTAAATAATCTGCTTTACCTCTAAAAGGAAAATCATTTATCTCTCCTATACCTGCAAGCTCTGCTGCTCCACCACGAAGTAATTCACTTGCTTCATAATTAGATTCTAAACACTTTACAAGATATTGAAAGTAACTAAGTTCTTTCTTTAGCATTATCTCCATATTTGGATTATCTGCTTTAGCTTCCTTATACTTATTAGTGTTTCTTGTGCTAGCATCTACAAAGATATATCTCTCTGGTATCTTTTCATATTCTAATACTAAAGTATGAAACAATCTACCTTCTCTTAATGCTGGAACATTGCTATTGTCTTTAGCTAAATAGCTTTTATATTTAACAGGAGATTCATATAAACTTTTTATACTACTTGAAGATAAAGCTGCTTCACCAAGATAACCATAGTAAAAACTATCGTCATCCATTCTGTCTAACAACTCTTTCTTTTCCCATTCCTTACCGTCTAATAGTCTAATCATAGTGCGAATATAATAAACATTTAGTTAACAAACAAGTATTTGCCTATTAAATCATCTAACCATTCTAATTGTTTTCTTGACAACAACATATCCTTCTTAACGTTTTTTATTACACCATCTACAAAAACTCTTTCAAACTCTGTTTTAATGTTTTTAGTTTTTAAGTCTAATATCATATTAAATGAACTTGGTGATATTATATAATGACCATTACTATACAAATTAGCTCTAACAAAAGTCAACCTAAACTCATAAGAATTTGCGTCTTTTTTATAAGGATCGTTATACTTTTTTAAGAATTCATTGTGCTTCTTTGTCATATCCACCTTTTTACTCAATACTAATTAAATCCATTTGACATATATAAACCTAAGCCCATTAATTTTTTTCTACCTATCTCTTTTTTGTTCCTAACAATTATGTCATTTGAAACTCCTACTTTTTCTAATCTAACATAAATCCAGTTAGCTAAAGCATAAGTTGTAAATTTTGCATTAGACTCTTCATATAGTTTTAAAAGTTTCTCTAAAGGATCTTTAGGTAAAAGACCAACTTGACTGTGAAGTGTTTTGTGAAAAGATCTTGGTAATGCAATTAGATTGTCACAAGAATTATTACTTCTATCAGCGTCAATATGATGAACTTCATATCCTTCAGGTATGTCTTTACCACAAACTTCTTTGTATTTCTTTCTGTAATTCACTTCTTTGATTCTTTATATATTTGATTCGCTTCCCTGTATTTAGAATCAAAATTCTCAAACACATACTCACCGTCTTTATTCTTTACAAAGTAGTGTCCTCTTTTTTCATACTCAGAATTTATAATTGTAGAATATTTATCTGTAATTTTTTTATGTCTATTTTTTCTTCTTACTCTTACTTTCATATTACTTACTATTTTCTATATAGTCTTCTAATGCAGCTAAAGCTCTCCAAGCTACTTTTCCCAGATGAAGTAATCCATCATCGTCTATTTTATCAGCATCAATTAGATGTCTTGTCAGTGCGTCTAAATGATCTTTACTTTTACTTTTATCCCAATGAAGTGGTTTGTCAGGATGATGTTGATTGTTTCCTGCTAAACTAACTTTACTTACATATTTAAGTGCATTAGGAAAATACTTTAATACACCTGAATAAACAGGCATACTTTTTCTTTGTTGGTGTTTATCTTTACTCATAATATTTCAGCACCATAAACAGGTAGCATAGCTATCTCTTTGGTTATTTTATTTGTGTTAGAAAAATCTGTTGTTTTAGGTAAATACTTTTTAAACCAATGAGGGTTTTGAAAGAATAAGTTCCATCTATAAACACCCTTTGGTGTTGAATTGATATACATAGGAACATCAAAGTTATCTATTGCTTTATCAAGTAATGATGCAAATTTACTTTTCTCAACTATCAGTTCGTCATAGTGTGTCTTTCTACATTTAAGTTCTATCCTATGCTGTTGAATAGGACTATAACAATCCCATCTGCTAATAGGATTTGTACTCATAACTAAATCAGGATAAACTCTTGTCTTGAGATAGTTAAATAAATCTTGTTCAATCATTATATTCATCAAACAAAGATTTTAGTTTCTGCAGCTTACCAGCAAAACAACTTCCACAGTTTGTTGGTTTGTCATTATAATTAAACACTCTATTATATATAGCTAAAATTTCTTGTTGTTCTTGTGCAGTAACTTTAGTTTTGTTTGCATCATAAAAGTCAGTAAGAAATGAATGTTCTTCTTGTGTTAAACAGTTAGGTTTATTGTATGGAAACATTTTATTTAATGTCTTCTTTCTTTTATCACAACCACAATCTTTTCCTAGTGCATCAAACACACCATCGACTGCTGCTTTAATTCCTGTAGCTTTGGTAATCTTTTCTACAGTATCACCAACTCCACTAGATTGCTTTTCATATTTAGCAACCCATTGTTTATAGTTTTTTGTTCTTTTGTCGTTAGGTTTAGGAGGTATTTTATTCATCTTTATCTTTTTTAATTAAGTGAAAATCTCCATTAATGTAGTCCTGGAAATCTTCAGCTAGTTTTGTGTTAAGGATTTGTTTGTAGTTCTTACAACTATTAAATATAGATGTAACACTTATATTAGTATCCTTTGATAGCTTTCGCATACTAATATCAGTTTCGTAATATACTTTAAATAATTTTTGATCGTACCAACTATCCCAACTTCCAACCTCATCTTGTATTAAATCTATTAGTCTTTCTTCAGCTCTTTGCTTTTCAACTTCTGCTTTTCTTTGAGCTTCAGGTGTTGGTTCAACTATTTCAAAGGTAACATCAATATCATCAAGCCTAACCATATGATGTCTGTTTTTTTCTTTTAAATAATCATTATATAAGTTTTTTATTGTTATATATACATAAAACTTATTTATATCTGTTTCATTATACATAATCTTTTTTGGCTCTTTGACATATTTATTTAAACGTAGATACATCTCCTGAACAAAGTCTTCAACTAGATGAGATGGAATACCCATAGAAATACCCATAGAAATCCACAGCTTATGATATTTAGATAAAAGTTTCATCATCTTATAAAAAAGAAATGTATAAATATAAATCCTACACAAACTCTTAACAAATCTGCTGTAGTTTCATATTCAGGTATCTCTATATCTTCTACATAATCTACACCAATCACAAACCCTTTAATAAATTCAACTTGTATATTCATAATTTAATATTCAAATTCTACCCTTACCTTATCAGTTTCTCCATAAAACTTACTCATTGCGTTTATCTCTACAATGTTTTGATCCTGTTCATATACAAGACCCTCTAAAGCATCAAAGAAAGCCTTGTTAAGATTATCCTGTAAATCAGGCTTTGTTGTCTTAAATGTTTTAACTCTTCTCTTCTTTGAGAAACTTTTAGGATAAGCATAGATGTATTGTATATAATTAACTTTAATTTCTGATCCTGCTGTAATTATAGAAAAATCTTCAGGTAATTGTTCAGTTACTAATCTTTGTAAATAAACTTGATAGTCCTTTACCTTTTTAGGTTTATACTTAATACCATTTCTACCAATCTTAAAAGACTGATGAGCAAGTGGTTTTATGTTTAATTCAAAGTTTAATATCACGAATGTATAAATTGATTAATTTCATCAGGCATTTTACATATTTGAGGTAAGCCTTTTTTTACTTCAAATGAAAAAGCTTCAAATGAGTAACCTCTACTTCTTTTGCAATCTACCACAACTATATTAGGATTATCATCTGTAGGAGATACAGTTATTTGTGTCTCTGTCTTTTTTTCTAGAAACGAACCTAAATGTCCTGTTGCTTTAGAGTTGTAGAAGTTAGAATGTATAACTGTAATGATATGTATATTATAATCTTGTGTCCACTTCATTAAATAGTGTATTACTTTATTAGATTTCTCAAGATCATTAATGTCGTTTAGTAGGTCAGCTACTCCGTCAATAATTACAAGACCTATGTTTTTTGTTTCAGCTAAATGCCAATCTATAAAATCTAATCTATCTTCTGGACTAAATTGTCTTAAAGCATATGTTTGATAATCACTTGCATCTTTAGCCATCCTATGTACTCTCTTAAACGTTTTCTGTGCGTGGTAACGGCTTTGTTCTGTGTCGTAATGTAACACCTTCTTATCTCCTTTAAAGCCTTTTAAATCGCCTACAAATACATCGTGTGAACCTAAATAAGAAGCAGCAAGTAAAGAGACTAAAAATGTCTTTTTACTCTTTGGTCCTGCTGATATAAAACTAAAGTTACCATATGTTCCTATTGGTATATGTTCTCCGTCTCTTAATTGTCCTTTTGATATTGCTACAGGTGGTTCTTTTATGTCTTCCTTAGCATCAACGTAACTATCCTTTAAGATCTTTTCAAATCTTAAGTGTTGTTTTAATTTCTCTTGTGTCATTAGCGTACCCATTATAAAATAAAAAAGGGAGCCGAAGCTCCCTGTAACTTAGAATGGTAAGTCATCTGTAGCGTCATTAGAGCCAACTTGCTCTGTTTGCTTTTCTGCTACCTTACACTCGCCATTAGTCCATACGATTCTACCATTCCCCATATAGGTTCTTGGCTTTTTAGCCTCTCTATCTTCTTTAGTCTGTTCTTCCCATATTGCTATGTTCTGACCAAATTGATTAGTGTCATCGTTTAATCCAATAGTAAAGTTTTTATATTTACCCTTACTATCTTTGATTCCAATTGTTCCAATTGCTGCCATATTATTTGTATTTATGCCGTTAAGGCTTTTTCTATTTGTTTAGTTAGACGATATTTCTTTTCTATATCTGTCATTTTCCCACCATCTTTTATAAACTTAGCTGCTTTAATAAAAGCTACACTGTCTTTTTGTAAAAGTGGTTTTTGGTCAACTACGGATTGTTTTTCACCGTGAGTATTCATTGCATCAGCATCTTTAGTATCATCAATTAATAATAAATTACCGATAGCATACTTTTTAGCATAAGAAGATGCAGCTCCTGTTCTTTGTGGATCTTGCATACCTTTTGCATTGAAGTCTATAATTGCTTGTGCAGTTGATTCTATTTGCATAGTAGGATCTGTACAATCAATCATTTTAGCTGTTGACTCTATATAAGCCTTTCCAGCTATCTCTTTAAGCTCATCGCTTATCTTAAAAACAACTTTGTGCTTTTTAGATATAGGCTTAACAGCCTCTAGTATATCTTCTGCACTTCTATAGTTGTAGTTTCCAAAGCTATTTCTTTGGTTCTTTGGAGCCTTAAGCTCCGTCTGTATTAATAAAAGTTTATTTGTTATATTCATAATTGTTTAACTATAGTGTAAATATAAACAAAAAATATTAATAAAAAAAAAGAGGGTTAATAAAAACCCTCCTTAAGAAACAAAAAAACAATTAATAAAACACTAGTATAGCCAGATAGCGTTAGGTTTTTGGTCATCATTATCTACGTGAATAAAAGTTTTAGCAATACCAAATCTTTGAAATCCAACCATAGATAAAGCTTCTATTATTTTAAGTCTTTTATTGGTGTGTGTACAGTGAATGTCTGCAGCTCTACCAATTAGATGTGAACTTGCTGTGCCTCCTCCAACTTTTCTATTATGAGCTGGAGTTCTATATCCTGAATTAATTTTGAATTGTATGCCTGCAATATCTCTAGCTTCGTCTAAACATTCAAGAAACTCTCTGTCCATAAATTT
>Ga0222718_10000783_pt1 | contig 32804 bp, 56 predicted proteins | sample C33_27DmetaG_FD_165045 | JGI IMG/M metagenome (GOLD analysis project Ga0222718, IMG submission 165045) | Estuarine water microbial communities from San Francisco Bay, California, United States - C33_27D | ecosystem: Environmental > Aquatic > Marine > Unclassified | place: USA: California...
ACTAAAGCAGTGTGGTTGTGGTGTTACGTCACCATCTGGTAACAGATGTCTTCCTCTGTATAAGGCAATGCTATGCTTACCTGCCCCATGCCACTTGCCATATCTGTGGTGATACTCACATAGCATGGATGTGTATAGACTGTAAGCCCATCTGTAGTTAGCACGATTCTCCATTGCCCACAAGGTACATGGATGCTTCTGATGTACAGGCTTGTACAAACCATGCTCCTCTGCATACTCTGGTGCATGATGCCATAGGCTAGTGCATAGCATCTGTGCCTCTTCCAATGGCATCTTGACAACGTGTTGGTCACATAGTGACTTAGCTATAGCGTTGACATCCTCTTCTATAATAAATCTATTCATTTATTTTCTCCATCAATACACCATGAGTACCATGATGTGCGTGTAGTTGTTGTATAACTACCCATCCCATACGTTTGTATGCTTCTATGTCGCAGTGTGATACATATTTATACGTTCTCATCACAATTCTCCTTCATAAACTCATCAAGCAAATATGCATCTGCATCTTCTGTATAGTATTTATACATCTCATCATACGCATATTGAAATAACATATCTATATCCCAGTTGTCCACATATTTCATAACAGCATCTGCTATTTGGTCATCTGTATATTTCATTATTTAATCCCTTTCAATATATGTGCTATCACGTCAACTGTAAAGCCATTGCCTAGCATCTTGTATCGTTGTGTGTTGGACACATGGTTGGTGTAATTGTCTGGCAGTGTCTGCAATCTCTCGCATTCAAGAGGTGTTAGCTTACGCCACTGTAACTCTGATACATCTACTGCCACGTTGTCCTTCTGTACTGTAGTCAGACTGTTGGTCTTGCCATCTGTGCGTACCTCTAGTCGTTGTGTAGTCATACCTGCCACCTTGTGCTTGTGGTCTTGTCTGACACCATCAACTGTATATCTGCCTCGCCATGCACCACACAATACCTTGGGTTCATGGTTGCCACCTGTGCCTGTAGTTAGCGTAGGTGCTTTACCTAGTGGGTGATAGACACGTTTGATATTGTCATGTCCATTGAGGTCTGCATCACCGACATGACATAAGCCATCATTACTAAACACTAACTGTCTGCGATGCTTCTCAAAGTATGACTTGAGATTGCCACCCTTGAAGTAGTTGGCATCCAAGCAATGTGCTTTGTCTCTGTCTACAAACCCATGCTCTAAGATGTCAGCTAAGACAATACCCTTGTCCTCTGGTTGTGTGACATTAGGTATGTTAGTCCAATACAAACGCTGTCGGTTCTGTGCAGACATCAGCCTACTGTTGATAGCAATAGGTTGCACACCTAGTGCCTCAGATATCACGTCCTGATACTCCTGTTTCATGCGTACATTCTCAAGCAAGAAATACTTAGGCTTGAGTACACGTAGCACTTTGACATACTCCCAGAATAATTTACTTCGTGGGTCATCAAAGTTTAACTGCTTACCTGCAAAGCTGAAGCCTTGACAAGGACTACCACCCACAAGCAAGTCTATTGTCTCGTTGTGTAGGTGTGAACGCTTGAGGATGTTGGTCACATCTCCTAGCTGTTCTATGTCAGGATAGTTTGCCATTGCTACCTTGATAGCATACTTGTCTATCTCACTGGCATAGTACTTGGTCACTGGTATGCGTAGCTTGTCTAATGCTACACGTGTGCAAGCACTCCCATCAAATAAACTTAATACATTCATTTTGTTACCTCTCTATTTAAGCCCATGTTAAAAGCGCAGATACACTTTCCAATGCATACCTTATAGCCTCTTGCCTATCGTTGGTTACTAGCAATCCGTTAATATCTCCATCTTGGTATAATCTTTCAGTTTCATGTTCACCATTGACCATTGTGAGAACAGAATATCGCTCTTCAATGCCTTCACGTTTCATCTCTTCATCATTGTGAAAAGCATATAGTTGAACGTATGTTTCTGAATCATTATCGTAGTTGAAACAGATAGAACCACATGTATCATTCCAGTAACAGCTATCCTGCCAATTTGTAGGTGAATAATAATACCCTTCTGATTTCTCGTTTATCTCTTTCAGCAAGTCTTTAAAAAATATTTCACATTCTGGGTCATAATACCAATGTATAAAGTTATCCATAACGTATCCTTTCTAAATGTCTATTGTTTCTGGTTTTATATTGTTTGTTGGTTCTATTATTAGTCCTCTTGAGTTTGCGAACCCTTACTTTCAGTATCCCATTGCTCAAGTATTCTGTCTCCGTGTAGTCTCGCATCTTTATATCCTTTCTTTTTATCAGGCATTACACTTGCTCTGCGTCTTGACTGTGCCACAGCCTTTGCTACTGGATTTATTCTTTGTATCTTTCTCAATTCCATGTCTCCTAAAGTAACAGTAATAGCATGAATACCCCACTACAGATTCATTTGTCAATGCTTTATCGTTGCAGTTTGAGGTATCACACGTAGGAAAAGTCATTACTGATTACCTTTTTTCTTTTGTACAATTAAACGAGCCTGACACACTGCCTCAATCAACGCATCCTCTGTATCACGTCTGATTAAACGCTTGAATGATTCCCAAGGCAATGGTGTTAGTTGCTCTGATGCACAATCATCTACATGATTACTCCACGCAATCATTCTTTCACTTTTAGCTGTCATTTTCTTATATCCTTATACTATTTTGTTCCATGAAATTTAGTAAGGCTGTCTTTACTTCTGAACTTTTATACCCATAAATACCCAACCCGTCAATAGTGTATGTTGTTTGAGTATTTCTTTTATGTATCCCCTTTATCTTTAATGAATACATACTTCTACCTGTTCTAATACTTATATAATTTTTACTAAATATAATTCCATATAATTTTAGTTTACCCCATTTGCGTCTATACTTTGTGTATTTGTATAACTTCCCTTCACCTTCTTTTATAATATCAAAATTTTCCTCTAAGTATTTTGGTACATATTCTTCATCAACCAATTCTGCTTGATAATTTGTCCCCATCTTTTCATTTATTTTGTTTAATTTTTCAGATATTTTTTTAGATACTAGTCTCATTTTATTACTCCTTCTTTCCAAAATATGTTTCCCATGATGTACGCATCTCTGCCTCACGTACTGCTTCATCATATGTGTTATGTGCTGAATAGTGGTTCACCCCATTCGGTGTTTGTTTTTCTATATACAAGTCCCAACAGTTGATGCTCTTACTGATACACACATGGTCATAACAGTTCACCCCAAAGTATGTGTTGCGTGTCTCAGGCATTAATTTAAATTCCGCAATAGTCATTTTATCTATCCTCTAAAAAATTCTGGTACAAATCGCGCCATGCCTGTTGCATAGCATCATCAAACACGTGCTGACGTTCCATCACGTAGTCAGCAAACTCTTTCTTCTCTGAGCGTTCCATGTAGGGATTAATTCGGTTAGCACATTCCTGTCTAACAATTTCAATGTGGTCAATTTCGTAAGTCATTTTCTCTCTCCAATTATCCAATTACAAATCCAGATGTATCATGTATAGCCTTACCCTTGGCATACAAGGCACGTACAACACCTTGAGGTGATAGGTACGTCAGGTCATCATCGTCACCTGATACAACGTCCATGCCCATAAAAGATTTTGGAATACTAGTCTTGTATCGCCATACTACAGCCATACGCATACCCAATTTACGTGCAGTCTCAACCGATTTCTGATACGTATCCACACCACTATAGCTGAACGTCAGGTCATACACTTTTGGGTCAGGCACAAGACGATTTGCAATTTTGGTGTAGTCATACCATTGGACACCTTGATTGTATGTCTCAACCATGAAATCCCATATATGTAACTCCCAACGTATGTCAGACGTACCATTAGGACGGACGGCAGGTTCATAGTTACGTTTTTTGCAGTAGGCAATGTGTTGTATCACCTCACGTTTGAGCATAGCTAGAAATTCCTCACGATACTGAAAGAACATAAGCGTTTTACGTAGCCTAGACATCTGCGTACTATTCATAGCCCCACGACCTGCTGTATTGAGACAAGGCAAACCACACTTGGCTAGTGGTTCACCTGCACACAACTGATAGCCTGATAGGTCAGAAGATAACAGATATAATACCTGCGTACTCGTACCAAGTTTCAATCCCTTGACAGTTTTAGCATTGTTGTCACGATTGAACAGTTTGGATGGAAACTCACTAAACCACTTGGTAAACTTAGGTGAGTTGTGTATCTGTGCCACCAAATGTGATGGCACTTTAGATAAGTCATAGATAATAGTCATATTGAATACCTTTCATAAAAAGTTTTACTGGTAAATGTTTTACCCTGCGAAGTGCCGAAGTTTATCGTCACCTCTAACACTCTTACGCTGTACAGCAACAGTAAATTTACCCATGTGTAACTGGTTGAATGTGCGTCCAGATGCACGTCTAAAACCATTAGACTTTATCTTACGCTTACGCACAAAACCTTTTGCACCAAAAAAGTTAAAACGAAAACCTGAAGTACCATCGTTAAGTGGCTTAGTAGCTTGAATTAAAAACATATTGTTTCTCCTTGTTAAAAAGTTTTACCAGTAAAAGTTTCTGATAGACAGGTAAGAATACTGGTACTCCTCACCTTCTTTATTTATACAACAAAGTAATTTCGCTGTCAATATACCCATTAGTCAGGTATACCATCAAGAAATTTTTGTAAACGTATTTCGTAAGATTGCTCATCACATACCTTTTTCATATTTTCTGCTTGCATCTGCAATGCACCAATACGCATAGTATCACGATAAGTTATATCAAAAGCATTCTCACCACTAGGCACGTAGTGTTGGCTATGTGACTTGGTATCTTTTGCTTTCATTGTGGGTTTTTGGTTGTCCCATGCTAGGTATAAATCCTTCATGTATTTTTAGCCTTTTCTAATCTGTTTTTTAAACGATTTAATTGTTTCATAATTTTACTTGGCGGTACATCCCATTCATCATTAGGACACGATGCCATCTCAATAAGCAATAATAATTCATCTTTTAGTATTTCATTAGATAAATTGTAAGCAGTTATTGGTTTAGTCATTTTTAAAATCCTTATAAAAAGTTTTACTGGTAAAAGTATTTAGTCATAATTTCTGGGTAATTCCCCATTATATATATAATACCCAATAGTAAATTCGCTGTCAATATCAACTGAGCAACACACCACCACACCACCACCACCCCAAACTATCATAGCACAACCACACCACCACCACACTACTATCAGACATTCGCATGGCATATATAAAAAATTTTATGACGTATTTTAAACAAAAAAATACCTAGTCTAAAATGAATCAGACTAGGTAAAAAGTTTTACTAGTAAAAGTATTTATGCGGATTTTGCAAGTTTAGCTAGTGTCACTTGATCTTGTAATAATGCTTTTACTTGTTTAACTTCTACATTCGGATATTGTTCAGGCGCGAATTGCAAGCTATCTAGAATTATCTGAGCTAGTTTATGGCTAGTCATGTTATTATTTGCCTTTGACAATCCCTGATTTAAGGCACGTAAAAAAGGATTAGCTACCGAAAAACTTTTATCTAATTTTTCAGTTTTTGCCTTGCTATCTGCCTTACCTGTTTTTGGCTTGCTACTTGCCTTTGTGGTAGCGGTTTTATTTAAAGATATGTTTTTGCAAATAGTACCGATAGTGTTACCACCAATTTTAGCGACTAATTCTAATAACTCTTTATCGGTATAACGTGCAAGCTTGGTAGCTTTGGAAATATCTTGTTCGGGTATATTCCAGATATCCTTCTCAACGCGAAAACCATGCTTAATATCATAAGATAGCATCATTTCATGCTTACCCTTCACACCCTTTTGCTGGTCTGAATAGGCTATACGCGCTCTAAACGGCACTAAATACGGCTTGTAAACAGTCTCAAAATTATCTGTGAATGAATTATTAACGGCATTTTCAAGAGTGATAACGGCATTATGTAATGTTTTAATTGTATTAGTCATTTTATTGTTTCCTTATAAAAAGCTCATTTTGAGCATGGTTAAAAAAAGGCATATGCCTTGATTAATTTTAACATATAAACAAAAAAAATTAATCAAGTTTTTTTTGCATCTTTTACTACTTAAATTAAAAAAAGTTTTACCCGTAAAAGTATTTATTTGTAGGCTGCTTACTTATACCCGGTATGTTCTCGTTTTGTTCTACTATCATAGGTGTCAATAGTTTGACGGGGTAGGGTATAAATACCATGCATCGCCCGTCATGTTTTTGACAATGTCAAATATCTGACAAGTTAAGCTATTTGGTTTAATCGTTAATAAATCTTATATCTGTTGCCGATTGATAAGCTATAAGATGCTAACATATTGTTTTTATTGGATAATATGATGCATATTTTGCTTTTTTGGCAACGACTAATAACTTTTTTTTAAAAACTAGGCTAAATTCTATCATTTTTCAACGACATAGGGTGCATGAGCCACCCCCCGTACCCTAGTATACGTATACACAGAAATACACAGATTAGGTATTTTAAGTGTTAACCACAGCGACAATAAAACATTTATGTATACCTATTAATAGAAATATATTCTAAAATATGCTTAATATAGAAATAATTTACCCCTATTGTATTTTATGGGTTGACTGATATCTAAAACCATGGTATAATTATACTATTATAACACTTAAAGTGAAAACACTAACAGTGTATATACACTAATAATATAAATACACTAATAATGTTATTATATTTTCTTTGTTAATTCACTTTAAATGCTCACTATAAGTGAAAACACTCTAAATACTCCCCCATTATATAAATATCTGTACTATTTTCAAGAAAGTGCTTGACATTCGTGGCAAAATCAGTAAAACTATACACAGACGATGTACTTACAGCTTTCTATGCTGCCATCCGTACCAATACACTTGACCGTCTTCACATACCACATAGCGATGTGTTCTACGTACGTACTGCATTGGAGACTAAGTTCTCCCCACGTAAGTTCACACTAAAAGAAACAGAAGATTATATGCGGTTAGAAGGCTGGACAGATTAAATGTTTACTACATTTGTAATGGCTTGTTCAATGTTGACAGGTCAATGTATCATTGTTGAAGATATATATGGACCATACGTACAGGAAGTACAGTGTGAGGAACGTGCTGCAGTAATAGTCACAGATGTAGCAGAAGTATTGGGTTCACCACACTCGTTTTCGTTTAAATGTAAGTTTGATAGGGGCGTTTAATGGCTATACCAGAGCGTGTCAAAAACAAAATGAAAGAAGAGGGGCTTACTGGCGTTAATAAGCCAAAACGTACCCCTAAACACCCAACTAAGTCTCACTGTGTGATGGCGAAGGAAGGTGACACATATAAATTTATTCGCTTTGGACAGCAAGGCGTATCAGGTGCAGGTAAGAATCCTAAGACTGCAAAGGATAAAGCACGTAAGAAGTCGTATTATGCAAGGCATGATGCACAAGGTAAACCGACCAGCAAGCTATCAGCTAAGTATTGGTCACATAAAGTAAAATGGTAGGAGAAGAAATAATGGCTGGTAATATGACAACAACAGACCAAGCTGCTTTAACTGAAGCAGTTGCCATGCTTAATGACGGTAGTGATAAAACTACGGAGTACGCTAAAGGTGTACAGAAACGTCTAAAAGAAAAGTATGGAGCAGATGTGTATCGGGCTGCACGAAGAGTAGCTTCAAATGAAGTAAATGCTCCTGCACCTTCTCCTGATTATAATCCTGTAGTAAAGAAGAAAGCAAGAGCCGTACCGAAAGGTATGTCAGATAAAAAATCTGCTATGAAAGATGGTGGCATGGCATATGGCAAGAAGCACATGTACGCAGCAGGTGGTTCAGTTACTATGAACCCCGGTCTGAAAGCATTGAAAGCTAAAAGCCCTGAAGCCTTTAAAAAGATTACAGGTTAATGCGTAATTATAAAAAAGAATATGCTAACTACCACGCTAAACCTGCACAGAAGAAGCGCAGGGCATCTCGTAATGCTGCACGTGCAACACTAGCAAAGGGCGGTGTAAATGTAGCAGGTAAGGATGTAGCACACAAGAATGGTAATCCTACTGATAACAGACGTAGTAACCTAACAACACAACGTGCATCACGTAATCGTTCTTTTGCTAGAACAACTACAGCAGGTAAAAAGAATAAACGTGCATAGAGTAGAACAAGACATACGTAACTGGTCACATAACTTTCTTGAGATACCAAATGTAAAACTAAACGGACTACCACCCTGCCCCTATGCCGCTAAAGCATGGGCAGATAATAAGGTAGTCTTTAGTGTTAATACAGGTCTTGAAGGTCTACGTGCAGAGATACAGATATTTGATAGCCATGATTATGACATAGTTGTATGGGCTGATGAAAACATGCCTAGCATGGAATACCTAGATGGTTTATGTGATGGCATGAATGAAGCACTAAGCCTAGCAGGTATAGATTTACACTTGATGGTGTTTCATCCAGAGTTTGATGCTAGTGATGCAGGTCTTGACTTTTTAGAAGAAGATGGTATAACTAGTAGTGATTTAGAATACTGCATGGTTTTCGTGCAGCGTTTGTCAGTGTTAGATGATGCTGCACTGAGTTTAGAGAAGTCAGGATACTATAAACATTTTCCTGATGATATATATGAAGCCTTGGTTCTTGATAGAAGGAGATTACGTAATGGCAATGGGTAAGACAAAAGTAGCTAAGAAGAAGATGATGCGTGGCGGTGTTGCACAAAAGAAAATGCGTGGTGGTGGCATGGCTAAGATGGCTAAGAAGAAAATGATGCGTGGTGGCGTAGCTAAGAAGAAGTAATGACAGATTTAAAGAATATCATAGTAGATGCTTATTGGACATTTTTAAGTCATCTATTTCTGAAGACGGCTAGACTGCTTGGCAAGTGGAATGTAAAACTACACAAGTGGTCAGTCATCTGTATTGACAAGGTTCGTATTAAGTAATGAGTATTACTAGCTATCCACAATTAATAGGCATGGGCGGTGGAGTAGGATATTATCCATATTTCCTGCAAGTGTCACGTGGATTAATAGACGGACACAAGCGTGTATTCAAGTTTGGATATAACGGTGACATTGATGATTCGGAAGAAACCATTTGGGATGTAGGTGGTTTGTACGCCTATCCTGCTAGTGCTGTAACAATGACAGCTACCAGTAGTTCGGGTGCTACAGACGAAGATGTAGAAGTAACCATTCAAGGTGTGGATGCAAGCTATAATGAGTTATCTGAAACAGTAACCTTAGACGCATCAGGTACTGCTACAACGACAGGTAGCTTTCTACGTGTCTATCGTGCCTTTGTATCTGGTGATACAGCATCGGCTGGTAACATTACGATTGCTAACGGTGGTACAACATATGCATATCTTTCATCTGCCGACCAACAAACCTTGATGGCACTATGGACTGTACCTGCTGGTTATACAGCATATCTGTTTCAAATAGATACCACAGCATTTACGATACAGAACAATAAGGTTGCTACAATACGTATGCTTACCCGTGAACTTAACGGCGTATTCCGCACACAGAATAAATTTGATTTATTTGAAGGTTCATATCATCAAGACATTACTTGCCCACAACCGATACCTGAGAAAACAGATATTGAGTTTCGTGCTATAGCTGACAGTTCAAATGCTGACTTACGAGTTGCAGCTACATTTGATATTATTTATATAGAGAACTAATATGGCAGAGACAAAGAACCGTACAGTAGGATTACAGCTTACAACTGCTAATCAAGATATATACACTGTACCTGCTAATTATGAAGCAGAGATAGATAATATCTACATCAACAATGCTTCAACAAGTAGTGTGACATTTAGTTTAGATTGGTACGATGCACAGAACACTACATTCTACACATTAGCTGAAACAATAGAATTACTACCAAACAGTTTATTGCAGATAAACGATGACCCACTATGGCTTTTTAAAGGAGATAAACTCAGAGGACTTGCTAGTGCGAATAGTGCAGTGACAATCACTGTAAAAGTAAAAGAAACTTATTTACCACAACGGAGTTAAGGAGATGGCACGTGTCTCAAAGAAAACCTCACAAGTTACAAAGAAAAAGAAACCGACTAGAAAGGTTAGCCTTTCGCAAGGCGGTACGACACAGAGCAAGTCAAGAGTTAACGAAGCTGGTAACTATACTAAGCCCACAATGAGAAAAAACCTATTTAACAGAATAAAATCTGGTACTGCTGGTGGAGGTGCTGGTCAGTGGTCGGCAAGAAAAGCCCAAATGTTAGCTAAACAATATAAAGCAAAAGGTGGTGGGTACAAGTAAACTGCTACACGTGAAAGGGGAGACACATGTTAGCAGAGTTAGCGGCAGCAAATGCGGCATTCGGTGTTATAAAACAAACCGTAATGAACGGAAAAGATTTAGCTAGTGCTGCACACAGTATTGGTGAATATATTGGAATCAAAGAGAAGCTAGAAAAAGAAGGACACAAAAAGAAAAACTCATTCTGGGCATCGTTTAAAGGTAAAGGTGCAAATGATTTAGATGAGTTTATGGCACTTGAGAAAATAAAAGAACAAGAAGCCGAACTGAAACAACTAATGCAGTTGTATGGCAGACATCACTTATGGGATGATTGGCAAAGATTCCAAGGCGAGATGAGAAAGAAAAGACGTGAAGCAGAAGATAAGGCACGTAAAAAACGTAAACAAATAATAGAAGGTATACTTCTTACCGTACTTATTATTGTAGGATTAGGTGGTTTAGCTTTAGTAGTTTGGTTTGCTATTTTCTTGAAAGGTTTATAATGGCACTAGCAAAATCACAGAAGAGTTTAAAGTCATGGACAAAGCAAAAGTGGAGAACCAAATCTGGAAAACCGTCAGCAGAAACTGGCGAAAGATACCTACCTACTTCAGCGATACAGAGCCTGTCATCTGCGGAGTATGCGGCAACATCACGAGCGAAACGCCAAGGAACAAAAAAGGGCAAACAGTTTGTGAAGCAACCGAAAGCAATTGCAAAGAAAACAGCGAGGTTTAGACGAGGTGCTTAATATGCTAATAGGACCTGTAGCAGATTTAGCTGGTACATGGCTTGAAGGTAAGGTAGAAGAGAAGAAAGCACAGTCAGCTACCAAGGTAGCCAAGGCACAAGCTGAAGCTGTAGTAATGCAGAAGAAAGCTACAGGTGAGATAGACTGGGATTTGGAGATGGCTAAAGGTAGTCAGTCTTCATGGAAAGATGAGTGGCTTACCATCCTATTTAGTATTCCACTTATACTAGCATTCATACCGGGAATGGAAGAGGTAGTAGCAAATGGTTTTGCCCAGTTGGAAGCAATGCCTCAGTGGTATCAGTATAGTCTTGGCATTATTGTGGCTGCTTCTTTTGGAGTACGTAGCGCAACTAAATTCTTCGGAAAGAAATAACAATGGCTGCAAAGACGATATTAGAGTACAAGATTCTACCACGCTTAATGATGCTTGTAATGACGATAATGTACATACGAGTAATTGAGTGGGGTATTTCATTAGACGATATCAGTACACAACAGAGTGCAATGATATCTGTAGTTAGTGGTGCAATGACAGGTGCATTTGCAGTTTGGTTAGGCAGTGAGAAAAAATGAAATACGACAGAGAAACCTTTATAAAGAAGCTGATTGATGGAGAAGGTCTTGTGCTTACAGTGTACCAAGATACACTAGGCATTGATACAATTGGCATCGGAAGAAACCTAAAAGACCGTGGCATTAGTAAAGCAGAACTTGACCATATGGATATTCCAAATATGGATGTTATATATGAACATGGTATTACTAAAGATGATGCGGTTTATTTAGCAACGAATGACGTGCAGATTGTTGAAACAGAACTATGCCAAGCGCACCCTTGCGTGGATAGCTTAGACGCTGTACGTCAACTTATAGTAATGGACATGGCATTTAATATGGGTGTACCAAGATTAAAGAAGTTTAAAAACATGTGGGCTGCTATCCATGAAAAAGATTTTCCTACTGCAGCAAAAGAAATGCTTGACAGCAGGTGGGCAAATCAGGTAAAATCAAGAGCAACACGTTTAGCCCACGCTATGCACACTGGAGAAATAGCATGACACGTCAGTTAAACGAAAGGCAGCAAAAGTTTCTTGCAGTTCTTTTTGAAGAAGCAAATGGGGATGTAGTACAGGCAAAGAAGATTGCTGGTTACGCAGAGAACACTCCTACTACTGCTATTGTCAAAGGATTGAAGGACGAGATACTAGAAGCTACATCCATGTACATGGCACGTAATGCACCAAAGGCGGCAATGGCTATGACAGGTGCTTTGTATGACCCAACAGAACTAGGCATACGTGATAAGATGGCGGCTGCAAAAGAATTACTAGACCGTTCAGGTTTGGTGAAGACAGAAAAAATGCAAGTAGAAGCATCGGGCGGTGTTATGCTTATGCCACCTAAAGCAACAAGTGAAGAGGATTAAATATGGCTAATGTAACTTCAGTATTAAATGCAGTATTCAAACTTTCAAAACCCATGCAAGAAAAAGCATTTAAAGCATTAGGTCTTTCAACAAAAGATTTACCGGGTCGTTCTAGTAAAAATGCTGGAATTGTTGTCGGTAAAGATAGAGTAAAAATTGAAAACAAAATAAACCAGATTAAAGGTGGTGCTAAAGCTACAGGTACTATTACTGCTGGAGCAATCATTAATGAATTGCTGGGTATTAAAACTGCAGCAGATGCTACAGCTAAACCACCTAAGAAACCAAGTGGCAGTAAGAATTATAGACCCGGTAAAGGTACGAAGACAGTTTCTAATACAAAGTCACCAACTAAAAAACCACCAGTACCTGCTAAAAAGAAACCTGCTAAAAAAACTAACAACACTATGGTAACATCTACATCTGAACCCGGTGTTAGCTTTAAATTTGTAAAAGGTTCTAAAAATAAAAAATGACACGTAGTATAGGTAGATGGAAACTTCCGCAACCAACAGATATAAAAGAACAGAACGAGTGGGTACAGATACCACGCATAGCAAGGACTGTACCATTCGGATATAAGTTTAATGAAGAAGACCCTGACATTCTTGACCCAATACCAACGGAATTAGATTTATTAGAAAAGGCTAGACAACACGTAAATCAATACAGCTATCGTGAGGTAGCCAACTGGTTAAGTACAAACTCTGGCAGATACATATCTCACGTAGGATTAAGGAAACGGTTACAGAATGAGCGACAGCGTAAGAACCAAGTTGCAAGCATCCGCAAGTGGGCAGAATATGCGGAAAAGGCAATCGCCAAAGCGAAAGCCCTTGAGGAAGAAAGAACAGGCGCAAAAGCCAACGGTTGAAATAAAAGACATTGACCTTGAAGAGTTTCAAGAAGAAGAACATGCCAATGTTTTATTTAAACCAAACCCCGGACCGCAGACAGACTTTCTGGCGGCAGGGGAACGTGAAGTACTATATGGTGGTTCAGCAGGTGGCGGTAAATCCTACGCTATGTTAGCAGACCCACTACGTTATATGGGGCATCCAGCATTTAGCGGATTGCTGTTACGACATACAACAGAAGAACTTCGTGAACTTATCTTTAAGTCACAAGAGTTGTACCCAAAAATATGGCCCGGCATAAAGTGGTCAGAAAGAAAGATGCAGTGGACTGCCCCTTCTGGTGCGAGACTGTGGATGTCTTATCTTGATAGAGATGATGACGTTCTTCGCTATCAGGGTCTAGCGTTTAGCTGGATAGGCTTTGACGAGTTAACACAGTGGCAGTCACCGTATGCATGGAATTACATGCGTTCTCGTCTAAGGTCCACTGCCCCTGACTTGCCTATCTATATGAGGGCTACAACTAACCCCGGTGGAAGAGGTCATCACTGGGTAAAGAAAATGTTTATTGACCCATCTTCTTATGGTAAAGCGTTTGATGCTACAGATATTGAAACAGGTGAAGTTCTTAAATACCCAGCAGGACACAGCAAAGCAGGTAAATCTTTATTTAAGCGAAGGTTTATCCCGGCACGATTATCTGATAACCCATACCTATCAGACACAGGTGACTACGAAGCTATGCTTCTTTCGCTTCCTGAACAACAACGTAGACAGTTGCTTGAAGGTGATTGGGATATTAAAGAAGGGGCAGCGTTTACCGAATTTAATCGGGATATCCATGTTGTTGAGCCTTTTGATATACCTAACAACTGGGTTAAGTTCAGAGCATGTGACTATGGTTATGGTTCATACAGTGGCGTGGTTTGGTTTGCCGTTAGCCCAAGTGAGCAACTCATTGTCTATAGAGAACTATATACTTCCAAAGTACTTGCCACTGATTTAGCAGATATGGTGCTAGACTTAGAGGCAGGTGATGGCAATATTAAGTATGGTGTTCTTGACAGTTCTCTTTGGCATAAGCGTGGTGATACTGGTCCTAGCCTTGCAGAGCAGATGATTAACAGAGGTTGTAGATGGCGACCATCAGACAGAAGTAAAGGTAGTCGTGTTGCTGGTAAAAACGAAATACACAGACGATTACAGGTAGATGAATATACAGAAGAGGCTAGACTTGTTTTCTTTAGCAGTTGTACAAACATTATCTCACAGTTACCTGCCTTGCCCATTGACAAGAGGAATCCAGAAGATATTGACACGACTTCGGAAGACCACTTGTACGATGCGTTAAGATATGGTATAATGTCAAGACCACGCTTTAGTATATTTGATTATGACCCACACGGAAGACCATCAACAGGTATGCCAGTAGCAGATTCAACATTTGGATATTAAGGATAATAATATGGCAGAAGATGATATTGTAATGATTGAAGATGAGGCTATTTCTTTAGAAGACGTAAAGGATAGCACAACAGAAGATGCTGACGTATCTTCCATCATTCCATTTATTCGTGAAAGATATAAACGAGCAGAAGACTATCGTGAGCAAGACGAGCAAAGATGGCTAAAGGCTTATCGTAATTACCGTGGTTTATACGGACCTGATGTACAGTTTACTGAATCGGAGAAGTCACGTGTCTTTATTAAAGTTACAAAAACAAAAACTCTTGCAGCTTACGGTCAGATTGTTGATGTACTGTTTGCTAATAATCGGTTTCCTGTATCTGTTGAGCCTACTGAATTACCAGAAGGAGTTGTCGCAGACGTACACTTTGACCCAAAAGAACCAGAGCAGTTGCGTGGTGATACTTCACTAAGTAGTCCATATGGCTTTGCTGGTGACGGAAGAGATTTACCACCGGGTGCTACAGCAAAGACACTAGAAGAAATGCTTGGTCCTTTAACGGACAAATTAGGGGAGATAGAGGGGCTTAAAGAAGGTCCGGGTATGACACCTACCTCTGTTACCTTTAGCCCTGCTATGGTGGCTGCAAAGAAGATGCAGAAGAAGATACATGACCAACTAGAAGAATCTAGTGCAAGTAAACATTTACGTAGCACAGCATTTGAGATGGCATTATTTGGTACTGGCGTAATGAAAGGTCCTTTTGCTGTAGATAAAGAGTACCCCAACTGGAATGAGGATGGCGAATATGACCCGATGTTTAAAACAATGCCACAAGTATCCCATGTGTCCGTGTGGAATTTTTACCCTGACCCTGACGCTAATAACATGGATGAAGCACAGTATGTTATTGAAAGACACAAGATGTCAAGGTCGCAACTTCGGAATCTCAAAAAGAGGCCGATGTTCAGAGGAAACGTAATTGATGAAGTCATCCAGATGGGTGAGAATTATGTTAAAGAATATTGGGAAGATGACTTAGCTGACTACGCACCAGAACATGGCGTAGAAAGATTTGATGTCCTAGAATATTGGGGCATGGTAGATACAGACACATTAGAAGAAGCTGGTGTTGAGATACCAAAAGAACTAATGGAGTTAGACGAGTTACAAGCAAATGTGTGGATTTGTAATGGTAAATTACTACGTATGGTACTTAATCCATTCAAACCTGCTAAGATACCATACCATGCCGCACCATATGAGTTAAACCCATACTCATTCTTTGGTGTTGGTATTGCTGAAAACATGGACGATACACAGACATTGATGAATGGCTTTATGCGTATGGCTGTTGATAATGCTGTATTATCTGGCAATCTAATTGTAGAGGTAGATGAGACAAACCTAGTGCCGGGTCAAGACTTGTCACTATATCCGGGCAAGGTGTTCCGCAGACAAGGTGGCGCACCGGGTCAGGCTATATTTGGTACAAAGTTCCCGAATGTATCTAGTGAGAACATGATGCTGTTTGACAAGGCTCGTGTACTTGCGGATGAAAGCACAGGCTTCCCATCCTTTGCACATGGACAGACAGGTGTATCAGGAGTAGGTAGAACAGCTTCTGGTATATCCATGTTAATGAATGCCGCAGCAGGTGGTACAAAAACTGTTATTAAGAATGTAGATGATTATCTATTACGTCCTCTAGGAGAAGGGCTGTTTAGATTTAATATGCAGTTTGATTTTGACCCACAAATAAAAGGTGACTTAGAAGTAAGAGCAAGAGGTACTGAAAGTCTTATGGCTAATGAAGTACGTAGTCAGAGACTGATGCAGTTCTTACAAGTTGCAAGTAATCCAGCACTTGCACCGTTTGCTAAGTTCCAATACATTATCCGTGAGATTGCAAAGTCTATGGAGTTAGACCCCGACAAAGTTACCAACAATATGGATGAAGCCGCTATTCAAGCAGAACTGATGAAAGGCTTCCAACAAGAACAACCACAACCGCCAGAGGCTCAAGCTAATCCGCTAGACCCAACTGGTGCAGGTGGGGGTAACATAGGAACAGGTCAAGTACCAGTTCCGGGTGAACAAGGATTTAGTGCAAATGGACAGACAGCAAATACTCAGCAAACTCAAGCCCCTAGTGAACAACAACCGCCAGTGGGAAGCGTTCAGTGATTACGTTGATTCTATAATAGAACAACACCAAAAAGTGCTAGAGCAAACAGATGATGCAGTTTTAGTACACAGACAACAAGGTGCGATAGCCGTACTACGAAAACTTAAATATCTAAGGAATGAAGTAAATGGCACTTGAAAAACAAATGGAAATGTTTGAAGATGGTGGTCTTATGGACGAAGGTGGAACAATAGACCCTATATCAGGCAATGATGTACCAGCAGGTTCTACGCAAGAAGAAGTAAGAGATGACATACCTGCACAATTAAGCGAGGGTGAGTTTGTATTTCCTGCTGACGTAGTACGATACATTGGTCTTGAAAAACTTATGCAGATGCGACAAGAAGCTAAGATGGGTTTGACTATGATGGATAAGATGGGTCAGATGGGTAATAGCGAAGAAGCTGTTGTACCAGATGACATACCATTTGAATTATCAGACCTTGACATGGATGATGAAATAGAGTATAATAATGACACAGTAGAAATGGCAACAGGTGGATTGACAGGACCTGCTACTGGTATTGCAGGGTTTGTACCTTCACAAGTACCTGCTACATCTTTTGTTCAACAGCCACAAGCACCTGTTACAACTACAGTGCAACAACAGCCTACGCAAGCAACAACACCTATTGCTCCAACTTATACCCCAGCTACACAACAGGCAGTACCTACATTTACTCCTGAACAGATGCAAGATGTATCATATCCGGGTGTAGTACAGACACCAGAATCAGCACCACAATTAGTTGAGATAGTTAATCCAGATACAGGAGAACGTAGAAGTATAACGTACATTCCCGGTGTAACACAGTTACCTGAAGGTTTTATATTAGCCAGTGAATACACTGCACCTGATGCACAAGCAACATCTGTAACACCTACTCTTGGTCAGGCAAGTGTAAGGGATGATGATGGTGGTCAAACAGATGACGAAAAATTAAAAATGAGAAAAGATAAACGTAGAGTAGACGCAGCTGCATCTTTATATAATGAATTTACTACTCCTGCAAATCCATTTTCTTTTTCAACAGCATTAGGAAAATTAGAACCGGGAACTAGAACAGCAACAGGATATATTATAGGTGACAACGGAGAATATTTAGACCCACTTACAGGGGGTTTAGCATTTTTTGGTTCTGATGCTAGAAAATATGCGTTAAATCCAGAAGACACGCCTGATTTAGATTTATCTAAAGAAGGTGGAATAAATCAGAAATTTTATAACGTATACACGAGTATGTTTGACGAAGGAAGAGAAGAAGCATTAAAACGTCAAAGAGAAGAAAGACTACTAAACCCAGAAGAATATGCTAGAAAAAGAGCATTCAAAGAAGTTGAAGGTGATAAAAAAGCACAACTAAAAGATACGGCTTCATTAAGTGCGGTAAGACAAGCCCAAAAAACGGCACAAAGTAAAAAAACTAAGGAAAAGAAAAAATCAGATACAGCTAAATTACGTAAAGCAACTGAAAAAGCGCAAAGTAAAAAATCTGCTTCTGAAAGAGAAGACACTCAAAAAGCTATAGAGAGAGCGCAAAGGGCTACAGCAAGTATAATGCGTGATAAAGAAAGAGAATACAACTCAGGCGGTTTAGCATCAAAGCCTGAACCAAAGCCTAAACAGATGAGGTCAGGTGGATTAGCCTCTAAAAAATAATCCACATTAACTGGCTACCTAACTCCCCACCCGACAGTGGCTACGGTTAGCCCCAGCACAGGAGACAGTATATGTCTGACACAATCATGGCTGAAGAAATGCAGCCACAAAAGAAAGCAGCATTTGTATCTAAGCCTTATTCGCAAGAAGAAAAGATAAAGCGTGATGAGGAAGAATTAGAGCAATTGCTTAAAGAACAGAAGGGTGAAGTAGAACAAGAAGCTAGTGAGCCTGAAGAAGCAGAACCTACTAACGCAGAAGAAAAAACTTTTAAGAAAAGATACTCTGACTTACGTAGGCATCAGCAAAAACAAGCTGAAGAATTTAAAACAGAACTGGAAAGTTTAAAACGCCAGTTATCTGAAGCTACTAAAAAAGAAATGAAGTTGCCTAAGTCCGATGAGGACATTGAAAAATGGGCAGCAGAATATCCTGACGTAGCAGCAATAGTAGAAACAATTGCTATGAAGAAAGCTAGAGAACAATCTAGTGACTTAGAAGAAAGATTGAAAGCAATTGATGAGATGCAACTTTCGGCTACGAAGGAGAAAGCAGAAGCCGAATTGATGAGAATACATCCTGACTTTGGTGACATCAGAGACAGTGATGACTTTCACGAGTGGGCAGAAGAACAACCTAAATGGGTGCAGGAGGCACTATACGAGAATGACAACGATGCAAAATCTGCCGCACGAGCAATTGACTTATACAAGTCAGATAGAAATATTAGCAAAGCAAAACCAAGCAAGAATGCTAAAGGTGCTGCTGAAGCGATTAGCACGAAAAATACGAGGTCTAAGCCACAAGAGAATGAGGCTTCTACCTATCTAAGAGAATCTGATGTCCAAAAGATGTCGGCACAAGAATATGAGAAACAGTCAGACGAGATTATGGAAGCCATAAGGTCTGGCAAATTCATATATGATTTATCTGGTTCAGCTAGATAAAAAACTGTTGACAAAGATATATTTATAAGTATAACTATAGTCAACACGTGTAGATGGAATAGCTATCTGTCTACACAAATTCCAGCAAACGAACAAAGTCTTCGGATTACCTGATGAATTTGGCCTGTTGAAAGTTTAGGCGGCCACCTTTACTGAATGCACACCCAATGAAGTTAGCCTCTAATAGTCTTGTGAGTTTGTATCTGTAACAATGCTAATAACTTAGGAGAACATATCATGGCATTTACATCCGCAGCCGGGTATGGTAATCTTCCTAACGGTAATTTTAGCCCAGTTATTTACAGCAAACAGGTACAACTTGCTTTCCGCAAGTCTGCCGTTGCTGAAGCAATTTCAAACTCCGATTACTTCGGTGAGATTGCTAACATGGGTGATTCCGTTAAGATTATCAAAGAACCCGAAATCTCAGTTCAGGCTTATGCACGTGGCACACAAATCACTGCACAAGACCTAGACGATGAAGACTTCAGCCTAACAATTGACAAAGCTAACTACTTTGCATTTAAGGTTGATGACATTGAAGAAGCACATTCACATGTGAACTTCCAATCACTAGCATCTGACCGTGCGGCATACCGTTTGGCTGACCAGTTTGACCAAGACGTTCTTGGCTACTTGTCAGGTTTCAAGCAGTCTGCTTTACATGCAAATGCTGACACAGCCAATGACGTTGTAAACGGTTCAAAAGCTGTAACAACTGCTGGTTCTGACGAACTACTTGCAACTATGAAGCTAGACGCTACAGACTTTGCAGGAACAGGCGTAGCTGGACAGAGTATCTCTATCCTTCCACGTACTGGTGCTGGTGCTGTACCTACAGGTGATGGTGAAGCAAACCCATTACAGGTTATTGCACGTATGTCACGTTTGCTAGACCAACAGAATGTTGACACAACAGGTCGTTGGATGGTCGTTGACCCAGTATTTATTGAAGTTCTAAAGGACGAAGATTCACGTCTTCTAAATGCAGACTTCGGTGGTTCTGGATTGCAGAACGGTCTTGTTTTAAATAACTTGCATGGTTTCCGCATTTATCAATCTAACAACCTTCCATCAGTTGGAACAGGTTCATCCACAACAGGTGGTATGAATGCATCTAACTACGGTGTGATTGTTGCTGGACATGATTCCGCTGTTGCTACTGCAGAGCAAATCAACAAGACTGAAACATATCGTGACCCTGACAGCTTTGCTGACATTGTACGTGGTATGCACTTGTATGGTCGCAAGATTCTTCGTCCTGAAGGTCTTGTAAACGCAATTTACAACTTGGCATAAGGAGGGTTAGAAAATGGCTGCAACAACAACAGCGTTGGCAACAACCAATACAAATCATGGTCCTACTTATGGCGTAAATTCACGTGTAAAGTCTTACCTAGTAGAGCAGACTATTGACTTCTCAAACCAAAATATTGATGCTAATGGTAGTACCATTGAATGTGTTGATATTCCTGCAAACTGCGTTTGTTTGTTTGCTGGTATTGAAGTTGTAACTGCTCTAACTAATACTGCTTCAGACGCTACTGTAGATTTAGGTATCTCTGGTGGTGATGAAAATGGTTGGGTAGATGGTTTTGACATTGATGGTGCTTCTGCAGGTACATACGCAACTGTACTTGTAGCAACTGCAAATCCACAAGTAGTGGATGCAGCTGCACCGTTGAAACTTACTTTTGCAGGTACTGCTGGTACGATTAGCGCAGGTGTGCTACGTATATTTGCAGTAGTCATGCCTGTCGGTAGTTTAGATAAAGCTACTGAAGTAGACAGAGACACACTTGCTTAATTAACATAAGGGGGCAGGGTGACTTGCCCCTTTACACTTAACATTTTATATGGAGAAAATAAATGGCTATTACAACTGCAATGTGCAATAGTTTTAAGCAAGAGTTACTTGGCGGTTTACACGATTTAGATACCGATTCAATTAAACTTGCGCTTATTAAAGAATCCCCAAGTGGTACATATGATGCTTCAACAACTAACTATTCAGATGTAACTGGTAACTCAGACGAGGCATCAGGTACAGGATATAGTGCTGGTGGTCAAGCATTAGGTAGTGCAACAATTTCACTGTCAGGCTCAACTGCTATTGTTGACTTTGCTGATGAAGTATTTTCAGATGTAACAGTATCTGCTGATGGTTGTATTATTTATAACACTGCCAACTCAAATTCAGCTATTGCTGTTATAGATTTTGGTGGAACAGTTAGTGCTACTGCTGGTGACTTAACTATTGAATTTCCTGCCGCTGGTGCTTCTACTGCTATTATTCGTATAGCATAAGGAGTAATACGGTATGTCCGTTACTATAAATCAAGCTAACTATGGTAGTGCGGTTTACGGTACGGCTAAATATGGTTTATTCTTTGTTACCATAAATAACGGTGTATCAGCAACGGGTGCTGTAGAATCTGTCAGTATTGGTGGATTTGAAGTTGATATATCAGAGGCATTAAACAGCGTAAGTGCTACTGGTGCTGTAGGTACTGTTACAGCAACAGGTAAAGCTACAACAACATTAACAGGTGTGAGTGCTACTAGTGCAGTAAACACTGTAACTGCTACAGGTAAAGCTACAACCACGTTAACGGGTGTAACATCTACAGGAGCAGTTGGCACATTTACAATTGCTAACACTGTTAGTCCTTCAGGTGTATCAGCTACAGGTGCTGTTGGTACTGTAGAAGACAAACCAACTGAAATATTAACAGGCGTAAGTGCTACTGGTGGTATCGGTACATTTACAATAGCTAATACAGTAGGTCCTGATGGAATTGTAGGTACAACAAATACACCTGCTGTTCAACCTAATGTAACAGAGATTATAGCAACAGGTGTAGATGCTAACGCTATACTAGGCACAATAGATGTTACTAGTGGTATACGTAAGTTAATAGGTAGTGTAAGTGCTACAGGCACTATCGGAACACTCACTGTTAACATTACAGAAATAATATCTGGCGTATTTGCTACTGGTTCTACAAATACTGTTAATATAGGAAATAGTGTCACTTTAACTGGTGTTACGGCAACAGGTGAAGTTGGTACAGTAGAAGATAAACCTACTGAGATATTAGATAGTGTATCAGCTACAGGTAGTATTGGTACAGTAGCAATATCAAATACCGTAGAACTAGATGGTGCTTTAGGTACAACTAATACTCCGTCACTACAACCAAATATAACAGAAATACTTACAGGCGTAAGTGGTACAGCATCTACTAATAGTGTAAATATTAGATTTGGTGTAACACAAATAGTAGATGGCGTAAGTGCTACAGGTGCAATTGAACCTGTAACTGTTGGTGGTTTTGAAGTTGATATTACAGAAATAATAACTACTGGAGTATCAGCTACAAGTGCGCTAGGAACTATACAAGAAAATTTAACAGCTAAACCTGCTGGTGTAAGTGCCACAGCTTCAGTAGGAACTACACAAGAAAACATAATAGAAAACCTACCTACTCAGGTAATAACAGGTTCAGCAGGTAGCGTAGGCGTAGGTGTAACACCAACAATTGTAGGTGTAAGTGCTACATCAAATGTAGGCATAATTGAAGCAAGAACACTAGAAGCATTAGAATCTGTATCTGCTACAATTTCTGTTGGTTCTGTAACAACTACTACTTCTGCTGGTTTAGAAGGTGTAGAGGCTACTGGTGGTGTAGGCACACTAGCTTTAAGTTTTGATAAAGTAATAGCAAGTGTTGATGCTACAGGTGCTATAGGCACACTACAAGTTAATGTTAAGAAAATACTTGATAGTGTTTCAGCTACTATTGATGAAGGCATAGTTACAGCAACAGGCGTAGCATTTGACTTTGAAGCTGTAAAAGAATTATATGACAGAAGCAGAACAGTTTATGTTGAAGGTTTCACACAGGCATCCTCAGAAAGAACTGTGTACGTACAAAGAGAAATAAGAAAAGTTTATGTAGAGCGAGTATCTACATCAGCAGAACGAAGAGCAAGAGCCTCAAAAGCGGCATAGGAGATATGGATGTCATTTCGTTGGCCTGTTAAAGACCCAGATGAAACATTAGATTATAGTATAGATTGGTCAAGGTTTCTTGGAAGCAATACAATTGATACTATTGTCTGGTCTGTACAAACATCTGAAATAGGTAAAACTACATTAGCATCAGGTCAAACCTTGACTACTGCTTCGGGTAGTGCTGTTACAGACGATATACAAAATGTATCTCAAACTAATACAACCACTGTTGCTACAATAAATGTAGGTGGTGGTGTATTGAATAGAGAATACATCTTTACTTGTACAATGACAGATAATACAGCTAGTGTTGCAGAACGTACCGTTAAACTTGTAATAAGAGAAAAATAATGGCATATGAATTTCTTGAACTTGTAAATGAAATCAACAGGCGTGTAAACGAAGTTGAGTTGACTTCAAGTAACTTTGCTAGTGCTACAGGTTTTTATGCACACAGTAAGGATGCTGTCAATGCCGCAATCAGATATATTAATCAGTCAGAATATAGTTGGCCTTTTAATCACGTAGAGCAGGAAGATGTTCTTTCATCAGCCGTAAGCAGATATGCTTTTCCTCATGATTCAAAAGTAATAGACTTTAATAGTTTCCGAATAAAAGAAAGTTCTACATTAGGCAACAGTACACAAAGACTTGGTACATTAGCTTACGAAGAATATCTTGATAAATATATAGAACAAGAATACACCACCGATTCTGCATTGCGTGGTGTTCCTTTATATGTAACACATGCACCATCTCTTGAATATATAGTAAGTCCTACACCAGATAAAGCATATACTCTTGTGTATGAATATTATCGCATTCCTGTAGACCTAGACTTATACGATGATGTACCAATTATACCAGAAAGATTTAAACATATTATTGTAGATGGTGCTATGCACTATGCATATTTGTTTAGAGGTAATACACAAGATTCACTTGTAATGAAAGAAAGATTTGAAGAAGGCATTAAGAATATGCGTTCTATGCTTATTAACCGTTACCATTATGTAAGGTCAGGTATGATTGTGCGAAGCGGTACATCTAATAACGTAGTTTCAAGGCTTGCAAATTAATGGCAGATAGATGGCAAACCTATTCTGTTGAATACAAGGGTGGGTTGATTACTAACCTATCACCTTATCAACACGGTATACAAGCACCGGGGTCTGCTCGTATCTTACGTAACTTTGAACCTTCTGTGTTTGGTGGATATCGTAGAGTAGAAGGTTTTGAAAAGTTAGGTGGTACAAGTACTAACATACCTGTTGTTCCAAACACAGGTTTAATTCGTGGTGTATTTAAATATGGTGCTAACATCTACGCATGTAGAGGAGATGATTTATTTTTCTGTGATGGATTAGCCGCTACAAGTTCATGGACACAAGCTACAGATAATGCTACATACAGCAGTTCAGGTGTTACAATAGGTGGTTCAGGCAAGGTCAGATTTTTAAAGTATGACTTTGATGGCACAGAAAAGTTAATGGTTGTTGATGGTACAGGTAAGCCATTTAGATTTGACGGTACTACATTTGAGCAATTAACATCACTACCTGCAGATACATCTGGTGCTACTCAGATTATTAATTTTAAAAACCATATATTTTTAGGTGTAGGAAATAAATTAGTTTACTCAGCACCATATGAAGATGACGACTTTAGTATTGCTAATGGTGGTGGTGTAATAAATATAGCTGACCCGATTACTGGTCTTGTAGTATTCCGTGAGCAGTTAGTTATATTTAGCAGAAGTACAATAAATATTTTAACAGGTAACAGTGTATCTGACTTTGTACTACAACCTGTATCAAGAAATCTTGGGTGTGTTTCTGAAGATACCATACAGGAAATAGGTGGCGACATTATATTCTTAGGTCCTGACGGATTGAGACTATTTAATGCTACGGATAAAATTGGTGACTTTGGACTTGCTGTAATATCTAAACCTATTCAGACAGAAATGCTAGACTTAACATCATCTAGCCCCGGTGGTTTTGCTAGTACAGTTATCAGAGAAAAAAGTCAATATAGAATATTTGGTTATAATTCTACATACCAGAATAGTGCCGCAAAAGGTGTGGCAGGTACACAACTACAAGAAGGTATACAGTGGAATGACTTACGTGGCTTCAATGCATATGTAGTATACAGTGAGTATGACTTCGGTGCTACAGGTGCTTCAGAAGTAATATACTTTGGTAATGCTACAGGCTATGTATATCAGATGGAACAAGGTAACACACAAGATGGCGCACATATTTCCGCTACATTTGCTACACCATTTACACCTATATCTGACCCAGAGGTACGTAAGACATTTTATAAAGGCACTACATACTTAGATGTTAATGGTTCATTTGATTTAGAATATTCACTAAAGTTTGACTTTGACCAGCCAACAACAATACAACCAGATTCTGTACTGACAACTGATTCTGCCGCTTCAGTAACATATGGTGAAGGTATATATGGCACATCTTTGTTTGGTAATAAGCAGAAAGCTATATATGAAGTACAAACAATAGGTTCAGGTTTTACAGTATCTATTTTGTACGAAACAACAGGTGCTGGAACAGACGCAGTATTTTCAATAGATTCCGCAACATTAGAGTATGCAGTAAACGATAGGAGATAAATATGGGTACAGGTTATACTCGTAATGATACTGGCAATAACATTGCTGACGGTAACGTAATTAATGCATCAGACTTAGATGGTGAGTTTGACGCAATTGTTGCTGCCTTTAATGCAAGCACAGGTCACAGTCACGATGGTACAACAGGAGAAGGACCTCAGATAGGTTCAGCAGGTATTGCTAACGATGCTGTTGCGTTAGGTACAAAGACTACAGGAAACTATGTAGCAACTATTGTGGGTGGTGTTGGTGTTGATTCAACAGGTGCAACTACAGGCGAAGGTATTGCACACACACTGTCTATTGATTTAAATGAACTGACAACTTCAACATCAGATGGTGATGGTGATTTCTTTGCTGTAGTAGATACTCTAGGCAATCAAAAGAAACTTACCAAAGGTAACATTGCTATCTCTGGTTTCAACAATGACAGTGGCTTTACTACTACATCAGGTACTGTAACGTCTGTTGGAACTACTGGTACAGTAAATGGTATTACTCTTACAGGCACAGTTACAAGCAGTGGTAATCTAACTCTTGGTGGTACATTAGGTAGTATTACAGTTAGCCAACTTGCAGGTAGTGCAGTCACAACTAGTGCGGAATCTTTTGCAGACAATGACACTACATTGATGACAAGTGCCGCTATTAATGACAGAATAGAATCATTTGGTTATACAACAAATACAGGTGACATTACTGGTGTAACAGCAGGAACTGGTTTATCAGGTGGTGGAGCATCTGGTGCTGTAACACTGGCTGTAGACTTATCTGAACTTACTGATATGACAGCAACTATGGTTGGTACAGATGAGTTTATTGTACTAGATAATGGTGCAGATAGACGTAAAGCCGCTAGTGAAATAGGCTTATCAATATTTAACAACGATAGTGGATTTACAACTACATCAGGTACAGTAACAAGTGTTACATTTGGTGCAGGTAACTTGATTGATATATCAGGCACTAATCCAATTACAACTTCAGGTACTGCAACAATTAATGTTGACTTATCTGAGTTGACTACATCTACAACAGATGGTGATGGTGACTACTTTGTAGTTGTTGATACATCTAATAATCAACGTAAGCTGACTAAAGCTAACATTAACTTGTCAGGATTTAACAATGATGCAGGATTTATTACATCTTCTAGTACATCCTTGCCAATTGAAAACTCAAGTAATGTAGCACAGTTTACTGCAACCAATTCTACAGGACTACAGTTTGCGGCTGGTGGTTCTGCTAGTGTTTCATTTGATGCCGCTAACAGGCGTGTTACTTATACCGTAACAGAAACAGACCCTGCTGCTTTAGCATTTGCTATAGCATTAGGTTAAATATCGCTTGACAAAACAATTAATTTGTGGTATAATTATATATAATTAGGAGTATAAATAATGGCAAACGCTTTCTTATCAGAAACGGATACTGGTATAGGCACATCACCTGCCACTGTTTTTACATGCCCATCATCCACTGAAACAACTATTATTGGTTTAAGTGTTGCTAACATTGTAACATCACAGATACTTGTTGATGTACAATTAGATGCATCAAATAGAACTAGTGGTTCAGAAGACAGTGTGTATCTTGTAAAGGATGCACCTATTCCTGTTGGTGGTTCGTTGGTTGTAATCGGTGGCGACCAGAAAGTTGTATTAGAACCGGGTGACACAGTTAAAGTGACATCCAATACAGCTTCATCTGCTGACGTTGTTCTTAGTCATCTTGACATTACATAAGGATAAATAGTATGGCTTATATTGGTGGTATACCCACAGCAAACTTTACAGACATACCTGTAGTAGAAAGATTTAATGGTGATGGTTCTACTACATCATTTACCATGTCTCGTACAGTAGGTAATGACCAAGAATTAATTGTGTCAGTAGATGGTGTTATTCAAGATACAAATAAATATAGTGTGAGTGGTACGACACTTAGCTTTACTACTGCACCTTCAACAGGCACTGGTAATGTTTTTGTAAACTTTCTGGGTCTTAGCATAGCTACTGTAACACCCCCAACTGCTAACAAGTCTGACTTCATAGGTGGTGGTATGTTTCGTGTAAATGATAAGACAGTAGGTACGGATGTTACAGTAGGTGGTGCAGAGAATGCTAGTGCTACTGGTCCTATAACTGTAGGTTCGGGGATAACGCTTGATGTAGAATCAGGCGGTACGTTGGTGATAATATGAGTACAATAACAGCAACAACAGTAAACGCAACAACCCTACAAACATCTGCTGGTGGTGCAGTTACGTTGGCTAAACAAGTAGCACCAAAAGCAGTATTTGGAATGAATTTATCTGGAACTACATATGTTGGATTAACCACTAATCAACTACCTAGCAATACGTTAAACATAGCAAGTGGCACAGATGCAGGAAACGGATTGGCTAGAGGAAACTATACTACCAACATGGCAGGGTTAGAAAATATATATCCCGATGGTCATATAGCAGCAAACAATACACAAAATGTAGATATAGGTGTCACAACTACTGCTTTGTTAGCTACACAACAACATGACGCAGATTCAAGTGGGGACATAAATAGTTATGGTTTTACTTTAGTATTTGGAGACTTAGCATGAGTGAAATTATTACAGACAAACTCACTGGTAAGACTTCTGCTGGTGATGTGGACGTTACCTCTGAGGGCGGTGCGGTTACAATGCAACTGCAACAGGGGTTGGTAAAAAGTTGGATTAATTTTAACGGTACTGGAACTATAGCCGTAAGAGATAGTTTTAATATTTCTGGTATTGTTGATGAAGGTACAGGTTTCTATACAAATAATTTTACAAATTCTATGGGCAATACAAACTATTGTTTAGCAGATGGTAGTGTATCAGGAGGTACAACAAGAGGTACTTTTTTAAAAGATGGAAGTAGTGCTACTTCGTATTTAGCTAGTTCTTTTTCAGGTGTACTTGCCGTCAGTGATAATTCAACAGATGGTCAAACAGGTTCTGATATTACTTTTGTTAATCGTATGTTTATGGGAGACTTAGCATAATGGCTGGTACAATTGTAGCGGATACACTGACCCATTCAACCGCAGGGTCTGTTACTACTGATTTCGTTGTGAATGGCAGTGCGAAGGCTTGGAGTAGATATGATGGCACTAGTTTAACAAGTGATGCTGACTTAGTAGGAGTAGGTGATTCTTTTAATTATACTTCAATAGTAGATGGTGGCACAGGTACATACACTTTTACTTTTACAAACAGTATGTCAAGCGTTAACTGGTCTGGTAGTGCTTTAGGAAAACATGATGATAATTCAACCAATGATGCTGATAATAGACAGGTAATTCTTATGCATACAATAACAGCTTCTAGTTTTATTACTTTAGCTAGTGAAGCAGGGGCAGCCACACTAAATGATTCAGCACTTGGACATAATCAAGTATTTGGAGACTTAGCATAATGACAACAACACCACAATTCAAAGGCACACATTTATTTGATAGACTGTGCTGGGCTAAAGAAAACCTAGACGGAGTGCAATCGGACTACCGTGTAGTATATGAAGACAGCATAGAAGAATGTGCAAAGATACTTGTGCCTGACCCAAACTGGATGGCTTGTGCATTGCAAGGCGGTATATTACCACCAGTGTGGGTATATTGGGAACTAAAGAAAGATGAAGCACAACCTGACTTCAAGAAACATACTCGTGGATATCTGTTACATAATACAGAACCAATGGAAGCTATGACTGAAGAACAGGCAATAGAATACCTTATTCAGAAAGACGTGCCAGAACAGGTCTGGATGAATTGGGATAAAGGTAATCGTCCAAGGATGGTTATCTGTAGGAAGAATCAACTTCCTGCAACTAGAGAATGGCGTAACTCTTGGCGTATTAGCGAAGATGTTACCGTTATAGAAGAAGCAGCATAACTTATAGGAGAATTAAATATGGCTGTAGCAACTTACATTGTTGACAAGGACGGTAATCAAGCAAATGCCGCTAGTGTAACCGTACCTTCAAACAGAGACTTTCGTGGTGCTTGGACACTAAGCGGTAGCGTTATCTCAGAAGATTTAGACAAAGCAAAAGAAATCTTCAAAGATAAAATCCGTGAAGTGAGAACACCACTGCTTGACGCAGAAGATGTTGTGTATATGAAAGCACTTGAAACTGCTGACACATCTGCACAGACAGCTAGTGTTACAAAGAAGACTAATCTTCGTGATGCACCTGCCGCACAAGCTATCACAGATGCAACAACGATTGCAGAATTAAAAGCCGCTTGGGATACTAGCCTATTAGGTGACAGCCCTTACGCATAAGGAGTAAGTCATGGCATTAACTAAAATAGCTGATGCGGCAATGCCTTCGGGTGCTGTACTGCAAGTCGTGCAAACGGTAAAGACAGATTCTTTTGTTACATCAAGCAATTCGTTAGTAGATATAACTGGTTTATCTGCGACTATAACTCCTTTGTCTACATCTAATAAAATACTAGTTGATATTAGGCTAGGTGGGTATGAATCAAGCACAGCCTCAATTATAGGATTTAATTTATTAAGAGGTAGCACCTCTATTGCAACTGGTACGGCAGGAGAAGGGGCGGCACTTACTATGGCTATAACAATAAATGCCGACAGGGGTGAAAGCACAGGTATGCTTTTTTTAGACAGCCCCTCTACAACAAGTGCTACTACTTATAAACTTCAAATGAGTACAAGTGGTGGAACTGCTGCTCTTAATATAAGAGAATCATTTTACAGTACCATTAGCACAATAACTTTAACAGAGATAGCAGGATAGACCGATGCCATACATAGGAAAATCCCCGACAAACGGTGTAAGAACACGCTACCTGTACACAGCAAGTGCGGCACAAACTATATTCTCTGGTAGTGATAGCAGTTCTAATGTCCTTGCATATACAGACAATATGTACATGGATGTGTATCAGAATGGTGTGCTACTCAAGCCTACCACAGACTATGCCGCAACTAACGGTACATCTGTAACCTTAACAACTGGTGCATCAGCTAGTGATGTCATTGAGATGGTTGTGTATGATGTGTTTAGCATTCAAGGTAACTACACCAAGACTGAATCAGATACACGTTATCCATTTAAAGGTAACGACAGTATCATACGATTGAACGGTCAGACCATAGACAATGATATAACAATTGATAGTGACGAGAATGGTATGTCAGCAGGACCTATTACACAGAATGCTACGGTCACTATTAATGGATATTGGAGTATAGTATGACCAGTGTATTAAATGTAGATAGCATTGCGGCAAAGGATGGCACTAGTCCTGTTGAGTTAACTAAGCAAAGCGCAACAAAAGCGTGGGTAAATTTTAATGGCACAGGTACACCAGCCATTAGAGACAGTTTTAATATGAGTAATCTTACAGATGTTGCAACTGGTAGACACACTATTGAGATTACAAACCCATTTGCTGCCGCTGATTATTGTGCAACAATGGGTACTCAATATATTGGAGGCAGTACAAACGGAGTTTTAGTTGAAGATGGGGGACTTTCTGCTGCTAGAACTAGTACAGCAAGCCTTTTAAAACTGCGAGGTGAACAAAGCGGTGGTACAGATTTAGATTTGTCAGTAGCATCTGCATCAATTAATGGAGACTTAGCATAATGGCAAGCAAACTTAAAGTAGATGAATTTGAGGGTGTAACCACTGCTGGGTCAATAGATGTGACAAGTGGTAGCACAACTACTAATTTACAACAGGGCTTGATTAAGTTCCGTGTAATGCACTCTGGTGATAGTCCAACCGTAGACGAAAGTTTAAATTTATCTTCTTTAGATGATATTGCGGCAGGAAAGTACAGATACAACTTTACTAATAATTTTAGTAATGGATTTTATACACCAACAGCTTTAAGCACAGAAGATGGGAGTGCTGGATATCTTACTATATATTATAGTAGAGACTACACTACACGAGCATCCAATGATTTAGAATTAAATGGAATTAACCATAACAATCAATACGATGATGGTAGATGGACTTCTATTCAATCAAGTGGAGACTTAGCATAATGGCAAGCGAATTAAGAGTAGATACATTAAAAGATGCCAGTGGTGCTAACTCCATTGGCTTGTCGTATGTAGCAAATGGTAGCGCAAAGGCGTGGGTTATGTTTGTTGGCGGTAGTTTAACAAGTGATTCAGATTTAACAGGAGTAAGTGACAGTCTTAATCTTACCAGTGTTGTTGATAACAGCGCAGGTGATTACACATTTACTGTAGCTAATGGTTTTAGCACTGTTAATTATGCTACCGTAACTGGTAGACAGCAAAATAATAGTAATTTTGGCGCACACGCAGATATTAAATACAATACAAGCCCTACTTCAACAGCAGTTAATATGCAATATGTAGAACATTATGCCATTCAAGATACCCCAAGAGGTTCTATTGCTTGGTTAGGAGACTTAACATGAGTAGAGCATCAGATTTAGCGAATGTAATAGCAAGTGGTTCTACTGATATTGTAGCAGAAGGAACTGCAACAACTAATCTTCAGCAAGGTTTGTGTAAGGTTTGGACAAAGGGAGATGGTTCA